>Ga0136633_1000201_pt1 | contig 45551 bp, 44 predicted proteins | sample AntDrymeUQ832206_2_FD_105494 | JGI IMG/M metagenome (GOLD analysis project Ga0136633, IMG submission 105494) | Polar desert sand microbial communities from Dry Valleys, Antarctica - metaG UQ83 (22.06) | ecosystem: Environmental > Terrestrial > Soil > Desert | place: Antarctica: Dry Valley... | reverse complement strand
GTGAGGGGCTGAGGGGCTGAGGGGGTGAGGGGCTGAGGGGCTGAGGGGGTGATACTTCCTCACATTGGATGGTCGCCATGAGGGAGGTGGTGCAGATGGAGGAGGTCCGGCTGACCTCGTACTCGCACGGCGGCGGCTGAGCCTGCAAGCTCGGCATCACCGAGCTGGCGCAGGTCCTGCGTCACGTGCACACATCCTCCGACCCTGCCGTGCTGGTGGGGCTCGACTCCCCCGACGACGCCGGCGTCTACCAGGTCTCCGAAGAGGTCGCCATGGTCCAAACCGTGGACTTCTTCACGCCGATAGTCGACGACCCCTTCTCCTGGGGCCGGATAGCGGCCGCCAACGCCCTCTCCGACCTCTACGCCATGGGGGCCGAGCCCAAGACCGCGCTCAACCTCATCTCGTGGCCGCGCTCCCTCGGCTTCGAGCCGCTGGGCCGCGTCCTCGACGGGGCCTCAGAGGCGTGCCAGGAAGGGGAGGTGACGATCATCGGAGGCCACTCGATCGACGATCCCGAGCCCAAGTTCGGCATGGCGGCGACCGGGTTCGTCCACCCCCAGCGGATTGTGCGCAAGAGGGGGGCCGTAGAGGGGGTCGAGTTGGTCCTCACCAAGCCCCTGGGCACGGGCATCATCTCGAGCGGGGTCAAGGAGGGGGTCACCGAGCCGGAGCACGCCGCCGAGGCCGTGCGAACTATGGGACGGCTCAACCGGGCCGCGTGCGCCGCCATGTTGGAGATCGGTGTCCTTGCGGCCACCGACGTCACCGGGTTCGGCTTGATCGGGCACCTGAGCCAGATGCTGGGCGACGATCTCTCGGCCGACTTGGTCCTTGAGCGGGTGCCGTTGCTTCCCGGGGCGGTGGAGCTCGCCGGGCGTGGCGTGCTCCCGGGGGGGACCGTCAGGAATTACGAGGCCGGGCGCGCCCAGGTCGATGCGTCGGGAGTGGACGAAGCTCGTCGCTGGCTGCTGTTCGACGCACAGACCTCGGGGGGCCTGCTGCTGGCGGTGGCTCCCGAGCGCCTCGAGCCGCTGCTCGCGGCCCTGGAGTCGCGCGGTGAGCAGGGGGCCCATATCGGGACCGTGAGGCCCCGCCGCGACGGAACGGTGGTGAGGGTGGTGTGAGCGAGCATCTGACCATTCCCCAAGCGATCGCCGACGAGATGGTGGCGCACTGCCTCGAGGGACGGCCGAACGAGGCGTGCGGTGTGCTCGCCGCCGAGGGGGGCGCGCTCGTCAAGGTGTTCCGCATGACGAACGCCTCCGCCAGCCCCCTGCGTTATTCGCTCGACCCCAAGGAGCAGCTCGCGGTCTACCGCAAGATCGATGACGAGGGCTGGGACCTCGCCGGCGTGTTCCACTCCCACACCCGCACCGAGGCCTACCCGTCGCCGACCGACGTGCGCCTCGCCAGCGAGGACGTCCCCTACCTCATCGTCTCCCTCGCCTCCGCGGCCCCCGATATCAGGGCGTTTCGGATCCAAAAGGAGAGCTGGGGGGCCGAGGAGGGAGAGATCGAGGAGCTCGAAGTCACCCTCGGCGACTAACTCCCCACCGGGCCCGCGTTTTGAGCGTCTCTCGGCGCCCTTTTGGGACTCCTGCCCCTAAAGTTTCTGCACTCTGACGCCCCTAAGAGTTTGAGTGGACCCCCGCGCCGGCTCCCAGGTCGCCGGCCAAAGTCGCCCCAGGTGGCTCGGAAGGCGGGGCGGCCCAGACGCGTTGACTACGATGAGACTCGAGGCAGGCAAGAACGGAGGGAAGTTGTCAGTCCAAGTTCGCATACCTACGGTGTTCAGGAAGTACACCGATCAGCAGGGCGTAGTCGAGGTCGATCCGGGCACCCTGGCCTCGGTGGTCGACCAGCTCGAGGGCCGCTATCCGGGCATCAAGGGCCAGCTTCTAAACGGCGACGGACAGTTCCACCGCTTCGTCAACGTCTATGTGAACGACGAGGACGTCCGTTACCTGAAAAAGCTCGACACCAAGGCAGACGACGGCGACGAGGTCTCGCTGCTCCCATCGGTCGCCGGCGGCTAGTGGGCACGAGTGGTTGCATGAGGCGGGCTTGAGGCACAAGTCGATCCTCGACACGGTGGGCGGAACGCCCTTGGTCGAAATCCCAAAGCTGTCGCCTACGCCTGAGGCCTGTCTGTGGGTCAAGCTCGAGGGCCAGAACCCGACCGGGTCGGTCAAGGACAGGGTCGCGCTGGCCCTGGTCGAGGACGGCGAGGCGTCGGGCAAGCTCAATAAGGACAAGGTCATTCTCGAGCCCACCTCGGGCAACACCGGCATCGCCCTGGCCATGGTCTCGACCGTCCGCGGCTACCGCTTCACCGCGGTGATGCCCGACAACGCCAGCATCGAGCGGGTCGAGCTGCTCCGGGCCTACGGCGCAAAGATCATCTTCTCCGAGGGGGACAAGGGGACCAACGGCGCCGTGGCGCTCGCCCAGCGACTGGCTGGCGAGGACGACCGCTACTACATGCCCTTCCAGTACGGGAACGAGGCCAACGTCACCGCCCACTATCAGGGCACGGGTGCCGAGATCATCGAGGATCTGCCCGAGGTGAGCGCGTTCGTGGCGGGGCTCGGCACCGGGGGCACTCTCACCGGAGCCGGCCGCCGTCTCAAGGAGCACAACCCTGCGATCAAGGTCGTGGCGGCCGAGCCCGAGCTGGGGGAGCTCGTCTACGGGTTGCGCTCCCTGGACGACGGCTACATCCCACCGATCTTCGACCCCGACATCCTCGACGGCAAGGTCAAGGTCAAAGCCCGCGAAGCGATCCTCTGGACCAGGCGTCTGCTGCGGGAGGAGGGAATCTTCGCCGGCATCTCGGCCGGCGCGGTGATCTGGGTGGCACAGCGGGTCGCCGAGCGGCTGGTCGACTCCCAGGGCGGTGGTGACGTCGTGTGCCTGTTGCCGGACGGAGGCTGGAAATACCTTTCGACCCAGGCCTGGACCCGGGAAATCGACGATGCCGAGAGCCGGGTGGAGGAGGTGCTGTGGTGGTGACGGAGATGGCAAGCCGGCCGCTGGGGATGTTCGACTCCGGCGTGGGCGGGCTGACCGTGGCTCGTGCCGTCATCGACCTCCTGCCTCACGAGGACCTCGTCTACTTCGGCGACTCGGCCCGCCTACCGTACGGCCCCCGCGAGGAGGCGGAGGTCAGGAAGTTCGCGCTCGAGATCATGGACGCTCTCATGCAAGAGGGGGTCAAGATGCTGATCGTGGCATGTAACGCGGCTTCCTCTACAGCCCTCGAGGAGGCGCAGGAGCGCTACGACGTCGAGATCGTGGGTGTGATCGAGCCCGGTCTGCGGGCGGCCCTGGCGGCCACCCGCAACCGCCGCATAGGGCTGTTGGGGACCGAGGTGACGGTGGGTTCCGGTTCCTACGACCGCACGCTCCAGGCCACCAGAGCCAACGTCGCGCTGCACTCGGTCGCATGCCCCCGCTTCGTCGAGTTCGTGGAGAATGGCGACACGACCTCAGACGAGGTGGTGAAGGCGGCCGAGGACTACCTCGCCCCCCTGAAGGCTAAGGGCGTCGACACCGTGATTCTCGCCTGCACCCACTACCCTCTGCTCGCCGGCGTGATCGGCTACGTCATGGGGGAGGAGGTGGTGCTGATCTCGAGCGCGGAGGCGACCGCGCACGAGGTCTACGGCCGCCTGATGGACCGCCGCCTCCTCAATCCCTCGACCGCGCCCGGGCGCCACCGTTTCATCGCGTCCAGCGCCAGGGGCATCTCCTCGGAGCTCGGCAGGCGCTTTCTCGGACCCGAGTTCACCGAGGTCGAGCACCGACCCTGGGACCGCCCGTGACTCTCGCGATCACGGTCCTCGGCACCTCCGGCATGTTTGCCACTACAGACCAAGCCTGCTCCGGCTACCTCGTCGAGTGGGACGGCTTCAAGCTGTGGCTCGACGCGGGGGCCGGGACGTGGCAGAGCCTGCGGTCGACAACCGATTATCGGGACCTCTCAGGAGTCCTCCTCACCCACCGTCATCCCGACCACACCACCGATGTCTTCCAGGCCCTCCACGCCCGCTATCTCGGGACCCATGGACGGCTGGCGCCGATCCCGCTGTGGGCGCCGCAGGGGGCGCTCGAGGTCCTCAACAACTTCGACTCGGACATGGACGACGTCTTCGAGCTGCGCTCGGTGTCGGGCTCGGAGCGGCTCGAGCTCGAGGGGGCAAGCCTTAGCTTTGTGCCCATGGCTCACCCCCCGGAGACGCTGGGCGTGCGCATCGAGGCGGGGGGCAGAGTGGCCGCGTACTCGGCGGACTCGGGCCCGGCCGCCGATTTCGAGCTGCTCGCTCACGGCGCCGACCTCTTCATCTGCGAGGCGACCCTCCAAGGCGGCGCGAGCTGGGAGGGCCACCTCAACGGTGCTCAGGCGGGCGCGATCGCGGCCACCGTCGGCGCCCGCAAGACCTTGCTCACTCACCTTCCGCCGGAAAAGGACCACGCGCTGACGCTGGCCGAGGCGCGCGCCGCGGCCCCCTCTCAACACATAGAGCTGGCCGAGCAAGGACGGCGCTATGAGGTCTGATGGGCGCCACGAGCAGGCGTTGCGGCCGGTGCGGGTCACCCCCGGCTTCATGCCCTATGCGGAGGGCTCTTGTCTCGTCGAGATGGGTCAGACCCGGGTCATCTGTACCGCAACGATCGAGGACTCCGTTCCACGCTGGATGAAGGGCAAGGGGAGGGGCTGGGTGACCGCCGAATACGCCATGATGCCGCGCTCCTCTCCCCAGCGCATTCCGCGAGAGGTAAACCGGGGGCGGGTCTCCGGTCGCACCCAGGAGATCCAGCGTCTCATCGGACGCTCGCTCCGGGCAGTCACAGACCTCGAAGGCTTGGGCGAGCGCAGCGTGCTCGTCGACTGCGATGTGCTCCAAGCCGACGGTGGAACCCGCACGGCCTCTATCACGGGGGCCTATGTGGCGGTGCACCTGGCACTGGGAGGCAGCGCCCTGACAGACTCCGTGGCGGCGGTGAGCGTCGGAATAGTCGGGGGCCGCGTGTGCCTCGACCTTGACTACTCGGAGGACTCGGGTGCGGAGGTCGATATGAACGTGGTGATGACCGGCGCGGGTGAGCTGGTCGAGGTCCAGGGGACGGCCGAGGGACGGACCTTCGGGCGTGCCCTGCTCGATGAGATGCTCGACTCTGCGACCGCCGGGATTCGGGAGCTCATCGAGAGGCAGAACGCGGCGATCGGGGCCCACCCCACTTCATGAGGGCCGTGCTGGCGTCTCGCAACCGCCACAAGGCCGAGCAGGTTGCGCTGGTGCTGGAGGGGATCGAGCTGGTGATGCTCGACGATGTCGCTCCCGGGCTCGAGCTGGCGGAGCCCCACGACAGCTTCGAGGCCAACGCCCTTGCCAAGGCGCGGGCGGTGGCTCAGGCCACGGGTATGCCCGCGATCGCAGACGACTCAGGGCTCGAGGTCGACGCGCTGGGCGGTGCCCCGGGGGTTCGCTCGGCCCGCTTCGCCGGCGCCGACGCCACCGACGCCGACAACAATCGCAAGCTCATAGCGGCGCTGGAATCCGTTGCCGACGAGGAGTTGAGCTGCCGCTACCGTTGCGTCGCGGCCCTTGTGCTGCCCGACGGAACAGAGCAGACCGCCGATGGAGCGCTGGGCGGCCGAGTGGTGCGCGTGGGCCGGGGGGCGCTCGGTTTCGGATACGACCCCCACGTCGTGCCGGCGGGCGAGAGCCGCACCATGGGCGAGATTCCCCTGGCCGAGAAGCTCTCCTTCAGCCATCGGGGGCGAGCTTTCCGCAAGCTCGCTCAACTGATCGGGGGGCCGACCGGCCCCGCCCACAGGCCCGACTACCAGGCCCAGAGCGTCACGATCGCCGGCCTCAGACGGCCTCACGAGGAGATTCCACTGCTCGAGCACGACCTCGACTCCGATCCCACGGCCCAGTTCTCGGCGTGGATGCAGGAGGCGCTCGATGCGGGAATCACCTTTCCCAACGCCATGACGCTCGCCACCGCGACCGCGGCGGGACGGCCATCCGCCCGCATCGTGCTGCTCAAGGGATTCGACGAGCGCGGCTTCGTCTTCTTCACGAACCTCGAATCGCGAAAGGGACGGGAGCTGGCCGAGAATCCTCACGCGGCCCTCGTCCTGTACTGGTTCGAGCTCGAGCGCCAGGTGCGCATAACGGGGGCCGTGGCCGCTCTGCCGCCCTCAGAGGTGGAGAGCTATTTCTCGAGCCGCCCGCGCGACAGTCGTCTGGGAGCATGGGCCTCACGCCAGAGCGAGGTCATCGGCGACCGGGGGCAGCTCGAGTCCGAGGTCGATCGCCTCCGGGGTGCCTATGACGGCAGGGAGATCCCTCCGCCCCCGTTCTGGGGCGGCTTCCGGCTCGCTCCGGATGAGATCGAGTTGTGGCAGGGACGGACGAATCGCCTCCACGACCGGCTCCGCTACCGGCGTGAGGGCGAGGGATGGGTGGTGGAGCGCCTCTCCCCCTAGTGCGGGGGCACTAGTCGGCGCGGGCCAGATCCAGAACCTGGTCGTGGAGCGAGCCACAGGTGGTGAGACAGGGCCCCCGTTTCCAGGCCTCCCCGTCGAGCCCGGTGAGCCGACCCCCGGCCTCCTCCACGATGGGCTCGAGGGCGGCGACGTCCCACAGGTTCAGCTCGGGCTCGAGCATGACGTGGCCCGCCCCGCGGGCTACGAGCACGTGTCCCCAGAAGTCGCCGAAGCCGCGGTGACGCCGGCAACGGGCGACCAGCTCGTGGTGCAGCTCGGCCACTCCTGAGGGCCCGGCGGCCTCTCCGGAGGAGAAGTAGCTCGCCTCGCCGAGATCCGTCACTTCCTCCACCCGGATGGCCTCTCCGTTGAGACGGGCGCCCAGGCCGCGGCCGGCGTCGTAGGTCTCCTGGATTGCGGGGGCGTGGGCTACTCCGACGACCGACTTCTCGTCCACCCGCAGGGCCACCAGCGTCGCCCACAAAGGGATGCCCGCCATGTAGTTGTGAGTCCCGTCGATCGGGTCGATGACCCAGGTGGGGGCTCCTGCCCTCGGTGGCCCCCCACCGGCTGCTGTCAGGCCCTCCTCCTCCCCCAGAACGTTGTGGTCGGGGAAGGTCCGCGCGAGCCGCAGCCTGATCTGCGCCTCGACCGCCCAGTCGGCCTCGGTGACCCAGGTGCCGTCCTTCTTCATGGTCCGCTGCGGGTTGTGTTTGAAGTGGCCGAGGGCTATGCGACCACCGAGTCGTGCGAGGTCGAGGGCAAAGGAGAGCTCACCGACGGGGGGCATGGGCTCACCCTATCCGCCACCCCTGGCCGCCCACCTAACTTCTCGCGCTCAGCCCCGCTCACCGGGGCTGCTGTTGATAAAGTCGCCCACAAAGTCCGTGCGAGAGGGGGGACTCGAACCCCCACGTCCTAGGGACACCGGCTCCTAAGGCCGACGCGTCTGCCAATTCCGCCACTCTCGCGTGGACGCCAATCTAGTCGTCCTCGATCTCAACCTTCTCGAGCACGACATCGGTGGCCGGGCGGTCCTGCGGGCCGGTCTCGGTGGCCCCGATAGCCTCGACGACGTCCATGCCCTCTGTCACCTCTCCGAAGATCGTGTGCTTGCCCGTGAGCCAGGCGGTAGGTGCCAGGGTCACGAAAAACTGGGAGCCGTTCGTATTGGGGCCGGCGTTAGCCATCGCCAGCAATCCGGCCCGATCGAACTTTGGTGCTCCGTGGGGGCATTCATCCTCGAACCTGTAGCCGGGACCTCCTCGGCCGGTTCCCTCCGGGTCGCCTCCCTGAATCATGAATCCCGGGATCACGCGGTGAAAGATGGTGCCATCGTAGAGGGGGTCTGCTTTGGATGCCCCGTCGCGCGGGTCCCTCCACTGTCTCTGGCCCCGGGCGAGGTCGACGAAGTTGGCAACCGTTGTGGGGGCGTGGTCGGGCATCAGCCGGGCCTTGAAACTCCCAGCGCTCGTTACGAAGGTTGCGGTCGAAGCCAGGTCAGTCCTTCCGGTCGGTCGCTTGGGAAGGGAGTCTACGGTTCGACGCCCCGCCGGCTTGTCCGGCTCTGCCGGAGCCGAATTCGCGGGATCCCACCACCTGACCCGTGATCGGGGCAGCGGTGTTCGCAGCTCGGCCATGCGCCCGGACGCGCTCGAGGGGGGTTCGATGACCCCCCTCGAGCGCAGGAAGCTGCTGGTGTTTTGTCTGCTACCAGCGCCACTGGGCGCCGGCAACCTGAAACAGGGCCGTCAGTGCGCTCGCCAGTGCGATGAGTCGAAACTTCATTGGGACCTCCCAGTCCTCGTCGGGTAACGCCTGTCTGCTTTCCCAGCCCCCCGCCGGAGTGCCCGGTTGAGGATGTGACTAGGATCTCAGGGCCCGCTAAAGAAACGCTAAAGAGATTCCTCCGTCCCACTTACGCGGGTGTTCCGGGCCTGTGCACAATGTGTGCATGCTCAGGTTCGGCCTTCTGGGCCCCTTGGAGGTGACTGCATGGGGAGCGCGCGTGCGGTTGGGAGGAGCCAAGCAGCGCGCGCTTCTGGCGATCTTGCTCCTCAACGCCAACAAGGTGGTGGCCACCGACCGCCTCATCGATCTCCTGTGGGAGGGGGAGCCTCCGGGCTCGGCTCCCACCGCGCTCCAGGTGTACGTGTCGGGACTGCGCAAGGCTCTGGAACCGGATCGGACGCGGGGGCATGCGGCGCGCGTGCTGATCAGCCGGCCACCCGGGTATGAGCTCGTCGTCGAGCCTGAGCAGCTCGATTTGCTGCGCTTCGAGCACCTGATTCGCGACGGTCGGGCCGCAGCCTCGGCCGGCGATCACTCCGTCGTCGCCGAGTTGCTCCGGCGTGCGCTGGCGCTGTGGCGCGGCCCTGCTCTGGCCGACTTCGCCTACGCGGCGTTCGCACAGGGGGAGATTGCTCGACTAGAAGAGCTCCGCGTGGCGGTGCTGGAGGAGCGGATCGAGGCCGATCTTGCTCTGGGTCGTCACCAGGAGTTAGTGGGCGAACTTGAGGCGATCGTGGAGACCCACCCCCTGCGAGAAAGCCTGCATGCCTCGAGGATGCTGGCCCTGTACCGGTCTGGACGCCAGGCGGATGCTCTGGAGGCCTACGGTCGTGCCCGAGATCTCCTGCTAGACGAGCTCGGGATCGATCCGGGCTCGGAACTCAAGCGTCTGGAGCGCGCCATTCTCGAACAGGCTCCTTTCCTCGAGTTCGGCTCCACGAACGCGTCCTCGGATCCATCCCCGCCACCGGTCGAGCGCCGCCGTCGTCGTAAGACCGTGACGAGCCTGAGCTGCGAGGTCGCAATACCATGGCCTGAGGGAACACAGGCCGATCCTGAAGACTCTGGCGTGGTGATGAACGAGGTCTTCGAGACCGTTCGGGCCGCCATCGAGCGGCACGGAGGCGTGCTTCAAGGCGGCCCAGCAGACCGCATCACAGCGGTATTCGGGATTCCGATCGCCCACGAGGACGATGCTTTGCGGGCGGTCCGGGCCGCCCTCGAGGCCCGTGACGCTGTGGCCGCGATCGAGTTCGACTCACCCACCCGGCCGTATCTGAGCATCGGGGTCAACACGGGCGAGGCGGTCACCGGGGTGTCGGTTGCGGCCCGCGGTCTCCCGATAGGGAGCGCAGTCGACCGGGCCGCCGAACTCGGCCTTGCCGCCGCGCCCGGCGAGATATTCATCGGGAAGGACACCTACCATCTCGTATCCGACGCGCTGGAGTCGGAGCCGGTGGAGGTCGGCTCCCGCCGCGCTCCGGGCGGGGTCGTCAGGGCCCACAGCGCCATACGGCTGAGACCGCATACTCCCGGTCGGTGGCGACGTCTCGGCGCTCCGCTGGTGGGCCGCGGAACGGAGCTCGCCCTACTCCGCCAGGCTCTCGACCAGGTCGCCGAAGCAAAGATCTGCTACCTACTGGTGGTGCTCGGGGCCGCCGGCATTGGCAAGTCGCGCCTCCTGTCCGCCGCCGGGCGGGAGCTCGAGGAGCGGGCCGAGGTCTTCCTCACAGGCTGCCTTCCTTACGGTGAGAACGCAGCGCTGTGGCCTCTCGAGCAGCTCGTGAAGCAGGTGGTGCGCCTGGGCGATGGTGCATCTGAGCAAGAGGTTGTCGCGGCCCTTGAATCGCCGCTCCAGTCGGTGCCGGAGGGAGACAGGGCAGCACCCCTCCTGACTCAGATGCTGGCGCGCGCGCAGACCTCAGCCACGCCGGAAGAAAGCTCCTGGGCGGTTCGCAAGCTGCTGGAGTCGGTGGCCGAGCGGCGGCCCGTCGTTATGGTGGTGGACGACATTCACTGGGCGGAACCCGCCTTTCTCGAAGTTGTCGAGCATCTCGCCGACTGGACGCGCGGCCCCCTGCTCCTCGTGTGTGCGGGGCGGCCGGAATTTCTCGACACTCACGCCCACTGGAGCGCGGGCAAGCTCAACGCATCCTTCCTAACCCTCGGCCCCCTGGACGCGCAGGGCTCGAGATCGGTTCTGAGCAACCTCCTCGGAGATCGGCAGCTCGACCTGAAGACGGCCGATAGCATCATTGACACGGCTCAGGGCAATCCCCTTTACGTCGAAGAGATCTTCGCAATGCTGTCCGAAAGGGGCACCCTCGAGGGGAACGGGAAGCGGTCGAGTATCGAGGCGCGGGGCCCCCTCTCGATCCCGCCCACCATCCGAGCTCTGATCGAGGCGCGCGTCGATGCAGTGGGGCGCGAGGAGCGGCAGGTGCTTGAACAGGCTTCGCTGGTTGGTCCCACCTTCGACGAGATCGCCCTGACAGAGCTTTCCGTGGCTGTGGTGGCGCGACGAGTTCCGGAGCTCATAGCGAGCTTGGTGCGCAAGGACCTCGTCCGTGAGGATGAGCGGCGGGAAGGCGGCCGCTTTGCATTCCGCCATAACCTCGTCAGAGAGGTCGTCTATGAGGCCATTCCCAAACAACGTCGGGCCGATCTGCACGAGAGCCTTGCGGCGTGGCTGGAGAGATCTCGGGAGCGTTCATCCGACGAGACCTTGGCCTACCACCTCGAGCGCACGTTCACGTATCGTCAGGAGTTGGGCGATCGGTCGGCGAGGCAGCATGCACTCGGGGAGCGAGCCGCCGCCCTGCTGGCAGACGTGGGGCGCCGGGCGCGCAGGCGCGGCGATCTCCTGGGGGCGGCGTCGTCGCTTCAGCGGGCTCTCAAGGTCTCCGCCGTCGACGCCCCCGAGCGCATCCCGGTGATGATCGACCTGTCCTCTTGCTACATGGATGCGGGCGATATGCAGCCGGCAGAGACCCTGTTAGGTGAAGCCCGGAAGCAGGCGAGGCGGCGGAACCTCCCACAGCTGGAGGCGCGCGCCGCCGTCGCCCTGTGGGAAGCGCGCTCGTGGACTCACAACGTGACCGGCTGGAGGGATGAGGCGCTGGCCGAGGCGGCCAGGGCAATCGTCGTGTTCGAGGGGCTCTCGGATGAACTCGGGCTTGCCCTGGCGCACCGGCTGCGGGCCCTGGTGCTCCAGAACAACTATCACTTCGCCGCGGCCGATGAGGCTCTCCAGCTGGCGTTGACTCACGCTCGCCTCGCCTCCGACGAAGAAGAGGAGCGCAAGATCTTGGAGTGGTACGCAAGCTCGTCGCTCTGGGGCCCAGCGCCTGTGTCGGATGGCATCGCGCGGCTCGAAGACCTGCGCCGACGTTTTGGCGACAACCTGCTCGTCGAGGGAGGCTGTCTGATCCGGCTGGCGGGGCTCGCCGCCATGGAGGGTCGCTTCCACGACGCGCGGAAGATGGTGTCTCGCAGCCGCGCTCTTCTCGACGAGCTCGGCGCCGGACTGGCGGCGGCGGTCACAGTGGGAACAGGCATAGTGGAGTTCCTTGCCGGCGACTGGGAGTCGGCCGAAAGAGAGTTCAGAGCGAGCTACGAGGCGCTTGAGAGTCTGGGCGAGGTCAACGCCCGGATCGTCTCTGCCTCCTATCTAGCCCGGGCCCTCTACGAGCAGGGCCGCTACGAGGAGGCGGAGATCTATGCTCGCCGGGCCGAAAAGCTCACTCCCGAGGACGACCCTGCGGCGCGCATCGAATGGGCGCCCGTTGCGGCGAAGCTTCAAGCGCGGAACGGGGACTACGCCGGCGCCGTCGAGCTTGCTCAAGCTGCGGTGACGCTTGCGGAGGGCACCGACGATCTCTCCGCGCATGCCGCCGCCCTGGTCGACCAGGCCGAAGTCCTGGAGCTGTCCGGCCGGCCCGCCGAGGCTCCCCTGAGGCGGGCCGTCGAGCTCTATAAGGGAAAGGGCAACGCTGTGTTGGCGGAGCGCGCCGCCGCCAGACTCAGCCGGCGGCACCCGTAAAGCCTCACTAACATCATTGGCCCGCTCAAGCCGTGCGGCCGAAGCGAGCCAGTAGCGCGGTCTGAGCATCGGCGTCCGGTGGAATCGAGGGAGCATCGCCGATTGCCCCCGCCCTGCGGTAGTCGTCCTCCACACTGGAGAACCACTGCGCGCACGCATCGACCAGCTCCGGATCGAGCCTCACGTCGCCGCCCACCGCGCGCGCGAGATCCCACGAGTGGATGAGGTGGTCGGCGAAGAGCTGCAACACGTACTCGCTCCCCGGCGCGTCGCCGAAGGAGAGGTGGACCGTCCGTACAGCAGCCTCTTCGGTTACTGCCGCCTTCGCTTCGGCCGCTGACTCCTTCCACGCGGCCTGTGGGTCGGCCCCCAACAGGTCGCCGTCGAAGCGGTCGCCGACATCTTCGATACGGCTCCCGGCAAGTAACGGAGGCGTCCACTTGTTTTCGTTAACGAGGTGGTTGACGAGCGTCCTCACATCCCAGCCCGGCAGCTCCGTCGCCTGATCCCACTGTTCGGCCGTCACGGCCGCGACGCGGCCGTCAAATGCGTCGACGGCGCTGTGGTGCAGCTCGACAACATTCACGAGGTTAGGTCCCCTTCCTGTTAACGGTGGGTCTCACTTCATGGCTGCCACGGCGGCACCCAGCAGTCTCACCATGTCGAGATCTTGATGAAGGAGATGTTGCAGCATGATGCGCTGGACGCCTGCGGCTTCGTAGGCCCGCAGCTTTCCGACGGCTTCATCGACGGTCCCGAGAACTTGCTCCGAAAGAGACTCGCGCACGAAGTCTTCGGGCGAGTCGTCGTTGTTGGTTGCCCGCAGCACGCCGCGGACGCGCTCCTGAAATTCGTTCTGGTTGATGCCCACGATGCACGTCGTCATTACCGAGAGTGGGAGGCTGGACGGCTCGCGTCCGTGTCGCCGGCAAGCCTCGTCGAGGTCCCCCCGCAGCTCCGAGCACCTCTCGGGCGTCGGGCCCACTGTGTTGTACTCATCCGCCCACCGCGCCGCGAGATCGACCGAGCCCTTCTTGCCCGATCCGCCCACGATCAGTGTGGGGTGCGGGCTCTGCACCGGCTTGGGGAGCGCGTTCAGCGAATCGATCTCGTAATGCTCGCCTGAGAAGCTGAAGGTGTCCGAGGTCCACTGCCCATGGACAATCTCGAGTTGCTCCGCCAGCACCTTCATGCGCGTCGAGGTCTTCGCAAACGGGAAGCCGTAGCCCGAGTGCTCGCGTTCGAACCATCCGGCCCCTAGCCCGAGCTCGACCCGGCCTCCGGAGATGTGGTCGGCCGTCACGACCATCTTGGCGAGGGCCGAGGGATGACGGAAGGTGGCCGGCGACACCATCGTTCCGAGCCGCAGCGTCGAGGTGATGGCTGCGAGCCCGCTGAGAGTGGCCCAGGCGTCGAGCGAGCCGTGAGTCGACTCGTTGAACATCGAGGTGTAGTGGTCGGAGCGGAACAGGGCCTCAAGCCCTGCTTGCTCGCAGGTCTCGGCGAGGGCCACCCAGTCCTCCCAAGTGACCCCTTCCTGTCCCTCGATCATGAGGCAGACGCGCATGGCCCTCTCCTACCACAAAGTCGCTCGCCGCCCCTCAGGCGTCGTCCGGCATCCGAAATCCGCCCGGCAACAGCGACTCCGATTCCTCTTCCACGACAGGCCCCCGGCCCTCGATTCGGCGTTGCGCAGTGACGGCCGGAGGCAGGAAGCGCAGGTGCGGCGGGGCGATGAGTCGCAGGTACTTGAGCGCCGACAAGGACGCTCTGAGGGCCGCCTCCTGAGCGGGGTTCCAGCCGTAGCCGTAGACCTCCCTGCGCAATCTCTCAGGCAGCAGGCCGAAGGACCAGAACGAGATGAGCCTCCACAACGGCCGCTGCGGAGTTTCGGGAGGAGGGTCCATGATCAGCCGGCCCACCGCCTCCGAGCCGTCCGTGCGCCGCAGCATCCCCGAGGCCACGACGTTATCGATATAGGACCTCAAGCCCGAAACGGTCTGAGGGATCGAGCTGCGTGGCAGGCGCAGCATCTCGGCCCCCACCATGGATTCCTGATGAAAACGCTCACGGCCGGCGTCGTCGAGCTTGCCGACGACCAGCCGCTCCATGACCAGCGCGGTGTCGACCAGGCAGGCGTGGACCCACAAGAGCAGCTCGGGGTCGAGGGCGTCGTAGTCAAGTCCCGTGACCTCGTCGATGCCGTTGATCTCCTCGTGCACGATATTGATGTGCCGGGCGGTCGCGTTGGCCTGGACGGTCGTGCCGAACGTGACGAGGTAGTTGAGGCGCAGCGTGCGCTCGAGCCTCATCCACGGGTCGCTCGTGTACATGCCCGTTTGCCGGGCCCCGGCGACAACCAGGGGGTGGGCCGCGTGCATCAGCAGCGCCCGCGCCCCTCCGAGCATTACGGCGGCCTCGCGATGGACCTGCCAGGAGACGCTTTCGGGACCGAACAGCCCCCGATCACCCTGCCCTCGATCGCCGCGGGTGGATTTAGCTTGGGTCATGCCTCGACCTTACCGGCCACCGTGGCTGGCCGGCGCTCTCGAACGCTGCGACCCAGCACAACGGCACCAGGGCCTCATTCGTCGGCTCGAGCAAAGACCGGCTTCAGCGCGGTGTAGACGTCCCGGTATCGGCGGTAGGCGGCATCGTAGTCGCCCCGGAGATCGTCTGCGGGCACGTGCTCCTGCGGTTGATAGTCGACGAATGCGCTAGCGGCTTCGGCCACGTTCGAGAACAGTCCGGCCGCGACCGCAGCGAGCATGGCCGCTCCCGTCGCCGTCGTCTCGACGTTCGCGGGAACCCTGACCGGAAGCCCGGTCACATCGGCCTTGATCTGCCGCCACAACGCTCCCTTGGCGCCGCCGCCCACGATGGTCAGCCTGCGGGTCTCGAGCCCGGCTGCATTCATCGCCTCGAGGATGTCGCGTAACGCAAAGGCGCTTCCTTCGAGCAGCGCTCGGGTGAGGTGGCCTCGGTTGTGGGCCAGGGTGAGACCGTAGAAGACGCCCCTGGCGGCTCCATTCCATTCCGGCGCCATGGCCCCTTGCATGCACGGGAGAAAGGTGACGCCGTCCGAGCCCGGTGAGGCCAGCGCAGCTTCCGAGGACAGGAGGTCGTAGGCGTCCCCCAGACCGGCCGACTCGCTGTGGCGTTCGAGGGGAGCGAAGTGGTCGCGCCACCAACGTAGGTTCCCGCCCGACACGAAGCCGGGGTTCTCGAGCAGCCACGCATCGGGATCGGCGTGAGGGTGACACTCGACCAGCATGGTGTCGTCGTAACGGGGCTGGTCGGAAGCGGCGCAAACCGGCTCCGCGGTGCCGACGACGTCACACACCTCGCCGGGCTCGAAAACTCCGGCGCCCAGCGTCGCGGCCATCTCGTCGCCGCAGCCTGCCGCCACCACCGTCGAGGGCGAGAGGCCGGTCGCGTCGGCGAATTCCTCGGTCACGGTCCCGACCGCCTCGATTGCCGGCACGAGCTCGGGCAGGGCCCGGCGCGAGATGCCGGACGCCTCGAGCAGCTCATCCGACCACTTGCGAGTGCCCGGGTCGAGGAGACCCAGCGACGACGCGTTCGAATAATCGACGGCCAGCCGTCCCGCGACCTCCTTGAGGACATAAGAGCCGGGCGGCATCAGGTGCGCGGTGCGGGCGAACGCCTCCGGTTCTTGATCCCGGATCCACAACGCCTTGAACACCGCGTGGGACGAGTCGAGGTTGGTCCCTGAGAGCCGGTAGAAATCGGACGGCGTCACCTTCTCGGCGAGCGCGGCCGCCTGAGGTTCGGCTCGGCGGTCCATCCAGATGAGAGCGGGCCGCACCGGCGCGCCGGCGTCGTCGCACGCGACCATGCCGTCGAGCTGGCTGCCGAACGAAAGGGCGGCGATCGCGGAGCGGTCCTCTATCTCTGCTGCAACCGACCTCACTCCCGCGGCCACCGAGCGAGGCCACTCGGTAGGGTCCTGCTCCGCCCAAGTGGGGTGCGGATAGGAGAGCTCGTGCGGCTGGTAGGAGGACGCGACCAAGTCCCCGTCTTCGGTGTAGAGGGCGACGTTAGTGCCCTGACTGCCGACATCGCAGCCGATGACGAAGGCTTTGCTCACGGGTTCATGGCTCGATCACGACCTTGAGCGCGGTACCCGAACGGATGGCCCCGAAGCCGTCGTCGATCGCATCGAGCGAGAAACGGTGAGTCACGATTCGTGCCAGCTCCTCCTGACGCCGGTCGAGGTAGTCCATCGCAATACGGTACTGACGTTGGGTGGCGCCATAGGATCCAAGCACCGCGAGTTCCTTGTAGTGGAGCTGGTTGGCATCGAACGGCGTCACGGGATCGGACTTCGGAAGGCCGGCGAAGTAAACGATCCTGGCCTTGCGCCCTGCCATCTCGAGAGCAGCTTGCTGTGCCTCCTTGGAGGGGGCGGCGACGATCACGCGTTCGGCGCCGGCGCCACCCGTCCTCTCGAGGACCGCCTCGACCCCGTTGTCGTCCTGCGGCACCCAGGAATCGTCGACCGCGCTCCCCACCGCCGACAGGGCCAGCTCCAAGCGCTCGGGGCTGACGTCGAGGAGGAAGACTTTTGACACTCCACGGTCGCGCGCGAGCACCGCCTGCATGCACCCGATCGGCCCCGCTCCGAGGATCACGACTACGTCTGAGTAACCGGGGTCCAGGACCTCGATGCCGTTGAGAGCACAAGCGAACGGATCCGCCACGGTGGCGAGGTCTGAGGGGAGTTCCTCGGGCAACTTGATGAGATTCTTGAGGGCGATCGGAGGAACCGCGGCGGTTTCGGCGAACGCGCCGGGGAACGGATCGTAGCCGTATAGCTCGTGGCGAACGCAGAGGTTCTGAGCGCCCTCGAGACACCACCGGCACGTGCCGCAGGTGAGGATCGAGCCCAGAAAGACTCGATCCCCGCGCTCCATCCCAGCCGGAAGTAGGGCAGCCGGCCCCACCTCCTCGAGCGCGCCGACCGGCTCGTGGCCCAGGATCCAGGGGGCAGGGGCGCGCGGATCTCCATTGAAGAAAGTGCGCGCATCGGTCCCGCAGATCCCGCATGCTTCGACGCGCAACATGGCACCGGCCTTGTCGAGTTGGGACTCTGGCGCGTCTTCGACCTTCATTTTGGCGACGTCGTGCATGATCGCCGCTTTCACGCGCCGGGCCCCCCAGTCGCCTCTTGGAGCTCCTCGTGCGCCTTGGCCGCGCTCCAGCTCTCCCGAATGACGCGCGCCAGTGATCGAGTCAGGGCCTCGGGGGCCTTGTGCATGAAGATGTTGCGGCCAACCGAGCAACCGATGGCGCCGGCGTCCATCGCTTGCTCCATCCGACTCAGCAGCTCGAGGTCTTCGAGGCGGCTCCCCCCCGCAAGTACGACGGGAATGCCGGACGTGGCGGCGACGAGCTTGGCGAAGAGGTCGCGATCACCGGGCCAGTTGGTCTTGACGATGTCGGCCCCGAGCTCGGCGCACAACCGAACGTTGCGAGAGAGATAGTCGAAACCGTAGGCGTCCTTCAGGTCCTCGACGCTGGCGTAGGTGGTGGGGAACTCGGCCTCGGCGATGAACGGCATGCCGGTCCGTTCGCACTCACCTCCGATGGTGGCGAGGGCGCGGATCATGGTGGACTCGGTCGTCCCTGCGAGCGCAACGAACAACACGACCGCGTCGGCGCCGAGCCGCAAGGCCTCTTCGACTCGCGCGACCTGCACGACCTCCGCGCCGCCGGAGGGGTCCGCACCGGGATCCGCCGAGGCCGACAGCAGAAGCGCCAGCGACGTCGCCGACGAGAAGGCGGGAACACAGGTTCGAATCATCCCCTTGCTCATCATTATCACGTTTGCACCACCTGCGACCGCCTCCGCAGTGCGCTCCTGGATCCCGGCGAGCGGCTCGAGAAACTGGGGCGAGGTCATCCCATGGTCGAGGGCGCAGATGATCGAGACTCCTGCACCGTCGATGACCCGTTTCATGCGCATCGCCTTGCCCGTATTCACTGCAATTCCCCTCCAACGCCGGCCCTCGGGCCCCTGCATGACCAGGTGGCCAAGGGGATACGATAGCAAGAAGTCAAGAAAGCCAAGCACTTGACTTTCTTGGCCTGGGACCCAAGTATTCGTGGGACAGGCCTTTTAGCCCCGGAAAGGAGCCGCGCCGTCGAGCGGTCTCGTCGACGGTGGCGGGCAACAAAGGGGGAGGGATGGCAGAGGGGGAAAAGCCGAGAACCCAGCGGGTGGGGGCGCTCGACTACGAGCACGCCGGCTCTGGGTATATGGAGAAGCGCCGCCTCGACCGGGTGGCGGGACCACTTCTCATCTGGGGGTTGGGGGTTGGCTACGTCATCTCCGGCGAGTACTTCTCCTGGAACTTCGGCTTCGATGCGGGGGGTTTCGGAGGAATGCTCCTCGCAACGCTCTTGATGATCGGGCTTTACGTCATGATGGTCTATGGAGTCTCGGAAATGGCAACGGCCTTTCCCCACACAGGGGGACCCTATGCGTTTGCTCGCCGGACCATGGGGCCGTGGGGCGGATTTGCCATAGGTATCGCTGCGGTGCTCGAGTACGTGCTTGCGACCGCCGCCATCGCCATGACTATTGGGTTCTACATCGTCGAGCTCCCTTGCTGCGACAGCTTGCCGTCCATCGTGGGCATGAACCCGGTGGCCTGGATCGCGATTCTGGCGTACGTAATCTTCATCGCCGTCAACATGGCCGGCATCGAGCAGACGCTGTGGTCGGTGCTGGCGATCACCGTGATTGCGGCGGTGACCCTCGTTATCTGGGCCCTGGTGCTGCTGTTCGGCGGACACTTCGACCCATCTAACTTCACGAACATCAAGCCGACGGCGGGCAACAGCTCCACGTTCCCCTTCGGCGTGTTCAAGGGGACGCTCGCGGCCCTTCCGTACGCGGCGTGGTTCTATCTCGCCATCGAGGGCGTCCCGATGGCCTCCGAAGAGGCGAGGGACCCGGCGCGCGACCTCCCCAAGGGCAGCATCCTTGCGATGTGGTCGTTGGTTGGGTTTTCGATCATCGCCTTTGCGGTGGGGGCTGGCGTAGGCGGCGCCGAGCAGATCCGGGGCTCGTTCACGATCATCCCCGATGTGGTCTCGATCGCCCACGGCGGAAAGAGCGGTTTCTTCTGGGTCGTCACGATCGTGGGGCTAACCGGGCTGCTGGCGTCGTTTCACGCGATCTTGTTTGCGTACAGCCGCATAATTTTCTCGCTGTCGCGTGCGGGCTACTTCCCACGTTCCCTGTCGGTCACCGGTCGCAGACGCACGCCGTATCTCGCGCTGATCGTTCCGGCCGTAATCGCGTGCGTGCTGATTCTGCTCTACAACGAGTCCCTCGACGCGGTGGCCGTGCTGGTGCAGATGTCGGTCTTCGGGGCTCTTATCACCTACGTCCTCATGATGGCCGCCTTCATCCTGTTCCGACGAAACGAGCCCGACGCAGAGCGTCCTTACCGAAGCCCAGTGGGGGTGCCGGGCGCATGGATAGTCATCGCCATATCCGTGCTCGCGATGTTCTCCTCGCTCGCGTACGATGTCCCCGGAGCCAAGCTCGGCGTCTTCTTCACGATTCTTGCCATCGCTCTGGGGCTGGCTTATTTCTACTTCGTGAGCCGGCATCATCTCGTGGCCGAGGCGCCGGAGGAAGAGTTCGCGTTGATAGAGCAGGCTGAAGCGGAACTCGAGGCCGACAAGGCTTAGAGCTCAGCGCTGGAGCCACGCCCATTCCGGATTTAGAGTCCGAGTGGTTGTCATTGCTGTGATCAAACGGTCCCTGCCCCCGACCTCGAAAGCTCTCACTATTCGCCCTGGGGGAACGGCAGTGCGATGGAGTCGGCCGCGGCGCTGCGCCCCTGCTCGGAGAAGCGCACCAGCTCGATGTCGCCGGAGGGCAGTTCCGAAATATTGCCCTCCGCGATCAGCTCGGCCGTCTTTTCGCCCAGAGCCGGCCCCCACATCATTCCGTGGCCGCCGGCGGCGACGACGAAGAAGCCCTCCCGAGGCTGGTCGATTATCGGAAGGTGGTCGGGCGTGTAGTCGATCGAGGCCGCCCACGACCGTGAGATGGGCAAGTTTCGCAGGGCGGGGAACTCCGCCTCCCACTCGAGGCGCAGCTTGTTGTGATAGCCAAAGTCATAGTCGAGCTGATAGCGATCCGAGCGATCGGATTCATCCGCAGGGTTGCTCATTCCCAACAATGCTCCCTGCTCCTCTGGCCGCACGTAGTAGCCCTTGCCGAGGTTGAACATCAACGGCAGGGGATGCGTGACCCCGTCGGGAAGGAAGGGGAAGGTGACGACCTGGTGCCTGACCGCCCTTACCGGGACATCGACATCCACCATGGTTCCCACTTCCCGGGAACCGCGAGGTCCACCTGCGTTTACGACCCGCTCCGCTGCGATGGTGCCGCGCGTGGTCTCCAACGAGTAGAGGTTTCCGGAGTGCTCGATCGAAGACACCTCGCACATCTCGTAGAGGTCGACGCTGGGATCGTCGAGGGCCGCATAGGTAATGTTGCGAGCTGCTATCGCGGGGTGGACGAAGCCGTCCTGCGCACAGTAGGTCGCCCCGGTGAACAGGTTCCAGTCGAGATCATGGAAACGGCGCTTGCCTTCGTGAGGCTCGACCCATTCGCTGTCCACTCCCGCTTCGGCGCGCACATTGATGAGCTCCAGAAAGACGACTTTGTCGCCCTCTGATTGCGCCATGATGTAGTAGCCGTGCTCCCGAAAGCCGGAGTCGATCCCCAGCCTGTCTCCGAGCTCCAGGTAGAGCGTCCGGCTCAGCCTTCCAAGCAGGGCCGCTACGTAGGAACCGCCCTGTTGGCGCACCACACCTGCCGAGCGAGTGGTGGCGCCGCCACCGGCCCAGCCTCGCTCGAGTACTGCGATGGTCCCGAAGCTCCGAGCTGCGAGTCGATGTGCGGTCCAGAGGCCGAGGTTTCCTCCGCCGATGATCGCCACGTCATAGGCCCTGGCGGGCAAGCTCGTCTCGCCGGAAGCCACTGGACTCCTCTCTGTTGGGTCCCCTAACGATAAGGGAAACTCGACATGACTCGATCTCGTAGGAGAATGGCGACGTGCGATGGCGCAGGAGAAGCAGGAGAAGGATCAGCGAGAACATCGACGACATGCGCGGCCGAAGGGGCTTGGCAGGGGGCCTTCCCGTAAGCGCATCTCTGGGGCTTCCGATCGTTGCGATCGTCGTCCTTGTCCTGCTGTTCAACGGCGCCCTGGGCTCGGGCACCAGCATCGGCGACCCGCTCGACGACTTGACGGGTACCGGGGACTCCGCCCAGACCTCTCTGGAGGGTCCTCAAACGAACGAGGAGCTCGTGAGGTTCTTGACTTTCGTTCTCGACGACCTGCAGAGCTTCTGGGGCGATACCTTCCAAGAGTCGGGCCGAGCCTACCGAGATGCGGGGCTCACTTTGTTCGAGGGCGCAACCGGATCCGCATGCGGAGGTGCCACTGCAGACGTGGGACCTCACTACTGTCCCCTCGACGAGAACATCTATCTCGACGTCGACTTCTTTCGCGATCTGCGGGATCGCTTCAGAGCGCCCGGAGACTTTGCTCTTGCCTACGTAGTGGCCCACGAGATCGGCCATCATGTTCAGCACCGGATGGGAATAAGCGCGCAGGTCAATGCGGAGCAGAGGGCAAATCCTGCGAACGCCAATGACCTTTCCATCAGGCTCGAGCTGCAGGCGGACTGCCTTGCCGGGGTGTGGGCGTTCACCACCTACGAGCGCCGGCTGCTGGAAACGGGAGATCTCGAAGAGGGATTGAACGCAGCCGCGGCGGTGGGCGACGACCGCATCCAACAGCAAGCGACAGGAAGGATCGATCCGGAGTCGTGGACGCACGGCTCCTCCGAGCAGCGCGTGAATTGGTTCGTGACGGGTTTCGAGCAGGGGGATCCCAACGCCTGCGACACCTTCTTGACTCCCGTCCTATGATGAGCGTCATGAAGGAGAACAGGCTCTACGGTGACCTAGCATCGTGGTTTCATCTCTTGAGCGCGCCCGCCGAGTATGCCGAAGAAGCGGCCATGTACAGCAAGAAGTTGGAGGAGGCGTGTGAGTCGCCTCCAAGTACCGTGCTTGAACTCGGCTCGGGCGCGGGCAACAACGCCTCCCATATGAAGTCCCGCTTCGAACTGACCCTCGTGGAACCTTCCGAAGGCATGCTCGAGCTAAGCCGGAGGATCAACCCGGAGTGCGAGCACATTCAAGAAGATATGCGAACGGTGCGGCTGGGGCGCACGTTCGATGCGGTGTTCGTCCACGATGCCGTCGACTACATGTTGACCGAGGCCGACATGCGAGCCGCGTTCGAGACGGCGTTTGTGCACTGCAACCCCCGAGGGGCGGCGTTGTTCGCTCCCGACCATGTGCGCGAGAACTTCAAGCCCGATACCGACCACGGAGGTAACGACGATGGGGACTGCGGGCTGCGCTTTTTGCAGTGGACGTCAGACCCCGACCCCGCCGATACCTCTTATGTCATGGACTTCGCCTATTTGCTGCGCGACGAAACGGGAGCCGTGAGCGTCGAGCACGACCGCCATCGCTGCGGGTTGTTTGCGCGTGACGAGTGGATGACGTGGCTTTCCGAAGCCGGGTTTGTCCCCCGCTGCGTGCCGTTCGAGCACTCGGAGTTAGAGCCGGGCTCAACCGAGCTCTTCGTCGCCACGAAGCCCCTCTCGCGTTTTGAGCGTCGGAGCGACAAGTTTTCTTAGCGCTGCGTCCCATAGAACTTGAGATGCGGCCTGGGCGAGTCAGGAACGAAGCCACAAAGAGACGCTGGACGGTTGCATGGTGTGCCGCACCACTGCCACGAGCTCGGCCGCGAGCGCTTCAAGGTCGATCTCTTCTTGGAGTCTCGACGAGAATGCCTCCACCGTGCGGGTTGCGTCGTATTTGCTGCGGTAGAAGCGGCGATCGATGAGGTTCTTAGTGCGGCTGCGAGCGGGCCGGAACAATGCCGCCACGGCCAGCGTGGAAGCCGCGACCGCAAGCTGATTGCTTTCCTGGCCGGTGGTCTGTCGGATAACCTCACCCACGCCGACGACTCCCACGGTATAGACGAGGGCCATCAGTGCGCTAACCGATCCGTAAACGAGAGTGCGGTTGACGATCGTGTCGATGTCGTAGAGCCGATAACGCAGGATCGCGACGCCCACCAAGACCGGCAGAAGAAGCACGCTTATCCCGGCGAAAGCGACTGCCCATTCAGCCTCCCCCGCGGTGGTGATCAGGAGGACAAAAGCCACGCCGACCATCGATGCGGCCAGAGCCATCCACTTGAGCTGCTGGCGCTGCACGCCGCGCGACCGCCTGTAGCGCAGCACGAGGCTCACGGCGCCGACCACCACCGACGCCCCCAACAGAATCCAAACACCCCAGCCCAACCACGGGCTTTCGAGGAAACTCAAGCTCTCGATTCCGGCGGGGTTGATGACATCGGAGCCCTCGAGGCGGCCGGGGGCGAAGGCGATGTGCACCTCCAGTACTGCCATCGCCAGTCCCGCCACCCACACCGCCAGGCGCCATCGTCGCGTCAGCGGCTTCCCGTTTGGGAACAGGAGCAGCACCAGCGGTACGGTGACCAGAGTGAACGAGCTGGTCCAGGTCCCGAGCCATGTGCCCCACACCCATCCGGGTACGGACAGCTCCCCATAGATTAACGACGCGACGGACACTGCGCTGGCCACCCCGGCCCCGCAGAAGAGCCAGCCGATCGCGTTAGCGGGCTGGCGGCGGACGATCAGTGCCCCGACACAACCGAAGGCCAGTCCGACGACGAGGGTGGACAAGGCCTCGTCGGCGAAACCGGCTAGGACCTGGGGGCCGAGCCCGACTAGGTTCGCTACAACCATGACCACCGTCAAGGCGCCGATGCCAGGCACTGCCCAAACGAGCCGTGTGCCGCTTCCTTGCCTCATCGCCACATCTTGCCTCATCGCCACATTTTGCCCCACGACCGTATCGACATCGTTACGGAGGCATGCTTCGGACCGTCAGCGGTCCTCGACCAGCGACAGCAACAGGCCGGCGGCGAGCCCGTACGTCCCGTGCCCGACCAGTCCCCGCATGTGGCTTCCATCGGATAGGCCGAGAACGACGAGATCGAGGTGCCCTCATCCACCACCACGAACGCCGCCAGGCCCGTCACCAGACCGGCCCGCAGCCGGGCGCACACCTCGTCCCACGAGGAGCGAGGCGGCGATCCCGTAGCTCATTCCGAGAGTCCGGTGAAGGGCCACTCCGACTCGTTGGGCGCTGTCGTCGGAGAGGTCGCGCCCGGTTACCTGACCGAGTTGCTTGCCCAGTTGCACGAGGGTTCCTCCGGGCGCCAGCTCCTCCTCCTTGCGCTTGGATCCTTCGCTCTGGCGCGCGTAGAACCGCGAAGTGGCCTGATCCATGATCACGCTGGAAGCGAAGCCGACCAGCGCTCCCACTGCGAACCTGCCGTTACCCATCTCCCTCTCCTTGCTCAAATGATCTCACCGATCAAACACATCCGGCTACAGAAACCACAGATTGTGGCCTGTCTTTATCTGGGTCTAAGAGTGGAGCTATAGCATGTGAGCATGATTTCAGCACCGGAAGGGGTCCTAGATTCCTGCCCCGGTTGTGGCGTACTCCTTCCCACGATCCATGGACCCGTTCATCCCTGCTTCAACCCTTCTCCCGCTTGCTGGGCGCTCTATGGTGAATTGCTTGCTCAGCAATACACCGATCCTGACCGGATGCGATACATCCAGCTTTTCTTGGATAGCTACGCGATGCAGCATCCGGGCGGAACCGACCGCCGTGCCGTTCAGTCCGTAGCCCTGCATGGCATGACGCTCTGCCTTTTCGTCGAGGAAGGGGTCGACCCCGTTATGGGGACTCGCTTGCACAAACTCATGGTGAGGCGACCTGTCTTTCATTGGTTGGAATCTCCGAAGCCCGATTCCGATTGGCTCAATGTCCTCGATATGAAGGCTCTGGGCGAGATTCGGCGAGCCGACGTGAACGCTTGGGCACGAGGCGTCTGGGCGGCTTGGCACCTGCACCACGACACCTTTCGTGGATGGATCTCGGCAGCAGAGATGCGTAGCTAGCTAGCCACTTCACCGATCGACGCCGAGTCACTCATTGCCCTCCGTCTCCCATTGCAGCAACGCGGTCGTCGCCTGCGCTTCGAAGTGACGGATTGTAGCGTCCTTGTCGGGAGGGTTCACGATGGTGTCGATGAAGATCTCCTCGACATGCGGGCAGCCCGAAGCTCGCATCCGTGCCGCCGCTTCCTCGATGTCGTAGGTGGTCCGGCGGAGGTTTACGCCGGGGCCCAACAGCGCCCAGAAGGCTCCCCGACGTCCCTCGTACGGCATGCCGACGCTGCCCGCATTTATGAGGCGCCGGCCCCCCACCGTCCGATCGAACTGCATGTGAGTGTGCCCGCAGATCACGGTATTTTCGCGCACACCGCTCAGCGCTTCGAGGAAGCGCTCCTCTGGTGTCGCGGTTGTGAGGATCTCCTCGTCGCTGCGGGGAGACCCGTGGCAGAAGAGGGTCTCGCCCAGACTTTCCACTTCAAAGGTTGCGGTAAGAGACTGGCTCCTCACCCAGTTGCGCTGTCGTTCGCTCAACTGGTGCCTGCACCAGTCTGTGACCTGTGAGAACACGTCCGACTCCGCACTCTCGCCGGGGCCGTCGGAGACGGCTTCTTCAGAGACCTCACGATCGGCGTTGCCGCGTATGAACGTCACGGGTAGGTCGAGCTCGGTCAGGCGTTCGGTGGCCGCGCGCGGATGCGGGCCCCAGACGACGTCGCCGCCTATCACAAGGGCATCGACCTGGTCGGCCGAGATCTCCCGCAGGACCGCTTCCAGGGCAGAGACGTTCCCATGGATGTCGTAGAGCGCGGCAATCCTCATCCCCGATATCCTAGTGTGCTCCGGGAGGTGGGAACATGACGAGCGTCCGAATCACGCCCAAGGGTCCATTCTCACTCGAGGCGAGCACCCGCTTCCTCGAAAGATTTGCGCCTGCCGCTTATGAGCGCGCGCAGCATCCGAACCACCTGCACCTCGCCTTTCCCGTGGAAGGGGCTTGGGAGAACACGGTTGGAGTGTGCATTCGACAGACGAGCAAGGCTGTGATCGGAGAGATCTTCGGCGAGGCGGATCGCGAGGCGGTTCGCCGGCAGGTCGTGCGCATCCTCTCGCTCGATGTCGATGGAACTGGATTCCCGGGGGTGGGCACGCGCGACCGTGCCGTGGGGGCACTGCAGGGCTCGTACCCAGGGTTGCGGCCGGTACTTTTCTGGTCCTCCTATGAAGCCGCAGCGTGGACGATCATCGGACACCGCATCCGCATCACGCAGGCCGCGCGCATCAAGCAGCGCATGGCGCAAGAGCTCGGTGAGGAAGTCGTCGTTCACGGAGAGCGTCGGCACGCCTTTCCGAGCCCACAACGTCTCGCTTCGATGGCCAGCTTCCCAGGTCTGTTCGCCCGCAAGATCGAGTATTTGCATGGAATCGCGGAAGCGGCTATGCAGAGTCGGCTCGACGCTGCGCGGCTCCGGCCGCTTGCGCGCGAAGATGCTCTTGAGGAACTCAAGCGACTTCCCGGCATCGGGGACTTCTCGGCCGAGCTGATTCTCGTCCGCGGCGCCGGTGAGCCGGATCATTTCTCTCGTAGCGAGCGGCGTCTGCATGGGGCGATGGCAGATGCATACGACTTCCAGGCGGTGCCCTCAATCGAGAGGTTGGCGGACATCGCAGAGAAATGGCGCCCGTACCGGTCCTGGGTGAGCGTGTTGTTCCGCACCGAGCTCGAGGATCGGACCCATGACATCTCGGGACCCAAGCGATGAGAATCGGTCTCATCGAGACCGCTTAGGATTAGGCGATGTGGAGGGGTGAACAGAGCTACCTTGGGCGGGAGCCGTCGGCTTGAGCGCCGTCATCGAGACATCGGGCCTGGGGAAATCCTACGGTGCCCACCTCGCCGTCGAGTCCCTCGATCTCGAGGTCGGCCGGGGAGACGTGTTCGGCCTGCTCGGGCCCAACGGTGCCGGAAAGACCACGACGATCCGAATGTTGACCACGCTGCTTGCGCCGACTGTGGGATCGGCTCGTGTCTGTGGCTTCGATATCGCGACGAACGCCAGGGAGGTGCGCAGCCGCATCGGCTACGTGATGCAGACGGTGGCTTATCGAGGGCTCTTGACCGGGCGGGAGTGGGTGGAGATCGAGGCTTGTCTCTATCATGTACCGCGAAAGGAGGTCCGGCACAAAGCCGAGGAGGCTCTCGGCGCGGTGGGCCTTCTTCCCGACGCCGACAGGCGGTGGACCGAGTACTCCGGAGGCATGAAGAAGCGCCTGGATCTCGCCTGCGGACTTCTTCACTCGCCCGAAGTCTTGGTTCTCGACGAACCTACACTGGGACTCGACGTGCAGTCCCGCCATCGCGTGTGGGATTACGTGCGTGAACAGCGCGATCGCGGGGCCACGATCCTTCTCGCCACCAACTATCTCGATGAGGCCGACCGCCTCTGCAACAACGTCGCCATCATCGATCGTGGTGTTGTTGTAGTGGAGGGTACGCCCGCCGACCTCAAACGCGCTGTGGGCGCCGATCTCGTGCAGATCAAGACCGATAACGCCGAGCGCCTGCGCACAGTTGTCGCCGGGGAGCCCTGGATCAAAGACATAGTCATGGCCGATTCCGGCAGCCTCCACCTGTACGTGGAGGACGCCTCCCTCGCTCTTCCCGCCGTCATGCGCATCGGATTGGAGCAGGGCATAGAGCTCGAGCAGATGACGTACAGCCAGCCGTCCCTGGACGACGTCTTTCTGCTTCATACCGGGCGCGAGCTCCGAGAGACGGAGAACGCATCATGACCGTAGATGAAGCAGCCCTGGGTGAGCGAATACCGGCCGTTCGTGTTGTCACGCGCTCGGAAGCGCGCTCGCGCTGGATGCAGGAGGTTCTGGCACTGGTCAGACGGTGGTGGATCGAGCTTCTGCGCGAGCGGCTCAATCTCGTCTTTAGCATCGCCCAGCCGGCGATCTGGTTGGTGTTCTTTGGGGCCGGGGTCGAACGCGCCATCGATACCCGGGTGATAGGGACCGACGACTACATCAGTTTCATGCTCGCCGGCATCATTGCGTTCACTATCGTCGGGAACGGGGTCAGCGGCGCCATGCCTCTGCTGTGGGACAAGGAGACCGGATATCTCGATCGCTTGATGAGCATGCCCATCGCACGCAGCTCGGTCATCGTAAGCCGTTTCGTGTTCCAAGTAGCCCAGCAGTCGGTTCAGATCACGCTGGTCGTGGCGGTGGCCCTCGTCCTTGGCGTACGCATCGAGTCGGGGCCGCTGGGGCTCGTGGTCATCCTTCTTGCTGCAGCTCTGCTCACGATGTCGGTGACCGCAGCCTTCTCAGCCCTCGCGTACGCCGTGCCACAGCACGGCACTTTCTTCGCCGTGGTCGGCTTTATATCTCTGCCGCTGCTGTTCATGAGCAATGCATTCGTTCCGCTTGATGCGATGCCGTTCTGGATGAGGGTAGTGGCGAGGATCAACCCCCTCACTTACGCTATCGAAGCGATGCGGATACTAGTGATCGAGGGTTGGTCCGGCCGAATCGTGTCATCGCTGGGTATCCTTGCGGTCGCCGCGGGAATCTGCCTCGCCGTGGGTACCCGGGAGTTCCGCAGACAAACGGGGGATCGGGTGCGGGGTTGAAAGAGGAATCGAATACCCAAGTCACGCATCAAAGCTACGTATCAAAGGAGTGCAGCCATGTGTCGCAGCATCCACAAGCTTCGGGACTACAGCGAACCTGCCTCGACTGAAGAGATCGACGCGGCCGCCCTGCAGTTCGTGCGCAAGGTGAGCGGCTTCAGCCGCCCCTCGCGCGTCAACGAGGAAGCCTTCAATAGAGGTGTCAGCGAGATTGCCGACGTGACTCAGCGCCTGCTGGATTCGCTTCGGCCATCGGTCGGAGAGAAGGTAGTCGTGGGGACTCGCTAGCGGTCAGGACTAACAGGCGATGCCGTCGCCGTCGTAATCCAGTTCGTAGGGATCGGATCCGGTCACTTCGATGGGACCCTCAGCGTACTCTGGGCCATCGCCGCTGCCTCCTGCGCAGTCGTAATCCGACGCCGGGGGAAGGCAGGGCGAGTATCCGTCACAGCCGTCTGCCGAGGAGCCGTCCACCACACCGCCACCGCCACTGTTGGCGGAGGTATTCGAACCTCGCGCGGAGCAACCTTCCCACAGGCCTCTTCCGGCGCCCTCGGCCTGATTCTGCGCAGCGGTGAAGCGATCCACATACTTCACATTCGGCGGGTACGTTGATACGGTGGCGAATCCCCGCTGCACCAGGGTGTTGTTGAAGAGCTTGCCTTCATCCCAGACGTACGAGAGCATTCGCCCGTAATAGTCTCGTCGCTCCACATCGAACTCGAGTCTTACGGTTTCTCCCGTCAAGGACGTGGTGGTAAAGCGCGACGCAGCGGGACCGAAGCACTCCACGGGCTCGCTCGGATGGACGGTCTCGGGGGTGTCGATACCGATCAGGCGGATGTCCACGGCGGAGCCTTTGTAGTCCACCTCGATTGTGTCCCCGTCGACAACCCTCGTGACGAGAACCATGTTGGCCGAACGGGGCCTGGGCCTGGGCCTGGGCCTGCCCTCTTTGGGCTGGCTTTCAGGAGTCGGATTCTCGGAGCGTTTGCTTGGGCGCGACCTCGGCTCCTGCCCCACCCGTGATCGGTTTTCCACCTCTGGGTGTGACTGAGATCTCTGCGAAGAAGGGTTTGCGGGAGCTTGTGCCTGCGCGCCGCAGGCGGTAGGCATGGAGAGCACACAGCATGTAGCGATCTTGGCGAGCGCATGTCTTGTCCGGTCCACCTTTCTTTATCGGAATCTGCACCCCATGAGTTGAGTGGTAGGGCGAGGACGTGCGGGCGCCTCTGGTACCTTTCGTCAAGTGAGGGCCGATTCGAAAGCGGTGATCGAACGTGTCGAACTACCGGAGCTGGGCCCGACGCCGGGTTACAGCTACGCGGCGGTCGCTCATGGGGTAAGGACCGTCTACACGGCTGGAGCGGTGCCGTTGGATGCGGATGGGCGGCTCGTCGGCCAAGGGGATCTGGAGGCCCAAGCAGACAGGACTGCCGGCAACCTCCTGGTCGCCCTGGAGGCGGCCGGCGCGGGCGTGGACGACATCGTGAAGACGACGGTGTTCGTAGTTGCAAGTGAACGCGCAACGCTTGGGCGGGCGTGGAGGTGTCTCGAGAAATCGGGTCTGACTCGCCCTCCGAGCACTCTTCTGGGCGTGACGTTCCTCGGCTACGAAGGCCAATTGATCGAGGTGGAGGCGATCGCGGTTCTTCCGTAGCGACCAGTGAGGGAGTTAACAGAACCGTTGAATTGGCCACCGAGGGAGGCGCAGTGAGACGTTCTCCTGCCGGGCAGCAGCTGATCCTCAGCGCCAACCTGAAAAAGGGCCTGCCTCGCGATCGCATCGACTCCGAGATCGTCAACTTCGCGCGTCGCGTGCCGGAGGTGGTGCCCTTCGCGCCCGATGCCGTGCTCCTTCAGGAGGTTGTTGAGAGCAGCACAGCGCGAGTCGCCGAACTGCTGGAGGAAACGACGGGATTCGGTTTCGACGTTGCCGTCACTCCTGGCCCCGAGCCCATAGTGGGGACGAAGGACGAACAGATCGTCGTGCGCAACACGGCGATCCTCGTCAACAGAAGGACGATGCGAGTCATCGGTGAAGGGGGTTTTGTGGTGTCGCGTTACCTAACTCGCGACGCCGCGCCAGAGTTGAAGCCGCGGATAAAGGAACATGCCCATTGTTTGGCGCGGACGGCGTCGGGAAGAATCGAGGTGCCGCTGGTGAGTATTCACTTCGTCACCAACGAGAAGTTTGCGGCACTCACGATGGGCTTCAGCTACAAGGCCCAGTGGGCTCGTCGCGTGGCGCATTTTCTGGGGACCCAATATCCGCAAAGTAATGTGCCGCAGGTGCCTGTGATCGGCGGCGATTTCAACAATCGACGCTGCCTGAGGCCGCGGGAGAGGGTTGCGTGCGAGGTGTTGCCCTTCTGGCACGTGCTCACGGCGCAGAGCGGATTCTCAGATGCGGTCTACGATCGCCATAGAGGCTCCGAGGCATCATTGGCCGCCCAGACGAAGGAAGGCAAGCGGATCGATTTCGTGTTTGCTCGCGGTGCCATCATCGCTGCCTCGCACGATGTGGACTATGAGGCCCAGAGGGGCGACCCCGACTTCTATTCAGATCACCGGCTGCTGTGGGCACTGGTGAGGCCCTCCCCCTGACTTTCCCGATTGGCTTGACCCTGACGTTGCGTGAGGGTCTAGCCTGGGTTCGAAAAGAAGGAGAACCTCGGCTATTCGATAGGTCAGGTCGCCGCCCTCTCGGGCGTGACTGTGCGCACGCTGCACCACTACGACCAGATCGGTATTTTGTCGCCGGGCCGCCAGTCGCCGAACGGCTATAGGCGCTACGAGGACTGCGATCTGGACAAGTTGCGACAGATCCTGTTCTACCGGGAGCTCGGGTTTCCCCTGGAAGAGGTGGCGACCATCCTGAAGGACGCGTCCGCCGACCAGTCGGTTCATCTGCGCCGGCAGCATCGGCTGTTGAGGGGTCGGATCGCACGCCTGGAGAGGATCGCTGCGGTTGTCGAGAAGGAAATGGAGGCAAGACAGATGGGCATCTCATTGACGCCGGAGGAACGGTTCCAGGTCTTCGGTGACTTCGAGCCCGAGGATTACGCTGAGGAGGCAGAGAAGCGCTGGGGGGACACCGATGCGTATCGGCAGTCCCAGCGCCGGGTGGTGGCCTACACGAAAGAGGACTGGCAGGAACTCAAGATCCAGAGCGCCGACATCGACCGCAGGCTGGCCGCCGCTCTCGAGGCCGGGGCTGCTTCGGACGGCGAGGAGACGATGGATCTGGCCGATGAGCACCGCATGCATATCACCCGCTGGTTCTACGACTGCGGCTATGACATCCATCGGGAGCCTCGGCGACATGTACGTCGCAGACCCTCGGTTCACTGCTTGCTACGAGCAGATCGCCCCCGGGTTGGCTCAGTTCCTGCGTGATGCCATACATGCCAACGCACGGCGCGCCGAAGGGAGCTGAACGGGTCTAAACCGGCCCGAGCCGAACTTTGTGCCCGTAAACACCCCACAGGTGGTTGGGGCCGCAAGGTTGGGGGTCGCTCACGTTTCAGCCAGCAGCTTGTCCAGGGCTGCTCGGGCCCGCTGGAGTGAAACCGCACTCGCTCGGATCCCAGCCCACGGATCGCCTTGGGCACCGATTCGTTCGAGCACGGACTTCATCGTGAAGCGCTCGGGTCGCAGATCCTGGTTAAGGAGCTCGTCGGGAAAGAGGGGAGTCGACACCGGTGCTCCCGGGCTCGGCCTCACCGAGTAGGGGGCTACCGCATGCGCGCCGTAGCCGTTGCGAGCGACATCGATATAGAGGCGCCCCGCGCGTTTGACCCTGCGTACTTCGGTCGTTAGCCGCTGTGGCGCACGGAGTGCGAGAACACGCGCGCTGTCCTCCGCAAAAGCCCGTACATCCCGGTAATGCCAGCCTCGCCGCAGCGGTACTACGGTGTGGAGGCCCTTGCCCCCAGTCGTTTTGGCGAACCATGGCAAGCCGACCTCCTCCAGCAACACGGATAGCAGCTCAGCCGCCTCTTGAGCCGAGCGGAAGGCGTCTTCGGGAGGGTCGAGATCGAAGATGAGCTGGTCCGGCTGTTCGATGCGATCAACATGGCTGGTACCGGTATGCAAGGTGATGGCTGCTTGATTCGTGAGATAGACCAGCGTGGCGGGGTTGTCGCAGATGACATGGTTGACGTGGCCCTTGTCTTTGGGCAGCTTCTGCGTGTGGATCCAGTCAGGAAGGTACTTTGACGCATCCTTTTGGTAGAAGCCGTTCTTCGCAATTCCGTCGGGAAAGCGTTGGACTGTAAGGGGCCGTCCCTTCAGGTGAGGAACCATCACCGATGCCGCTTCGTGATAGTAGCCGATCAGTTCGCCCTTAGTCACGTCGTCGCCGGGGAAAAGGACCTTGTGCTCGTTCGAAGTCTCGATCGCGCGCCGCCCCACCTTCAGCGCACTCATTCGGGAGTCTCTCCTCTGCGCCGCCTCCGCTCAACGCCGGGCAAAAGCCTAAACTGATGTCCGATGGTTGGTCTAGAACGGAGAACCCGGTGGAGCGTTGCGGTTCTGGCCGCCGGGTTGTTGCTCGCAACTATCGGACTATTCCCCACCGACTGCCTCATTAGTGAGCGAGTGTGTTCGCAAGTCAAACTACAGTGCCCTCGGCTCGCAAAGAGTTGGTGCCAGACCATGTCGGGTGTCGAGTGGCGCATGTCAAGCGGTGATGACGCGCAGTCGATCGGAATCGGTGCTGTTCTATTGTTAGACGTGCTTCTGATTGCGATCTTTGTCCTCTGGCGTCGGGCACAAGAAAATAAGCAGCCCGCCTCGCCATAAACGGTGGCGCCTCCATAAAATGCCCCATAGCATTCCGCCTATGGAGCGCGGCCCCCTATTCCTGCGAGGGGAAAGACATCACGCCGAACTGGGCACCCTGAGGGTCGGCCAGAGACCCCGTTCGACCGCCTGAAGCGAAGTCGGTCACCGGCCCGTGTGGGGTGCCGCCCAGCTCTTGGGCGCGGGCAATCAGTGCTTCGGCATCGTCGCACAGGAAAGCAACTCGCCAGTGGGCCGGGACCTGAGGCGGCATCTCAGGGCCAAGCTCCGAGATGCTGCCGATCTCGCGTTCCTCGAGTGACATGTACTCGCCCCAGGTGGGATCGCTCTTAAGCTTCCAGCCGAACACTTTCCCGTAGAACGCCCTCGCTGCGTCCACATCCCGTGTGGCAAGGTCGCTCCAACACCAGGCGCCCGGCTCGTTCACAAGACCAGCCCCCTGGTGCTTCGCCGGCTCCCACACCCCGGCAATGGCGCCGTCGGGCGAGGAGAACACGGTCATGCGCCCGGCATCGAGCACATCGAAGGGATCCATCATCACCACGCCGCCGTGCTCGGTGATCGAGGCGGCGGTCGCCTTGATATCCGCTGAGGCTATGTAGGTGGTCCACGCAGGAGGCATCCCCTCGGTGAAGATGCCCCCCACGCCCGCAACTGCGCGCCCGTTCTTGCGGAACTGGGCGTAGCCGCCGGCCTCGGGACGCTCGTCAACTTCTGCGGTCCACCCGAAAAGCTCGCTGTAGAAGGAGCGGGCGGATTCGGGGTCGGTCGTTCCCAGGTCCACCCAGCAAGGGGTGCCCGGCAGGTAAGAGTCTTTGGTAGGCATCGTCGGAGGCTAACACCGTCACCAGAATGGCTCAAGTGCCGGTCGGCTCCGTCGGTGGCGGTGCGGTCCCGAATCTCGTCGAGTTCGAGCTCGAAGGTCCCATCGACGTGGTCGGATCGTGACGAGAATCACCGAGTGCTGGCCCGGTTGAAACGTTCCCCCCACTCGCGAATGTGGTCAATCAGTTCGGGCGGCGCGAGCACCTCGAATTCCGCTCCCACCGCGCCCAGTGCAAGCGTGGGCCAGTCGAGCGTGTTGGCTGTCATCAGGAGCCGACATCGCTCGCCGTCAAGCACCTCGACTGTTCCCCACTGGCCCAGCGAGGCCCGGACCTGCGCAGCGGGCGCTTGAATCAGCGCCTCGATGGTGTGCAGCGCCGGCGCGCTCTCGATCCCTGCCCGAATGAACGTCGCGGCGTCCTCGGCCGGTAGTTCACGCGGGCGGAAGCGTGCGCCGGTGCGGCGCGGTTCGTCGAGGCGGTCGAGCCTGAAGGTGCGCCAGTCGTCTCGGGTCAGGTCGTATGCAACCAAGTACCACCGACGTCCGAGCGAGACCAGCCGATGAGGCTCGACGTGACGCTCGGTCCTCTCTGCGCTGCGCCCGGTATAGGAGAAGCGCATTCGCTCTTCATCGCGGCAGGCTTGTGCGACGGTAGTCAGGACGGCGGCATCGACGGTCGGGCCCGCGTCCCACGCTACGGGCACGGTCACCGCGTTGAAAGCGTCGACGCGACGGCGCAGTAGCGGTGGCATGACCTGGAGGATCTTGGCCAGCGCGCGGATAGAGGACTCTTCGATGCCGGCGACCGCGCCTTGGGCAGCTGCTCGAAGGCCGATGGCGAGCGCGACGGCTTCATCATCATCGATCGCAAGTGGGGGTAGCGCGGTACCCGCCGCGAGCTCGTAGCCACCATCGACCCCGCGGTGGGCTTCGATCGGATAGCCCAGCTCACGAAGCCGATCAATGTCGCGGCGCAGCGTGCGGACGGAGACCCCGAGCCTTTCGGCCAGCTCTGCTCCGGACCAGTAACGATTCGCCTGGAGCAGGGACAGGAGTCGCAGCGTCCGCGAGCTCGTGTTTGCCATTTTCGAAGTATCCGCCAATTCAGGTCAGAAAGTGGCCGCTATTGCCCGTAGAGTGCCGCAGGTGTGGAGATGGAGATGGAGATGGAGTGTGGAGATGGAGTGTGGAGATGGAGATGGAGATCAGAGAGGAAGGGGCTGGCACTGGTCGAGATATGTGAACCGAATTCCGCCAGGTGTTCGTCGTCGACGACCCTTATGCCCGAACGATTGATAGATTCGTCCTCCGCTAGCGTGGCCCCGGGGGCAAGAATCGGGAACAAGCACGGGAAGAAGACGCTCATTCCTGCGTTGTTGGCGTGAGAATGGGGAGCGAATGAGCGATGTGATCAAAGCGTCGGGACTGGTCAAGCGTTACGGCAGTGTGACGGCGCTCGACGGGCTCGATCTCGTCGTGCCCGGAGGCACGGTGCTCGGCTTGCTGGGTCCCAACGGCGCGGGCAAGACCACGGCCGTGCGCATCCTCACTACATTGCTCGAGCCAGACTCCGGCACCGCTGAGGTCGCCGGCATCGACGTGCGCACCGATCCCGGAAAGGTTCGGGAGCGCATCGGTCTGTCCGGCCAGTACGCGGCCGTCGATGAGCATCTGACCGGATTCGAGAACCTCGATATGGTGGGTCGGCTCTACAAGCTCGGGCGTGGTCCGGCCCGGAAGCGCTCGCGCGAGCTCCTGGAGATCTTCTCGCTGGCCGACGACGGCGACCGTCCCGTTAAGGGTTACTCGGGAGGCATGCGCAGGCGCCTCGACCTCGCCGCAGCCCTCGTCGCCGAGCCGGCGGTGCTGTTTCTCGATGAGCCGACCTCGGGTCTCGACCCTCGCAGCCGCACCGACCTGTGGGGCGTCATTCGCACCCTTGTTCGTGAGGGCACCACGCTGCTGCTGACCACTCAGTACCTGGAGGAGGCCGACCAGCTCGCCGACGACATCGTCGTGATCGACCACGGCCGCATGATCGCGCACGGCACCTCGGACGAGCTCAAAGCTCAGGTAGGCGGTGAGAGGCTGGAGCTCGTCGTAGGGACGCCGTCGGACATCCAGCCCGCCCGAATTGTGCTAGCAGAGCTCTGTGGGGGAGAGGTCGTGGTCGATGAGGGCGGCCGCCGGCTCACGGCTCCCATCAGCGGCGGCGCGGGCGCATTGATGACGGCTCTGCGCAGGCTTGACTCAGACCACGTCCAGGTTCTGGACGTTGGGCTGCGCCGACCCACCCTCGACGATGTCTTCCTGACGCTGACCGGTCATGCTGCAGAAGCTTCGGACACTGACTCAGAGAAGGCCGAAGACAGCGGAAAGCGCGGCGACGGTCAGCGAGCCGAAAAGCGCCGACCTAAGGAGCCCGCCCGATGAGCAACCTCCGTTATGCCTTCGCCGATGGGGCCGTCGTCGCCAAGCGCAACCTCATCAAGATCAAACGAGTGCCCGATCTGCTGGTGTTTACGACGATCTCGCCGATCATGTTCGTCTTGCTGTTCGCCTACGTCTTCGGCGGCTCCATCAATGAGTCGGGGGGAGTCAACTACAGGGAGTTCTTAATCGCCGGGATCTTCGCACAGACTGTGATCTTCGGAGCGACCTTCACGGGAGCAGGCATGGCCGAGGACATGCAAAAGGGTGTCATCGACCGGTTTCGCTCGCTGCCGATGTGGCGCTCTGCCGTTCTTGTGGGACGAACTGCGAGCGACATCGTCTACAACATGCTGTCGATCTTCGTCATGTCCATGACCGGCCTGGTGGTGGGCTGGCGAATTCGAACATCCTTCCTTGAAGCGCTCGGCGGCTTCCTGCTGTTGCTGTTCTTTGCCTATGCGTTTTCGTGGGTGATGGCGTACGTGGGATTGTTAGTGCCGGCACCGGAGGTGGTAAACAACGCTTCGTTCATCGTGATGTTCCCGATTACCTTCGTAGCGAACACGTTTGTTCCTCCCGAGAACTTGCCTACAGTGCTCCGGACGATCGCGGAGTGGAATCCCGTCTCGACCGTAACGCAAGCGGCGCGCGAGCTGTTCGGCAATACCAGCCCGGCGGCGCCGCCGCCGCAAGGCTGGCCCTTGCAGCACCCCGTCATATATACGCTCATCTGGATCGCGATCATCTTGGTCGTGTTCGTCCCACTGGCGACCCGGCAGTACAAGAGAGCCGCCAGCCGCTGAGCTTGATTGCGGAGGCTAAACCGCAGTTAGTGGCCGGACGTCCAGGGACCGAGGCCGCCGAGCCGCTCGACCTCGATGCGGGTGACGAACCCGGGCGGGGGATCGGGCATCGGCGGAAACGTTACTTCCGGGCCCAGATAGGTTCGCGCCAGCTCTTGAAGCAGCTCCGGGGCGCCGCCCTCGGTCACCCGCGCCCGCCCCTTGATCACGAGGTACTCCGTAAGCCCCATCTCGTTGACGGTCGCCGTTTCGAACGACAGCGTGACTCGGGGGTCGCGTCGCATGTTGCGCAGCTTTCTCTGATCGAAGAGGGTGGCAAAGACGATCTCGTTAGCTTCGACGCCGGCCCACGCGCACGTGACTTGGGAGCTTCCGTCGGAGTTGAGAGTGACGAGATGCGCCAACGCCTGCGAATCGAGGATCCTCTTTGCGGAGTCGGGAATGATCATGGTTTCATGATCGCATGACTGATTGAGGCGCAGCGACTGAGGTTTCCTCCGAAAACGGCTATACGGTCGGTTTTGGACAAGGCCGCGCTGATACGTTCCGGCCTCTCACGCGGAGGGCTCTTTGCGACTTGTGAGCCAGGCTCCCCCGAGCACCAGCGCCGTTCCCACCAGCGAGAGAGCGGCAATGGTCTCGTCACGGAATATCACGCCCAGGATCACAGCCACAAGCGGCAAGAAGTAGATCGCGATGGAGCCGCGCGCGGCCCCCGCCCGTCCGGCTAGATTCGTCATCGCCACCAGCGCAACGCCGGTGCCAAAGACCCCCAAAGGCAGCATCGCGAGAGCGCTGGGCCAGCTCCACTGGGATTGTGGCAATTGCACGGCCGCCACCGGCGTGACCGCCGCCAGTGCGACGAGCTGGGCACGCAAGAGCACCGGCAGGGCGCCGTAGCGCTGCTGGAGCGGGACGGCCAAGTTGAACGATATGCCGTAGAGAAACACTGCCAGCAGAATGAGGAGGACGCCGACCGCAGTGAAGCTCGACTCCCCTACGGCGGGAGACGCAATCGCCACCACCCCCACGAATCCAAGTACCAAGCCCGCGGCTTGGCCCCGGCCGGGGAGCTTCTTCAGCAGAATCGCGGCGAACAAGGCGCTGAACAGCGGAACCGCACCATTGAGCATTCCTGCGAGGGCCGACGAGATCCGCTGCTCGGCTAGGGGGAAGAGCACGAATGGCACGGCCATCCACAGGACTCCGAGCGCCGCGACTCTGCGCCAGTCTTCGGCTTCGACCCTGGTGCGAGCGCGCGGGAACAGGGCCAGGGTTCCAGCTCCCAGCGAGAGACGAGCAAAGGCGACGACTCCCGGTGCGAACGAATCGACCCCTATGGCGATGAACAAGAAGGACGAGCCCCACATGAAGGAGACTGCGACGAGAAGCCCCCACTCGACGGGCCCAAACGCTTCGGGTCGGCTGCCGGGCGAGGTGTGAAGGAGGCGGGCAGGCCTGGTGGGCCCAACGTTCGGATCTAACTCCTGCTGCCGGAGCACCGGCCGCAGGTGCTCTTCACGTTTGCGGCCCAAGAACGGCATGTTTTAAGCGCGTGTGGCTGCAGCTGCGGCTTCGATTGCTGCGATCGCTCGATCTACATCGGCCGCCGTGGTGGCGTGATCCGAGACGCTGATCCGAAGCGCAGCCTTGTTGCGCCACACGGTGTCGCCCAACCACGCCTCGCCACCACTCTGGACGATGGCGGCGGTCGCCTTCGTGCGAGTGTCGTCATCGCCCACTCGCACGAGCACCTGGTTGAGCGCGACATCGTTCAACACCTCCAGATCTTTGGTTGCAGACAGAGCTTCGGCGAAGCGTGTGGCGTGGTCGCAACAGCGATCGACCAGCGCCGCGACGCCCTCGCGACCGAGGCTCCGCAGCGCCGCCCACACTGCGAACGCACGCGCTCGCCGGCTGCTCTCGGGCGTCCAGTCAGTTCCGTCCCGTGCACCATCCGTTTCTCGGACCAGATAGGGGGCGCGGACGGCCATGGCGGTGCGATGGCTCTCGGGGTGTGCGCACGCAACGAAGCCGGAGTCGTAGGGCACGTTCAACCATTTGTGTCCGTCGGTCGCCCACGAGTCCGCCAGCTTGACTCCGTCCACGAGGTAGCGATGAGCCGGGCTAGCCGCCGCCCACAGCCCGAAGGCCCCGTCGACGTGCAGCCAAGCCCCGTGGTCACGGCACGACTCTGCGATCTCTCGGAGGGGGTCGAACGCCCCGGTGTTCACGTTCCCGGCCTGGGCGCAGACGATGCTCGGACCTTGCACGTTCCCCAACGCCCGTCGCAGCCCATCGGCGTCCATCCTGCCCTGCGAGTCGGCCGCCACGACGACCATCGTGCGTTCACCCATACCGAGAAAACGCACGGCGCGCCCGATCGTGATGTGGCACTCCGCTCCGACCAGGACGGCCACCGGGGGAGCGCCCGTCAACCCGTCGGACTCGACATCCCAACCCGCTTTCTCGAGCACATCGTGGCGAGCGGCGGCCAAACCGGCGAAGTTAGCCATCTGCGCCCCGGTGGTGAAACCCAGCGACGCCGTCGAGGGGAGGCCGAGGAGGTCGAGCAGCCAGCCGGCAGTGATCTCCTCGACCGCTGCAGCCGCCGGTGACAGCACATGGAGTCCTGGGTTCTGATCCCAGGTCGCAGTCAGCCAGTCCGCCGCCAGCGCGGCCGGTAGGACGCCGCCTTCGACGAAGCCGAAGAACCGGCCCCCGCTCGTCGCCACGAGACCGGGATCAACACCTTGAGCCAGCTCCTCCACGACGGTCAGGGGATCGACGGGGCCGTCGCCGAGCGGCCCACCGAGGGCGGCTGCCAGTGTCTCCCGGTCCACCGGAGCTGCAACGGCGCGCCGCGCGAGGCTCTCGACGTAGTGTTGTGCGAGCTGCTGAGCTCGTTTCAGGAGGACGTCGGGCTCGGTCACAGAACCACCCTCGGCCCAAAGATGATGCCTCTCTCGCATCTGGGACTGGCCTCGTGTTGGTCCATAATGTCATTCTCGCTCATGTGACTCGAGGCGCTCCCTCCAGAAACATAGCTGGTGGGCTCCCGGCTCAGTGGGGGGTTTTGCCGCCCTCTTGACCTCAAGTGCACTTGAGGTTTTAGCATGATCGAGGCGACGACTACTACTCACCAGATTTAGGAGGTGCGCGATGGACATGCAAGTCACCGCGTGGATGTCGCTTTACAACGCGATGAACGCCGAGTCGGACCGGCGGCCGTTCTCCAAGGCCACCATGCTCCGCATCGGCGAGTTCGCGCGGCCTCACCGCCGTCAGTTGGCCTGGTTCCTTCTGCTCAGCGTCGTTACGGCTGCCTTGGCGGTCGCGACCCCCGTGCTTGCGGGCCGGGTTCTCGATGCGATCGTCAAAGGCGAGGCGTTGCGAACGATTGTCGGATTGGCTGCGCTCATCGCCGTCATCGCTGTGCTCGAAGCGGGGCTCGGCCTGGCAACTCGGGGGTTGTCGGCGCGCATCGGTGAGGGCCTGATCCTCGACCTGCGAACGACAGTGTTCGACCACGTCCAGCGCATGCCGATCGCCTTTTTCACGCGCACTCGCACCGGAGCGTTGGTCAGCCGGTTGAACAGCGACGTTATCGGCGCGCAGCGGGCGTTCAGCAACACGCTCTCCGGGGTGGTCAGCAATCTCGTGACGCTTGCGCTCACGCTCGTCGTGATGCTCGGGATCTCGTGGCAGATCACACTGCTTGCGCTGTTGTTGTTGCCCGTGTTCGTAATTCCGGCGCGGCGGATGGGGACTCGCTTGGCACAGCTCCAGCGTGAGTCGGCGAACCACAACGCGGTCATGACCACACAGATGACCGAGCGTTTCTCCGCGCCCGGGGCGACTCTCGTGAAACTCTTCGGACGGCCGGCTCAGGAGTCTGCTGAGTTCGCCGCCCGAGCTCAGCGGGTGCGTGACATCGGCGTACGGGCGGCGATGGTGCAGTGGATATTCGTCACCGCGCTCACGCTGGTCTCGGCGCTGGCGCTTGCAGTGGTCTATGGAGTCGGTGGTTACTACGCGCTGCGGGGGGAGCTTGAGGCTGGCGCAGTGGTCGCACTTGCTCTGCTGCTCACTCGCCTCTATGCTCCTCTGACGGCTCTGGCCAGTGCGCGTGTGGAGGTAATGAGTGCCTTGGTGAGCTTCGAGCGCGTGTTCGAGGTGCTGGACCTGAAGCCCTTGATCGCCGAGAAGCCGGACGCCCGGCGGGTGCCAGACGGACCGGTGTCCGTCGAGTTCGACGCAGTGCGCTTCAGCTACCCATCGGCCGACAAGGTGTCGCTTGCCTCCCTGGAGGAGGTCGCGCTCCTCGACGCACGCGGCGGTGTCGAGGTGCTGCATGAAGTGTCGTTTCGCGCCGAGCCGGGGCAGATGGTGGCCCTAGTGGGATCATCGGGGGCCGGTAAGTCGACCATGGCGCAACTAGTGCCGCGGCTCTACGACGTCGACGGCGGTGCCGTGCGTTTGGCTGGTGTGGACGTGCGTGACCTTTCTTTCGAGTCGATTCGAGAGACGCTCGGGTTGGTCACCCAGGACGGGCACTTGTTCCATGAGTCGGTTCGGGCCAACCTGCTTCTGGCTCGCCCGGAGGCCTCGGAGGACGAGCTGTGGGAGGTGCTGCAGCGCGCTCGGCTGGAATCGTTGGTGCGGTCACTGCCGGACGGGCTCGACACGATTGTGGGCGAGCGTGGTTACCGGCTCTCCGGCGGCGAGCGCCAACGCTTGACGATCGCACGACTGCTCCTGGCTCGCCCAAGGGTGGTGATCCTCGACGAGGCCACCGCTCATCTAGATTCCACCTCGGAAGTCGCGGTGCAGGCGGCGCTGGGTGAGGCGCTGACGGGCAGAACCGCGGTGGTGATTGCGCACCGCCTTTCCACCGTGCGGGCCGCGGACGTCATTTTGGTGGTCGAAGACGGGCGAATCGTGGAGCGCGGCACTCACACGGAACTTCTTGCCTCAGGCGGCCGTTACGAGGAGTTGTACCGGACCCAGTTCGAGCAACCCCGCGACAAGGGAGCCGTAGGCGTCCCTGCCGGAGGAGCCTAGTACCTAGTAGTCTGAATGCTGCTTCTCCCGGAGCGATGTGACATGCGACTCATGAATGAGGTGGAGCGTGAGCATTAAGGCCGTCTTCCTGAATTGCACTCTCAAGAGATCTCCCGAGGTCTCGAACACTGAGGCGCTGGCGCGCAAGGTGATCGCTTGGTTCGACCGCATGGAGGTCGAGAGCGAGATCATCCGGATCGTCGACTACGCCGTGCCTACGGGAGTGAGCTCGGATGAGGGTGACGGGGACGAGTGGCCCAGGATTCTTGAGCGCATCAAGGCAGCCGACATCCTGGTGATTGCGACGCCTATCTGGTTTGGACATCGCTCCAGTGTCGCCCAACTGGTCATCGAACGACTCGACGGGACCTACAACGAGCGCAACGAAGTCGGGCAGTATCCGCTTTACAACAAGGTGGGCGGGGTTGTGGTCACGGGCAACGAGGACGGCGCCCACGCGGCGGCGGAATCGACCTTGTTCAACCTGTCGCATCTCGGCTGCACGATTCCGCCCAACTCGGATACCTACTGGGTGGGCGACGCCGGCCCCGGCCCCTCTTATCTGGAAGCCGGGGGGGAGGACCACCCCTACACGCAACGGACGACGCGCTGGATGGCGCACAACCTGGTGCACGTCGCCCGGATGCTGAAGGCGAGCCCGATCCCACCCGAGGGCAACACGTTCGAGGAAGAGACCGACCACCGGCCGCACATCGGCTGAGTTCCTTGAATTTTGCGTCTCCAACCAACCCCACAGGTGTTTAGGCGCGCAAAGTTTGGCCATTGCAAGTTCCCGCAGCGGGCGGCGACTGGTCGGGCGAGGTGATTAGCCGGTGGGAATGCGGGAGAGGAAGAAGGCATGAACCTTCTTCGCAAGGCACCCGCGCAGCACCCGAATCGGCCCGCTCCAAGGGTGCTTGTTGTGGGCGGGGGCTTCGTCGGTTTCTACGCGGCTCTGGGCCTGGAGAAGAAGCTCTCTGATGAACAGGCCGAGATTGTTTTGGTCAGCCCCGAAAGCTTCATGGCTTACCAGCCATTTCTACCCGAGGCCGCCGCGGGCAATATCGAGCCGCGTCACGTCGCTATTCCGCTTCGGGCGGTTCTCAAGCGAACTCAGCTGATAACCGGCCTCCTGACCGGCCTGAATCATGATCAGCGTTCGGCCACGATCCAACCCGTTCAGGGCAAGTCGTATGACATCGCCTACGACTCGCTGGTGATAGGGCTTGGATCGGTTTCGCGAGTCTTTCCGGTGCCGGGCCTAGCCGACGCGGCGGTTGGATTCAAGTCCGTTGCTGAAGCGATCTATCTGCGAAATCACGTACTCGCGTGCTTGGACGCGGCCGAGTCCACCACCGATGAAGAGGTGCGTCGCCGAGTGCTGACGTTCGTGTTCGTTGGAGCTGGTTATGCGGGGGTGGAGGCGCTGGCCGAGCTGGAAGATCTCGCTCGGGACGCAAGCTCGAGATACCGCCGCGTCGCTGAGAAGGATATGCGCTGGATCCTGATCGAGGCAGCAGACACCATCCTGCCGGAGATGGCTCCCGACATGGGGCCGTATGCAATCGAGATCCTGCGCCGACGCGGCATCGATGTGCGCCTCAGTACGACTCTCGAGTCGGCCGAGGAAGGGAAGCTGCGTTTCTCTGACGGAGAGGAGCTCGATGCCGACACTCTGGTGTGGACCGCCGGAGTAAGGCCACATCCTGTTGTCACCTCACTGGGTCTGCCCACCGATGAAAAAGGTCGCCTCGTCGTGGATCCCTATCTGAGGGTTAAAGGAGTCGAGGGGGTGTGGGCGGCGGGTGATTGCGCTGCGGTGGCCAATCTTGTTGAGGGCGGATACGACCCGCCCACCGCCCAACACGCCCTTCGTCAGGGCCGCCGAATTGCAAACAACCTCTCCGCTAGCCTCAAGGGCGAGCCTCTGCAGGAGTTCCGCTACAAGAACATGGGGGGCCTTGCCTCTCTGGGGCGCTACAAGGGGGTCGCTCGGGTCCCCGGGTTGCGCCTGAAGGGGTTCCCAGCGTGGTGGCTGCACCGCAGTTACCACCTGTTGATGATCCCGACCCTTAACCGCAAGATCCGCATCGTCCTGGACTGGACGGTCGGTCTTTTCTTCCGCAGGGACGTGGTCCAGTTGGGCTCCTTGCAAGACCCAAGAGAACCCTTCCGTGAGGCCGTCGGCAGGGAAAGGTAGAGCCCAGCTCAGAGCCCCAGCAAAACCCCGGCCCTACCCCCCCGCCCCAGCCCGCCCCCCGCCCCCCGCCTTCCCGCCCCCGACGTAGCTCTAGGCCGCGTGAGGGGCGGCATCCGCGCCTCACGCAGCACAAAGCCGCGTCAGGGGCGGCCGCGGGGAGCTTCACCTCATAACTACATTCAGGGATCCAAGATCTCCCCACAAACACATCTTAGGTAATTGCTCAAGGCCTCTCCGAGCCCGGCCGAAGTAATAGGCACCCCGCCCCTCGGATAACTGAAGGGACGGGCCCGACGAGAAAGGCAACTC
>Ga0136633_1000200_pt1 | contig 45632 bp, 38 predicted proteins | sample AntDrymeUQ832206_2_FD_105494 | JGI IMG/M metagenome (GOLD analysis project Ga0136633, IMG submission 105494) | Polar desert sand microbial communities from Dry Valleys, Antarctica - metaG UQ83 (22.06) | ecosystem: Environmental > Terrestrial > Soil > Desert | place: Antarctica: Dry Valley... | reverse complement strand
GGGTCGCCAGCCTGCCGGCCTACCTCGCCACCTACAATCATCTTCGACCGCACTGGTCACTCAATGGCCAGCCGCCGATGAGCCGGGCGCCCGTCAACAACCTGTGTGGGAAGAACAGCTAGCTCGTCAGCAGCCGGAGAGTGATGCCACGAGCGGCGCGAAGGCCTCCATCGCGCGGGCCGGGATGCCGTACGAGTTGATCCCGAGCTTATCGCGGCGCCGCACCATCCCGTCACGCAGCTGGTCCAGTGTCCCGTAGAGCAGGTAGGCAGATCCGCCGATCGCGGCGGGACCGAGCGACCGCAGGAGCGCCAGCAGCGTCGGGCCGATGGGCTGCGAGCCGCCGACCACGCCGGCATCGGCGACGAAGACGTTGAGCTCCAGGTCATCGAAGCGCTCGCCGGCGGCGCGTCGGACGATCGCCACGCGCTCGGCCAGTCCCGACTCCGCGACGTAGCGGAGCAGCGGGCGGCCGCCGGTCGAGAACTGCGGCACGAAGCCGACGATCTGCGCCTCGCGCGCGGCCATCCGCAGCATCCGAGGCCCGCCGCCGCCCAGGATGAACGGCGGGTGCGGCCGCTGCACGGGAAGCGGGAACACCCGCGCCCGCTCGAGCTGGTAGAAGCGGCCGTGGTGGGTCACTTCCTCGCCAGAGAGGAGCCTCCGGATGATGCCGAACGACTCTGCCAGGCGGTCGATGCGCAGGCCCGGTCGGTCATACGCCATCCCCAGCTGCCGATAGTCCGACACCTTCCATCCGGCGCCCAGCCCCAGGTCGAGCCTCCCCCCGCTCAGGCGGTCCAGCGTTGCGGCCTCGCGCGCCACGAGCAGCGGGTGGCGGAAGTCGTTGGCGAGCACGTACGGACCGATCCTGATCGTCGTCGTGACCGCGGCCGCGGCGGCCAGCGCAGCGGTCGGAGCCAGCTGCCGGCCGAGGTGGTCGGTCACGTACAGGGCCGCGTACCCGAGCTCTTCGGCCCGTCGGGCGAAGGCGGCCCAGTCCTCCGCCAGCTCGGCGTCGTTGGCGTAGACCGCGAATCGGAACGGCTGCATGGCGCCACGGTAGCGTCGCACGGCATGGCCGACACGGGCCGAGGGTACTTTCTCGCCATGGGTCGCCCGGGACTCTCCGCGTAGCCTGCGGGTGACTGGAACCCGTCTCCGCGGTGCATCAAAACCATGCAGCTCAGCGGGGGGAGCTTGACGCGATGGCCGGCCCTGGGCCGCGCGTCCCTCGTCCCGATCATCTTCCTCACGATCGTCGTCGCGACGATGCTCCTCCTCGTGCCGACACCGCTCGGCGGCTCCGCTGTGCGCGTGGTGGCCGCCGGCGCCGGCGCGTCCCTCGCCCACCGCGGATGGAGCCAGGCGACGGGTCGCGAGCGCCAGGTCCGCGTGTGGATCTTCAGCGCGATGTGCGTCTGGTTCGTCGCGGAGGTCGCGCGCCTGACGGGGGTCCTCACGGGCCGTCCCGCCCTGCTCGCGGAGCTGAGCGTCCTCGTGCTGGCGTTGGCGGCAATCGGGAGCTACGTCACGGCCGCGCGGCGACGGATGCGCTCCGCGGATGAGGCGGGACTGTACCTCGACGCGGTTGGCATCTTCGCGGCCACCACCGGCGGCGTCATCGTGCTCGGCGCCGGCCTCGTCACCGATCCGACCGGCGTGGCCATCCTCGCTCACGCGGCCTTCTTCCTGGCGATCATGGGCGCCACGCTGCTCCTGAACATCACCACCCGCGTCCCGCTGCGCCTGGTGGGTCAATGGGAGCTCCTGGTTGGGCTGGGTCTGGGTGCCGCCGCGCAGTTCGGCCTGCTCCAGGCACCGCCCGACGGTCCGGGACGTGCCGGCCTGCACGTCGCGATTGCCTGCTCGGCCCTGCTCGTCGGTCATGGCGGCAGCCGATGGACCGCCGCCGAGGACCATGGACGCCACTATGCCGCCGTCCGGGGCTGGTTGCGGGGCCTCCTCCCCCTGGCGAGCGTCGTCGTGACTGCTGTCCTCGTGACCAAGCTCATCACGGCGCCAACACTCGTGGAGGGCCTTCCACGGATCGCGGCGGCGACCTCGCTGTCGCTGGTCGTCCTGGTCGCGATCGCGCGCCAGACGGTGCTCCTCCGCGACCGCGAACGGGTGATCGGCCGCGAGCGCCAGCTGACCGACGACCTGACGGTGGCAGAGGCGCAGTACCGCTCGGTCGTCGACCGCGTGCCCGGGGTGGTCTACGTGGCGGAGGTGGGGCGAAACGGCGCCTGGCACTTCGTCAGCCCCAAGATCGCCGACCTTCTCGGCTACACCCCCGAGGAGTGGGTCGCGGACCCCAGCCTGTGGATCAACAGCATCCATCCGGGCGATCGCGAGCGGATGGCGCTGGCCGAGCTCGACACCGCGGAGCGCGGCGACCCGAAGGGCCGATGGGAGTATCGACTCATCGCCCGCGACGGCCGCGTGGTCTGGGTCATTGACGACGAAGCGGTCATCGCCAGGGACGCGGATGGCAACCCGACCATGGTCCAGGGCATCCTCGTCGACATCAGCGACCGAAAGGGCCTCGAGGATCAGCTGCGCCACCAGGCGCTGCACGATCCACTCACCGGCCTCCCGAACCGGGTCCTGTTCGTCGACCGGCTCTCCCACGCGCTGGTCCGCCGAAATCGCACCTCGGGCATCGCGGCGTTGTTCCTGGACCTCGACAACTTCAAGGATGTCAACGACTCCCTCGGTCACGCGGCCGGTGACGAGTTGCTGCGCATCGTGGCCGACCGGCTGGCCGGCGTCCTGCGAGTCGAGGACACCGCCTGCCGCATGGGGGGCGACGAGTTCTCGATCCTGCTGGAGGACGCCGACGGCGAGCGGGCCGAGATGGTTGCGCAGCGAATCGTGGCCGTGGTCGCCGAGCCGTTCCCGCTCAGCATGGGCACGGCGACGATCACCGGCAGCGTCGGGGTGGCGATCCGCGGCGTCCGCCCGTCCGGCGACGCGCTCGAGACGGCCGACGAGATGCTGCGCGATGCCGACACCGCCATGTACGTGGCCAAGTCACGCGGGAACGGGCTCGTCGAGGTCTTCGAGCGCGGCATGCAGGAGCCCATGGCCCGGCGTCGTGCGATGCGGACGGCGCTCGAGCGGGCGCTCGAGACGGAGGAGCTGTTCCTCGAGTACCAGCCGATCGTCGAGATGCGCAGCGGGGACCTCATCGGCCTGGAAGCGCTGGTCCGTTGGAATCACCCGCTCCTGGGATGCCTCATGCCGGCCGACTTCGTGCCGCTGGCGGAGGCCAGCGGGCTGATCGGCCGTCTGGGCGAGTGGGTCCTCCGTCGCGCCTGCGCCGACCTGGCCGACGCCTCCGTCCTGGTGTCGGTCAACGTCTCGGCGCACCAGCTGGGGGACGGCACGCTGGCGGTGCTGGTCGAGGACGTGCTCGCGACCTCCGGCCTGCCCGCCGCCCGGCTGCTGCTGGAGCTCACCGAGAGCACGCTCGCCTCGGCCGGCGCCGGCGCGGAGACCGAGCTGCTTCGGGTGCAGCGGCTGGGCGTCGGGATCGCGCTCGACGACTTCGGCTCGGGGTACTCGTCGCTCGAGTATCTCGGCCGGCTGCCGATCAGCGTCCTGAAGATCGATCGCTCGTTGGTCGAGCGGGTCCACGAGGAGCCACAACGGCAGGAGGTGATGCGGGCGATCGGCCACATCGCCGAGAAGCTCTCGCTTGACACGATCGTCGAGGGCGTGGAGCACGAGGCGCAGCGCCTCATGCTGCTGGCGCTCGGGTTCCATCGCGCCCAGGGATTCCTCTTCTCCCGTCCCGTGCCCCTCGCCGAAGCGCTCGGTCCGTTCGAGGTGCGTCGCGCCTCCTGACGCCTAGCCCAGGGGCCTTCCGCCGGTGACGCCGATCACCTCGCCGGTGATGTAGCTGGATTCGGCCGACGCGAGGAAGACATACAGCGGCGCCAGCTCCGCGGGCTGGCCGGCACGTCCGAGAGGCGTGTTCTCGCCGAACTTCGCGGCCTTCTCCGGTGGCATGGTGGACGGGATGAGGGGCGTCCAGATGGGCCCGGGAGCGACGGCGTTCACTCGCAGGCCGCGCTCGAGCACGCCCGGATCCTGGGCCATGGCCTTCGTGAAGGTCACGATGGCGCCCTTCGTGGTGGCGTACGGCAACAGCTCCGGAGACGGCGAATAGGCCTGGATCGAGGCGGTGTTGATGATCGTGCCGCCCTCCCGCATGTGGGGCAGCGCCGCCTTGGAGAGATGGAACATGGCCTCGATGTTCGTGGCGAAGATGCGTCGCCACTCGTCGGTGGTGACCTCCTCGATCCGATCGCCGCAGTCCTGCCACGCGGCGTTGTTCACGAGGATGTCGAGGTGGCCGAGCTCGGAAGCGGCGTGCTCGACCAGGGCGACGCAGGTGTCGGGGCTGCGGATGTCGCCGTCCACCGTCAGCGCGCGCCGGCCGGCATCGGTCACCCAACGGGCCGTGTCGGCAGCGTCGGCCTCCTCGACGCCGCCGAGGTAGGAGATGACGACATCGGCGCCCTCGCGGGCCATCGCGATCGCGACCGCCTTGCCGATCCCCGAATCCGCACCGGTGATCAGCGCCACCCGCCCGTCGAGCCTGCCCGCCCCGCGGTAGGTCTCCTCGCCATGATCCGCCTTCGGCTTCAGCTCGGCCTCGACGCCGGGCGGCTCCTGCTGCTGCTCGGGGAACGGCGGCTCCGGGTACAGCGTCTTCGGGTCCTGGCGCGTGTCGCTGGTCATCGGTCTCCTCAGTGATTCCTGGCCGATCCACCGATGCAGGCGCCGTGCCGCGGCTCGCGTCACCAGGCCAGCCCGATCAGCTCACCGAAGGCGGCCTCGACGTCGACCTCGAGGCCGCGACGTTCGAACCAGCCGGCGACGTTGGCGAGATCCCGATGCAGGAGCTCCGGGGCATCGGCGTTAGTGGTGAACTCGACGGCCTGTGGGAGGTCGATGATGACGATCCGACCCCGCCACCACAGCACGTTGTAGGCGGACAGGTCCGCGTGGACGATCCCCCCGCTCGTGAGCGCGCGAAGGCTCACCAGCAGCTGGTCCCAGGCCGATGCGATCTCGCCCACCGACAGGTGTGCCTGCGCCAGGCGTGGAGCAGCGGCGTCGAGATCGCCGATGAACTCCATGACGATCCCGTCGTCCGTTCGCTCGACCGGATACGGCACCGATGCGCTCGACCTCCAGGCGAGGTCGAGCATCGTCATCTCCCGGATCGGCCACATCCGCTCGATCACCTCGTGGCCGTGATCGGTCTTGTGCGCGACCGCCCGCCGGTCACGGCTCGACAGGAACCAGCCCGCTCGATAGGTCGAGTCGTGGCGGTAGAGGGTCGCCTTGTTGAAGCCGAGCTCGCGCAGCTCGCCGGCTGACGGGCGACGCGGACGATAGCGCTTGTGGGCGAGGAGGACGGTCGAGCCCGATGCGTATCGGCGCTCGATCAGGAAGACCTCGGCCTCCTTGCCGGATTTCAGGGTACCGAGCGAGATCTCGTCGTACGGCTCGTCGAGGAGCCACGAGGGGGCCTCGCGCGCGGGCGCGGGTCTTGGGTGCACGCAGGATGCTCCGAGTGTGCGGGTTGGCCCGACCCTCGGAGGTGGCGTCGGCTAGGCGCGGCGCCTCGAGGCATCGGGAGAACGACGTGCCGTGGCATTCATGGTGCGGTCCTCCTCGTGCGTGCTGCGTGCCAAGTCGCGCGCATCATGCACCACCGTGGGGGCCGTGGCAACAATCTGCGTCAGCCTCCGGAATCGGCCGATGCGCGCCTTTACCGGGGTACCGCTGACCCTCCGCTCGGCAGAACGCGCTGATAGACGGCCGTCTGCCACAGCCAGCCGCGGTGGTGCGACCGTCGTTCGAAGCCCCTCGCGCGGATCCGCTCGTCGATCGCCCGCTCGGGATGCACGAAGCCGCGGTACGACTGCCCTGTGAAGCGCAGCGTCTGGTTGCCGATCCAGATCCCGACGCGCGTCCACCACCGATCGTTGGGATAGACCAGCCCGTAGAGCCGGCGGGCGCGGGCGACCGATCGATCGACCAGGGCCGCCCAGTCGCCGTAGCAGCACACGACCCGGTCGAGCGTGACGATGTCGGCCGGCTCGATCCCGTCGGCCAGGGCGACGAAGTCGCCGTGGTGAAAGGTTGCGCGGTCGGCGACGCCGCGCCGCGCCGCCTCGTGGCGCGCGACGGCGACGTAGGCGCGGGCGGCGTCGACGTCGGTCAACCGGTCGGCGCCGGCCGCGAGCAGCTCGAACCCGACGACACCTACGCCACCGCCGATATCGAGCACCGACGCGCCTTCGATGCCGGCCACCTTGACGGCGTCGATCAACCGCCGGGTGCTGCCCGTCGGTCCCGAACGTCGGTACTCGGTCAGCTCTCGGCGCGCCGATCGAGCGTCGAACATTCGGTCGTAGTCGACGTCGCAGCAGGGAGGCGGCATGCCGCCATCATGGGCCGGTACACAAGCGACCGGCGCCCGAAGGCGCCGGTCGTTGATGGGACTTGGAGCGAGTCAGGCGGCGGCCGGCTGGGCCTCCAGCGTCGTTCGAACCGGCGCGGCATCGGCTGCCGGCTCACGCCAGTACGCATTCGAACGCTTTGCCAGGGCAAGCGACGCGTAGGTCAGCACGAGCGCGTTCACCGGATGGAGGCGCGGGTCCGGGCGAGCGTTCGGAACATTGTGGACGTGTCTCCGTGACTGCGACAGAGGCTGGTAATTTACGTCCACATCGTCGATAAGCCAGCGGCCCGCGTCATCGGTCGTGTGTGGGGCATGGATCGGTCCGCTTGACGTACGCCGACTCGGCGCGATGGAGCACCAGCCGCATGCGGCGACTCAGTCGGCGCCCTCGATCGCACGATCGACTGCCCGCGCGTACTGCTCGTCAGACAGCGCGCCGCTATCCCGCAGGGCCCGGAGCTTGCCGATCTCATCGGCCACCGATCCCTTCGGCGGGCGAGGCGGCTTCATCGGCCTGATCGGCTCCTTCGACGCCCGCCCGGAAGCCTCGGCCTCACGCGCGGCCGCGAACGCATCGGTCAAATCGGCCAGGACGCGTTGCTCGATCAGCTCGCCGGTGCGGGCGCCCAGCAATCCCACCGGCCCGCGAAGCCACGTCGGTAACATCCCGGACGGATCCGGGATGGCAGGCGGCAGGTCGGGGTCGCGGTCGCGCGGCGTGTCGGCGTCGAGCGGCATGTCCGGATCGATCGACGTGGTGCCCGGGGTCGTCGCGACGCCGTCGATGCGCAGCTCGTGGAGTGGCTCCGGCCGGTCGATATCGCGCAGCCGCTGGTCACCGAGCGAATGAAGCTCCACGCCGACGGGCAAGTCGCCGGCCACGATCGCGCTTGTCGTCTCCGACAGCAGGACCTGGCCTCCGCGGCCGACCGCCGCGATGCGTGAGGCGCGCACGACGTCGAGCCCGGTGTAGCCCTCGTCGCCGATCGCCGGTTCGCCGGTGTGCAGGCCGAGCCGCATGCGCACAGCGACGCCATCCGGCCAGTCCTCGCGCTCGTGCGCACGCTGAACCTCGACGGCCGCCGCGACCGCGTCGCGAGCCCGCGGGAACGAGTAAAAAATGCGTCGCCCTGCGTGTCGATCTCGCGCACGATGCGCCGATGCGTCGCGAGGAGACGTTCGGTGCGCAGCACGGCCAGGAGGACCTGTGTGTACCGCGCGTCCCCCAGCCGCTTGAGGAGGCTGGTGCTGCTCTCGATGTCGCTGAACACGAAGGTGACGGTTCCCGACGGCAGGTTAGGCATGTGCGGATGAGGATACGGCGCCGAGAGCTAGGTGACGGCTCCCATCTCCGCGAACTGGCACAGCGCATTGGCGAGCCGCATCTGCTCCGGCGTCCGCGCGCGCACCCGCAGCAGAGCCGGCGTCGCCACCACGACGGCGATGCACCTCGCGCGCGACGTCGCGACGTTGAGGCGGTTGCGGGAGTAGAGGAAGCTCATGCCACGCGGCGCGTCTCCTGGTGAGCTGCTCGTCATCGAGTAGATGCTGACCGGCGCCTCCTGGCCCTGGAACTTGTCGACGGTTCCCACGCGCGCCTCGGGCAGCTCGCGCTGGATGGCGCCGACCTGGGCGTTGTACGGCGCCACGACAAGCACATCCTCGTACCGGAGGGGATGCACCCCGCCGTGCTTGTCGGTCCAGCTCGACCCGCTCTGGACGAGGGCGCGCACGATGGCCGCGACCTGTCGCGCCTCCTCGGGTGACTCGGCCTCGCTCCCCACGTGCTCGACGGACAGCAGCCGGACGCCGGCACCCACCAACGGCGCCGGACCGTGAAGGAACTGGCGGCCGAGGTTGTCGCGCGACAGGAGCTTTCCCTCGTAGAACGCGGTCGACGTGAACTTGGTGACGTCGGGGTGGAGTCGCCAGGTGTGCTCGAGGAAGAGGCCGAGATCGTCGGGCATGGCGTCGTGCTCGCCGAGCAGGTGCGCCAGCGCCGATCGATCGGCGCCGGGCGGATGCGATCCCTGGAGCGGCTGGTCGAGCTGCTGCGGGTCGCCGAGCAGGACGATCGAGCGAGCGGCGCCTGCCATGGCAAGCATGTTGGCCAGGGACATCTGACCCGCCTCGTCGACGAACAGCACGTCGAGCAGCCCACCACTCTTGCTCGGCGCCCACAGCCAAACCGTGCCGGCGGCAACATCGAACTCGTCGTCTGCGATGCCGTCCCGCAGCATCGTGTTGTCCTTCGTGATCGTCACCCGGGCGTCGTCGACTGCCTGGTCGTCCTCGGTGATCTTCTGGATGGACCGTATCGGGACACCGGCTTCGGCTGCGGCGTCCTCGATATGCCGCAGGAAGTTGCCGATCACCCGGTGGCTGTTGGCGCTGATGCCCACCTTCCTGCCGGTTGCCACGAGCTGAACGACCATGCGGGCACCGGTGTAGGTCTTCCCCGAACCCGGCGGTCCCTGGATGGCGAGGGCACCGTGGTCGATCGCGCCGATGAGGCGGGTCGCGGCATCGAGTCCGGATTCCCCGGGCTCCTGCAATGAGTGGCCTGGGAGCTGGCCCACCGATGGCGGGCGTCGAAGGAGGAGGTCGCGCGCCGCACGCCATGGGCCAGGAGCGTCAACACCATGCTCGGCGACCCACTCGCCAAGGCGAAGGAGCGCCGCTCGCTGCTCCCTGTCGCCGTAGATGTTGAGCGGCACCAATGCCTCCGGATGGGGCGGATCCTCGCCTGCCGGCCAGGCAAGGTCGACGGTCGAATGGATGTCGTCGATGGCCAGCACGTCCGCCCGAACCTTCCAGGCGCTCCACTTCGCGTCGGGCTGCCGGCGGTAGAGCACGGGGTCGTGCAGGTCGGAGCGTGGGCCGATGTCGTAGTCCTGGGCCGAGTAGCGATAGCGCCACGTCTGGCGCGCGAACCTTGCCCTGGCCGATGGCTTCCACGGCTCACCGATGGGTCCCACCACCTCGAGCGGTCCGAGCGCCTGCTTGTCGGCGGCCAGCTCCGCAACGTCCATTCCCAGCCGGTTGAAGAAGTCCCAGAACGCCACCTTGGCCTCGCGCCGATGCCACGACAGGAGCTGCGCCAGCAGCCACGTCGCGCGCTGCTCCGGGCTGCGCTCGTCAGGATCGTCTGGGACCCCGTCGGTCAAGCGGGCGGCGATCTCCTGCACGCGCGCATCGGCCTCCCGAAGCTGCTCCGGCGCGTCAGGCGAGCGGGCGGCCGGTCGCGGAACCTCCTGCCCGGTTGCCTCGGCCAGGCGGTGGCGCTGGATCTCGAGCCAGTCGCGCAGGCGGAGCGTGCTCAGGACGTCATCGCGGTTGTAGGTCTCGATCGACGCCAGGATGGTGGACGCGGGCCGGTCGCGGTCGCCCAGCTGGAGCCACTCCTCGAACTCGACGATGCTCGAGCCGGCATCGCGCAGTCCCTCTTGCCGGGTGAAGTCGTACAGCGCCTCGATCTTCTTGATGCTGTAGCTCTCGACCGACGCGCGCAGGCTCTGGCGCACCGCCCTGAACAGGTCGACGAGCACACCGCCCCGCAGCAGCCGATCGACCTGCTCCTCTCGCGTCCCGTGGCGTCCCATCAGACGCTTCAGGGCAGTCGGCTCGTACGGCGCGTAGTGGTAGACGTGCATCTCCGGGTGTCGCTCGAGATGCGCGGTGAGGAAGTCCATCAGCTGCTCGAACGCCCGCTTCTCCCCGGCCAACGTCACCTCGTCGGGCCGATCCGGGTCGAACGACCAGAAGGCACGGAACCCGCCGCCCATGGCCATGACGCCGAAGAGGTAATCAACCCCGTCCTCGAGCGCGTATGGGTCGCCCTCCAGGTCCAGGAACAGGTCCGCCGGGTGCGGCTGGGGCAGGGTGGCCAGCCCGCGCTCGGCCTCGATCGGCTCGCCGACCTTCGGCAGCAGCAGCTCGTGGATCGGCTTCTTCAGCCCGCGGCCCTCCACCTGGATGCGAGCCTGTTCACGCACGCGCTCGATGCTCGCGGCACTGGTCCCGTCCAGCGGGGGATCGAATGGGATCGAGGCCGCGGCCAGCCGCACCACCGTGTCGAGCTCGCGCGCCACGAGCGCCTTTCGTTGCCGCGCGGTGACGCCGGCCACCAGCGAGAGGTGGTCGTCTTTGCGGCGTCGAAGCGCGCACACCTCGGTCCATCGGCACACGCCGCAGTGCTCGACGGGCTCGGGATAGGTGGCTCTCGGCGGGTAGGCTGCCGCGGGAGCCGGCGCGACGTCCGTCCCCAGGACAGTCTCGGTGAAGCGTTGCTTGGCGGCGCGGTAGTAGGCCATGTAGTCGTCGACGCGGAGTGTCGCCGTCTCGCGGGCACTGCCGCCGAGGACGACCTTCATGTGCTCCGGCTGCACTCCCTGGATCTCCGTCAGCTGCTCGACGTAGCTGCAGATCTGGAGCACGGCGCCGGCCTTGACGTGACGGGCCAGCTTCGTGTCTGCCACCTCGTAGTGATACGGGCCCCAGACCGATGGTCGTTCCGGCGACTCGACCCGGAGCAGGAAGTCCGCGTAGCCGAGCCAGTGGCCATCGAAGAAGGTGGCCTGGAAGATCACGTCCGCGCCGGACTGCATCGCGGCGATCGTGTCCGCGGCCTGCCTGCGAATGCGTTCGCCCTGCTCCTCGTCGTCCGTCCGCTCGATCGTCGCGACGCTGCCTCCGCCGGTGCGCAGCTCCGCCAGGTAGCGCGCCTCGTGCTCGAATCCACGCCTGCGGATCACATCCAGCTCTCGGTCCTCGCGCTCGGGACGCTCCACCAGCCCGGCCAGCGCGGCCCGTTCGAGCGCGGTGAGGTGCTCGCATGCCAGGTAGCCGACGAGGTCGGTCGCAGCGAACACGGGCTGGCCGTCGATCAGCTGCAATGGACGCTCCTCCCCATACCGAAAGGGTAGCGGCTGGTCGTGACACCTCGCGGGTCGCGAGCGGCGCATCGGTCTGGACAGCCCGGCGAGAATGGACGCGTGCGACCCCTCTCCGTCCTGCTGCTCGCCACCCTCGTGCTCCTGGCCGCAGGGTGCAGCCTGATCCTGCCGCAGAGCGGGCCCGCGGTGGGCGGTGGCGGTGTCGCCCCCGGTGTCGCCCCGGGCGAGGCGCTGCCTTTCCCGGAGTGCCAGACCGGCGAGTACGCGTTCGCGGGTGAGAGCACGCTGGCCGCCATCGGGCTCGGGGACTTCGCGGGTGGACCCGATGCGAACAAGGTCGGCATGATCTGGGTCACCGCCGGTCCGGTCGCCATGGGGGGCCCGCCCGGCGGGCCGGGATTGCCGCCGGACATGCCGGTGGGGCGCATGGTGTGCGTGCAATGGCCGGATGGCAGCGGGATGGCGGGGACGATTCCGGACGACTGGGTGCCTCCGGCAGTCGCGCTGGGCAGCGGCCCGTCGGGAGCGAGCGGAGGGCCACCGGTCGCCCTGCTTGCGCTGGTAGCAGGGGCCGTCGTCGTGGTCGGCGTCTCGGTCGTGGCCTTCCGTCGCGAGCCTGCCTGACGAGGTCAGAGCGCCCGGAGCGGAAGTTCCGTAGACTGTTCGGCGGGGGGATGAGCCACGACCCGAGCCACGACCGGAGACCCCCCACCAAGATGACTACCGCTGCGCACGCGGACGCGCCAGACCAGGACCACGACCGCCCGCCAATCGAGCTGCCCCATCGCGTCCGCCTGGAGATCCTCGGGGCGGTGCTGCTGGGCATCCTCCTCGCCGCGCTGGACCAGACGATCGTCGGCACCGCGCTGCCGACGATCGTGACCGACCTCCAGGGCAATGACGTCTACATCTGGGCCTTCACGGCCTACCTGCTGACGGCCACCGTGAGCGGCCCGATCTACGGGAAGCTGTCAGACATCTTCGGCCGCCGGCCGATCTTCGTGATCGGCGTCGCCATCTTCCTTCTCGGCTCGCTGCTGTGCGCCATCAGCGGCGAGATGTGGCAGTTCCTCCTGTTCCGAGGCGTGCAGGGGCTCGGGGCCGGAGCGCTCTTCCCGGTCGCGCTCGCCATCATCGGCGACATCTTCGCGCCGTCGGAGCGCGGCAAGTACCAGGGCTTCTTCGGGGCCATCTTCGGGCTCAGCTCGCTCATCGGACCGGCGATCGGTGGGCTCATCACGGATAACTTCGGGTGGAACTGGGTCTTCCTCGTCAACCTCCCGCTCGGTGCCGTCGTGCTGTTCATCATCTGGCGCACCCTGCCGGTGCGCATCGCGTCCGATGTCGACCGGCACATCGATTACGTCGGTGCCGTCGTGTTCGTCGCGGCCCTCGTGCCGATCCTGATCGGCCTCACCAACAAGCGGTTCGGCGAATGGACCGATCCCGACGTCGGCGGGCTGATCACGGTGGGTCTCCTGCTTGCGGCCGTCTTCGTCTGGGTCGAGTCCCGGGCAAAGGAGCCGATCCTGCCGTTGGGCCTCTTCCGGATCCGGGCCTTCACGGCCAGCGTGATCGCAATGTTCCTGGCGACGATGGGCTTCTTCACGACGATCGCGTTCCTGCCGCGCTGGTACCAGGTCGTCGCCGGAACCTCCGCCACCGAGTCCGGCTATCAGATCCTGCCGCTGCTCGGCGGGCTGATCATCTCGGCCATCGCCGCCGGGCAGCTGGTGTCTCGCACGAGCCGCTACAAGGCCCTGATCACCGGCGCGCTCGTGCTCCTGGCCTTCGGCCTGTTCCTGCTGACGAACATCCGGGCCGACACGCCCGGCCCGCTCGTCTGGCTCTGGATGGCCGTCGCCGGACTGGGGATCGGGCCGTCACTCGCGGTGTTCACGCTCGTGGTGCAGAACGCCGTCCCCGTGCGATCGCTCGGCACCGGCACTTCGGCCGTGACGCTGTTCCAGCAGGTCGGCGGCACCGTCGGCCTCGCCATCGCGGGCACGATCTTCGGGTCGGTCCTGCTGGAGGAGATTCCGCGCCAGCTCACCGAGGCCGGCGTCCCCGAGCAGTTCGCCGGTCAGCTCACCTCGGGCGAGGGGGCGGCCCTGAACGACCTCGCCGGCGTGGGCGACCTCGGAGCGGCGATCCTCGCCGATGTGCCGGAGCAGTTCCGCCCCGTGGTCGAGCCGATGATTCCCGCCATCGCGGAGGGCATCCACGCGGCCTTCTCGATCGCCACCGGCGCGACCTTCGTCGTCGGCATCGTGACGGCCCTGCTCGCCGCGCTCGTCGTGCTCGTCCTGCTGCCAGCGGGGAGGATCGGAGAGCGGCCGGGCGCCAACGCACTGGTGGCTGCCGATGGCGCCGATCTGCGCCCCAGCCCGAGCTGATCCGGGGCGCTACTGGACGCAGAACTCGTTGCCCTCGGGGTCGTTCATGCGAACCCAGTACTCGCCCTGCTTCTCGATGGCGCCGCGCTCGTCGGTCGCGCCGAGCTCCTTCAGGCGCGCGACCTCGCCGCTCACGCGTTCGCGCCGCTCCTCGATGGGGACCGAGGAACCGCCGCTCACATTGAGATCCAGGTGCATCCGGTTCTTGGCGACCTTGCCCTCCGGGACCTTCTGGAAGAAGAGCCGCGGGCCCTCGCCATCGGGGTCTTCCACGGCGCTGGCGTCGTTCCAGTGCTCCTCGGGAATGCCCTCCGCTTTCGCCCACTCCTCCCAGCTCGCGTGCGGCGGCGGGGGATCGGGGCTGATGTAGTGGAGCGCCTGCTCCCAGAATGCGGCGACGCGCGCGGGATCGGCACAATCGAACACGACCTGGACCTTGGTGGCCATCGGCTCCTCCAATGAATCTGCGTCGAGCGTATGGGGCATTCCCGACAATCCGCGTCAGGTATGGCCGCTCGCGAGCGACGGGTGCCAACCGGGTTGGCCCTGTGGCGGGGGAACGGTCGTGGACCCTGGATTCTCCGACGATTCGCCAACGTGGGTGGCGCATTGACGGGCGAGCGACCAATCGGCGACCAATCGGCGACCAATCACGACGATTCGTCCGTCACAGGGCCAACCAGGTTGGCACTGGCGGCCAGGTGCTCAGCCGCCTCGCTGACGAGCGGTGCTATGCGCTGAGCTCTTCGGCCGCCGCTTCCTCCTCATCTGCCGCATCCGGGGTGATCGGATCGGAGGAGGCGTTCTCGCGGCGCGCGAGCACGGCGAACGGCACGGCCACCGCCTGGATGGCCGCGGCGGCGACGTAGGAGGCCGGGTAGCCGAACAGGTCGGCGGTGCGGCCGAGGGCCGGCTGGGCCAGGACGCCGCCGGCAGACCCCATGAGGGAATCGAAGGAGAGAACCGTGGCGCGCTGTTCCGAGGGGATGAGGCCGTTGATGAAGGCCTGGCGCATGGGTGCCTCGATGGCGAAGACCATGGCCCAGCTCGCGAGCAGGATGATGGCGAGCCAGAAGCTCGGCACCCAGCCCAGGAGCGCGAGCAGGATCACGTTGAGGACGCCGCCCAGGATCAGGGCGTGGGTGCGGCGGGTGAAGAGGCGACGCGCCACCGGGACCAGGAGCCCGCCGAGGATCTGCGCCCCGGCGATGATGGCGGCGGCCAGGCCGGCGATGCTGTAGGCGTTCGGATCGCCCCACAGCTCGAGCAGGTACGGCTGGAGCGCATAGAAGGCATAGAAGCCGACGCCGACGGTGAACGGTGCGGCCAGCATCAGCCAGCGGACGGGCGGGTTGCGCAGGCCGCCGTCGACGGCGCCGTTCACGACGTTGCGGACCGCGGTCGTCGGGCTCACCCCGCGCTCGGGTGTGAAGCCCAGGTCGTGCATGAACCACCACGCGATCCCCAGCGTGACCCCCAGCATCGCGGCTCGCACGATGTAGGGCACGCCGAGATCCGTGAGCTGGGCGATGACGCCTCCGAGGACCGATCCGGTCAGCATCGCCGCCCCGCCGACGACCTGCGCCCGGCCGAAGACCGATTCGAGGTTGCCGGTGAAGCCGGTCGCCTTGAGCGCGTCGACCAGCCACGCCTCGGTGGCTCCCGAGAAAAATGTGAAGCCGAGACCCAGGAGGATCGAGGCCAGCGCCCAACCCAAGAAGGGCGCATTCACGTTCCACATCAGCAGGTAGAGCAGGGTGGAGAGCAGGAGGGTGCCCGCGCCGAGCATGAACGAGAAGCGCCGGCCGCGGGTATCGGCCACGACGCCGGTGGGGACCTCGAAGATCACCTGGCCGACGGTGAAGAACGCGTTGGCGGCGAAGGCCTCGGTGTTGCTGAGGCCGGCGTCGAGCAGGAAGAGGGTGTTGATGCCCCAGATGAACGACGCCGCCAGCGTCGTCAGCAGCGTCAGCGCCAGGTAGGTCCGCTGGACCGTTCTCGCTTCCGTCGGCATGCGACGCACTCTACCGGCCTCGCCGAAACTCTGCGGACGCGTCCTCAGGTGCGCGGCGGGCCTCGCGCCGGAGGGGCCGATGGTCGACCGTCAGGGGTGTACCGTCCGCCCCACGCGACATGCTGGTCGATCCCGATCGGCAGCCGCATCTGAGGGAGGTTTCCGTGAGCCTGACGCCCCGAACGATCCTGCTCCTCGTCGCCGTGATCCTGTTCCTGCTCGCCGCCTTCGGCATCGCGCTCGGCACGCTCAACCTCGTCACGCTGGGCCTGGCCGCGTTCGCCGCAGCGTTCCTGCTCGGCGACGGAGGCATCAGCCTGCGCCGATAGGGCCCGCTGGGCGACCTAGCGAGCGTGGCCCTGCTCGAGCATGTCGACCGACCTGGTGATTCGGCGCTGCCGCGTCCCGTCGGTCTTGGCTCCGGTGACCTGGAGCACGTGCCACGATCTGTTGCTGTAGGACAGTCCGTCGAACGTGGCGCGCGCCCTCGGCGAGGCGTCCAGGGCCGCGGCGAAGTCATCCGGCACGGATACCTCGCGTGGCGCCGTGTTGAGCTCGATGTCGACGTCGACCTCGTCCCCGCCGGCAACCCCGGCGCCCGCACGATTCTCCGCGCTGACGCCGACCATGTAGGCGCCGCCCAGGACGGCGATGGTGCTTCGGTATGTGAACCCGTTGATCGTCACGGTGACGGCGGGACGTCTGCCGGAGCCGAGCGCTTCCACGATCTCGTCGGGGACGCGGATGCCGGTGGCGGTCTTGTCGCCCTGCAGGATGGTGGTGCGGAATCGCATGTCGGTCCTTTCGGGCGTCATCTCAGCCGTCGCCCGCCGGCGGGACGTTCTGGTTGAGACGGAACAGGTTGGTCGGGTCGTAGCGACGCTTGGCCTGCGCCAGGCGGGCCCATGTCGCGCCTGGATAGGCGTCGCGGATCCTCGCCTCGCCCTCGTCGCCGAGGAAGTTGACGTACGCGCCCCTGTCGTCCTGCAGCAGCGCAGCCGCGAGCCCATCGACCCACGCCTGCTTGATCGGTCTGTCGTCGTCGCCCTCGTAGAAGGCCGCGACGTTGACCATGATGCGGCTCCTGCGGTGCGCGAACGCGGTGGCATCCACGGGCACGCGAGCCATCGCCCCGCCCAGCACGCGCAGCTGCGCAACGCGCATGGCGGCGTCGGACGCCTGGAGGTGCTCCATGATCGTCGTCGCGACCTCGTGGCCGATCCGGTCGACGAACATGGTCAGGGCCACCGCTGTCGGGTGGTACTCCTCCTCGTCGTCGGGTGGGTAGATCTCGGGGTAGGGCATCGGCTTGACCATGTCGGCCAGCGAGGTGGCGAGGGCTCGGAAGGGAGCGATCGCTCGCTCACCGGCCTCGGCATCGCCGGCGTAGACGAGCATGCCGAGGATCACGAGCTGGCCGTGGACCTCCTCGGGCAGGAAGGGCATCGGCGGCGCTGGCATCACGTTGGCGATGGTCGACAGCTCCTCCGGCGCGGCCTCGGCGGCGGCGATGAAGCCGGCGACCGTCTCCGCCGTGGCCGGCAGGACGAGCATGCCGCCGACGACGCCGTCGAGCTCGTGCAGCCGGTATTGGAACCGCGTGGCGACCCCGAAGTTGCCGCCGCCGCCGCGAATCGCCCAGAACAGGTCGGGATGGGTGTCGGCGTCGACCTGGAGGATCTCGCCGTCCGCCGTCACGATCTCGGCGGCCAGCAGGTCGTCGATCGTCAGCCCGTACTTGCGGGCGAGATAGCCGACGCCACCGCCGAGCGTGATGCCGCCGATCCCGACGGATCCGGTGTCGCCGAAGCCGACGGCCAGGCCGTGCGCCGCGGCCGCCGTCGTGATCTCGCCGGCGGTGAGGCCGGTCTCGGCCCAGGCGGTTCGACCCTGCACGTCGATGTCGAGCGCCTTCATGTCGCGCAGGTCGAGCACGATGCCGCGATCCGTGGTGCAGTGCGCGGCGCCGCTGTGGCCGCCGCTGCGCACCGCGAGCTCCACGCTCGTTTCGCGCGCCAGCGAGACGACGGCGGCGACGTCCCTGGCGTCGGCCGGTCGCACGATGACCGGCGGTCGGGGATCAATCCCGCCGTACACGATCGTTCGCGCCGCGTCGTAGTCGGCGTCGTCCGGGGCGATGATGCGGCCGGTGAGCGCGTCGCGCAGCTTCGCGATCGGGATGTCAGTCGAAGAGGCCGAAATCGTCATTCGCACGCTCCTTCAGGTGCTTCGAAGGGTATGACCGCAGGCACGTCGAAAACTCATCGGTCGCGGGCAGGGCACCCGGCGGCGATGAGTTTGCGCCGGCTCGCCGGTCTGTATGGGGAGGCCACCACGAAAGGAGCCTGCCCTGGCCGCCGCCCGCGTCCCTCCGCCAGCACCCCGGTTGCGAGCGAGCCCGATCCGACTCGTCATCGGCGAGCGCATCACCCTCGACGACGTCGTCGCTCTCTGCGAGCGCGTCCGTGCCGCGCTGCAGGAGGCCGACGCCGACGTGGTCGTATGCGACGTGGGCCGGGTGACCGATCTGGACCTCGGCACCATCGGTGCCCTGGCCAGGATCCAGCTGACCGTACGGCGTTTCGGCTGCGAGGTTCGGCTGGACGACGCATCGCCCGCGCTCCGAGGGCTGCTGGGCCTGGCCGGCCTGCGCGAGGTGGTCAGGTGCGCGCCCGGAGGATCAGGCTTCGAGGTGCGGCGGCAGGCCGAAGGCAGGGAAGAAGCGAGCGGTGTCGAGGAAGAAGGTGATCCCGCTGATCCGCCCGCCTGACAGCTCCAGCACCTGGAGCGACCACGGCTCCCAGATGCCCGGCTGAGCGCTCGGCTTGTACTGGCCGAACGCCGGCGAGCCGTTCGCCATGGTCGGGACGAGGCGGGAGCCCATGCAGCCGATGCCCGGCCCCAGGCACCAGTCACGGATGTCACGATGCGTCTGCAGCCAGAGGTCGTATGGCGGCATGTTCCACGTGGCGTCCTCCCGGAGCAGGGCGGTGAGGGAGTCCATGTCGTAGCGCTCGAAGGCATCGACGTAGCGCGCCAGGAGCGCCTGGTGCGCGTCGTCCATCGGCTCCGAAGGCCCGCCGGCCTCGACCTTCGTGCTCGCCAGCGTCGAGCGAGCGCGCTGGAGCGCGCTGTTGACCGATGCCACCGTCGTCCCGAGCAGCTCCGCAACTTCGTCCGCCTTCCAGCGCAGGACTTCCCGCAGGATGAGCACGGCCCGCTGGCGAGGCGGCAGGTGCTGCAGCGCGGCCACGAATGCCAGGCGGACCGATTCTCGGGCGACTGCCACATCGGCGGGATCACCACCGGCGGGCATGACGCGGGCGTCGGCGATCGGCTCGATCCAGGTGGCCTCCGGCAGCGCGGCGGGGAGCGGCGAGTCGGCCGTGGAGACGGGCGCCAGGTCCATGGGTCGGGCCCTTCGCTGGCTCGCGCCGAGCATGCTGAGGCAGACGTTGGTGGCGATGCGGTACAGCCACGAGCGGAGAGCCGCGCGGCCCTCGAAGCGATCGAGGCCGCGCCAGGCTCGCACGAGGGCTTCCTGGGCGGCGTCCTCCGCCTCGAACGCCGATCCGAGCATTCGGTAGCAGTACGCGGTCAGCTCGACGCGATACGGCTCGAGCTGTGACATCTGCTCATCCGGGGTGACTGCCGCAATGCCCGCGACCGCCCGATCGGCTGTCATCTCTGTCATGCAGCGGTCATCCTAACCGGGGCGCCGCGCGCCTGCTCGGCAACGCCCTTGCTGGACCGATGAGTTTCGCGCCACGGCTCGGTCTCATTGGGCAAACAAGCTACAGATGGGACCGATGACCACCGCAGAAGCAGTTGAGACTCCCGCACCGAAGGCCGGGGCCCGCGAATGGATCGGCCTGTCCGTCCTGGCCCTTGCCTGCCTGCTGTACGTCATGGATCTGACGGTCCTGCACCTCGCCGTGCCCGCGATCAGCGCCGACCTGCAGCCCACGAGCGCGCAGCTGCTGTGGATCATCGACATCTACGGGTTCTTCGTGGCCGGCTCGCTCATCACGATGGGCACGCTGGGTGATCGCATCGGCCGCCGCAGGCTGCTCATGATCGGTGCCGCCGCATTCGGCGCCTTCTCGGTGCTGGCCGCCTTCTCGACAAGTGCCGAGATGCTGATCGTGAGCCGGGCCCTGCTCGGAATCGCCGGCGCAACGCTGGCGCCCTCGACGCTGTCGCTGATCTTCCACATGTTCCAGGACCCGAAGGAGCGGACGGTCGCGATCGGCGTCTGGATCGGCAGCTTCTCGGCCGGCGGCGCCATCGGTCCTGTGCTCGGTGGGCTGATGCTCGAGTTCTTCTGGTGGGGATCGGTGTTCCTGCTCGCGCTGCCCGTCATGGCGGCGCTGCTCCTGGGACCCCGGGTCCTGCCGGAGTACAGGGATCCGGACGCGGGGCGGCTCGACCTCCTGAGCGCGGCGATGTCGGTGGTCGCGGTGCTGGCCGTCATCTACGGGCTGAAGGAGATCGCTCAGGACGGGCTCGGCGCACTGCCCGTGCTCGTCATCCTGGCCGGGCTGGCCGTCGGCGTGGTGTGGGTTCGGCGCCAGCAGTCGCTGGCCGACCCGATGATCGACGTGCGCCTCTTCCAGGTCAGGTCGTTCAACGCCGCATTGGCCGTCAACTTCATCGCCATCTTCGTGGCGGTCGGCTACTTCCTGTACGTGGCGCAGTACCTCCAGCTGGTCGAGGGCCTCTCACCGCTGGTGGCCGGCCTGTGGTCGCTGCCCTCCGCCGCCGGCTTCATCATCGGGTCGCAGCTCGCCCCTCACATCGTGCGATGGGTCCGTCCGGGGCACCTCATCGCCGGTGGCCTGGCGACGGCGGCCCTGGGACTGGCGATGCTGACCCAGGTCGGACCATCCGGCGGCCTGCTCATGCTTGTCGCGGCATCGCTGGTCATCTCGCTGGGGCTGGCGCCGGTCTTCGGCCTCACGACGGAGCTCATCGTCGGTTCGGCTCCGCCTGAGCGGGCGGGCGCTGCATCGGGCATCTCGGAGACCGGCTCCGAGCTGGGTGGAGCCTTGGGCATCGCGATCCTGGGCACCATCGGCGTCGCCATCTACCGCGGAGAGATCGCCGATCGCCTGCCCGCGGACGTCCCGGCCGAGGCGGCTGCGGATGCACGGGACACCCTCGGCCGCGCCGTGGAGATCGCCGGCCAGCTGCCGGACCAGCTCGGCGCGACAGTCCTGGATACCGCCCGCGAGGCCTTCGTGCACGCGATGCAGCTCACCTCGGGCATCGCCGCGGTGGTGGCGGTGGGGCTCGCCGTCCTGGCCGTGGTGATGCTCCGCTCGACTGGCTCGCCGCCGCCCGATGCAGAGTCGGCGGCCGAGTCCGAGCCCGCGGGGCGGATGGCGCCACCCGAGCAGGTCGCGCACATCGCGCCGACCCAGTTCGAGGGGGTGGAGGGATAGGTTCACCCTGGTCATGCCGGGGCTTGCGTCGGCTCGCGAGCGGGTGCCAGACTCACCGCAATGCAGACCGACCCGAAGGACGAGGCGTTCTGGCACGACTTCCTCACGCGCGGGTCGTCGGTGGAGCGGAGCGCGCGACTCCTCCTGAAGCGCATTCCGGCCTCCCCCCGATGCAGGATGTGCGCGGCTCCCTTCAGCGGCATCGGCGCTCCCGTGATGCGGCTCATCGGCAAGCGACCGTCCGAGAGCAACCCGAACATGTGCGGCTCGTTCTTCCGCTTCATTTCGCGCCATCACGGGGGCGCCGAGATCGAGGCCACGTTCCTCTTCGCCGACATCCGCGGATCCACCGCCCTGGCGGAGGGCATGTCCTCGGGCGAGTTCCATCGCCTGCTTGACCGGTTCTACACCACGGCCTCCACCGTCGTCTTCGACCATGACGGCGCGGTGGACAAGTTCGTCGGGGACGAGCTGGTGGCGATGTTCTTCCCCCTGCTGACGGGCGATAAGCACGCTGCTCGAGGAGTCGAGGCGGCGCGGGCTCTCCTGCGCGCCACCGGGCACGCCGATCCTGCGGGGCCGTGGGTGCCCATCGGGGCGGGAGTGCACACCGGCCTCTCATGGTTCGGCGCGGTGGGCGAGGGGCCGCACGTCGAGCTGACCGCCTTGGGTGACGCGGTCAACATCACCGCCCGCCTGGCATCGGCCGCGGGTGCCGGGGAGATCCTCGTCACGTCGTACGCCGCTACGGCCGCGGGCCTCGACCCAGACCTCGAGCGCCGTCAGCTGGCGCTCAAGGGCAAGCAGGACACGACCGAGGTGGTCAGCCTGGGGGCCGGGTAGGACCAACCCCGCGATTCACGTCTTCCTGGTCGTCCCGACGCCTTCCTTGTCGTTGCCTTCCGCGGGGCCGTCGTCTTCGCGCTTGCCGAGGATGCCGGGGCGCTTCGCTTTCGCGACGCGGTCGGCTTCGCGCCGGTGGCCTTGGCAGGGCTCGCCGTGGCGCCGGTCGCCTTGGCGGCGCCGCCAGTGGATGCCTTCGGCTTCGCGCGCGACGCCGGCGCACCGGTGCGGCGCTTCGGCCTGCTGTCGCCGATGGGGAGCGCGTCACCGACGGCTTTCACCGCGTCCCCGGCCGCCCCTCCAACCCTGACGGCAGCCCTGCCGGCACTCCCGGCTGCGCTACCGGCGACCCTGCCCGCAGAGCCGGCAACCTTGCCCGCCGTCCCGGCTGCCGTCCCGGCGACCCTGCCCGCGGAGCCGGCGACCCTGCCCGCCGTCTTCCCAACCTGCCTCACGATCTTCCCTGGGTCAGCCATCGGTCGCCCTCCACGCGTCCGCCTCGCTCACCGGGCGGTCAACCACCTGCTTGTGCACGGATCATGCCGAGCAGGCGCGATCAGCCCGCCTGGTTCCCGGTGGTCGGCATCCTCGACAATCCGGCGCGCTAACCTTCCCCCGGCCGGGGCGCCAACCAGGTTGGCCCTGCGACCGGCGAACCATCGGCCTGGCGTCAGAATCGGCCTGCTACGGGGCTTTCGTCGGTCGTTCCGCCATCCTCGTTGGCATCCTGACCGACGAGCTGACCTGCAGCCGTCATAGGGCCAATCCAGTTGGCGGCCGAACCTCTGAGTGGCACAAGACCCCAAGGGGCGACGGTTTAGGCGAAGAACTCCGCGATGGCTGTGGTGTCGTCGGAGAATGCCCAGCGCTCCGTGATCTTCCCGTCGCGGATGTGCATGATCTCAGCGGTTCGATACTCGAATGTCCTGCCGCCTCGACGGCCGGTCGCGTTGACGAGCGCGATCGTGTGGTCGTCGTTTGCGATCACGTCATGCACGTCGGCCGTGATCTCCCAGTCGACCGCGCCCTCCCCGGGCATGGAGGCCGCCAGTGCCTGCTTGCCGTGGACGAGGTTGGGGTCGCCGATCTGGTGCCACTCCACGTCATCGGCCACCATGTCCGCGAACTGTTGGATCTCACCGCGGTTGAACGCATCGAGGGCCTGACGAACCAGGACCGCGTTGGGGTGCTCTTCCATGTCTCCTGCTCCTCTTGGCGGCGGCGCGCGGCCGCGCCTCGTGTCGAGTCGCGGATCCGTGCTGCGCCTCAGCGTACGCCCGGTAGCAAGCCCTGACTCGGACCTGCCCTGGCAGGTTTCGGCCTCAGCGGGACCGGCTAGAGTGGACGTGAAGCTCGAGCCCGTCCGTCGACCAGGAGGTGCACATCGCATGACCGCACGATTCGACGCCATCGGCCTGGTGGTCGCCGACATGGGGCGCTCGCTCGCCTTCTACCGCATGCTCGGCCTCGACATCCCGGCCGATGCCGACACGGAGGGCCATGTCGAAGCCACGCTTCCGGGCGGCACCCGCATGCTGTGGGACACGGTCGAGACGATCCAGTCGTTCGATCCCGACTGGATGCCACCAAGTGGTGGCCACGGCATCGGGATGGCGTTCGCCTGTGACGACGCGGCGGAGGTGAACCGGGTGTTCGCGGAGCTCATCGCGGCCGGCCACGAAGGCCACCGGGAGCCTTGGGACGCGTTCTGGGGGCAGCGCTACGCCACCGTGCGCGACCCGGATGGCAACGCCGTCGACCTGTTCGCGCCGCTCGACGTAGGCGCCTGAGAGCGATTGGCGCCACCTCCCTCTCGTTCACCCGCCAAGCCCGGCAGGAGCCGATAGGTCAGGGCGACCCGGCATCCGGATCGGCGGCGGGGGACCGTTGTGCTCGGTCCCTCCCGAACAGGCCCTTGGGCAGGAGGATTCGCGCCGCGACGATGAGGAGGAAGCCGGCAAACAGCCGTTGAAGGAGCTCGTCGTCAATCGAGAGCGCGAAGACGCTGCCGAGGACGGCGCCGATCACTCCGCCCGCCGCCACCAGGGCCGCGCCGCGCAGGACGAGTCTGCCCTTACGATGGTGCGTGAACGAGCCGGTCAGCGCTGCCGGGATGATGACGAGGAGTGACGTTCCCTGCGCCACGTGCTGGTCGAAGCCCAGGAGCAGGACCATGGCCGGCACCATGAGGACGCCCCCACCGATGCCCAGCAGCCCGGCAAGGAACCCGGCCGACAGGCCGATGAGGACGAGCGGGACGACCTCTCCCAGCTGCTCGGGGCTCACGACAGCAGCATGGTGATCGCCACCACCACCAGGAACATGCCGAAGAGCCGGGTCAGCGCGTCGTCGCTGAGCCGATGCATCAGGCGAGCGCCCGCCTGCACGCCCAGCAGGCTGCCGGCTGCGAGCAGGGCGGCCGCGACGAGGTCGACGTTGTCGGCGCGACCGAAGACGAAGGCGCCGACGGCCGCGATGGGAACGATGGCCGCCAGCGAAGTCGCCTGCGCGCGGCCCTGCCCGAAGCCGAGCAGAAGCACCATGGCGGGCACCATGAGGATGCCGCCGCCGACGCCGAACATGCCGCTCAGGAGTCCGGCCGCTGCACCGACCGCGACGAGCGGCAGCAGCGGGCCGCGCTCGTTGGCGCCGGACTCGACGGTCATGCCGGGCGGTGGCCATCGCCGCGATCGGCCAGCTGCGGCTCGATGATGCTGCGCACCTGCTGGATGTGCTCGGCCATCGCGGCATGCGCGCCATCCCGGTCGCCGGCCTTGATTGCCTCGTAGATCCTCCGGTGGCCGTCCAGGGATGCCGCGCGACGGCGCCGGCTCTGGAGCGCCTCACGCCGGCTCTGGCGCAGCCATTCCGAGCTGACCTCGTGCAGCCGGACCAGCAGCCGGTTGTGCGTCGCACCGGCGATCGCCGCATGGAATCGGTGGTCCAGCTCGGCGACGCGGGTGGCATTGCTCTCGTCGTCCATCTCGTCCAGGAGGCGTGCGAGGCGCGTCAGGCCGCCGCGCGTCGTGCGCTCCGCCGCAAGGCCGGCGATGGGAGGCTCGATCGCGAGGCGGAAGTCCATGATCTCGAGCAGGTCGCGCTCCTCCGGCGCGAGCTGGCTGAGCAGCGTGCGGTGCGCGCCGGACCGCGGGTCGAGCACCATCGTCCCGCGCCCCGAGCGACGCTCGACCAGCCGCTTGAGCTCCAGCTCGTGGACGGCCTCGCGCACCGAGTTGCGCGAGACACCGAGCTGCAGCGCGAGCTCACGCTCCGGCGGCAGCCGCGCGCCGGGAGGGAGCTGCCGCGTGGCGATGAGCTGCTCCAGGACGTCGTACACCGCGTCCGACCGCTTCGCCGCCCGGAGCGGCAGGGAGGACCAGTCCACCTCGGGTTGTGCCGGCCGTGCCATGGCTCTACTATACGCCTTCGGTATGATGGTAGAACCAATCAGCCTGGAGGGAACCATCACCAGCGTGGCTCGCAGCGCCGATGCCCAGGCCGTGCCGGCCGTTCGCCTGGCTGGCGTGTACAAGGCGTTCATCGCCCGCGGAAGCGGCGACACGCCCATGCTGGCCCTGGAGGACGTGTCGTTCACGGCGGACGCCGGCGAGTTCGTGAGCCTCGTCGGTCCGTCCGGCTGCGGCAAGTCGACGTGCCTGAACCTGCTGGCCGGCCTCGATGAGTCATCATCGGGAGCGGTCGAGCATCACGGAAGGCCGGTGCGTGGCGTCAACACGCAGCTCGGATACATCACCCAGGACGACAACCTGCTGCCCTGGCGGACGCTCCTCGCCAACGTGGAGCTGGGGCTCGAGTTCAAGGGCGTTCCGAAGGACGAGCAGCGCCGGCGGGCGCAGGAGTTCATCGAGCTCGTGGGCCTGGGTGGGTTCGAGAAGCACTACCCGCACGAGCTGTCCGGCGGCATGCGCAAGCGCGCCGGCATCATTCGCACCCTTGTCTACGAGAGCGACGTGGTCCTGATGGACGAGCCGTTCGGACCGCTCGCGCGCAGACCCGCGTCATCCTCCAGTCGGAGCTGCTCAAGCTCTGGGAGCGGTCGCGGCCGACGGTCCTGTTCGTGACCCACGATCTGGTCGAGGCGATCGCGCTGAGCGACCGGATCCTCGTCTTCACCAGCGGCCCGGGCACCATCAAGAAGGAATACCGGGTCGACCTTCCGCGGCCGCGCGACGTGTTCCACATCCACGAGACTCCCGCTTTCGCCGATCTCTACGACGCGCTGTGGGACGACATCCGCAGCGAGATCGAGCGCTCGCGCGAGCGCGGTGCCGGGGGCCGGCGGGCTGTGGCCGGATGACGGCCGCTGCCGCCCCGCGGGTGCTGGCCGACGTCGGCCGTCGCCACCGCGCCCAGGTCCGGACGGACCGGGGGATCGTGCTCGGCGGGATCGCCGCCGTCGGCATCGGCCTGCTCCTCTTCTGGCAGTTCGGGATCGGCTACATCGTCAACCAGCGATACATCAGCACGCCATTGGAGGTGGGAGCCAGCCTCATCGAGCGGCTGGGCTCCGGCGACCTGCCGCGGCACATCGCGGCCACCATGACGGCGGCCGGGGGCGGGTACCTGATCGGCATCGCGGTCGGCCTCATCGGCGCATTCGGACTGCTGATGACCCGGCGTGGCTACGAGGTGCTCGAGCCGTTCCTCCTGGCCTTCTCTGCCATCCCCAAGATCGCCCTGGCGCCGCTCTTCATCATGTGGTTCGGCCTGGCACTGACCCCGAAGCTGCTGCTCGCGGCGCTGATGGTCTTCTTCATCGTCTTCATGAACACGATCTCCGGCGTGCGGCACGTGGATCGTGGCCTGGTCGACGTGGCGCGGGTGCTGGGCGCGGGGCGGCTCCAGCTCATCCGCAAGATCATGCTGCCCGCGGCCGCGCCGTCGATCATGGCCGCCATCCGGGTGACGTTCGCGCGGGCCATAGTACATCAGCCGGTTCACCCTGCTGCTGCCTGGCGACATCATCATGACCGGCACGCCGGAGGGCGTCGCACCGATGGAGGTGGGCAGCACCGTGGCGGTCGAGGTCGAGGGCATCGGCGTGCTCGAGAACAGGCTGGTGGCCGAGCCCGCCTGAGCACTCGTGGAGTCGGAGCGTATATAGGTATATACGATCTGTGCCCGACGCGCTACACGCTGGCGCTTCTGACTCGGTCGTGACGTTCCTCGTGTGGCACGCCCACCGGGCGGGCGTATCGGCCACTCATTGGTCGATCTCCCGTGAAGCGGGTCAAACGGCCAACCACGAGCCGGTCTGCTTCGCGCGTTCTCCCACCGGGTGGGACTTCGGCCACTCTTGGGCCGACACGCCCGTGGGGTGGGAATGGTCTGCGCGCGACCGCGTGGGCGAACCGGCCGGCTGAATCCGCCCCAGGGCCCGATCTGGACCCCTACATGCCGCCGAAGAACTTGTTGATGCGTTCGGTGTCGTCGGAGAAAGCCCAGCGCTCGGTGATCTTGCCGTCGCGCATGTGGTAGATCTCGGCCGTGCGGTAGACGAGCTCCTGGTCGCCCATCGTCGCGGTGGCAGTCACCAGCGCGATGGCGTGCTCGTCGTTGGCCACGATGTCGTGGGTCTCGGTCTTGATGCCGGCACCCTCCGGGACGTTGCTCCAGCGCTCCATGAGGGCCTGCTTGCCGCGGATCGGCTCGTCGCGGCCGATTTCGTGCCAGACGACGTCGTCGTCGAGCATCTCCATCTGCGACGTCATGTCACCGCCGGCCTCGATCGCCTCGGCGGCGGCGCGGATCTTCTCGGCGTTCGGATGGTCGGCCATCGGTCCAGTGCCTCCTTGTGGCGGGTGTTCGGTCCCCGAAAGAGCCGGGCGGAACCCTCGGCACAGTACGCCGGGTCCGTGGCCAGAACAAGGAGTTCCGGAAGGGCCGCCGTCCCAGGCCTCCGTTGACCCGCCGCACGGGTCGGCTGCCGTGGAATATGCGGTTGCGCCGATCGCGATAATCCGGACATGGCCATGGCTGAACCGATCCGCCGGTGACCCGCAGCGAGCCCTCGGGCGGGCGGGACGAGGAGTTCTGGCGCAACTACCTGTCCAACCCCGATTCGCTGCAGACCGTCGGGCGCAGGCTATTCAGTCGGATCCCGGCCAGCCCACGTTGTCAGCTCTGCGCCGCCCCGTTCGCGGGCGCCGGAGGGTCCCTCATGCGGCTGATCGGGAAGCGGCCGTCGGATGGGAATCCGAATATGTGCAATACGTGCCAGAAGGTGCTGATCAAGCACCACGGCGGAGCGGAGGTCGACGGGTCGATGCTATTCGCCGACATTCGTGGCTCGACCGCCATGGCCGAACGGATGTCGCCCGGCGAGTTCCACGCACTCCTCGACCGCTTCTACACCACCGCGTCGGAAACGGTGTTCGCCCACAACGGTGTGGTCGACAAGTTCGTCGGCGACGAGCTGGTCGCGGTCTTCCCACCGGTCTACGGCGATCGTCACGCGGAACGCGCGGTAGAGACCGCCGCCGCTCTGCTGCGCGCCACCGGCCATGCCGATCCCAGCGGCCCGTGGGCCCCGCTCGGGGTGGGGGTTCACACCGGCCGGGTGTGGTTCGGCGCGGTGGGCGAGGGCAGCCACGTCGAGGTCACGGTCGTCGGCGATGCGGTGAACACGGCCGCCCGGATCACGGCCCAGGCCGCGACCGGCGAGATCCTCGTCTCGACGGATGCGGCCGCGGCCGCCGGCCTGGACCCGGCCCTGGAGCGCAGGAGCCTGGAGCTCAAGGGCAAGGAGCTTGCCACCGAGGTGGTGACCCTGCGGGTCGACCGATGACCGACGCGGCTCGGGCGTGACGACCGAGGTGGTCCTGGTCGGCGACACGCACCTGCCGCGCTTCGGTCGCAGCCTGCCCGCACCACTCACCGACGCGCTTGGCATCGCCGACCGCATCCTCCACGTCGGCGATCACACCGAGCCGTTCGTGGTCGACCTCCTCGAGGCCTTCGCGCCGACCGATGCCGTGGCCGGCAACAACGACTCGCCCGAGATGATGGAGCGGATGGGCCTCGCGCGCATCGTGACGGTGGAGGAGGTCCGGATCGGGATGACGCACGGGCATGCCGGCCCCGGACGCACGACGCCAGATCGGGCCGGTGCAACGTTCGCGGATGCTGCCCCACCCGTACACGCGATCGCGTTCGGGCATTCCCACCGGCCCATGGTCGAACGGCACGATGGTGTGTGGCTGCTCAATCCCGGATCGCCCACCGATCGGCGTCGCCAGCCGACGTTCAGCTTCATCCGCATGCGAATACGCGGCGCGGCCCTATTCCCGGAGCTCGTGACCTACCGCTGACCTCGGTCAGACATCGAGATCGCCGCGGCTGCTGCGCGCGGCGACGATGAGGCCAATGAAGGGCACCACGTAGATGCCGGCGTGGAAGACCAGGTCCGGCACGGTGCCCGGCCCCACTACGAGGCAGCCGACTGATCGACCCACGCGAGACCGTCGTCGGAGAGCCGGTGTCTCGGGACAACAGCACGCGGGATGCGACCGCCGGCGGGTTTTCCCGCGCAGGCAAGCGATGGCATGATGCCAGCCCACTTCGAAGCCGATGCATGCCAGTCCACCTTGTGCCTCAGCGGACCGACATCGGCGGACAGGGGACCCTGGTCGTGCGGCTGCCCGCCGAGCGACCGCTCCGGGTCCTCGCCGCCGCGCTGCTCGCGTTCTCGATCGCGAGTGCGCCTTCGCTGGTGCGCGCCGCGTCGACGCTGTCCGATGGCAGCGTCACGCCGACGAGCGGCACGACCGCGACGACGTTCACCTTCAGTGTCGACTACACCTCGACCGGCAGCCCGACTCGGCCCGCCCAGGCCGTGTGGGCGCAGGTCGGAGGCGTCACCGCCACGCTCGTCAAGGTGAGCGGCAGCGCCCATGACGGAACCTGGCGGGGGACCGCGACGCTCCCCGCCGGAACCTGGCTGGTGACCTTCCACGCCACGACTTCCAGCGACCCGCAGCCCGAGCCGCTTCCCGGACCGATGGTCACCGTGACCCAGCCGCCGCCCACCCCGACGCCATCGCCCACGCCGCAGCCGACCGCCACGTCCGCGCCGCCGACGCCCGCGCCGACGCCCGCGCCGCCCACGCGCTCGCCGTCGACGAATCCGACGCCAAGGCCGCTGCCCACGCCGCAGTTGACCCCACCACCGATCGATGGCGATGACGCGACCCGGGGGCGGACGCCAAGCCCGTCGCCGACACCCAGCGCGTCCGGCTCCGCGCGGTCGAGGACGCCCGCGCCGACCCCGACCCCGACTGCCGACGAGGACGACGTTCCTGCCGAGACACCCACGGCTCCCGACCCCGCCGACGACGCGGCCGCCACGCCTCCCGAATCGATGCTCGCGTCATTCCTGATCGTGGGTGGAACCTTGAGCCTCGCCGGCGCGGCCGTCCTTGCCCGCCAGTGGTTCGTCCTACGCCGGGCCCGCCCGCACTGATCGGACGCAACGAGTGCCGTGCCGAGGGTGAAGGGAGCGTCAGCGATCGATGCTCATCGCCTCGTCCCGCCACATTCAGACCACCGCCGCACTACGGGCCGGCAACGCTTCAATTGGCGCCGCAGTGCTGGCTGGGAGCCGCAGTTGACCGGGCTGGTGGACATCCTCACCGTTAGTGCGGCCCCTGTCTGCATCTGACAAGTAGACCTGGTCACCCGGTCAGCCCCGAAGGTCAGCTTTGGCGCCGGCCGACGACGCTGACGAGGGGACGCCGCCAGACGAGCGCATCTGGATCGAGCCGTTCGAGGCGTCGCAGGACCTCGGCGCGAAGGCGCCGGCGCATCGGCTCATCCAGGGCTTCGAAGGTCAGATCCTCGATCCAGTGCTCGAGCACATCGAGGTATGAGCGTGGCGTGTACCGATGCTCCAGCCACTCTTCCTGGGCACGGACCGAGCGAAATCCGGCCTCACGCAGGTCCGCTGCCGCGCTGCCCGGCGAGGCGTAGGGCCGGGTGCCGTCCCCCGAGCCGGCCGGTGGGGTTTCGATGTCCAGCTCGTCGAGCGCAAGGTCGAAGGCCGCTTCGGGCTCGAACGGATCCTCGTCGGCTCGCCACGCCAGGCAGGCGAAGACGCCGCCCGGTCGGAGGACGCGGAACGCTTCGCGGACGGCGGCCGCACGGTTCGGAGTGAGCTGGATGACGAAGCTGCTCATCGCCCCGTCGACGCTCGCGTCCGGGAGCGGGAGGCTCGCCGCCTTGCCGACCTCCAGGCTCAGCCGCTCGCGACGTCCCGCATTACGCGCTGCATCCGCGGCGAGGTCCAGCATCCTGCGCGATGGGTCCACCCCGATGACCCGGACGTTCGGCCAGCGCTCCAGCGCCGCGAGGGCGAGGGTGCCCGTCCCGGCACCGATGTCGACGATCGTCAGCGGCTCATCGGGCGGCAGGAGGCCGTCGAGACGGTCGAGCAGCCGTATGGCGGACGGCGCGATGACCGGGGCCCACCAATCCCGGTAGGCGGCTGCGTATTCGTCGTAGGGGGCCTCCGCGGGCGGCGTTGCGGATTGCTGCTCAGCGGTCATCGTGGCGGTGAGTCTCTCATGAGCGGCTCGTATCCGCCCCGCGGGCGTAACGGCCAATCCGCCACCGCAATCCCACCGCATAAGAGCACCAGCCAGGCAGACAGGCTGGTGGGTGGCCGATTGACCCACCCGACGCAAAATCGGCCAGTCAGTGGCCCTTACGCCCTCCCGGTGGTACGCGCCCAGGAGCCAGCACTCGGCTGTACGCATCACCGATGGCCGAATGTGGCGAGTCCGAGGCCCACAAGGAAGAGCAAGCCGAGAATGCCCACAGAGCATTACGTCGCCCGTGTACCCGGCGTATATAGGTATATACCGCGGACGACCCCCACCACGACCGAGCGCCGCGGGTCGCACAATACACACGTGACGATCACCGCGGGCATGATTGGCCATGACGGCGACACAGACCGTCAGGACCAGGCCAAGCCCGGGAGAGCCAGTTGAGACGCGCACAGTTCACCATTTCTGAAGGCGACGGACATCTCGTCGAACCGCTGCCTTTCTCGGAGGCCGAGTACGAGCGTCGGCTGACGGCCCTGCGGCGAGAATTGGCGGCGCTGCACGCGGATGCCTTCGTCTCATTTACGCCGGAGAATGTCTACTACCTCACCGGACACGACACCCCCGGCTATTACTTCTATCAAGCCTGTGTGGTGACCGGCCAAGACATGCCGGTGAACGTCCTTCGGCGCATCGAAGCCACCAATACCGAGTGGCGATCGTGGAGCCGTCGCGTGGTCATCTACGAGGACCGCGACGACCCGGTAGAGGCCACCTTGGCGGCACTGCGGGAGCTCGGGGCCGCATCTGGAAAGGTCGCTCTCGAGGCGGACAGCTTCTTCGTCACGCCTCGGCGGTATGCGGCCCTCGTAGCGGGGATCGAGCGAGCGGGCGGGTCCATCGTCGAGGCCCAGCCGGTGGAGAGGCTGCGAGTCATCAAGACAGAAGAAGAGATCAGATACCTCCGGGACGGTGCCCAGATCGTCACCACTGCGATGCAGGCTGCTGTCGACGCCTCGCGAGAAGGATCCACCGAGAACGACGTCGCCGCGGAGATGCTCGCGGCAATGGCCCGGTCAGGCGGAGAGTACGCGGGCCTGCCACCATTCATAACGAGCGGCCCGAGGACCAGCCTGTGCCATGCCACGTGGGGCGGTCGGACCCTGGTAAGCGGGGATGTCCTCGCCTTTGAGCTGCCAGGCGTCTCCAAGCGATACGCGGCTCCGCTGTTTCGCTGCGGGACGGTCGGCCCGGCCCCAGAGGATGTGCGCGCCCTGGCCGATGCGTGTCGCGGTTCTCTCGAGGCCGTGATTGCGGCAATCCGGCCGGGAGCCACGTCGGGCGAAGTGCACGAGGTGAGCCGTCGCAACTTCGAACGAGAAGGGTTCGGCGAGCTGTTGGGCCACCGAACCGGCTACTCGGTGGGCATCAACTACCCTCCGGACTGGGGCGAGGGCCATATCATGTCGATCTGGGCAAATGACGATCGGCGGCTGCAGCCCGGAATGGCCTTCCACATCGTCCCCGGCATCTTCGTTCCTGGGCGGCATCTCATCGTCATCAGCGAAACGGTGCTGGTCACGGCGACGGGCTGCGAAGTCCTCACCCGCTTCCCTCGCGATCTGTTCGAAGCGCCGTTGCGCCACTGATGACGATCGAGATGGAGACGAGGTGGTCGGGTGAGTGAGGCGACGACGAGCCTCCGAGTCGGGCGCCTGGTCGACGGCCTCGGAGGAGCACCGATCACCGACGCGGTCATCGTCGTCCAGGGCGACCGCGTCGCGTGGATCGGTGAGTATGCCGCCGTGCCGCCGGAGTGGTCGACAAGCATCCTGGACTACTCGTCGTCCACGGCACTGCCTGGGCTCATTGATGCCCATGTCCACATGTCGCTCTTCGCCGATGGACGGACCTACGAAGAGATGGCTGGTGACTCAGACGGCGTGATGGCGCTGGCAGCAGCGCGGAATGTCCGGACCCACCTCACGTCGGGAGTTACGACGGCGCGGGACAACGGCGCGCGCAACCGTCTCGGCTTCGACATCAAGCTCGCGATCGACCGTGGATATCTTGATGGACCTCGAATGCTGGTCGCCGGGCGCCCGATCACCGCCCCGGGCGGGCATTTCTTCTGGTGCGGCGAAGAAGCCGATGGTGAGGAAGCCATCCGCGAGTCCGTTCGGCGGCTCGTGGCAGAAGGGGCCGACCACATCAAGATCATGGCCAGCGGGGGAGGCACGGTCGGCACGGACCCCACACGTGCGTCCTACACGGTATCGGACCTCGCAGCCGCCAAAGCCACGGCCCAGGAGCTCGGCCGCCTGGTGACCGCACATTGCCGCGCGCGAGAAGCCATGGATCGAGCGGTCGAGGCTCGCCTCGACTGCATCGAGCACGGGGAGTTCCTGGACGAGGACGGGGTGCCGCGATTCAATCAGGACAGCGCGGAGCGCATGGTCGAGGCCGGCACCTACCTGAGCCCGACGCTGGCGGCCTACGGCTGGGACACGATCCTGCGGCTCCGCGCGAGCCGAGACGTCGAGCCGTTGGCCTCTGGCGACGCGGCTGCCCTTCAAGATGCCGAGGACGTCATAAAGGGTCGACTGGAGTGCGTGAACAGCCTGCTTGAGCTGGGGATGGGCGATCACATCATCGCCAGTACCGACGCCGGCTGCTTCGACTACTCGTTCGGTCACATGGACTACAACCTCGAGCTGCTGGTCCAGGCAGGCATGAGCCCGATGCAGGCGATCATGTCCGCGACGCGCTTCAGCGCGACGGCATGCGGTGTCGACACACATGTGGGGACGCTCGAGCCTGGCAAGTACGGCGACATGCTCCTGGTGGACGGGGACCCGACGCTCGACATCTGTGCGATCAGCAACGTCCGCGCCGTCTTCAAGGCCGGAGCCCTCGTCCACGACAGCGGAGGACCTACTCGGTAACCAGCGGGTCAGGCCGGAGCGCACGCCTCGTCGCCGGCGGCGTCGACGGCACACACCTCGATCCCGGCGGCGCCCACGGGCAGCGCTGCGAATCCCGCAGACGACCCCACCACGACCGAGCGCCGCGGGTCGCACAATACACACGTGACGATCACCGACGAACGCAGGCTGGTGACCGTGCTCTTCGCGGACCTGGTTGGATTCACCGGCCGCGCGGAGCAGAGCGATCCGGAGGCGGTCCGCGAATTCCAACGCGCCTACTTCGCGGCGATTGCCGCCGAGGTGGAGCGCTTCGGTGGCACGGTGGAGAAGTTCATCGGCGATGCGGCCATGGCGCTCTTCGGAGCGCCGACGGCTCATGACGACGACGCGGAGCGAGCCCTGCGAACCGCGTTGAGCATCCGCGAGGCGGTCGGGCGACTCGAGGGCGGGCACGAGGTCCGTATCGGCGTGAACACCGGCGAGGTGGTGGGCGGCACGGCCGGGCCCCAGTCGGGCGACTACACGGTCAGCGGCGATGCCGTGAACGTGGCGGCGCGCATTCAGCAGGCCGCAGCCCCGAACGAGATCCTGGTGGGCGGGATGACCCGCCGCCTCAGCGCCGAGGCGTTCGCCTTCGCCCCGCTCGAGGAGTTGGCGCTCCGTGGCCGCACCGAACCGATGGAGGTCTGGCGCCTGGAGCGCGAGCTGCCCGATCGGCCCAGGATGCACGGCGGGGAGGCGCGCCTGGTCGGGCGGGAGCGGGAGCTTGCCTCGCTCGAGTCGGCGCTGGACGAGGCCTCCGGTGGGCGCGGCCTGATGGTTGCTCTGGCGGGGGAGCCCGGCATCGGGAAGAGCCGGCTCGCGCTCGAGGTCCGTCGCGGGGCCGAGGCGAACGGGTTCGTCAGCGCCTGGACGAGCTCGCGGTCGTACGCGTCGGCCTTTCCCTACCACCTGGTGCGGCAGCTGGTGCCGCAGCTGCTCGATCGCCGGGACGGTGCGAGCACCGTGGACGCCCTGCGTGCGGCGGAGGTCGGCGCGGATGGCGAGAACGTCGAGCGCTGGGCAGCCGTGCTCGACGACATGCTCGACGAGGCGCCCAGGGACGATCCACAGCTGGCCGACCTGTCGCCGTCGGGGCGGCAGCGAATCCTGGTGCACGCCATCGGTGGCCTCCTGCGCTCGGCCTCGGATCGAACACCGATGCTCCTCGTCCTCGACGACCTGCACTGGGCCGATCCGGCCAGCCTTGCAGTGGTGGAGGAGCTGCTCGACATCCTGCCCGGGCTGCGCGTGATGCTGCTGGCGACCTATCGGTCCAATTGGTCGCACGGCTGGGAGGGTCGCAGCGCCTACGAGCAGCTGAACCTGCGCGCGCTGCGGGCGGAGGATGCGCGGCGGATGGCGGCGGAGCTGGCGCAGGGCGCGTCGCTGTCGAGCGAACAGATGGAGCTCGTGCTGGAGCGCTCGGCGGGCAACCCGCTGTTCCTGGAGGAGCTGCTCCAGGGCGAGCGGGCGGCGGCCAGCGTGCACCCGCATCGGCTGCCGGCGACGATCCACGAGATGCTCCTGGCGCGCCTGGATGCGCTGCCGCCCAACGCGAGGCGCACGCTCCAGCTGGCGTCGGTGATGGGGATGGAGTTCTCCGAGCGGATCGTGGCGGACCTGTCGGAGATCGACGCGGCCGAGACCGATGGCGCCCTGCGAACCCTCCAGCGCGCCGAGCTCATCGCGGCGGCTGGGTCGGATGGCCGGCTGGCCTTTCGGCATCCGCTCATCCACGAGGTTGCGTACGGAAGCCTGCTGCTCAGCACACGCCGGGCCCTCCACGGCCGGATCGGACGCTGGCTGGAAGACCACGGCGGCGAGGAGCAGGTTGCCGAGCTGGCACGCCACTACCGCGACAGTGACGACCTGGCCAAGGCGCGACACTATCTCCCGCTCGCCGGCGAGCGGGCCCAGGCCTTCAACGCCAACCGCGAGGCGCACGGCTGGTTCACCGATGCGGCCGAGGCCTATGCCGACGATCCGGAGAAGCGGGCGGGGATGCTCGAGGCGGCGGCGCAGCAGCCCTACCTGCTCGGCGAGATCGACAGCGCGAAGGAGCAGCAGGAGGAGGCGATCCGCCTGTACGAGTCGGTCGGCGCCGAGCGCGCCGCCCTCAACGCGCGACGGTGGCTCGGGCGGTTCGACTGGCTGCTCGGCGACCCGCGCGAGGCGGCGCGGCAGATCGGTCTGGCCATCGACGGCCTCGAGCGGATGGGACCCAGCCCCGAGCTGGCGATGGCGTACAGCTTCCGGTCCCAGAGCGTCATGCTCGAGCCTGACCTCGAAGCCGGCGCGGGATGGGCCCGCAAGGCGATCGCCGTCGCCGAGCCGATCCGCGCGACCGCCGCCCTCGTGCACGCCTACAACAACCTGGGCTACTGCCTCCTGTCGCAGGGCGACGCCGAAGGCGCCGACTACCTGCGGCGCAGCCGCGACCTCGGCATCGAACATCGCCTGCCCGATGACGTCGGCCGTGCCTACGCCAACTTGAGCGGCCAGGGCACGCGCATCTTCCCGTTCTCGTACGCCGAGTCGGAGGCGCTGATGACCGAGGCGATCGAGTACGCCGCACGCACCATCCCCGACGGCATCTTCGACCGATGGATCCGGTCCGGCTGGGGTGAGTTCCTGCTCGTCTCCGGCCGCTGGGCTGAGGCGGAGCGCGTCCTCTGGGACCTGGACCCGTCGGCCGCAGAGGCTTACCTGCGCAGCGAGGTGCTCGGCCTGCGCGCCCACCTCCTGGCCTACCGTGGCGGTTACGAGGAGGCAGCGTCGATCGCGTCGGTCGCCGCCGAGACCGCGGTCCACGTCGGCGACGTCCAGGCCGTGCTGCCGACGCTGGCCGCGTTGGCAGCGAGCCAGGCCGGGTTGGGAGAGGACGAGGCGGCGGTCGCCACCATCCGTCGGGCAATCGAGCGGCGCGGCACGAACCGCGAGTCGATCATCAGCAGCTGGTTCCTGTTCGAGGCGGTCGACACGCTGACCGCGATCGCTGCCCGCAACCCTGACTCCGCCGCCCTTCGTTCGGGGATCGAGGCCATCGCCGCCTTCGCCACCATCCTCGCGCCCGATGCCGCCCGCAGCGGCGACCTCGTCCAGGCCGAGGGCCGCCGGGCGCTCTTCGGTGCGGCGGCCGAGCAGCTTCAGCGGCTCGCGCGCTCAACCGGCGTGCCGTTCGAGCTGCCCGCGGAGTCCTTCCCCGGTACCACCGATGCGCTCGCCGCGCTCGATCGCGAGCGTCGCCCGTTCGACGCAGCGCGCATCCGGCTCTGGCTGGCGGAGGCGGGCGAGGCGAGCGCCGACGTGCTGCCCGCGGCCCGGGCGAGCTTCGGGGAGCTCAGTGCAGATCCGTACCTCGATCGCGCGCGGCGCCTGAGCTGACCGTCAGAGCCGCACCTCGTCCGCGGTGGGCACGGACTGATCGAGGGCTCGAAGGTCGGTGGTGGGTGCGTCGGAGAGCGCAGCGTCCAGCTGAGCGAGGTAGGGCTGCGCACCGAGTCGCTCGAAGATGGCGCGAGCCTCCTCGGCGACGCGTTGCCGCTCGGCCGGCTCCAATGCATCGGCGACGATGGCGTCCAGGCCCGTGTTGGCAACCACCCACGAGAGGCTCATCTCTCGGAACAGCCGGAGTGCCTCCACGTAGTGGGCTCGGGCGTCGGTGCGGCGACCCTCCAGCGCGGCCAGCGCGCCCTCCATCGCGGCAAGGTTGGCGCTGGTCCGGCGACCCTTGCGGGCTCCCGCGTAGGCGGCCCGCATCTCGCGGATCGCATCGGCATCACGCAGGCGCAGGGCTGCCCGAGACACGACCGGCGGAGCGGCGTCGATGGCTCCCTGGCCGGCCCACGAGAGGGATGCCCTGCCACGCTCGACGACCTCCGCGTAGCGGCCCAACGCCATCATCGCCATCCAGGTCGTGTATTCGATCTGCCCGCGATACTGGGGGTCGTCGAACCGGGCAGCAATCGCCTCGAGCTCGGCAGTCAGCTCTGCCACCGGCTCGCCACGCGCTGCCAGGATCTCGACCTCGATCGCCCCCAACCAGATGCGCTCGGCGGGCTCGGCGTCGTCCCAGATCGGATCCCGAGCCTCCCCGAGCGCCCAGTCCCAGTCGCCGAGTTGGATCGCGGTATCGGCCGCATTGCCGAGGAGGTAGCGCAGGCCGAACTTCTGGCCCCATTGACGAGCCCTGGCCGCCCCGTCACGCGAGACCCGATATGCCGTTTCCGGGTCGTCCGGGTCGAGCGCGTATCCCAGGTTGATCATCGCCCGCAGCTGCGGATCGTGGAGGTTGTGGCGGTCGGCCAGCGCGATCACGCCCATGAGCGAGGAAACCGACTCGATCGGCCGGCCGATGTTGGTGAGCGAGACGGCGCGGGTGGTGAGTAGCTCGATCGCAAGCACGGTGAGACCACGCGCCTCCGCCGCAGGGAGCGCTCGCTCCGCGATCGCTACTGCCTCGTCGAAGCGTGACCTCCGCATGGTCAGCTTGGCGAGCGACTCCGCGATCTCGACATAGCCCTCGTCATCCGAGGTGAGGCCGGGCTCGGCCATGGCTTCGGTCAGCAGCTCGAGGGCGCACTCCTGGTGGCCCTCGATCAGGATGTTCCCGAGGTGCCCGACCGCCTGGCGCCGGGCGACGCTGGCTCCCAGCTGCGTCGCGAGATCGATCGCGCGTTCGAGGTGGGGGATGGACGCTTCGACCTTGCCCGAGTCCGCCGCGAAGCCGCCCGCTTCCCGGCGGAGGCCGAGCTCGTCGGCGGGGTCGGTCGTGACCTCGAGGGCCAGCTCCACGTACGTGAGCGCGTGGGCAGGTGATGCCAGCGCCCTCGCCCGGGCCGCCGCCCCGCGCAATGCCACGCGGGCCTGCGCCGCCACGGCGGCCCCCTCCTCGCCGCCGGGCTGGGCGCGGTACGCCTCGACGTAGTGCTGGGCCAGGACTCCGGCCAGCTCATCGTCGCCGAGCATCTCGAAGTGTCGAGCGGCGGCAAGGTGACGCGCCCTCCGGTCGCGCTTCGCCAGCGTGCCGTAGGCGACCTCCTTGATCAGGCCCTGGAGGAACCGATACTGGCCGCGCTCCGGCGACCGCGGGTCGTCGTCGAGCACAATCAGCTCTCGGCGGGCGAGGTGGCGCAGGCGTCGCTCGACGTCGTCTGCGGGCAGCCCGGAAACCGCCGCGAGCACATCGGCCGCGAACGAGAGCCCGATGACCGATGCGTCCTGGAGCAGGCTGCGCTCGGCCGGGTCCAGCCCGTCCAGGCGTGCGGCGATCAGCGCGTGGAGCGTCTCCGGCACGGCGAGCGTGGAGAGGTCTCCGACCGGCTCATAGCTGCCATCGGTCAGTTGCAGGCGGCCGTCGTTGAGGAGCATGCGCACGGTCTCGACCGCGTAGAGCGGGATCCCCTCGGCGCGGCCCACGATCGTCCGAGCCGCCGGCTCCGGGAGGCCTGGGACGAGGCCGCCCAGCAGCTCGAGCATCTCGGCATCGGTCAACGGCTCGAGGCCGAGCGAGGTGAACCCGCGCTGGCCGGCACCCCAGGTCGGGCGCCGGTCGAGGAGCTCGGGCCGGGCCAGGGTGATGACGTAGATCGGCTTCCCGCGTGACCAGGCCAGCAGATCCTCGATGAAGTCGATGAGCCCCTCATCGGCCCATTGGAGGTCCTCGAAGACGAGCACCACGGGCGCCTGGTCGGCGATGCGCTCGAAGTAGAGGCGCCACGCCGGGAACAGCTCGCCGCGCTCCGCCCCGGAGCCGTCGTCGAAGCCGAGGAGCTGGAGCAGGGGACCCTCCAGGGTGCGGCGCTCATTTTCGTCGGGTACGAACTCCACCAGGCTGGCCGTGAGCGCCTCTCGGGTCGCCCCCTCATCGGCTCCCTCGCCGATGCCCAGGCGCATGCGCACCATCTCGCCCAGCGCCCAGAACGTGATCCCGTCGCCGTAGGACGGCGAGCGGCCCTGGTGCCAGTAGACGATCTCGGTCACGCCGTCGATGTACTTGAGGAACTCCCAGGCGAGCCGGGTCTTGCCGATGCCGCCCTGGCCGATGACGCTGACGAGCCGCACCCCGCGCTCGCGCGCCGTGCCGTGATAGAAGTCCTTGATCAGCTGCAGCTCGGCGCCGCGCCCGACGAACGGCGCCTCGAGCTGCTCGCTCCGTCCGGCCCCACCGCGCTTGGCGACGACGCGGAGCGCGCGCCACGCCGCGACCGGCAGCTCCTTGCCCTTGAGCACCTGGTCCGCGACGGCCTCGTAGGCGATCGCGTCCCCCGACGCGCGGCGCGTCGAGTCGCCGACGAGCACCGTGCCGGGCGGCGCCGCCGACTGGAGTCGCGACGCGGTGTTCACGAGGTCGCCGGCGACCATCCCCATGTCGCTGGCGCCCAGGGTGACCGCGGCCTCGCCGGTCAGGACGCCGGCCCGCAGCGCCAGGTCCGGCACGCCGGCGGCTTCATCCATGCGGCGCACCGCGTCGACGAGGTCGAGCGCCGTGCGTACCGCCCGCTCAGCGTCGTCCTCCTGGGCGATCGGCGTGCCCCACACGGCCATGACCGCGTCGCCGATGAACTTCTCGATCGTGCCGCCGTATCGACCGATCGTCTCCCGGCAGAGCCCGAAGTACCCTTCCAGCAGCTCGCGCACGTCCTCCGCATCGCGGCTCTCCGAGATCGTGGTGAAGCCGACCAGGTCCGCGAACAGCACGCTCACCAGCCTGCGTTCGGCCACCTGCGCCGCGTTTGCCGTCCCTGCGCCGGTGGTTGCCGTTGGGGCTGCCGCAGGGTCCGTTCCCGAGGCGCTCAGCGGAACTCCGCATTCGCCGCAGAACTTTCCCCCCGCCGGATTCGGCGTTCCGCAGCTGGGGCACGGGATCGCCAGGGGCGTGCCGCACTCGACGCAGAACTTGCGTCCGGCGTCGTTCTGGCTGCCGCAGCTACCGCAGATCACGGGGCACGACTCCTACTCGGGAGCCGAGTATCGCCGTTTCACGCGCAGAGGGTCAACGATGCGGCGGCATCGGCTTGCTCACCCTCTATCGGGCCGATTCCTATCGGATATGCACCGGTGGACTGTTAGGTTGGGTTCATCCGCCCGAAACCGCTCGTAATGTGCACCGTGAGCATAATTGACACAGTTCGATGGCCCGAATCCATCGGCCTGAGCGTGAAGGCTGGCTGAGCTCGCGATGGTTTCCGACATAACAATCCGCCCATGAATATCTGAGAGGAATCGTTCGCCGGTGGACCGTCCCTGGCCGTAGAGTACGGGCCGATGAGCGACCCCGAGCTCCCGGATTCGATCGCCGCCAACGTCGCCGAGTGGACGACGTCGAACGCCCAGTTCACCGATGTGCAGGCCGAGGGCGCCTGGGCGCCACAGGATCTGACCTGGGGCGTGTTCGGGGTGCGGGAGGACGCCATCGGTTCGCCGCTGGGCGACGTGTCCGGGCTGGACGTCGTCGAGCTGGGCTGCGGGACTGCCTACTTCTCCGCGCAGCTGGCGCAGCGAGGCGCGCGGCCGGTGGGTATCGACCCGACGCCAGCCCAGCTCGCCACCGCCCGGCGGATGATGGAACGGACCGGGATCACCTTCCCGCTGATCGAGGCGCCGGGCGAGCGCGTGCCCCTGCCGGACGCGTCGTTCGACCTGGCGGTCTCCGAGTTCGGCGCATCCCTGTGGGCCGATCCGGCGCTCTGGATCCCCGAGTCGGCGCGGCTCCTGCGGCCCGGCGGCCGGCTCGTGTTCCTCACGAACTCGTTCATCTCGTACCTGTGCGCGATCGACGAGGGCGGCACATCCGAGACGCTCCAGCGGCCGCAGTTCGGCCCATACCGGATGCAGTGGCCGGGCGAGGAGGGGATCGAATACCACCTCCCGCATGGCGACTGGATCGACCTGCTGCGGACGAACGGCTTCGAGATCGAGCGGCTCATCGAGCTGAAGGCGCCGCCCGACGCGCAGCCGCACCCGTACTACGACTACGTCAAGCCGGAGTGGGCGTGGAAGTGGCCGCACGAGGAGATCTGGGTGGTGCGGCGCGCTGACGCCTGAGCCATGAGGCGAGGGTAGGATCGGCTGAGTGTCACTCTTCTCTCAGTTCGGCGGGTTGGCTCCTAGGATCGGTGCCCATCACGGTTCTGGTGTGGCCTTCATGCGTTCTGCCACCCGCCGGACGCGTCGGACCGGCCGGCGTGACTTGATAGGAGCGTGGCTTCGCCCCAACTCAGCCGTGTCCGCCGACCGGTCCTCGGTCGTCACCCTCACGAGGAAGGAGACAACGGACATGGTGATCATCGGGGCCGATACGCACAAGCGCAGCCACACCGTGGTGGCGGTGGATGCCAATGGCCGACCGCTCGCCGAGCGAACCGTGGCGGCCACGCCGGCCGGCCATCTCGAGCTGCGGCGCTGGGCCGAGCGCTTCGCCGAGCGCAGCTGGGCGCTCGAGGACTGCCGCAACCTGTCGCGGCGCCTCGAAGCCGACCTGCTGCGAGCCGGCCAGCGCGTGGTGCGCGTGCCACCCAAGCTCATGGCCGGCGCCCGGGTCGGCGGCCGAGAGCCGGGCAAGAGCGATCCGATCGATGCGCTGGCCGTGGCGCGCGCCGCCCTGCGCGAGCCGGATCTGCCGACGGCGCAGCTCGATGGTCCCGAGCGCGAGGTGCGCATCCTGGTCGACCACCGCGAGGACCTGGTGGCCGAGCGCACCCGGATCCAGAACCGCCTGCGCTGGCACCTGCACGAGCTGCTGCCCGGCAGTGAACCGGCGCCGCGCTCGCTCGACCGCACGGCGGTGCTCGACGGCCTGCAGCGGCGCCTGGCGGTCGAGAGCGGCACCATCGCGCGCCTGGCCGTCGAGCTGCTCGGCCGCGTGCGCGAACTGACGATCGCCATCAACCGTCTCGAGCGCGAGATCGCCGCGCTGGTGCGGCCGCTGGCCGCGAGCCTGCTCGAGCTGGTCGGCTGCGGTGCGCTGACGGCCGCCAAGCTGGTGGGCGAGACGGCCGGCGCGTCGCGCTTCCGCAGCCGCGCCGCCTTCGCCCGCCACAACGGCACCGCGCCGGTGCCGGTCTGGTCAGGCAACGTCACCCGCCATCGGCTCAGCCGTGGCGGCAATCGACAGCTCAACGCCGGCATCCATCGCATCGCGGTCACCCAGCTGCAGCGGCCCGGACCGGGGCGTGACTACGTCGAACACCGACGCGCCGCCGGCGATACCAACACCGAAGCCATCCGCGCCCTGCGGCGCCGGATCAGTGACGAAGTCTTTCGCCGTCTGCGCCACGATGAACAGCACTGGAACCACCAATCCGCCGGTCTGCGGGCCGCGGCTTGACATAGGAGCAACGCATGCGCCGACTCGTGGCCCGAGCGCTCAGCATCGGTGCCGACCCGAGCGATGACGAGGAGCAGCGCCTTCGCAAGATCCTCCTGCTGACCGCCGCCTTCGTCATCCTCCCTTTGGCGATCGTATGGGGCGGCATCTACGCGCTTGCCGGGGCGATCGGCGCGGGCCTGATCCCCTGGACATACGCGGGGTTATCGGCGTTGAGCATCGGCGTCTTCGCCGTCGTGCGCACCTACTGGTGGTTCGGGCTGAGCCAGCTGGCGCTGTACATCGTGCTTCCCTTCGTGCTGATGTGGGTGCTCGGCGGGTTCGTCGACGGGTCAGCGGTCGCCCTGTTCGCCTCCGCCGCCCCGATCTTCGCGATCCTGCTCCGGCACCGCCGACTGGCGCCGATCCTCCTGCTGGTCTACATCGGGCTGATCGCGGTCACCCCGGCGGTGGTGGCGAGCGGCGCCTTCGACGGCCTCGCCGGCGACCGGCTGCCGCCCGGCGTGGTGACACTCTTCTTCGCCATGAACCTCGCAACGGTGCCTGCCATCACATGGCTGCTGGTGCGGGCCTTCAGCGGTGGGCGCGAGGGGATGCTGTCGGCGGCACGCGGCATCGTCCGCCGCTACCTCGCACCGGCTGCCGCCGACCAGTTCCTGGCCGACCCACGTCGCCAGGAGCTGGGTGGCGAGATCACCGAGGTGACGGTCCTGTTCGCTGACCTCGGCGGCTTTTCGACCTACGCGGAGTCGCGCTCGCCGGCGGACGTGGTCGAGCTGCTCAACCGATACTTCGCCATGACGTTGCCCGCCATCCTGGCCGAGGGCGGCACCCCGATCCAGCTGCCCGGCGACGCGATCATGGCGGTCTTCGGCGCTCCGATCCCGCACGACGACCACGCGGCCCGCGCCTGCCGCGCCGCGCGCCGGATGATCACGGCCGTCGACGCGGCAGCCGCCGATACCACCGACGCCCCTCGCTTCCGGATCGGCATCAACACGGGGCCGGCGCTGGTCGGCAACATCGGCTCGGAAGAATTCCGGAACTTCACCGCCATCGGCGACACGACGAACGTGGCTCAGCGGCTGCAGGCCGCGGCCGAGCCTGGCCAGGTCGTGGTCGGTCCGGCGACGGCCTCGGCGCTGGGTGCCGACGCGGCGATGACCCCGCTCCCTCCCATCCTCGTGAAGGGGCGAGAACAGCCGGTGCAGTCCTACCTGCTCGTGTGACCCGTCTCGTGCTCGCACGAGCGGTCAACCCGCAATACGCCGCGCCGCCGCGCGGGGCGCACTTGAGCGATTGGTCCGCTGGTGGGAGTAACGGCCACATCTTGGCCGGTCCGCCCAGTTGGAGACCAAGAACGGCCAAGGTCGGCCTCCTGCCTGGCTGTTCGTCCCAGTGGCGAGTCAATTCGGCCACTGCTTGGCCGATACGCCCTGCAGTGGACTAACGGCCTCGCCGAGCCCCGACACGCTGGCCGCAAGGAAACCGACCTGACCGGTGACGTGTCCAATCGCCGCATCGGTAGCCGCCGTTGACGCGACCCTATCAACGAATCATGATGATTGACTATGAGAACGATCTCGGCCATGGAGCTCAGGCGTCGAATGGGCGAGGTGCTGGACCGCGCGTCGGCGGGGGAGCGCATCGTCGTCGAGCGGGATCGGCGGCCGCTGGCGGTCCTGGTGCC
>Ga0136633_1000199_pt1 | contig 45694 bp, 40 predicted proteins | sample AntDrymeUQ832206_2_FD_105494 | JGI IMG/M metagenome (GOLD analysis project Ga0136633, IMG submission 105494) | Polar desert sand microbial communities from Dry Valleys, Antarctica - metaG UQ83 (22.06) | ecosystem: Environmental > Terrestrial > Soil > Desert | place: Antarctica: Dry Valley... | reverse complement strand
GGCGGGGGCGGGGTCGAGGATCCGCGGATCACCTACCTGCCGCGGCTCGGCCGCTGGATCATGACCTACGCAGCCTTCGGGCCGCTCGGCCCGCGCATCGGCCTGGCCGCCTCAGACGACCTGGAGACCTGGCGGCGGCTCGGGCCCGTCTCCTTCGCATACGACGCCTCCCTGGCCACCGACCTGAACCTGTACCCCAACAAGGACGCGCTGTTCTTCCCCGAGCCGGTGACCGACCCCAACGGCCAGCTCGCCTACGCCATGCTCCATCGGCCGATGTGGGACCTCTCGTGGGTTCGGCCCGGCGAGGGCGAACCGTTGCCGGCTGGGCTCGCCGACCCCCGGCCCGGGATCTGGGTCAGTTTCGTCCCGGTCACCGCCGTCGATGACGATCTTCGAGGGCTGACCCGCTTCGAGCACCACCGGTTGGTCGCACTCCCCGAACACCCCTGGGAGGCGGTGAAGATCGGTGGCGGCACGCCTCCGGTCCGCGTTCCCGAAGGCTGGCTGGTGGTCCATCACGGTGTCGCCGGGAAGCGGGCTCGTGGCTTCGAGCCCCAGCCCGACGTGCGCTACAGCGCTGGCGTGCTCATCCTCGATTCAGCCGACGTCACGCGCGTGGTGGCCCGTTCTGTGGAGCCGATCCTCGAGCCCGAGCTGCCCGAGGAGCTGATCGGGACCGTGCCCAATGTCGTCTTCCCCACCGCCATCGAGCCGCTCGACGAGAGCGCGTCGTCAGCCTACGACGTCTATTACGGAATGGCCGACGCACGGATCGGGGTGGCTCGCCTGTTCCGGACCGAGCCTGGCCCATGAGGCGTCCGATTGCAGACGGCCTCCCACGCCCCTGGCGGGGGGCGGCCTGGGCGCGCTCGCAAGCCCGAACCTCTGTAGCTGAGGAGAAATGATATGACTGGCCGATCGGTCGGCACACGACGTCCATTGCGGCCATCGGCCGCGCTGCCGGCGCTCTTCGCATTCTCGCTTCTGGTTGGACTCGCCTCTGCCGGGACGGCGCGGGCAGCACCGACGCCGCTCACCAACCTCGATCATCTCGACTTCCTGGGCGACATGGTCGTGCCGCCGTCGCAGGCCGGCCACACGACCTACCGCCTCGCGGAGGAGCCCAGCCTGCGGGTCCTGTGGACCTATGCCGAGCCGGATGTCACCCAGCCGAGCGGCTACCGCCGCATCGGGGGTGGAACCTTCGATCCCGAGACGAACACCTACGGCCAGGGCGCCTACAACACCGATGACCTGACTCGCGCCGCGGTCGTCTACATCCGCCACTGGCAGCAGTTTGGCGACGACCATAGCCGCGACGCCGCCTACGGCCTGCTCCGCACCGTCGCCTATATGCAGACGGTCAGCGACGACCCGCTGACGCCGGGAGACGAGCGCGGCAACTTCGTGCTCTGGATGCAGCCCGACGGGACGCTCAACCACAGCGCCGATCCGCCCGAAACACCGGCTCCGTCCGACTCGGGCGCTTCGTACTGGCTTGCGCGCGCCATCTGGGCCTTCGGCGAGGGGTACGAAGCCTTCCTTGACGCCGACCCGGCGTTCGCGGCCTTCATCCAGGAGCGCTTGGGCCTGGCTCTCGATGCACTGGAGCGGCAGGTGCTCGTCCGCTACGGATCGTATCGGCTCCTCGACGGTGCCCAGGTCCCGGCCTGGCTGATCGTGGACGGCGCCGATGCCAGCTCAGAGGCAGTGTATGGGCTGTCGGCCTACGTCCGAGCCAGCGCCGATGCTCGCGCCAGCCGGGACCTGGAGCAGCTGGCCGACGGCCTGGCGCAGATGCGCCTCTCGGCCGATGCCTCTACCTGGCCGTTCGGGGCGATCCTGCCGTGGGCGGGCTCCCGATCGGTCTGGCATGGCTGGGGCGACCAGATGGCCGGTGCCCTCGCCACCGCAGGTTCGATCCTCGGCGAGCAGCGCTTCGTTGACTCCGCCATCTCCGAGGTGGCCAGCTTCACGCCCCATCTGCTGGCGCAGGGCGGCGCCGACCAGGGCTGGTTGCCCGCGCCGGCCGAGCGGGCGCAGATCGCGTACGGCGCAGATGCCACCCTGCAGAACCTGCTGCGCACGGCTGACGCCAGCGGTCTCGACGGGTTCCGCCAATTGGCGGGCATCCAGGCCGCCTGGTATTTCGGCAACAACCGCTCCGGCGTGCAGATGTACGACCCGACGACGGGCCGTACCTTCGACGGGCTGGAGGCGGACGGACGGGTCAACCGCAACAGCGGCGCCGAAAGCACGATTCACGGGCTATTGTCGATGCTTTCCCTCGACGCACGCCCCGAGGTCGCAGCCGCCGCGACTTCGCGCAACCTCAGGACCGGGCAGCTGAGCTGGACCCTCCTCGAGGCCGAGGCTGGCGCTCTGCGTGGCAAGGCGGTGGTCGTGACGCCACCGAGCGCGTGGACCGGCGAGAGCCTGTGGAGCGGCGGCGGGTACGTCGAGCTGCGCCCCGGCGGCCGGGTAACGCTCACGGCGACGCTGCTGGAGGCGGGGCGCTACCGGCTGCTGCCGGTCTTCGATCGCCAGGAGGCTCCGCTTCGCGCGATCGGGACGCGCCATCGCTTTGACAACGTGCCGTTGGGACACCTCTGGCACGGTGGTGCCGGCGCGCCCGGCGTCTCGCCGACCTCCGGGTACCTCGATATCGGCAACGTCGGCTCCAAGCGCGTGCTGGCTGCCGGCCCGATCGCGGTCGAGTCGGCCTATGTGGGTGACGGTCGTCCCGTGCGGCTGGATGCGGTGCTTCTGCAGCCGGAGATCGAGCGCCTCACGCTCGCCGGTGCGGGCGGCACCCAGGGTCTGCTGCGCAGCTGGGCGACGGAACGGCGGCTGGCGACGGTCGAGGCAGGGGCCTCCGGCCTGACTGCCTACGTCTACGACGCGGGTGGTCGCCTGGTCGAGACGGCGAGCGGCACCGGCAGGCTGGTGGTGCCGGTCGAACCGTATGGGTTTACGTATCTGCTGGGAGAGTAGAGCCCAATGGATCGCCCATACGGCCGAGGTGGTCGAACAGCCCGTGCCCATGACGCTGCGGAGGTTCCGGATGGCTGATGCCGCAAGTGAAGGAGCAGAGATGTTCGCGCGCCTCACGACCCGCTTCAACTCCGAGTCGACGGTGAGCTCGGGGACTGGGTTCGGCTCGTCGCCAGGGCTGCGGGTGCGAGGCAAGATCTTCGCCATGCTCGTCGGCGTGGCACTGGTCGTGAAGCTTCCGAAGGACCGCGTCGCTGAGCTGGAGTCGTCGGGCGTCGGGTCCCGCTTCGACCCGGGGCACGGACGAGTGATGAAGGAGTGGGTGACCGTCCCGGTGGGCCAAGGAGCGGATTGGGAGCAGCTCACCGCCGAGGCGTTCGCTTTCGCCGAGCGCCGGTCCTGAACCCGGCCCTGTCGGCTCGACTCCGTGGAGAGGATCTAATGCGCGATGGCCTACGAAGAAGCAGTGGTCGAGCGCGTCCGGCAGGTCATGGTGGGGCGCCCGGACGTCGTCGAGAAGCGGATGGTCGGCGGGCGCTCGTTCATGTTGGCAGGCCACCTGTGCTGCGGCGTCACCGGCTCGGACCTGATGGTTCGCGTCGGACCGGCGGCGTACGAGTCGTCTCTGGCCCAGTCCCACACGCGGCCGATGCAGCTCGCGGGTCGCCTCTTGATGGGGTACGTGCTGGTCGCTCCGGAGGGCTACCGAGCGCCGGCGTCCCTGGAAGCATGGCTCGAGCGAGGATTTGACTTCGTTTCGACCCTCCCCGCGAAGCGGCCGTGAAGCGCCGAGGTCGCCGAGCATCTTGGCGAAACCTCCGGGATCGGCCGTGAAGGTGTCGCCGAGCAACGAGACAACGGCATCTCGGGGTTCACGCCAGGTCTCGGGACCTCTGGGTGCACACGACCGACGCACAACCCATCATCTGGATGTGGACCCGATCCCGCCCGAGCTCTTTCTCGAGGGCTATCCGCCCGGCATCCGGAGTGCCGCCGGGCGGCTGTGCGCTGTCGTCACGCAGGCCGTTCCCGACGCCATCGAACGCGTCCGACCTGGCTGGCGCCTCATCGGCTACGACGTCCCGGTCGGGAAGCGGACGCGGTACTTCGCGTTCGTCGCGCCCGAGGTCGAGCACGTCCACCTCGGGTTCGAGTACGGCGCCTGGATGACCGATCCGGACAACCTGCTCCACGGCGCCCACCTCAACCTTCGCAAGGTGCGTTTCGTGACATACGAACCAGGCGAACCTATGCCGGAGTCAGCACTCGTTGAGTACACCCGCGAAGCCGCCAGGCTGGCCACGATGTCGCCCGCGGAGAGACCCGGCAGAGGCTGACGGCACGGGTTCCCGCGGCGGGAGGATTTTCGGCTCTCAGCCGAACGTGCAGTCGATGGTGACCTTGTCGAGGGCGCGCTGGAGAACGGCCAGCTCCTGATCGTCGAGCTGCGCGACGAACAGATTCGAGATCCCGCGCGACGGACCGGCGCGGTCAAGCTGAGCGAGCACGTCGAAGTCGGCGAGGCCCGGCCGGTCTCCTCTTCCGCGAGCTGACGATCGTCTGCGCCCAATGGGTCCAGCCGGGCTCACAATAAGCAGGCCCTGGCCTTGATTGCGAGCGGTGAGGTGCCGGTGGGGAACTGATCACTCATCGGCTCCCGCTCGGCGGCGTGCTCGTTGCGATCGGCATCGTGTCGCGCGGCGAAGGCATCAAGGTCAAAATCGAACCCTGACTCAGGGGGATGCGGCGCACGGAGGAATTCGTAATGGCGCAGCGCGAGGTCATCGTCGGCTCACGGGTCGGTCTGCACGCCCGACCGGCTGCCCTGTTCGTGAAGGCGGTAGCGGAGCAGCCGGTGAAGATCACGATCCGCAAGGGCGACGGTGCGCCGGTCGACGCGAGGAGCATCCTCCGCGTCCTGGCGCTCGGGGCGAGGAACGGCGATACGGTCATCCTGGAGGCCGATGGCGACGGTGCCGACGAGGCGCTGGAGGTCGTTGCGAAGGTGGTCGCCGAGGACCACGACGATCCGGCGTGAAGCCGTTGTGACGACCGTGGGTGGACCGCGGCCAGAACTGGCGCAGGAGCCCCTCCAGGGCATCGGTGTCTGCCCCGGCACCGCCGCAGGGTCCGTGGCGCTCATGAGGCGGCCACCTCGGTTGCCCGCCGACCGTCCCGATGTCGTCGACCCCGTTGCCGAGACAGAGGCTGCGACCGCGGCCCTCGCCCACACCGCAGAGGACCTCGACCGTCGCGCTGCCGCGACTGCGATCCCCGGCGCCGCGGCGGTGCTCGAGGCGACCGCGATGATCGCCCGCGACCCGTCTCTCGAAGACGCGATTCGAACGGCGATCGCGGATGGCCAACCGGCGGCGTGGGCGGTCGACCGGGCCGTGGACGAGTTCCGGGTGATGCTCCTCGAGCTCGGCGGGTACATGGCGGAGCGCGTCGGGGACCTCGAGGACGTCCGGGATCGGACCGTTGCCCGGTTGATTGGACAGCCGATGCCCGGCCTGCCCGAGCGCGACCGGCCCTTCATCCTCGTCGCCGACGACCTCGCCCCGGCCGATACCGTGACGCTCAACCCCGAGCGGGTGTTGGCGCTCGTCACCGTCGGAGGTGGACCGACGAGCCACACGGCGATCCTGGCCCGCAGCCTTGGGCTGCCGGCTGTCGTCGCATGCGCGGCAGCGGCAACGCTGCGTGAGGGCGAGCTCGTCGCCGTCGACGGCGGCACGGGCCAGATCCGCGTCGGGATCACGCCGGACGAGGCGGTCGATACGAATCGTCGCGAAGGGCTGCGTCGCGCTGCGCGGGCGGCAAGTCGCGGGCCCGGCCGGACGTCAGACGGCCACCCGGTCGCGCTGCTGCTCAACATCGGCGACGCCGGCGGAGCCGCCTCGATCGCCGAGGTCGACGCCGAGGGTGTCGGCCTCTTTCGGACCGAGTTCCTTTACCTCGACCGGCAGGATGCGCCGACGGTCGACGAGCAGGTCGCGCTCTACGCCGGCGTCTTCGAGGCGATGGCGGGCCGCAAGATCGTCGTCCGCACCCTCGATGCCGGAGCCGATAAGCCCCTGCCGTTCCTCAACCAGGATGCGGAGCCCAATCCAGCTCTCGGGCTCCGCGGTCTCCGTACCGCCCGCCGCTCTCCCGATGTTCTCACGGACCAGCTCGCTGCCCTCGCACGTGCTCAGCACGAGACAGCCGCCGTCGTCTGGGTGATGGCGCCGATGGTGGCGACGGCGGCCGAAGCGAAGTGGTTCACGGGCCTTGCTCGCCAGCACGGACTCTCCGTCGCTGGTGCGATGGTCGAGATCCCGTCAGCGGCCCTGCGTGCCGCCGAGCTCCTCGAGCATGCCGACTTCCTGAGCATCGGGACCAACGACCTCGCGCAGTACACGCTGGCGGCGGACCGGATGGCCGGCGAGCTGGCCGACCTGCTGGATCCATGGCAACCGGCGCTGCTCGACCTGATCCGGATGACCGCCGAGGCTGGCCTCGCGGCGGGCAAATCGGTCGGCGTCTGCGGCGAGGCCGCCGCCTCGCCGTCCCTTGCGCCCGTTCTCGTCGGGCTTGGCGTCACGAGCCTGTCGATGTCCGCTTCCGCCGTCGCCGATGTCCGAGATGCTCTGGCCGCCGTCACGCTCGCGGAGTGTCGCGAGATGGCCGGTATTGCGCTGGCCGGCCGCAGCACGACGTGAATCGTCCGACGAGATCCTGGCGCCCGTCCCGCGTTCTTCTCCGGAAAGCCGGTCTCCCGACATCGGGCTGCCGATCCGTCGGTGATCAGAGGCGCTGGCCGGCCGAGCTGAACGGGCTCGTCAGCACGCCGTTGCCGGCGAGATCGGTGATCAGCGCATCCGGCGTGTACGTCGCGGTGCCGGCCGACTGTCCCAGGATGTTGAGGAGCCCGCCACTCGCCTGGGACCCGATGTGGACCGTCAGCATCCGCGTGGCGGCTGTCCACGTCACGCGCGACTGCGTTGCGGCGGTGTTCCCTGAGAACGTCGCGTCGCCGCTCAGCAGTGGCAGGTAGTTGCCGCCCGTCGCCACCGAGCCGAAGTGGAGCGTGCAGGCGCCGGCCGTCACGGTGAGGACGTCGTTCGACCCGCTGTTGGTGAGGGTAACAACGACGCCCGCCCCGCCAAGCGACTTGTCACCCGTCCCGCTCCACGCAGAGCAGAGCGAGGAGACACTGAGCGGCTCGGAGAACGTGATCCGCACCTCGTCGGTGCCCGGCGTGACGAAGCCGTCGGCGTCGAAGAATGTCATCGCCGTGGGCACGGGGCTCGTCCGGTCGATGGTGAACGTCGTCGACGCCGTAGCCGTGTTGCCGCCGAGGTCGGTGGCGACGGCGCGCACCGTGTAGCTGCCGTCGGCCGGGAAGTTCGTGGCCGGGAAGGCGCGGCTCCAGCTCGTGGTTCCGGTAGCGGTCATTAGCACCTCGCTGGCGCTGCCGAAGCTGGTGCCATTCCAGTAGTTGCCTGACCCCTGCCGGACGCTGACCCTGACCGATGCGACGCTGCTGCCGACGTCGGCGGCGGTGCCGCAGATGGTCGACGTGCACCCCGCACTCCACGACGCGTTGTTGTAGGTGCCGCCGGATGCGGGGAAGGTCGTCGCCACGGTCGGCGCCGTGCGATCGATCGTGATGGTTCTCGACGTTTCGCCGGAATTGAAGGCGAGGTCCATTGCCACGGCGCGCACCGTGTAGCTGCCATTGGCCGGGAAGTTCGTGGCAGGGAAGGCAAGGGTCCAGCTCGTCGTGCCGGTCGCGGTCAGGAAGACCTCGCTTGCGCTGCCGAAGCTGGTGCCGTTCCAGTAGTTGCCGGAGCCCTGGCGGATGCTGACCGAGACCGTGGTCACCTGGCTGCCGGTGTCGCCGGCGGTCCCGCAGATACGCGATGCGCAGCCGGCGTTCCATGACGCGTTTGCGTACGTGCCGCCCGCAGCGGGGAAGGTGACTGTGGCCGTCGGAGCCGTCCGATCGATGGCGAAGGTGGTAGTCATGATGCCGGTGTTGCCGGCGCCATCGGTCCCGGCGGCTCTTGCCGTGTAGCTGCCCTCAGCGGGGAAGTTCGCCGCAGGGAACGGGAGCGACCAGTTGGTCGTGCCGGTCGCGGGCAGCAGCACCTCGGTCGCGCTGGCGAAGGCGGTCCCGTTCCAGTAGTTGCCGGAGGAACCCTGGCGGACGCTGACGGCCACGGAGGCAACGCCCCCTCCTGTATCGGCCGCCGTGCCACAGATGCTCGACCCGCACGAGGCGTTCCAGGGAGCGTCGTTGTATGCGAAGTCGTTGACCGGGAACATGATCACCGTGTCCGGCCGGGTTCCGTTCCCGCGCTGGTAGTGCGCCAGGGCCTGGGCCTGGGTCAGGGCTGTCCCATACACCGCGACCTCGTCGAGCCGTCCGTCGAAGGCCTGCGAGACCAGGACCGGTGCCGCCGTCGATGTGATGGCGCCGGTCGTTGGTGCCTGCGCCACGACGACCCCGTTGCGATAGAGCACGAGGTTCGCGCCGTCATAGGTCCCCACCAGGTGCTGCCAGGCGCCGGCGGTGACTGTGGGCGTCGTGACATACAGGTCCGCCCCACCCGAGTTGATCCCGAAGATGGTGGTGCCGTAGTTGATGTACAGGTAGTACCAGGTGCCCTTGTTCACGACGAATCGGGTACCCGCGAGGGTGTCGGGGTTGACCCATGCCTCGATCGTGACCTGGCTCGTCAGGGCCAGCGTCGGTGCCGATGGGACGCTTACCTGGCCAGTGGAGCCGTTGAAATCGACCGCAGTGTTCGGATCGTTGGCCAGCGCACCGGCAGCGCCGAGCGTGAACCCTCCCGAATATGTCCCGTTGCTGGCCCCCATCTCGTCGATCGCGGTGGTGCCTGACGCCTCTCCGAGCCGCCAGTACGCAGCCGGTCCGTCAGACATGACGAGCGCCCGATAGCTCGAGTCGACGACCACCGGATCGCTGAGCGGGCTCTGGGCGCCGGCCCACGCCTGCTGGCGCGGGATGACCGCGTAGCGCCACGAGCCATCGGGGACCTCGGACTCGCTGCAGCTCGTTCCGGCGACGATACCGGCACATGAGGCGCCGACGGCGCGAGGGGTGCCGCTCGTGGCGTCGTAGGAACGGACTTCGTAGCCCGCCACCGGCGCACCGCCGGTGCTCGCCGCCCAGGCGAGATTCACGGTCGCGCTTGCGGGCGTGCTGAGAGTCGCCGATGGCTGGTTGCCGGACGGCATCGTCGCCGCCGCGGATCGCGCCGCGCCTGCCGGGTCCGTCGCGGCGCTCCAGGCTGCCGACGCCGCCTGTGTCAGGGCCGCGGACAGGAAGACACCCAGGGCGGCTGCCCGCAGGAGTCGCCCGGCAACTCTCACTCCGCCCTCGGTCGATGGCGGCGGCGGTGACGGCCGGCGGCGAGGAGCCCTCCGGCGAGAAGCGCGGTCCCGATGATGACCACCAGCGCCATACCTCCCGCGACGATCATGCTCGTGCTCGGCAGGCCGCTGGTTGCCATCCCGACGGCCGTCCCCGTGAACTCGAGCGGCCATGTCGCGCCCTGGCACGCATCGGGCGCCCCGAGGCTCATCCGGACTGCCAGGGGGACGGTGCCGGTTCCGCCGGGCGGGACGTCGAAGGATGCCCGCGAGTCGCCGATCGCGAGCATCGAGGCTGGACACGCGGGGTTCGCATCGAGCACCGTCACGCTCGTCGAGATCACGCGGATCGTGAAGGGGTGCGGGTTGGTCACCCGCGCGTCGAGCGTCGCGTCAGCCCCAGGGAACAGCCCGTCGATCTCGCCGGCGATCGTGTATCCGTCCTGGCCCCGGACCGACGGAGCGCTCAGCCCGACGACGACAAGGGTGCCGACGACGCATGCTGCGACGCCACCCAACCGGCGGACGCCGTGAAGCCCCTGCATCTCAGGTCAAGTCCAGGTCGCGACCGCGTCGCGCCGGGCCGAGCAGCGGCTCGGCGCGAACGCAGGTCAGGACTGGGTGCCGGTCAGCGTCAGCTCGATGTCGAACGACGCGCCCTGGCAATCATCCGGCGCGGCAAGGATCATCGTGACGACGTCATCGATCGACAGTTGGCCCGAGGTGGCCGGTGCGACCAGGCTGAGGCCGGTTACCGGCGACTCGACGGTGATGCTCGTCGCCGGGCAGTCGTCGGCGTGGTCGGCGTCCACGGTGATGTTGCCCGCCGTCATGTCGGTGAAGGTGATCTCGTACGGATTGGCGTTGGTGATGGTGAAATACACGTCACCTTCCACGAATCCCGGGTAGAGGTCGACGCAGGCCGGCGCGACCGTGCAGTCGACTGGCGTCACGGTCGCACTGACCGCTGTGGTGGCGCTGGGCCCGGCCGGAGCCGGTGCCCTGCGCGCTCCACAGGGCGAAGGCCACGCCCGCGGACGCGAGCACGGCGAGGGTGGCACTGCCGACCACGATGGTTCGCTTCTTCATTTCATGGACTCCCGAATACTTCCCAGAGGCGCTGCCGGTGTCTCCGGGAGCGAGCTGCTGCACGCGGCGCTCGACGTACGGCACCGCGGATGTACGGTAAGTGGACCAAAAGGGGCTCAGGAACGGTATAGGACGTTTGGGAGCTGGCATAGGAGCCGTTCGCGCTCGCTCGCTTGACGCCACGGTCTACCTTTGCGGTACGGCCCGAGCAGACCGAATCGAGGCATGCCGGTGTCCGTTTTCTGCCTCCACCGAATCCGCTCCATTGGCGTGGCCGTGGCGATCGCACTCATCGCCGTCCCCGTGGCCCCGCTCTCCCCAGGCGCCACTCGAGCGGCGACCACCTATGAGAACCCCCTGCTGGCCGTCGTGCCGGGCGGCGGAGTGGTGGAGAGCTGCGCCGATCCGTCCACCATCTACGCCGAGGGCCGCTGGTACACCTACTGCACCACCGATCCGCTCAACGACGGCGAGACGGCCGACGGCAGCGCGGTCTTCCACAAGCTGCCCATGCTCTCGTCCGCCGACCTCGTGACGTGGCAGTACGAGGGGGATGCGTTTGCGTCGGTGCCCTCGTGGGGTGAACCCACCGCCGGCATGTGGGCGCCGGAGATCGACGTCATCGGGGGCACCTACTACCTCTTCTACGGCATCACCGACGTGAAGGCCGAGGTCAGCGGCGAACCGGGCTGCAACGGTGACAATGCCATCGGATACGCGACCGGTCCGACGCCGCTCGGACCCTGGACCGACTCTGGTGAGCCCCTCATCGGACCGAGGCGCGCCGGCGCGGGCTGCAACTTCTTCTGGACCTTCGATCCCGAGGTGGTCGATGGCAACGGGGATGCGCCGGGTGGGCTGTTGGTCGCGTACGGCAGCTACTACGGCGGGATCCACGCGCAGCCGATGGCGCCCGACGCCGGAGGCATCCTGCAGCCGGTCGGCGCCTCGACGCAGATTGCGATCGCGAACCGCTACGAGGGTGCCGAGCTCGCGTTCCGTGATGGCATGTGGTACCTGTTCGTCTCGGCGGCGAACTGCTGCAACGGTCCGCTGACCGGATACAGCGTCTTCGTGGGTCGCTCGGCAAGCCCGTTCGGGCCGTTCGTGGATCGAACCGGCGCCTCGTTCCTTGAGGGCAGGGTGGGCGGAACGCCCGTCCTTTCGATGAACGGCAATCGCTGGGTCGGCCCCGGGCACAACACCGTCTTCACCGACTTCGACGGGCAATGGTGGACGATCTATCACGCCATCGACCGCGACGACCCGTACTTCGACGGCATCGTCGGATTCACGAAGCGGCCGATGCTGCTCGACCCGATCGACTGGATCGACGGCTGGCCGGCCGTCCGCGGAGGCCTCTGGGCCTCGGATGTGCCGATGCCGGTGCCGGCGGCGCAGCCCGGCACGACGACGGCCTACAGTCCGACCTTCGTCGCGCCCGACAGCCCGAAGGCGCACGTGGGGTATACGACGGACGAGTTCACCGGTCGCAACCTCCATCCGCGTTGGAGCTGGGTGCGTCCCCCTGCCGTCTCGGAGTACGGCGTGGAAAACGGGAGCTTCCGCTTCGAGACGCAGCCGGCCGACCTGTTCGTCGACTCGAACAACGCATCCGTGCTCACGACGCGCGCGCCAAAGCACGACTACATCGTCGAGACCCGAGTCCGGCTCGACCTCCCGCCCGAGGGCTGCTGCTTCAACTACGTCCAGGCCGGCCTGGTCGTCTATGGCGACGACGACAACTTCGTCAAGCTCGTCCACGTCTCGATCTGGGAGACCCGGCAGACCGAATTCGCCAAGGAGGTGGCGCCGGTGCCGCCGGGGTACCCACGCTACGGCAACACCGTCGTCGGGCCGCCCGGCGAGTGGACGTGGCTGCGGATTGCCAGGCGCACCGTCGGGGGCGAGGAGGAGTACACCGCGTATACCAGCCGTGACGGGACCACCTGGGAACGTGGGGGAACCTGGACCCACGCCCTGGGCTCCGGTGCCCGCATCGGCCTGGTATCGATGGGCGGCGACGGCTTCACGGCGTGGTTCGACTACGTGAGGACCTACAAGCTGGACTGATGTCCGACTCCGGGTGCGACATCGCCTGCGGCAGTAGGGCGGGGACGAGAAGGGCTGTCCACCGTTTCGCCGCGCCGGCGTCGAGGATGTGGACAAGTTGGTGGACAGACCCCTTCCGTATCAGGGGCCAATCGCCGTACGATCGCCTCCGGTTCCGACCGTGTAGTCCGAGGCGGGACCGACGTCATCATCCATCTCCATACCGTCCAAGCACGCAGGGGTGCCACCGCATGACCCAACGGACGTTGCTGCCCGGCGCCGCATCGCAGTCCGAACCGTCGGCAGACCTACCTGCCCCCGACCTGGTTGCCTTCATCCGCTACTGCCACCAGCGACACGGCGCGTCCTGGCCTGAGCTGTATGACGAGATGTGCGGCGTGGCCGCCCGTCGCGAGTACCACGGGTGGGATCACGCCCAGCTCGAGGCACGCGGACTGACCTTCTCGCTGTTCGAGATGCCCCGCCTCGCCGGCTGGGTGCGGGTCGTCCTGGCCCGCGTCGCCGAGCAGCGAGAAACCGACGACCGCCACGGCTCGCCAGCACGTTCGAAGCCTCGGGGCGCGAACGCCTGAGGGAAGCGGATGCCGCGGCGCCGATTCAGTACGTGTGGCGGCGAGCCATCTCCCGCTCGATCATGCGCTCCATGACCATGTACTTCTCGATCCGGCGCCGCAGCTCGTTCGCCTCGGGCGTGTAGAGGTGGACGTACTGCTGAAGCTCGAGGCTGAGCTTTCGGCTGAACATGCGGACATGGTCGAGGTTGCGGCGCAGGAGCACCTGGTCCATGCGGCGCAGGTGCTCCTCATTGAGAAGGTCCTCGTCCCTCAGCAGCTCGCGATCGGCATCGATCTGCGTACGCTGCAGCTGGGTGGGGGTGATGAGCGGCTCGTCGGCCATGGCCGGCCCTAGCCCGTGACCGGTTGTCCGCGGCCGATGAGGCGCTCGGCAAGGTCGGTCACCTCGTCGATGCCGAACGGCTTCGCGAGGACGTGAACGTCCCCGATCTGCTCGAGCTCGACCGCCCGGTCACGGAGGGCGATCACATCGGCCGAACAGATGACGATCGGCACCCCGGCAAGGCGCTCGTGGGCGCGAGCGAGCGTCACGATCTCCCACCCGGACGCGCCTCCAAGGAGGAGGTCGACGATGATCAGGCCCGGATCCGCCGCCGCGATCTCGGCGATCGACGTGGACTCGCCGTTGAACACGGTCACTTCGTAGCCCGCATCCTCGTCGAGGATGGCCGACATGAGCTCAAGAAATGCGGCGTTGTCATTGATGACGCTGATGCGTGGTCGCTCGGTGAGGGGCATCTGGTGCTGGGCTCCAGGGGTATGGGCGGCGTGCGTATTGTCGGTGATCACCGCCCGGCTGTCTCGGTCGCGTCGCGATCGCATCCGCGGTGTCCCGCCCCGGCTCGCGGGTTGTCGGCTCGCCCTCGCCCGCCTACCCTTCGCACCGCGGGTCCCCGTAGCTCAGAGGACAGAGCAGCCGCCTTCTAAGCGGCCGGTCGCAGGTTCGAATCCTGCCGGGGACGCCATGACGAGCTCTCGAGCGGCCAGGGTACGGAAGTCCGGAGGAGGATGAGGTGGCAGCTGTGCAGATCACGGGTCTCGCGGGAGACCGACGAGAGGTCGCGGCGGAGACCCTGGACGGTTTCGCCTCAGCCCTCGAAGGCTCGCTTCTCTATCCCGACTCTGAGGGATTTGCCGAGGCGACCAGCCTCTGGAACGGGATGATCAAGAAGCGGCCGTCGGTCGTTGTCCGGCCCGGAAGCACGGAGGACGTGCTCCGGACGGTGAACTTCGCCCGGGATAACGAGCTGGAGCTATCGATCAGGGGCGGCGGGCACAACATCGCGGGCCTGGCCCTGTCGGATGGCGGCATCACGCTGGACATGTCGCCGATGAAGTCAGTCCAGGTCGACGTGGACGCTCGGTTGGTCCGGGTCGGGGCGGGCTGCACGCTCGGCGACGTCGACCGGGCCACCCAGGAGCAGGGCCGGGCGGCGACGCTCGGCTTCGTGTCGGCGACAGGCGTCGCGGGCCTCACGCTCGGTGGCGGATTCGGCTACCTGACGCGACGGTTCGGGTGGACCATCGACGACCTCGAGGAGGCGGAGATCGTGACCGCCGATGGGAACGTGCGGCGTGCATCCCGCACCGCGAACGACGACCTGTTCTGGGCTCTGCGAGGCGGCGGCGGGAACTTCGGCGTCGTCACCGAGTTCGTGTATCGCCTTCACGACGTCGGCCCGCAGGTCACGGCCGGCGTGATCGCATGGCCGGCGTCCGAGGCCGACGCCGTCCTCGAGCTGTATCGCACGGTCGCCGAGTCCGCGCCGCGGGAGCTGACACTCGTCGCGATCAGGCGCAACGCGCCTCCCGCGCCGTGGTTGCCGGAGGCCGCCCACGGGACACCGATCATCCAGATCGTCGCGTGCCACTCCGGGAGCCTCGAGCAGGCGACCGCGGACCTGGCGCCGATCAAATCCCATGGCGAGCCCCTGGCCGACATGATCCAGGTCAGGGACTACGTCGCGCAGCAGGCGCTGCTCGACGCGACCCAGCCGAAGGGGATGCACTACTACTGGAAGTCGGAGTTTCTTCCCGGGCTCAGCGACGAGCTGTTCGAGACCTATAACGCGCAGTTCGTCGGCCTCAAGGCGCCCGCAAACCAGATCGTCCTGTTCCAGGTCTCGGGTGCCCTCAACGAGCGCGCCGAGGACGACGGAGCCATGGGCAACCGTGAGGCGGCCTTTGCCTGTGTCATCCAGTCGATGTGGGGTCCAGACACCGGGGCCGACGTCGCCAACCGCGAGTGGGTCCGCACTGCGTGGCAGGCCTTGAAGTCGTACTCCACCGGTGGCAACTACGTGAACTTCCAGACCGAGGACGAGACCGACGAGCGAACAAAGGAGTCCTATCGCGGCAACTTCGGGCGCCTGGCAGAGATCAAGACGAGGTACGACCCGACGAACCTGTTCCGCGTGAACCGAAACATCCGCCCCTAGCCACCCGAGCACGCAGGACCTCGACATGACTACCTCCGCCGCGCGCGCAAGCGATCGGCTCCACCAGAGCATCGCGTCGTTCCTCTCGTTCTTCAGCGGGCCGTTCTCTCGGTTGAACAGGGAGCCTGACGTCGCGAACTTCGCCGTCGGCAACCCCCAGGAGATGCCGCTGCCCGGGTATGTCGAGGCGCTCCAGCGCCACGTCGTTCCGCAAGACAAGGACTGGTTCGCCTACAAGCTCTCCGAGCCCGCCTCGCAGCGGACGGTCGCCGACAGCCTCACGGCGCGGACCGGGATGGCCTGGGATCCCGCCGATGTCGCGATGACGAATGGCGGTTTCGCGGCGATCGCGGCCGCCATCCGGACGCTGGTCGAGCCCGGTGACGAGGTGATCTTCGTCTCCCCACCCTGGTTCTTCTACGAGCTCCTGATCCTCGCGTCCGGATGCGAGCCGGTCAGGGTCAAGCTGGACCCGCCGGCCTTCGACCTCGACGTGGACCGCATCGCCGCCGCCATCGGTCCCCGCACGCGCGCCGTGATCGTGAACTCCCCGCACAACCCGACCGGTCGCGTCTACCGACCGAGCACCCTCGAGGCACTCGCCGCCGTCCTGGCCGATGCATCCGACCGCATCGGTCACCCGGTCTGGATCCTCTCGGACGAGCCGTACAACCGGATCGTGTTCGACGGCCAGTCGGCGCACAGCCCGGCTGAGTTCTATCCGCACACCATCATCGCCTACTCTTATGGCAAGACGCTGCTGGCGCCGGGCCAGCGCATCGGCTACCTGACCGTGCCCCCGACGCTTCCGGAGCGGGCCCGGCTGCGCGGCGAGATCCTCGTGCAGCAGCTCGCGGGCGGCTACGCGTTTCCGAACGCCCTTCTGCAGCACGCGCTGGCGGACCTCGAGCAGCTCTCGATCGACATCGGCGCCCTCGAGCGCCGTCGCGACCGTCTCGTGCCCGCGCTGCGCGAGCTCGGCTACGAGGCCTCCATGCCGGAGGGCACGTTCTACACGATGGCCCGCTCGCCCATTTTGGACGACGCCGCCTTCGCCGAGACGCTGGCGCGCCATCGCGTGCTCGTCCTCCCGGGGAGCATCGTCGAGGTGCCGGGCTGGTTCCGTGTCAGCCTCACGGCCTCGGATCAGATGGTCGAGCAGGGGATCCCGCGCTTCGCGGCGGCGCGCCGCGAGGCGATGGCCTAGGCCGTTTCCCGGATCCGCGCGAGGCCGTCGAGGATCAGGTCGAGCCCGAACGCAAACTCGCCCTCGTCGTCGGGGCGGCGCGGTTTGAGGTGCTGCTCGATGTGCTCGGCCAGATAGGGCAGCTTCTCGCGCGGGAGCGCCTGGAGAAACTCCGTTGCCAGCCCGGCGAGATCCTCGCGGCTGCCGAGGTCCATGCCCACCTCCCACAGCGTGAACCCCATGATGTGGCTCTCGAGGGCGTGATAGCCATGATCGGTCATCTCGGCCGAGAAGCCCGCCTGTCGCAGGGTCCGGAGGATCGACTCCATGTATCGCAGGCGGGCCTGGCTGACGCCCGACGCCGACAGCACGAGGCTGGCGGCCCACGGGTGCCGGATGAGCACCTCGTAGGCGGACATCGCCGTGCGGCGCAGGGCGGCTTTCCAGTCGGCTCCTCCCGGCGCCGGCAGCTCGAACTCGCCCAGCACGATGTCGACGATGCCGTTCAGGATCTCCTCCTTGTTGGCCACGTGGTTGTAGAGGGACATCGCTTCGACCCCGAGCGCCTGGCCGAGCTTGCGCATGCTGAGTGATTCGATCCCAGCCTCGTCGGCGAGCGCGATGGCGGCGCTCAGCACCCGGTCCCTGCTCAGGGGGAGCCGAGCTTCGGCGGACGGAACCGACGTCGTCATCTGACCTCCCCGTCTCGTTGCTTTCCCGCGGTGGGTTGACAAACTTACGGCGTATGTCTAGTCTGGCTCAGTGGAGCTTACAGTGTACGTCAAGGGACGTTCACCGACAGACGAAAGAGCAAAGGGGAGCTGATCGACGTGCAGAGCCTGCAGAACATCGACGTCCTGCGCCTGTTGTGACGCAGCGCGAGGCGCGGCTGCGCGGCACGCACCGCGTGGGCCGTAACCATTCGCGCCGCCAGGTGCGCCGCTGGCTTGGCCGGCAGCTCGTGCGCGTGGGCGCCTGGGTGGCCGCCGAGCCGACCGCGAAGGCGGCCTGGGCCTGATGAAGGCGATCGTCTATCGGAGGTACGGCTCCCCCGACATCCTGCGGCTCGAGGAGGTTGACAAGCCGGTGCCGAAGGACGGCGAGGTGCTGGTCCGCGTTCATGCCGCTTCCGTCAACCCGCTGGATTGGCACCTTCTGCGGGGCCAGCCGTACATCGTTCGGCCGACGTCGGGATGGCGGAAGCCGAAGCGCAACATTCCCGGCGTCGATGTCGCCGGCGTCGTGGAGGCCGTGGGCAAGGACGTGACGCTCGTCAAGCCCGGGGACGAGGTGTTCGGCGAGAAGACCCGGGCCTGCGCCGAGTACGTCTGCGGGCCCGAGAGGCTCTTCGTCCACAAACCGGCCAACCTGACCCTGGAGCAGGCGGCTGCGATCCCCGTCGGCGCCATCACGGCGCTGCAGGCCCTCCGCGAGAAGGGAGGAATCCAGGCCGGTCAGAAGGTCCTGATCAATGGTGCCTCTGGCGGTGTGGGAACGTTCGCCATCCAGCTTGCGAAGCATTTCGGGGCCGAAGTCACCGGCGTGACGAGCACGCCGAACGTGGAACTGGTCCGATCCATCGGCGCCGACCACGTGATCGACTACACCCGGGAGGATTTCACCCGGAGCGGCCAGACGTACGACCTCATCGTCGACAACGCGGCCAGCCGCTCACTGATGGCGGTGAGGCGCGCGCTCGCCCCAACCGGGACCGCGGTGATGGTGGGCGCGTCGAAGGGGAACTGGATCGGACCCATCGCGCGCATGCTCGTTGGGCAGCAGCTGTCGCGATTCGGGGACAAGACGTTCCGTTCCATGCTGACCGACATCGAGCGCGACGATCTGCTGTTCCTCAAGGACCTCGTCCAAGCCGGCCGAGTCACCCCGGTCATCGACCGGCGATACCGGCTGGGCGAGGTGCCCGCCGCGATCCGGTACCTGGAGACCATGCGCGCCCGTGGGAAGGTCATCATCAACGTGGTGGCTCCGGGTACGGCCGCTGAAGTCGAACCCACACCGCGTCGTGCGTCGTACTCCAGGTGACCACTCGTTGATGAGGAGGCAGCATGGGCGGCACAGATCCCTGGCGGAAGCCTTTGGCCGAGCTCGTTGACCGGTTCCACGAGGCCGTGGCCGGCATCGAGGGCGTCGAGGTCCGAAAGATGTTCGGCTTCCCCGCCGCGTTCATCGGGGGCAACATGACCGCCGGCCTGCACCAGGACACCGTGATGGTGCGGCTGCCGGCGGCCGAGCGAGAGGAACGCATCGCGGCAGGCTGGTCGCTCTTCGAGCCGATGCCCGGCCGCCCGATGCGCGAGTACGTCGCCCTCCCGCCCGCCGTGAGCGCGGACGTGGAGGCGACCCGGCGCTGGATCGAGCGCGCCGCGGCCCACGTGCGCACGCTGCCTCCGAAGGCACCACGGCAACGGAAGTCGGGGCGAAGCTCGTAGCGATCGGCCGCGGCAGCCCCGGTTCGGATCATATGGTGGCGATGCGCCGGGGTGCCATGCGGGGGCCACGGCGCGGGGCGACGATGCGCCCGACCTCGAGCAACCGCTGCACTCGCCCGCGCTGCCCCCGGTAGGGCTCGAGCAGCTCGAGCATGCGGGCATCGTCCGCCCGCGCCTCACCGGCCAGCGCCCAGGCCACCGCGCTCGGCAGGTGGTAGTCGCCGACGCTGACCGCATCGGGGTCGCCGAACGCGACGCGGACGACCTCCGCCGCTGTCCAGGGGCCGATTCCCGACATGGACGTCAGCCGCCGCGACGCCTCGTCGGTGGCGGCAGGGGCCTCGAGCCACGCGGCACGGCCCGCCGCCCGGCGGACGACCTCCGCGCGCCGACGCTCGATCCCGATCGGGTGGAACGCGTGGTAGGGCAAACCGGCCAGCGTCTCGGCATGCGGTGGCAGGAGGAGGTCTCCCGGCCCCGGCGCCGGCTCCCCGAACGTGCGCAGGAGTGCCGCGTACGCACGGAACGCTTCAGTGCCGGTGATCTTCTGCTCGAAGACCGATGGGACGAGCGCGTCGAGCACCCGCCCGGTGCGTGGCAGGCGCAGCCCTGGGTGACGCCGCTGGAGGTCGCGGACGATCGGGTGGTGGGCGACCAGGCGGTCGGGCGCGTCGAGCTCACCGAGCAGGCCCGGCAGCGAGTCGAGCACGCGCGACCCGCCGTCTCCCCAGGCGCGGGCCTGGACTTCGTGACCCCTCGACCGGACGTGGAGCGTGGCGGGCCCCTGGGACGTTCGGGCGGCAAGCCACGCCTCGTCTCGCGAGAGGCGGATCGTTCGGTCCCCGAGGCCGTGGCGCAGCGGGCCCAGGGTCTGCCCGAGGTGAATCGGTCCCCGCAGCACGAGGCTGCGTTCGATCATCGGCGCATGGAGAGCAGGATCGGCGTTGCGCCGGCCTGGGCCTCCTCGAGGTCTGCGCGCGTTCGGATCCCGCGGTAGCCCTCCGACACGATGAGCTGCGCGGTTACCTCACCCAGGCTGGCGCCGGGACCTGGCAGCAGGATCACGTCCGGAGCGTAGTCGCGCAGCGCGGCACGCATGCTCCGTGCGAAGTCGTAGGTGGTCACGGGTTGCTCGGCGATCGTGTGGTGCGCGAGCTCGGCCGGGTCCGTCGAGTAGGGCGTGAAACGCGCGCCGCGGCCATCGATGAGTGTGACGTTGGGAGCGGCCCAGGCCAGGCCATCGAGCCTCTGCGCCGCTGCGGCCGCGGCCGCAGCTCGGAGCGGCGTGTGCCAGGCCTCCTGCATTGCCGGGCGCAGCGGAAACCGGCGCGTGCCGATGAGCACCGGCGTCAGGGCGGCCGCCACGCGGCCCAGCCCTGCCCCGCTGCCGCTCAGCACGCTGAACGCGCCGAGCTCGAGAGCCCGATGAACCGCGGGGGTGTGCCCGTTGCCGGCGCCGTGCTCGGCGAGCGCGGATTCGAGCGACGAGGCGTGCATCGGGGCGGTGCGCCACTCGTCGTCGGTCAGGGGATAGATGAGCTGACCGCCCGGATCGTCGTCGACGATCGGCTCCTCAGCCAGGAGCGCCATGGTCTGCACCAGACGGAAGGCATCGTCGAACTCGAGCGCGCCCGATGCTGCCAGCGCGGTGTACCAGCCGGTCGAGCTGGCGACCACGACCACGACCTCGTGGTCGCCGGCGATCCGCTCGGCGTCGAGCAGCCCGCACAGGAACGTCAGCGGCGACGCATTCGCGGAGCGGAGGTGCACCGCCGGGTCGAACCCCGGTGCGCGGTCCAGGTCCGAGAGCGGCGGCAAGCCGGCCTCGCGCCGAAGCTGATCCGCGCGGCGGACCCATGGATGGGCGGGCGGCAGCGAGCCGAGCGACGCCGGGCCGTACGAGCCCCGCGCCGGGAATGCGACCGCGGCGCGGCTCATGAGCGCGAGGCGGCAGCGGCCTGGCGTCGCCGCCGGCTGACGGCTGCCACGGAGGCGGCAACGATCTGGTCGACGCCGACCAGGACCGCAGACGTCGCAGGGCCGAGCGGCACGAACGAGTCCACCGCGCGGACGGAGCTCAGCCGTCGACCGATGCGCTGCTCGGCCAGGTCGGCGACGATCGCATCGGCGACGCCTCCGCCCGTGGCGCGGCACTCGTCGACGACCACGACGGTTCCGATCTCGGTGGCGTGTGCCCTGATCGCGTCGGTCGGCAGGGGACTCAACCAGCGCAGGTCGATCACGCGAGCCCGCAGGTCGTGGTCGGTGGCGAGGCGTCGTGCCGCCTGGAGGCTCAGCCGAAGGCCGTTCGCGTAGCTGACGAGCAGGATGTCGGCCTGCCCGTCGGACTCGTCGTAGACTCGCACCTCGCCCGGCAGCAGGGCCGCCGGTGGAGGCGGGTAGTCGCTCAGCCAACCGCCGTCTCCATCGGCGTGCAGATCCTTTTCGTGGTAGAGCGCGATCGGTTCCAGGAAGACGACGATCCGGCCGTCCTCCGCCGCCATCGCGATGGCGCCCCGCAGCATGCGGGCAGCATCGTCACCGCGTGCCGGGGCCGCGAGCACGAGGCCCGGAATGTCGCGCAGCGCGCCGACGCTGTTGTCGTTGTGGAAGTGGCCACCGAACCCTTTCTGGTAGGCCAGGCCGGCGATGCGGACGACCATCGGGTTGCGGAACTGGCCGGAGCTGAAGAACTGGAGCGTTGCCGCCTCGCCCCTGATCTGGTCCAGCGCGTTGTGGACGTAGGCCAGGTACTGGATCTCGGGCATCGGCAGGAGGCCCGCATGGGCAGCGCCCTGCGCGATGCCAAGGATGCTCGTCTCGTCGAGCAGCGTGTCGAACACGCGCGCCTGGCCGAATCGGCGCTGGAGGCCGTTGGTGACGTTGTAGACACCGCCCTTGCGACCCACATCCTCGCCGAAGACCAACAGCTCCGGCCGGCGCAGCAGCTCGTCGGCGAGCGCCGCGTTCACCGACGCCGCCAGCGTGCGGTTGGTGGGCCCGGTTGCGTCCTCGGGGAGGGTTCCGCCGAACGAGACGGCCCGTTCGTCGCGCGTCGCCAGCGGGCCGGCGGCGCGGATTGCGATGCGCTCCGGGTGGTAGGGCGCCATTGGAGCCACCACCTCGTCCGTCGTCTGCAGCCGCGGCCGCCGGGCCGCCTCCTCTGCCACCGCCATGACCCGGGCACGCGTCTCGCGCACGAGGTCACGCAGCACATCCGGCGTGGCGGCCCCGGATCCGACCAGGCGCAGCGCATTGCGCAACAGGGGATCGCGTGCCTCCACTGCCCCGATGTCGGCGAGGGACCGGTACGTCTGCTCGGCGTCGCTGCCGCCGTGCCCCCACAGGCGCACGGTCCGCAGGTGGAGGAACGCGGGCCGGCGATGGTGGCGCACGTGCTCGATGGCTCGGCCGACCGATTCCCACACGTCATCGAGCTCGCCATCCGCGTGGACGTACTTGAGGTACTCCTGGTTGCCGAAGGTCGAGGCGATCCAGCCGTCCGGCGTCGGCACGCTGATGCCCGTGTCGTTGTCCTCGCACACGAGGAGGAGTGGCATCGGCAGCCCGAGGCGGACCGCGTAGCGGGCGGTGTTGATGGCCGACAGCGCCGTGGCGTGGTTCGCACTCGCGTCGCCGAACGAGCAGGCCACCACGGCGTCGCGCTGGAGGCCGCTGGCCACGCCCAGCCGATGCGCACGCGCAAGGCTGAAGGCCAGGCCCATCGCCTTCGGGAGGTGGCTCGCGATCGTGCTCGTCTGTGGCGGGATCCAGAGCGCGCGGCTGCCCCATACCTTGTGTCGGCCCTGGCTGATCGGATCCTCGCTGGAGGCGACGACCCCGAGAAGGGTGTCCATGATCGGCGTGCTGCCGGGCAGCTGGCGAGCGCGGGCCAGCATGAACCCGCCTGATCGATAGTGAAGGAAGGCGGGGTCGTCGACGCGCAGTCGCGCCCCGACCACCGCGTTGTTCTCGTGCCCCGCCGAGCTGATCGTGTAGAAGCTGCGGTTCGTCTTCTTCAGCTCACGGGCGGCGACGTCCAGCTGACGCGAGGCGACCTGGTCCTCGAACAGCGCGAGTGCCGTCGCGGCGGTGAGCTGGCCGTCGTCGCGCAGCGGGGCAGAGGGATCGAGCCGCGTGGCTGCCGCCTGCGCGGAGTCGAGATAGCGGTCGAGCTGGCGCTCGACGATGTCGACGCGGTCCCAGGTCATGCGGTGGTGCTGGCTCGGTTCGTTGGCGGGCGGGCGAGCCATTCTACCGCCGCGGGCCGGGACTTTAGCGTCGCGCCGGGAAGTCGCCTCCACCAGTCACCGCGGCGACGACGCCGGCCAGGACGTGCTGAGCGACGAGGGCCGCGATCGGGGACCATAGAAGTGGGTTGCGAAGCCATCGGCGAAGCATGGGCTCTCCTTCCCAGTCGACCCGCCGCGCGACGGCGTCGCGCGTGGCGCGTGTCCGCATGGGACCCCATCGCCGCTTACCAGCCGCTTACCAGCCGTTTACCAGCCGGTCGCGGTATCAGCCTCCGGCGGAGATCAGCACGATCCCGAGAAGGGCCAATGCCACGCCGGCCTGGCCGAGCCGTGTCAGCCGCTCGCCGAGGACGACCCGGGCCAGGATCATCGTCACGATCGGGTACAGGCCGGTGAGCGCGGCAGCCAGCCCGATCGGGATGAGGTCGCGTGCGACGACGTACAGTCCATTGCCGGCGACGTCGAACAGTCCCGCGGCCACGACGATGCGAACGGGAAACCGCGAGCGCTCGACGCGACCGACGGCCACGGCCGTCGCCAGCGCCGCAGACGTCGTTCGGCTGAAGACGAGGGCCCAGAGCGGATCGCCCAGCCGCGCTGCCGCATCGACGAGGACGTACCACGCCCCCAAGCCCAGGGCGGCGACCACCGCGAGGATCAACGCCCGTCGGCCGAGGTCGTCGCTCGACGCTCCGCTGGCGGCCGCCGCGGCGCCGGCCGCACAGGCAACCCCAAGGAGCTGAACCCAGCTGATCGTTGCTCCGAGCACCGAACCGGCGACGAGGGGAATGACGAGCGACCCGGCTCCGCTGAGTGAGGTGACGATGCCCATGCTGCCGAGCGACATGCCCCGATAGAGGGCGGCGAGGCCGATCATCCCGGCCACGCCGGCGCCCACTCCGAACAGGATGGCGCCGGCGTCGGGAAGCGGAGGCCGGACGATCAGTGCGGCGACGAGGAGTGCCATCAGGCCGATGGCATGGGTGCCGGCCACCACGACGAGTGCGCCGGCACGACGCGCGGCGAATGCGCCGGCGAAGTCGCCGGCGCCGAAGGAAAGGGCGGAGAGGACGCCGGCGGCGATCCCCGTCGGTGGCATCGGTCGGACTCTAGCGCAGGCCGGCAGCGTCGTCCGCCCCCCGAATCCGTTGGCGCCAGCGGATCAGCGCTGCCGATGGTGGGGTCGCGCCTGGCCGGATGGGGGTATCGGTATCGACGCGTTGCGCGGTAGGCTTGCCTCACGTCCGGCTACCGAGCGCCTGACCTCGAGGGGAGCCATATCGCCGTGTCCGTCACCATCCGACCTGCCGCCGGGATCTCCGCCTGGCGGATCGCTGTCATCGGCCTCGTGGCCGTCCTTGCCGTCGGCATCGGGATCGCAGCGGGTGGATTCCTGCTCACGCCGCAAAACGTGGCCGTTGGTGGCGGTGCCGCCTATGTTCCAGCCGATGCCCCGATCTACTTCGAGGTGCGCCTCGAGCCCTCGGCCGCCCAGGATGCGGCGCTGCGCGACCTGCTCGCCCGGTTCCCGCCAATCGAGGGCGTCGACCTCGAGCGCCCTCTTTATGCACAGATGACGGAGCGGCTCGACGAGCTGCTCGTCGGGGAGGGGCTCGACGTCAGCTGGGCCCGCGACGTCGCGCCCTGGTTCGACGGTCGCCTGGCTGTTGCCGTGACCGACCTTCCTCCGGGGCTGATGGACGTTCCGCCCGACCCCATGGCGGCTCCGCCCGTTCCTCCGTTCGTGATGCTCCTCGGGGTGAGCGACGCGGCGGCCGCCGAGGATGCCATCGCGCGCCTCCTCGCGGTGGCGGGCGACGATGCGCCGACCTTCGTCGAGTCACAGCACCTCGGCTTCACGATCCGCGCGAGTGACCAGCCGGATGGGGGCGCCTACGCGCTGACCGACGACCAGCTCGTCGTCGGGTCCGACGCGGATGGGGTCCGGGCGGCTCTCGACACGCACGCCGCCGGCACCGGCACGCTCGCCGAGATGGCCGAGATCACCCGGCTGACCGACGCGCTGCCCGACGACTGGCTGGCGTTCATGTCGTACGACATGACCGAGCTCATGGCGCAGTCCCTCGCCGGCGCCGGGGAGCAGCAGGCGCCCGAGATGGTGGCGGCCTTCGAGTCGCTCATGGAGCACCAGCCGTTGCGCGGGGCGATGGCCATTTCCGCAGCCGGCGACCGGCTGTCCCTGGACTCCGCCAGCGGTCCGCCCACCGGGCCATTCGCGCTCGTCAACGCCGATCGCGGCCTGGCCGACGAGGTGCCGGGTGACACGCTCTACTACAGCGAGGGAGGCAACCTTGGCGCCGCACTGGCGGCCGTCATCGAGCCGCTCAAGTCGGCCGTCGCCACGGCGCCGGGCGGCACGGAGGAGCTCGAGACCGTGGAGGCCGCGCTGGGTGCCGAGCTCGAAGAGCTCGTGAGCTGGATCGGCGACGGGGCCGTCGCCGTCGGGTTCGACGGGCTTGTGCCGTACGGCGGCCTGGTGCTGGTACCGATCGACATGGACGCGGCGCAACGGCGCCTGGCGCAGCTCGGCTCCTTCGCGTCGCTCGGGGCGCTCGATCCGCAGAGCGGGATCACGGTCGACGAGGAGGATGTCGCCGGCGTGACGGTCACGACGATTCGCTGGGACGCCCCGCTGGAGATGATGCTGCCCACATCCGGTGGAGTCGTTGTCGAGTACGCGGTGACCGGTGATCGCGCCCTCATCGGAATCGGCGACGCCTTCGTTCGCCGGGTCCTGGAGCTCGATGCGTCGGACTCGCTGGCGTCACAGCCGCGCTACTCGGGCGCAGTCGCCGACCTGGGTGGCGCGGAGAACGCCGCGGTCACCTGGCTCGACCTGGCCGGGACGCGAGACGCAATGGAGACGGCGTTCGGCCCGTTGATCGGCTCGGGCGATCCGGATGACGTCTACGGCACCGAGGTCCGCCCCTGGCTGCTCCCGCTGGATCGGCTCGTCAGCGTCAGCCGCATGGAGGGCGACGTGCTCCAGCAACGGGCCGCCCTGATGGTCGAGTGAGGCCGCGGATCCAGCCGTTCCCGGACGATCGCGCCGGGGAGGTCGGGGTCGACGCGGCGCGAGCGCGGCTGCGCGCCGCCGGCGTCGAGCCGTCCGCGTGGAGGAACGGCCCCGGCGACCGCTACGCCCAGCACGATCACGCAACGACGAAGCTCCTGATCTGCGCCGAGGGCTCGATCACCTTCTTCGTCGGCCCGGATGCCGACCCGGTCGAGCTCACCGCCGGTCACGGGCTCGTGCTGCCGGCACGGACGGCGCACGCCGCGATCGTCGGCGCGAACGGCTGCACCTGCCTCGAGGCCCACCGGCCACCCGGCTGACCGGCCGCATCATCGGTCCGGGCGGCGCAGGAGCAGGTCGGGCCGATCGCCCCAGTGCTCCAGGAACCGATAGAAGTTTCGCCGGCTGAGCCGATCACGCTCTGCGTCCGGCAGTGACGTCCAACCGCGGTGCTCGTGACGCACCAGCGGCAGCGGCTGCGTTCGCACCGCGCGCCAGCCCGCATCGCGGATGGCGAAGCTGAAGTCGAGATCCGCGTTGCGGTAATAGCGGAATCGACGGTCGAAGCCGCCGACGGCTCGGAGCGCCTCGCGGCGCACGGCGAGGCAGTATCCCTCGATGGCGTCGACCTCGCCGGGGGCTGCCTCCTCGAAGCTGCGACCATCACCGCTCGTCACGCCCCAGCCGCCGGCGATCCCGACGCTGGGGTCGTCGAACGCGGCGAGCAACGGAGCAAGGAACTCGGCGATGGGCTCGACAGAGGTGTCCAGGAGCACGGTCGCCTCGCCTCGAGATCGGCGCATCCCGAGCGTTCGGGCGTCCGCCCAGCCGAGGCGCTCGGTCGTTCGCAGCACGACCGGCGAGATGGGGAGGCCGGCGGCCTCGGTCAGCGGCTCGAGCTCGAAGGTGGGCGCGTTGGCCACCACCACAAGCTCCCAGTCGACCGCGGGCCGGTGCGAGGCGAGGCCGAGCACGGTGCGGCTGAAGTCGTCCGCGTGATCCTCAGCCACGAGCTGGACGGAGGCGGCCACCGCGGGCGGCTCATCCAGCAGCGAGGCAAGGTCCGATGGATCCGCGTATCCCGTCGGCGCGGCGACCGCGGGCAGCAGCGGACGCGCGCTCGACCGTCCCGGTCCGTCCTGGACCTCCCACCCGAGCGCCGCGATCCGGGCGCGCAGCTCATCGGCACGTTGCCAGTCGCGGGCAGCGCGCGCCTCCGAGCGCTCGGTGAGCAGACGCCTGACGTCGTCGGGGACTGATGGCGGGGACATGCGAACGAAAGTACTCCTGGCCACCGCCGAACGTAGCGGGCTGGTTAGGGCACCGCAACCTTACTATCCGGACACGAGCCGAACTGACCGCACCTGCCCGGTGCAAGGCCCGCGACCAAGTGCCCATACACGAGGGTCCAGGTAACAAAGTGATGATGACGAATGAGGTCGGGAAGCTGCTGACGGCGGCCGAGGTGGCCGACTTGCTGCACCTGCACGTGAACACCGTCAAGCGACTCGGCGACCGCGGCGAGATCCCGTTCTTCAGGGTCTGCAAGCGCGGGGACCGCCGATTCCGGTACGACGACGTGCTCGATTTCCTGCGCCGCGCCAAGTAGCCAATCCCATCAGATGCTCCCGGCTCGTCCGGGTGCGCCTCCTGCCAGGGGGCCTTGTGAACGACCGCCGAGGTGCCAATTCTCGGCGGTCGTTCCGTGTGCCGCATAATCGCGGCGCATGAACCACGAGCTGCCACCATCCCTCGACGAGGGACGCCGCCTGCTCGACGACGGCGACCCCGAAGCCGCAATCCGGGCCCTGGAGCCGTTGACCCGGCACCAGGACCGCGAGGTATCCGGCGAGGCGTGGCTGCTGATCGGGAGCGCGCGCTACCGCACCGACGACGAGGAGGGTGCGCTGACCGCCTGGAAGGAGGCGGCGGCCGCCGGTGGCTCGACGGCATGGCTCGGCTGGCGGAGCGCCGCGGAGCAGCAGGTCCGCAGCGGCGACATCGAGGATGCGATCACCTCGTACCGCGAGGCCGATCGAAGGGCGCCGCCCGGCGAGCGCGGTCCCATCGCCAATCGCATCGCTTGGCTCCTCAAGGAGACGGGGCACGACTTCGCGGCCAGGCGCCAGTTCAACCGCGCCCGGGGCGCATACGCGACATTCACCGGCTCCGTGACCTACGGGATCATCGCCATCTGCGTCGGGCTCTTCCTGGTCGACGTCGCGCTGACCGGGGGCGCGACCCTCAGTGGTGGCCTCTTCGGCGGCGTCACCGGACCGCTCGCCGAGCAGAACCTGATCAACGCGATCGCGGTCGCTCGGGGCGAGTGGTGGCGGATCCTGACGAGCGCGTTCTTCCACCTCGGCCCGCTGCATCTCGCCTTCAACATGTACGTCCTCTACCTGTACGGCCAGATCGCCGAGCGGATGTACGGCCGGGTCGAGTTCGCCGCGATCTACCTGCTGTGCGCCGCCGGCGGCAGCGTCCTGACCATCCTGGTCGACCCGGGGCAGTTCGCCGCGGGCGCGTCCGGGGCGATCTTCGGGCTGGTCGGCCTCCTCTTCGTCGTCTCTCGCAGGCATCACGCGGTGCTGGGCGGCGAGGCGCGACGCATGATGGCCGGCATCGGCAGCTACCTCGTCTTCCTGCTCATCTTCACGTTCGTGGTGCCGGGCATCAGCTGGACCGGCCACCTCGGCGGGCTCATCGTCGGCGCCATCCTGGGCTTCCTGCTGCCGCCAACCGGCGTGGAGACGCTCGGCGGGATGTGGCGCACCCCGACCGGGGAGCGGTTGATGGGCGCGATGCCCCGTCCGCTGCGCGCCGCCGTGTATGCCGGCGTCGTCGTGCTGCTCGCCATCGGCTCATATCTGGCCGTCGGCCGCTTCCTCGGTTGACCGATGGCGCATGGCGCGCCTAGCATGCCGCTCCAACCGAACACGGCTTCGACCGGGACGAGTACCCGATGGAGCGGCCGTTCGAGCGAGCCGGGATGGTGAGAGCCGGCACGGATCGCCATCGGTGAATGGACCCGCGAGCCTCGGGTCGGCCCTCCGTTAGCCGGGGCCAGCAGAGTGCGGGCCAGCGCATCGGCCCGAACGAGTGTGGCACCGCGGATGTACGCCTCCGTCTCTCGAGATGGAGGCGTTGCGCATGCCCGACATGGAAGGACCGATGGGCCCGACGAACAGCGACGCCGACGAACACCGACCGGCCGTGCGAGCGGCGGTCGAGCTGGTGGCGTCCGGCGCCGAGCTGCCGGCGCCGCTGGCCGAGGCGGCGATGGACGAGCTCATGGACGGCGCGGCGCCCTCGACACAGGTCGCGGCGCTGCTGGCCATGCTGCGGGTGCGCGGCGAGACACCGGAGGAGCTGGCCGCCTTCGCACGCGTGATGCGCGCCCGAGCGGTGCCGGTGACGGCACCCGACGGCGCGGTCGACCTGTGCGGCACCGGGGCCGACGGCGCGGGCACCTTCAACATCTCGACCCTGGCCGCCTTCGTGGTCGCCGGCGCCGGAGTGCCGGTCGCCAAGCATGGCAACCGGGCCGTCACCAGCCGGTGCGGGTCGGCCGACGTGGTCGAGGCGCTCGGGATCGCGCTCGACCCAGGTCCGGACGCGGTGGGGCGCCGAATCGCCGAGATCGGCTTCGGCTTCATCTTCGCGCCCTCCTACCACCCCGCCATGAAGCACGCGATGCCCATCCGGCGCGAGCTCCCGATGCGAACGGCGTTCAACCTGCTCGGGCCGATCAGCTCGCCGGCGGGCGTTCGCCGCCAGCTCCTGGGCGTGGCGGAGGAGCGGCTGCTGCCACTCATGGCCGGTGCGCTGGCACGGCTCGACACCGATCGTGCCCTGGTCGTGCACTCCGCCGACGGACTGGACGAGCTGTCGCTGTCCGGACCCGGCCGGGCGCTGCTCGTCGAGGGCCTCGTGGTGAAGGAGCTCGAGATCGACCCGGCCGGCCTCGGGCTGCGGCGGGCACCACGGAGCGCCTTCGCCGGCGGCGACGCCCAGCTCAACAGCGCGATCGCGATCAGCGTGCTCGGCGGCGAGCCCGGAGCGGCACGCGACGTGGTCCTCCTGAATGCCGGCGCCGCGCTCTTCGTGGCCGGCCGAGCGACCGACGTTGCCCAGGGAATCGGGCTGGCCGCGGAGTCGATCGACTCCGGGGCGGCGGCCGAGGTGGTGAACGCATCCGTCCGGCGCGTCGACGCGGCGATCGGATGACGGCGACGCTGCTCGACTCGCTCCTGGACGCGGCGCGGCGCCGATCGCGGGCAGACGCGCGCGTCGTCCCGCTGGCGGAGCTGCGGCGCGAGGTGGCGCGCATGGCGACCGCCCGCCGGTTCGAGGCAATGCTCCGCGCTGCGAACCGGGTCTCGGTCATCGCGGAAGCGAAACGGGCGTCGCCCTCGGAGGGCGCGTTCGAGGCCCTGGGCCCGGGTCCGGCCGCGGTCGCCGGCCTCGTGCGGGGATACGTCGACGCCGGCGCGGCAGCCGTCTCCATCCTCACCGAGCCGACGAGGTTCGGCGGCAGCGACGACGATCTCGTCGCTGCGGCGCGGGCGGGCACGCCCGTATTGCGAAAGGACTTCGCGGTCGACCGCTACGCCGTGTGGCAGGCTCGGGCCCTCGGCGCGGATGCTGTCCTCCTGGTCGTGCGCGCTCTCGACGACGACACGCTGCGCGACCTGATCGAGACGGCGGGTGAGGCCGGGCTGGATGCGTTGGTCGAGGTCCACGACGCCGCCGAACTCGAACGTGCCCTGGGCGCCGACGCGACGCTCATCGGCGTCAACGCGCGCGACCTTGCCACCCTGACCGTGGACCCCGAGGCCTCGCTTGCGCTCCTCGCCCGCGCCGCCGAATGCGGAGCGACCGTCGTCGCGGAGAGCGGCATCGGAGGGCCGGCCGACGTCGCGCGTGTGGCGGAGGCGGGGGCCGCCGCCGTGCTCGTCGGCACCAGCCTGCTCCGCGAGGCGGACCCCGCCGCTGCCGTCCGTCGCCTGGTCGATGCCGCCCCGATGCGGAAGGCCGCACCATCGCTGCCGCATCCACCACGCGGGGCCGTCAAGGCCTGCGGCATGCGCACCGCCGCCGGTGTGCGATCAGCGGTGGCCGCCGATGCCGACCTGATCGGCTTCGTGCTGGAACCGGGCTCGCCGCGTGCAGTCGACGTGGAGCGAGTGGCCGAGCTCGTCGCCGGCCTTGCCGGCCCGCGTCCGGTCCTCGTCTTTCGCGATCCCTCACGTTCGGAGGTCGCCGCCGCGCTGCAACGGACCGGCGCATCCGGCATCCAGCTCGCCGGGCTCGATGATCCCCCCGGCTGGCTGGCGACCTTGGAGCCCCGGCCGGCATTCGTCATCGGGGTCGTGCACGCTCCGAGCTCGGTGCGCGATGCGCTCCGTGCTGCCGAGTCGTGGGTGGCGGCCGGCGCATCGCACGTGCTCCTCGACGGCGCGAGCCGCGCCGAGGGCGGCGGAGCGGGCGCCAACGCACCGATTGGTGTCGCCCGACGGCTCGGCCGCATCGTGCCTGTTGGACTCGCGGGTGGCCTCCGACCCGAGAACGTCGCAGCCACCGTGCGCGCCGCCCGGCCGGCGCTGGTCGACGCTGCCAGCGGGCTCGAGCGTGACGGCGTGAGCGATCCGGCGCTCATCGGCGCGTTCGTCCGCAACGCACGGCGCGAGCCCGCGGGCGGGGATCGGGTCGACGCACACGGCCGCTTCGGCCGCTTCGGCGGCCGCTTCGTGCCCGAGACGCTGATGCCGGCGCTCGAGGAGCTCGAGGCGGCGTGGAGATCGGCGCGCCGGGATCCCGGATATCGCGCCGAGCTGCGGCGGCTGCACCGCGACTTCACCGGCCGCCCCACCCCGATCTTCGCGATCCCGGCGCCCGCGCTGGCCGAACGAGGAGGACGGGGGGCATCGGTTTGGCTCAAGCGGGAGGATCTCGCCCATACCGGGGCGCACAAGATCAACAACGCCGTCGGCCAGGCGCTGCTGGCGGCCCGCATGGGAAAGCCGCGGATCATCGCCGAGACCGGGGCCGGGCAGCATGGGGTCGCGACGGCCAGCGCGTGCGCGCTGCTCGGGCTCGAGTGCGTCGTGTACATGGGCAGCACCGACATCGAGCGCCAGGCGCCGAACGTTCGACGCATGGGGCTGTTGGGAGCGGAGGTGCGCCCGGTGGCCACCGGCAACGGCACGCTTCGCGACGCCCTGAACGAGGCCCTGCGCGACTGGGTCGTCAACGTCGGGTCGACCTTCTACATCCTCGGGTCCGCCGCGGGGCCGCATCCGTACCCGGAGATGGTCGCGACGCTGCAGGAGATCATCGGACGGGAGGCGCGGGCCCAGCTCCGTGACAGAATCGGGCGCGTGCCGGATGCGGTCGTCGCCTGCGTCGGTGGCGGGAGCAACGCGATCGGGATCATGCGGCCGTTCCTCGACACCGCCGCGCGGCTGATCGGCGTCGAGGCCGGCGGCCGCGGGGATGCCCTGGGCGACAACGCTGCCTCGCTCGGGCTGGGCGCGCCCGGCATCCTGCACGGTGCCTTCACGATGCTCACCCAGGACGGGGCGGGGCAGGTCGTCGAGCCGCACTCGGTCTCGGCCGGGCTGGACTATCCCGGCGTCGGGCCGCAGCTCGCCGCGCTGGCCGAGTCCGGCCGCCTCGAGGTGCTCCGCGCCACCGATGCCGAGGCCCTCGAGACCACCGAGTGGCTCGCGCGGACGTGCGGCATCATCCCGGCGCTCGAGTCGGCGCACGCCCTGGCCGCCGTCCTGGAGATGCTCCCCGCGCTCGATCCCGACGCGCACGTGCTCGTCAACCTGTCGGGCCGCGGCGACAAGGACCTGGGCATCCTGGAGCGCGAGCTCGACGGATCGTGAACGGCGCCGGCCGCATCCGCGCCTCGTTCGGGTCGGTCGCGACAGAGGGCCGCTCGGCGCTCATCGCGTACATCCTGTCCGGGTTTCCGTCCGAGGCCGATGCGCTCGCGGCAGCCGAGGCCGCGCTCGAGGCCGGAGCGGACATGCTGGAGATCGGCGTTCCCTTCAGCGACCCGATGGCCGACGGGCCGACCATCGCCGAGGCGGGTCGAGCGGCCCTGGCCGGCGGGGGCGGCCTCCCGTCGGCACGTGGGCTGGTGGCACGGCTCCGCGCGCGCGGGCACGCCCAGCCGCTGATGGTGATGACCTACCTCAACCCGCTGCTGGCTGACGGGGAGCACGCGACGCTCCGCTCGCTGCGTGAAGCCGGCGCCGACGGTCTCATCGTGCCCGACCTGCCGGCAGGTGCCGCGCCCCGGCTGGAGCGGCTTGCAGCCGCATGCGGGCTGGCGATGTCGTTCCTCGTGGCCCCGAACACGCCGGCCGAGCGCGTGGATGCGGCGATCGTGGCCTCGACCGGGTTCGTGTACGTCGTGCCGCTGTTCGGCGTCACCGGCGCGCGCGAGTCCCTCGGCGTGGGGGCGGTGGAGCTGATCGCATCGGTCCGGGCGCGCGCGGCCGGGCGCGCGCCGGTGGCCGCCGGATTCGGGCTGCAGACCGCGGCCCAGGTGGCCGAGCTCGCCCGGGATGCCGACGGGCTGATCGTGGGCTCGGCGCTCGTGGCAGCCCTGCGCGACGGCGGTCCGAGCCGGATGGGCGCCCTCGTCCGATCCCTCGCAGGTGGGACGGTGCGCGCCTAGGTCCTCGCGGCGGCACGCGGCGTGCGAAGATCCGCGGCATGTGCTTCGACACCGACGCCCGCCCTCCGCTGCCGCCGATCCGGGGAGGCGCCCTCGACGCGAAGAGCCTCAGCCTCACCAGCCGCGACGGAACGACCATTGCCGCCCACGCCGCCCGCGCGGAAAGCCCGACCGGCGCCGGCATCGTGATCATTCCCGACGTGCGCGGCTTGCACCCCTACTACGAGGAGCTCACCCTCCGCTTCGCGGAGGCCGGCGTGCACGCCGTGGCGGTCGACCTGTTCGGCCGCACCGCCGAGTCAGCGCGCCGCGGCGAGGGTTTCGAGCATGAGCCGCACGTCATGGCGCTCACCGCGCAGGGCGTCATGGACGACGTGGCTGCGGCTGCCGAGTATCTTCGCTCGCCGGACGGCGGCGAGCCGGAGCGCCTCTACTCGACCGGATTCTGCCTGGGTGGACGCATCAGCTTCCTCCAGGCCGCAGCAGGGCTCGGGCTGACCGGCGTCATGGGCCTGTACGGCTGGCCGGCGGGACCGCATCGGACCGGGTTGCCGTCGCCTGCCGACGAGGCGCCTCGCTTCTCGTGCCCGGTGCTCGCGATCTACGGCGGCGCCGACCAGGGCATCCCGCCGGAGACCCGTGAAGCCTTCGACCGGGCACTGGACGCAGCGTCCGTGGAGCACCGCACGATCGTCTACGAGGGCGCGCCGCACTCGTTCTTCGATCGCAAGGCAACCGGCAACGCGGAGGCCAGTGCGGGCGCCTGGAACGAGATGCTGCGCTTCATGGGCGTCCCCGCGTAGGACCGGATAATCAGGCGCCGACGGGCGTCCGCTCCGAGGTCGAGCGCGCCGGGGACGGTCGAAGCGGGCGCGTATACAGGTACAGCACCACCACGATGTACGCGAGCCAGGCCACGAAGGTGATCCACTCCGGAGTGCTCGTGTAACCGACGAGCGCCCGCAGGATGGAGCCGACGACGCCGGCCGCGCCGTTCTGCGGCTCAGGCTCGTGCGGCAGGATGCCGCTGATGTCGAAGGCGGTCGCGGTGCCGAAGGTGATCCACCCGGCCTCGATGAACTCGTGAATGCCGTGCGACAGCAGCCCCGCCGCGATGAAGATCAGGGCGATGCCGGTCCAGGCGAAGAACGTGCGCAGGTTGATGATGCGGGCGCCGCGGTAGAGGCCGTACCCGATGGCGACTGCGATCGCCAGGCCGATGACGGCGCCGACGAGCGTGCTTGTTGCCTGGGCGCCCGCCGCGGTCGCCTGGCCCATCAGGAAGAGCGCCGTCTCGATGCCCTCGCGGATGACGGCAGTGAAGGCCAGGATGGCGAGGCCGAAGATGCCGCCCTCCATCAGCGCCCGATCGACGCCTGCGTGGAGCTCGCCCTTGATGTTCGCGGCCGTGCGTCGCATCCAGAACAGCATCCAGGTCACGACGGCTGCCGCGATGAGCATCGCGAAGCCCTCGAATATCTGCTCCGCCGGCTCCTCGAACCCGCCGATGGTGACGAACAGGATGACGCCGACGACGATGCTGAGCGTGATCGCGGCGCCGGCGCCGAGCCAGATCCGGCTGAAGTGGCGTTGGTTTCCCGTCTTTGCGAGGTAGGCCAGAATGATGCTCACGATGAGGGCTGCTTCGACGCCCTCGCGCAGGCCGGTCAGAAGGCCAGTCGTCAGGAATCCGAGGTCCAACGTCTTCTCCCGTGGTTGGCGGTGCTCGCCCGGGGTCGGGGAGCGGTAAGTGGAATGGAGTAAGGCTAGCCTTACTCCATTCCTTCGTCAACCCGAATTACGGACGAGTCGGTCGGGATTGGCGACCTTCACCCATCCGGCTGCGACCCACCCTCGCCGAGCTCCTCGGCGGTGAGCACGCTATCGGCCCAGTGATCGTGCATCCAGGCCAGGTGCTCCCATCGGGAGTCGACGATGCGCAGGGTGTCCCAGGCCGGCATCTGCTGCTGCTCGATGATCGTCATCCTCGCCGGGTCGACCTCGTAGACGTGGTCGAAGCGCTGAATGACACCATCGGTGACGCGCCGCGCCTCGGGCGGCTGCTGGGCGCCGAGCCGGAAGCCGATCATCGGAACACCTTCTCGTCCAACCCGAACGCCTGGTCGAGCTCGTACTTGCCGGGGTTCATGATGTTGTTGGGGTCGAGCACCCGCTTGATCTTCATCATCACGTCGAATCCTCCACCCATCTCGACCGGCACCAGCTCGGCGTCCCCCTCCCGCGTGGCGCCGTGGCAGGCCGTGATCGAGCCGCCGTGGTCGAGGGCCACCTGTGCGATCTCGCGCTTGCACGCGACCCAGTCGGGCCAGTTCTCGTCCGAGAGCCGCTGCTCCCAGATGCCGATGTCGATCTCGACCAGGTAGTCGCCCCACGGCTTGTGGGCGGCGTTCGTGTAGAAGAACATGCCCCAGTCGTCGAGGATCCCGGTCCTGGTGACGTACCGGTCCGCGATGGCGTGCCACTCCTCCATCACGGCGGGCAGCTGGCTGTAGTTGATCGATGCGTCCTCGCAGTGCCAGCTCATCGGCACCACCTCGCCAGTGCGCAGGCGCCCATGCAGCGGCGTGGCGTATCGATCATGGCGGCTGGCCCAGTCGCCGGAGCTGATCTCGTCGCCGAGGTAGGTGCCACCCGACTCGCGACCGATGCGCATGAGGCGGCGCGTCGCCGGCTCGACCTCGTCGCGCGTGCCGTACATGGCCGTTGCAACCACCGCCTTCACATGGTCCGGCCGGGGGATGTAAGCCTCGTCGTCGCGGCGCAGGTAGCGCAGCTTCCACTCGTCGAACAGCACAACGCCGCCAAGGGTGGCCAGGCCGGACTTTGCCAGCGCGCCTGTCGACTCGTAGGCGGCGGCGAACGACGGATAGTGGAAGAACGCGGCGAACTCCGTCTCCGGCCGCGGGACGAGCTCGAGTGTCGCCTCCGTCACGATACCCAGCGTGCCCTGGTGGCCCATGAACAGGTGCTTGAGCTGGAAGCCGGTTGAGGACTTGCGGATCTTGCGGCCACCACCGTCACCGACCTCGATGATCTCGCCGGTCGGCAGCACGATCTGGAAGCTGATCACCAGGTCGCGCGTATGCCCGTATCGACCACCGATCAGCGACCAGCCACTGGTGCCGATGCGTCCGCCGACCAGCGAGCAGGGATAGCTGGCCGGGTCGTCGGGGTACATCACTCCGTGCCTGCGCAGCTCCTCGTTGAGCTTGAGCATGTTGATGCCCGGGCCGACGGTGACTGTGCGGTCGACGAGGTCGACCTCCTTGACCTGGTCCATGCGCTTGACGTCGACCACGATGCCGCGCTTGAGCGGCAGCGCCCCGTCGTTGAGCCCGGTCCCGCCCGCGCGCGGCACGAGCGGGATGCGCTCCCGGTTGGCGAGCTCGACCACCTCGCTCACCTGCTCGGCGGTGCGCGGCAGGACCACGAGGTCCGGCACGTATTCGGCCCAGCGATGGACCGGGAACGGCGCCGGCACGCGTGTGCGGTTGTAGCGGGCCGCCTTGTCGGTCAGGACCCCGTCGTCGCCGAGGATCGCCCGCAGCTCGTCGACGACCACGTCGTGGATCTCCACGAATGTCGTCATGACGGCATCTCGCGCTGAGGCCCGCCGGCGCCGTGGACGCCACGCGCATCCAGGCCGGCGGACTCGGCGACGAGCTCCATGAGGTCGCGCACGTCGATGCCCTGCTCCGAGCCCTGCGCGCTCAGCGGTCGCTCGGACCAGACGCACGCGCTGACCAGGGTGTCGACCTCGAGCTCCTTCGCGCGCGCTACGCGGCGGCGGCTGATCTCGGCCGTGATCTCGGGCTTCTCGATCGCCAGCCCGGCGCCGGCGCCGGAGCAGTACGACCACTGCGTGACGTGGTCGACGTCCCTGAAGGTGAGGCCCGGGATCGCGCGCAGGATCGCCCGTGGCGATGCGTGGATGCCCTTGCGCTTGTTGAGCCGACACGGGTCGTGGTAGGTCACGACTCGATCAATCGGCTGGGTGAGCGTCAGCTTCCCTTCGCGGATCAACTCGGCAACGAGCTCGGTGATATGGACGATCTCGAACTCGTAGTCGGGACCGAAGTATTCGACGTAGTCCTCGGTGAAGCTGATGTAGTCGTGCGGGTCCAGGGTGATGATCCGCTTCGCCCCGTACGAGCGCCAGTCGGCCACATTGTGCTCGGCCAGCCGCCGTGCCGCATCGGTGTAGCCCATCTCGGCCGCCGGTCCGCCACAGCACCACTGCTCGCGCATGAGGCCGAACTCGACCCCGGCCGACTCGAGGAGCTGCGCCGTCGAGCGCGAGACGCTGGTGCGGTAGAAGGCCGCCTCGCAGTCGACGAAGAGGATCGTCGCGCCACCGACCGGGAGGTTCAGTCCTTCTGCCCAGTTCGCGACGTTCTCCTGCGAGACCGGGACGTCGAGCACCGGCTCGCTCTTCGCGTCGAGGGTGGCCTCGACCCATCGCTTCCAGCCTGGCTGCTCCACGCCGGAGGCCACCGCCAGCGCTCGCATCGCCTTGACCACGCGCACCGTCTGCGTCCGATTGCGGTAAAAGTCGCCGGTGAACAGCGTGTTCGGACATCGCAGCTCGCACGCCCCGCACTGCGTGCAGTGCACGTAGTCGTCGGCCACGTCGGCGACCGTCAGATTGCCCTGCTCCATGGCCACGATGTTGGCGTGGAACGCCGTCGGCGTGTGGTTCTCGTTGCGCGTGACCTGCATCACCGGGCAGACCTCGCGGCAAAACTTATGCCCCGAGCTGAAGCAGCCATAGGCGGCGTCGCGCCACTGCTCGACGAAGTCTGCCTGGAGCTTGCCGTCGGACATGGGGTCGTACGGGGGTGCGGTCATCGAGCCCTCCGGGTCGCGTGGTCGGCTGCGGTTCAGGCCGGGGTCACGGCGCGCTCCATGGCGGGCATGACCCGATCGCGGATGAGCCGCAGCTGCGCGTGCGTGTCGGTGGCGTTGGGGATGTCGATGCCGGTGAATGCCTTGACGAGGTACGGGTCCACCACGGCGCCGATGATGTGGTTGACGCCCGTCGAGACGATGTCGCGCCGGAGGCGCTCGACCACCTCGTCCGGCGTGCCTGCTACCGAGAACTTCTCCCCGAGCTCCGGTGTCGTCAGCTCGAGCGCCTTGGGCACATCACCCGCAGCGAAGGCGTCGAGGATCGGCTTCAGGTCCGAGCCGCTGATGCCGTGGCGGTTCAGCTGCTGCTCGGGCATGGCGGAGAGGTAGAACGCGGCCATGATTCGGGCCGTCTCCTTCGCCGCTGCCGAGTCCTCCATGACCGACATGACCAGCCAGGCCCCGATGTCGAGATCCTCCCAGTTGCGCCCGGCCTTCTCCGCGCCGGCCTTGACGTTGTCGACCATGTATTCGTAGGTCTCGCGCGACGTACCGATCGCCTGGTGCACGCCGTCAAACAGCTCGCCACCCACCGCGAACGAGCGCGGGCCGCCCATGGCGCCCAGCTTGATGGGCAGCTTCTCCTGCACCGGCCGGGCAAGCGTCCAGAGGCCCTTGTGATGGAAGAACTCGCCCTCGTAGGTGACAGCGCCGGTGTCGAGCAGGGTGCGCATCACCTCGCGCGCCTCGAGCACTCGGGAGAGCGGCTTCATGCCAGTCGTGTCGATGCCGTGCTGCGGGAGCATCGAGATGTTCCCGAAGCTGACCACGATCTCGGCTCGGCCGTTCGTCAACTGGTCCAGCGTGGCCGCCATCTGCACGACGTGGGCAGGGTCCCGGAGGATGACGTGGGTGACGTTCGGACCCATCCGAATCTGGGACGTCTTGTCCGCCGCCGCAGCGAAGAGGAGCCACATGTCCTTCCACCACGTCTCGTCGACCGAGTACGCGGCGTAGAAGCCGCACTCGTCAGCCGTTCTGAGGATGTTGACGGACTCCTCGAGCGGGTACGCCGGGACGTGGCAGTAGCTGAACCTCACCATCGCACGCACCTCCAGGGAACTTGGATCCCCCTCAACGTCGCCGGGCCGATCTTTGGTTGTCCGTTCATCATGCCATTGCGGTCAACGGCCGGGGGAGACGACCAAGCGCCTCACACCGACGTGATGCGGTACAGCTGCCAGGGCTCGGGCACGCCCTTGAGGCTGTGGCGTCCAGCATCTGCGAAGCCGATGCCCGAGCCGGCGACCAGGTCGCGTACGGTGCTCGAAACGAGGATCTCGCCGGGCTCTGCAACGCCGCCGATGCGCGCGCCGATGTGCACGGCGACGCCCCGTAGCCCGGCACCCACACGCTCGCACTCCCCGGCGTGCAGGCCGATTCTGAGCTGGAGATCGAGCGATCCGACGGCTTTGCGAATCGCATGCGCAGCTCGGATGGCTCGGGCAGGGCCGTCGAACGCGGCGAAGAAGCCATCTCCGGCGGTATCGACCTCGCGGCCACGGAAGCGCGCCAGCTCCCGCCGCACCGCGGCGTGGTGAGCATCGACCAGCGTGCGCCAAGCGCGGTCGGCGAGCGCTGCCGCTCGCTCCGTTGAGCCGACGACGTCGCTGAAGAACACGGTGGCCATCACGCGATCGAGCTCGCCGTCGGTGTCGCGCACGCTCTCGATGAACTCCTCCATGGCGAGCAGCGGCGTCCGCCAGTCCCCGGCGATAAGCATGTGGTCGTTCCCGGGAAGCTCGAGGATCGTCGCGTTCGGGAGCATGCCGGCGGTCTCCCGGCGGGCGCGCGATCCTGATCGCCACGCCACCATGGCCAGCACATGAACGCTCGGCAGAATGTCCGCGACGTTGGTGCGAAGCACGAGCTCCCATTGGGCGACAGCCTCGTCGGCAGTGCCCATCAGGCGCTCCTCGTCGCGCACCCACTCGATGAACGCCTTGTCGTCGAGTCGGCTCGGTCCGGCAACCGCCACCGTGTCGCGGGCAGACTCGAGCGTTCCCCATCCGCGCCGAAACGCGTCGCGCTCGGCGTCGAAGGCCACCGGATCGACGAGGCCGAGCATCGACGGCGTCGGGGCCCAGAGCACGAGGCCGGCGGTCCGCTCGGGATGGGCGGCCGCGAAGAACGAGCACAGTGCACCGCCGTGGGCGAGGCCGATCGCGACCACACGCTCGGACCCGACCGCGTCGAGGACGGCCCGGACATCGTCGATCCGATCCTCGAGGGTTGGGAGGACGGCCGGGTCGAAGTGATCGGAGAGCCCAGTCCCGCGGCGGTCGAGACGAATCACCCGCCCCAGCGAGCCGAGGCGCCGGAAAATGCCGGCCAGCACCGGCTCCTCCCACTCGTGCTCGAGGTTGGAGACCCACGCCCGCGTGACGAGGAGATCCACTGGCCCGTCTCCGTGGACCTGGTAGGCGACGTGGGTTCCGTCGGTGGTGCGGGCGTATCGAGTCTCGGGCGCCATGGGCGCCAGTGTGCCGCGTGGCGGTCGCATCGGTCTAGAATCTGGCGTCCCGCCTCGCGACCCCCTGACGGAGAATTGATGATCGACTTTTCGCTGACCGATGCGCAGCGCGAGGTGCAGCGCACCGCGCGCGCATTCGCCGAGCGCGAGATCCTGCCGCGTATCCAGCAGATGGACGCGAACGCCGAGTACGACCGGGGCCTGTACGAGAAGATGGGCGCCGAAGGGCTGCTCGGCCTGCCGATCCCGGAGCAGTACGGCGGCGCGGGCATGGACTACATCGCGTTCGCCCTCCTGTGCGAGGAGATGGAGCGGGCGGACACCGCCTTCCGCGTGATCCTGTCGGTGCATACCGGGCTCAACTCGTTGACGCTGCTCCAGTGGGGGAGCGAGGAGCAGAAGCAGCGGTACCTCGTCCCGCAGGCGCGCGGCGAGAAGCTCGCCACCTTCGGGCTGACCGAGCCGGGAGTGGGATCCGACGCCGCGAAGCTGGCCACCACCGCCCGCCGGGACGGCGACCGGTACATCCTCAACGGGTCGAAGATCTGGATCAGCCTGGGCGACACCGCGGATCACGTGCTCGTCTTCGCCAGCGTCGATCGGTCGAAGGGCCACCGGGGGATCACCGCCTTCATCGTGGAGCGCTCGTTTCCCGGATTCTCGTCGGAGTCGCTGCACGGCAAGCTGGGCGTGCGTGCCGGGAACACGGGGATCCTCACATTCGGCGACTGCGAGGTTCCGGCGGCCAACCGCGTCGGGGAGGAGGGCGAGGGCTTCACGATCGCGATGAGCGCCATCGACCAGGGTCGGTACACCGTGGCGGCCGGATCGGTGGGCCTGGCGCAGGCGTGCCTGGACGCATCGGTCAAGTACGCGCACGAGCGCCAGGCGTTCGGCTCGGAGATCGGGCAGCACCAGCTCGTCAAGCAGATGATCGCCAGGATGTACGCCGGGATCGAGGCCGGTCGCCTGCTGGTCTTCAAGGCGGGGGCCAAGAAGAATCGCGGCGAGCGGAACACGCGTGAGACCGGCCTCGCCAAGTGGTTCTGCACCGATCATGCGGTGGCGTCCGCCCTGGACGCGATCCAGATTCACGGCGCGTACGGCTATTCGAACGAGTACCCCGTGGAGCGCTACCTGCGCAACAGCAAGGGCTCCGTCATCTACGAGGGCACGAGCCAGATCCACACCCTGATGCAGGCGGACTACCTGCTCGGCTACCGCAGGGACAAGCCGCTCCGCATGCCCCAGCTGCCCTTCGAAGGGGAGATGTAGCCGGCCGCAGGGTGCCGAACTGCTCTCACTGCCCGCGACCGCGGGCCTACACTCGACCTCGTGAGCCGAATCATCGAGCGCATCGCGGGGTTGGTTCTGCTCGTCATCGGCGTGCTGGTACTGGCCAGCGAGCCTCTTCTGGATTTCGTGCGAGGGCTCGGGGTCAGCGACGACGTTCTGCGCTGGTGGCCGCTCCTGTGCGTGGGCCTGTCGCTCTTCTTTCTGGTCCCCAGCCTGATGGGCGGGGCCAACCGTCGGCTGCGAGCCGGAATGGTGATTCCGGGAGCGCTCCTGGCCGGCGTCGGCAGCGCCCTCCTGTACACCAGCCTCGCGGACCGATGGAGCGCGTGGGCCTACCTGTGGACCGTCATCCCGTTCAGCTTCGGGCTCGGGATGTACGCGGCGGGCTGGATCGCCGATGCGCCCGCGTTCAAGTGGATCGGCTCAGGGATCGCCGTCGGTGGCGTCGTCGCCTACCTCGTCTTCGCGATCGCGTTCGGAGGAGAGGCGTTCCGGGTGATTGCCGCGATCGGGATCCTGGGGTTGGGCCTGGCGCTCTCGATCGGCGGCCTGGCGGATCGGCTCAGCAGGAAGTCACCGATCGCGTAGCTCAGCCCCGGCGCAGGTAGCGGTCGAACCAGGCGAGGGTCCGCTCCATGCGGTCGATCCGTCGATCCGGGCGCCCGGAGCTCTTCATCTCGTGGTGCTCGTCCGGGTAGAGGATGAGCTCGACCCCGCGGCCGAGGACCTTGAGCGCCGTGAAGAGCTGCTCGTTGTCGGATGCGGGACAGACCCGGTCCTCCTCTGCCTGCAGCATCAGCAGCGGCGTGTGGATTCGCGACGCGTTCCGCAGCGGCGAGGAGTGCCAGAGGGCCTGCATGCCTTCGTCGGAGAGCGGGTCACCGAGGCCTGCGCGACGGTTGTAGTGCACCCCGAAATACGAGTTGGCCCAGGCGCTGGCCTGGTTGGCGACGCCGTTCTCGGCGACGGCAGCAGCGAACCGGTCCGTCACCCCGATCAGCCACTGGGTCAGGAAGCCGCCGTATGAGAGCCCCATCACGCCGAGCCGCTGCGGGTCGGCCAGACCGCGCGCCACGAGCCCATCGACGGCCGCCATGGCGTCCTCGGCATCGGCCTTGCCCCACGAGGCCGATAGCCCACGCACCCATGGGCCGCCGAAGGTCGCCGAGCCGCGGATATTCGGCATCAGGACGCGGTAGCCGGCGGCGCACAACGCGATGGCGTCGAGCGTACCGCCAGGGCTCCATGCCCCGGTCGGTCCGCCGTGGACGTGCAGGATCACGGGCAGTCGCCGGCGGCCGGCGCCAGTCGGCGACGCCAGCCAGGCATGGATCGGTCCGGCTGGGCCCTCGAGCTCCAGCTCGTCCAGCTCGAGCGTCGGGAACCGTCGCTGCCAGGCAGATCCGTCGCGACTGATCGCGCGCAGCCCCCCGTTGTCGACTGCCCAGACCTCCGCCGCCACGCCGTCGAGGGCGGCGCTCACGGCGACCCGGCCATCGGACGCCCGGATCCCGGCCGAGGCGATCCGCAGCGCCGGCTCCACCAGCGGCGTTGCCGTGCCGTCGAGCTGGACGCGGTACGGGAGGTTGCGTCCGCGGTCGCCGACGATCACCGCCACCGACGAGTCGTCCAGCCACGCCGGCCCGGGCGCCTCCTCGGCCATGAGCAGGTCGCCCCACGCCCACTCGCCGATCGGTCGGTCGAGCGCCCCGGTGAGGGAGCGCGGCGTACCGGAGGGAAGGTCCATGACCCAGAGCGACGGTGGCACGTCGTCCGGCGGATCCTCGACATCCGTCCCGATGAATGCCAGGCGGCGGCCGTCGGGCGAGAAGGCAGGGCGGTCCGCGTCGCCGGCCAGGCTGGCGAGCGCCCGCACCCTGGGGCGGGCCCCATCGGTGCCGACGGACCAGACCTCCGTCCTCGGGTTGATCGTGGCGTCCGTCCCGCGGTCGGCCGCGAACGCGATCCGGGTCCCATCGGGCGACCAGGCCGGGTTGAGGACGTCGTAGTCGCCGCTCGTCAGCTGGCGTGGCTTCGCGCCGGCGCGCGCGGGCATGATCCACAGGTGCGCGCGACGCACGACGTGTCCTGACTCGTCGTCGCGGAAGTCGAGGCGGGTAAGGCGGCGAGCGACCGGCGTGCGGCCCTTCTTCTCCTTCCCGATGACGAACCGATGATCCCCGGCCTGCGCCACCAACGCCAGCCGCCGCCCGTCCGGGCTCCACGACACGCCCGTGACTCCATGCCTCAGCCCTGTCAGACGCCACGGCTCGCCGCCGTCGAGCGGAAGCATCCAGGCCTGGCCGACCGATTCGTCGCCGCCGACCGGCGAGCGGACGAACGCGAGCCGGCGGCCGTCGGACGAGACTGCAGCGGACCCGTCCCGGACCCGACCGCGGGTCAGCTGGCTGGCGCGGCCGCCTCGAAACGGACGGATCCACAGGTGGGACTCGTATTCGCCGCGAACCACCCGGCGCAGCACGTAGACGATCGACGCGCCACCGGCGCCGAGAACGAACGACTCGAGCGCGACCTGTGCGCCGATGAGGGCTCGCGGGCTGACATTCGCCATGAGCCTGGAGTATGCCGCAGCCGGCTGCGCGACTGCCGGGAGCTGCGGCGGATGCGGCGCGGGATCCAGATGATCTTCCAGGACCCCTACGAGTCGCTCAACCCGCGCATGTCGATCGGCGACATCGTGGCCGAGCCGCTCCAGGTCCACGGGGTCGCGCGCGGGCGTGCCGAGCTGCGCCGGCGCGCGACGGACGCGTTGACCGAGGCCGGCCTCACCCCGGCGGAGGCCTACCTGCATCGGCTG
>Ga0136633_1000198_pt1 | contig 45784 bp, 48 predicted proteins | sample AntDrymeUQ832206_2_FD_105494 | JGI IMG/M metagenome (GOLD analysis project Ga0136633, IMG submission 105494) | Polar desert sand microbial communities from Dry Valleys, Antarctica - metaG UQ83 (22.06) | ecosystem: Environmental > Terrestrial > Soil > Desert | place: Antarctica: Dry Valley... | reverse complement strand
TAGGCCCGTCGGTACAGGGCCTCCCAGGCGTCGGCGTCGCCGCTCGCGGCCCGGCTCACGAGGGGTCTGAGCTCTCGCTCGGTGCCGTCGGCCACATCACCTCTCTTCATGCGCCGAATCCATGAAACGTCACCAGGCGGCCCTACCCTCATCGCGCCTGTCTATCTACGGCGATGGTCCTCGGGTTGGACGGTCTCACCTGACATACGGTGGCGGCCGCCTGACCGCCACCGTCCGTTCACACCGGCTCTACGGCAGCCAGACGATCACGGTGAAGCTGAGCACTCGTTCGTCGAGGCAGCCATCGGCGTCGGGGTCGTGGCAGAACCGCACCACCTGGCCTTTCGGGCGTCGAGTTCAACCGGGCGTGGTGCTCCTCGTTGCCGTCCATGTTCGCCTGCATCTGGTAGCCGCTTCGGCTTCCCGCCCTCGTTCGCCGAGGAGTTCTCCAAGGTGACCCTCCCCTCCACCGACCGGCCACTGCCGGTCTGGCGGCCGTGGCGGAGCTCGACGCCGCCCTGCCCCGCCACACCGCCGCCGCGCATCTACACGAGCGAGACGGTGATGCCGTCATCGCAGCGCAGCTCTACGCCGAAGCCGCCCGAACAGCGCTCAACCTCCCGGAACGCGACCACCTCACGCGACAGGCTGCACGGCTCAACGCGCGGTTGCGCAGTTGAGCGACGAGCCGTCCACTCCTTCGCTCCGAGTCCCGACGGCCGGGCGACGTCATCCAGGCCAGCGCCCGCACGGGCGCCGGGCTCGACGAGTGGTGCACCTGGCTGCTGGGCCACCGCAGCGGCGACCTGAGACCTCCCGACCTGCGCCGGCCCACCCAGCCCACCTACAGTCGGCCTGGTCATGTGGTCCCGACGACGTCGTGGAGCCACGCGGTCGGGCGTCGCCGTGATGCTGGTGGTGCTCGCCGCCCTCGCGCCCGCGCCGGTGCCCGCCGCCGCTGACGACCTCGCCTCGGCCCAGCAACGGGCCAACCGGGCCGCCGCCGAGCTGTCGAAGGCGATCGAGGAGCGGGCTCGGGCGGACGACGCCGTCGCCAACCTTGAGGCGCGGGTGGCCAGGGTCGACGCCCGGGTGGCGATCGTGCGGGACCAGGTCCGCCAGCTGGCGGTCCGCCAGTACGTCCAGGGCACGTCACAGATCACCCGCCTCCTTCGCATGGCCGACGCCAACGCCGTGGTTCGGGCCCAGCAGTACGCCAGCGTGGTCGCCGAGACCTCGACAGAGGCGCTCGACCAGTACCGCGCCGACAAGCAGGACCTGCGGGACGAGGTGGCCGCCCTCGAACGGGAGCAGCGGTCCCGGGACGGGGCCGTCGAGGATCTGCGCAAGCGCCAGGTTGCCGCCGTCGACGAGCTCGGGCGACTCGCCCGGATCGCAGAGGAGGCGAAGGCTGCCCGGGAGGAACGGGAGCGCAGGGCCGAAGCGGCGGCGGCGCCGGCTGTGACCGTCACGACCGCGGCCGGCCCGGTGTCGGGGCCGGCCGGCGCGGTCGACCCCACGACCAGGCCGCCCACCACCAGACCGGCCGCACCGGCCACCACGCCCACCACGCGGCCTCCTGCGGCCCCGGTACCCACTGGCGACTGGATCTGCCCGGTGCAGGGCCCGCACGCTTTCAGCAACGACTACGGCGCGCCACGGGGCGGCGGCTCGAGCCACCAGGGCAACGACATCCTGGCCGCCAGGGGCACACCTGTCGTGGCCAACGTCGGCGGGGTGGTGACGCAGCGGAACGGGGCGGTGAGCGGGCTGGCCTACTTCCTGGCCGGCGACGACGGGAACCGGTACTTCGGCGCCCACCTCGACTCCTTCGGCGCCAGCGGGCGGGTCGCCGCCGGCGCCGTGATCGGGACGGTCGGCAACACCGGCGACGCCAGTGGCGGACCGCCCCACCTCCACTTCGAGATGCACCCCGGGGGCAGCGGGTACACCAACCCCTACCCCACGCTGACCAGGTACTGCTGACCTATATCAATCGCGGGAGGAACGAGCCCGCTGCCATCATCGTCCGGTGCCGTCGCTGACCGAAGCCCGTGCCGGCGCGGCCGCCATCGCCCCGATGCTGGTGGGCGTCGTCCCCTTCGGCCTGGTCGCCGGCGCCGCGCCCGTTGCCCAGGGTTTCGACGGATGGAGCGCCGTCGGCCTGTCCACCATCGTCTTCGCCGGCGCGTCGCAGCTGGCCATCGTCGACGTGCTCGCCCGCGACGGCTCCGCCCTCGTGGCCATCCTGGCCGCCCTGGCCATCAACCTCCGGATGTTGCTCTATTCCGCTTCGCTGGCGCCCTACCTCGCCCACGTGCCGACCCGTCGCCGCCTCGCTGCGGCATACCTCCTCAACGACCAGGACTTCGCCCTGTCGGTCAGCCGATGGGCAGGCGACGACCGCACCGACGGCCGCCTCTCGTTCTACATGGGCGCTGCGGTGCTCATCTGGGCGGCGTGGTTGGCCGCAACCGTCATCGGAGTCGTCGTCGGCAGCGCAGTCCCCGATGCGGTTCCGCTCGATTTCGCCGTGCCCCTGGTGTTCCTCGTCCTCTTAGTGCCCGTGCTCACGGATCGGCCGGCGGTCACCGCGGCGGCGACGGGCGGCACCGCCGCAGTGATGGTCGCAGAGGCCGGCGCAGGTTCGCTCGCCACGATCGCGGGTGCCGTCGCCGGCATCGCCGCCGGTGCGATCGTCGACGCCCGCCGATGAACAGGATCTGGCTGGTGATCCTGGTGTCAGGGGCCGGCACCTACGCCATGCGGGCGTCGTTCCTGGCCGTCGCCCACCGGATGGCGACGGTGCCGCCCGGCGTGAGCAGGCTCCTCCGCCAGATCCCTCCGGCCGCGCTCGCCGCCATCATCCTGCCCGCGCTGGTGCGGCCCAAGGGCCACCTCGACCTGTTTCAGCCGCAGCTGCTGGCCGGCTTTGTCGCCGCCATCGTCGCCTGGCGGACCCGCAACGTCGGACTCACCCTGATCGTCGGCATGGGACTGCTGGCAGGGCTCCAGGCGGTGTGACCCGGTACGGTCGACAGCAGATGTCGAGCATCGTCAGGGCCCGCGGGCTGACCAAGCGCTACCCGGGCGTCACCGCCCTCGACGCCGTCGACCTCGACCTGCCTGCGGGCCGGGTGGGCCTGGTGGGCGCCAACGGCGCCGGGAAGACGACGCTCTTCCGCCTCCTGCTGGGGCTCAGCCAGCCCGACGCCGGGACGGTGGAGGTCTGCGGTATCTCGGTGGCCGACGACCCCATCGGCGTCCGCAGCCGGATCGGCTACATGCCCGAGCACGACTGCCTGCCCCTCGACCAGACCGCGGCCGACGTGGTGTCGACGTTCGGCGAGCTCGGGGGGCTGCCGGTCCGGGCCGCCCGCCAGCGGGCGTCAGAGGTGCTCGACCTCGTCGGGCTCGACGAGGCCCGGTTCCGGCCGGTCGGCGGCTTCTCGACCGGCATGCGCCAGCGCACCAAGCTGGCCCAGGCCATCGTGGCGGACCCCGCCCTCGTCCTGCTCGACGAGCCCACTGCCGGCCTCGACCCCTCCGGCCGTGACGAGATGCTGACCCTGGTCGACCGCCTGGGCAGCTTCGGCATCGCCGTCGTCCTGGCCACCCACCTGCTCGACGACGTGGCCAAGGTCTGCGACCACGTGGTCATGCTCGACGGCGGCCGCCTGGTCACCGATTCCCCCACCGAGACGCTGCTGCACCAGACCGGGACGGTGACGGTCGACGTCGGGCCCGCCGGCGCCGGCGCGCTCGCCGCCGCACTGACCGCACGGGGCCTGGCGGTGACGAGCGACGACATCGTCACCCTGGAGGTCACCGTCTCGGGCGAAACCGACCTGGACACCATCCGCGATGTCATCGCCGAGCTCGAGCTGCCGCTGCACCGGCTGACCAACCGGCTGACGTCCCTCGACGACGTGTTCGTGCACCGGGGGCCCGGCCTTCCGGAGGAGGCATGAACATGCCCGCCTCCACCGGCGCGGTCTACGACCGCGGCTACCGGCCCTACGACGGGCCACGGGGCGGCCGTCGTGCTGCGACCGCCGCGCTGTACCGGACGTCGCTCCGGCGCGCCATAGGCCTGCGTCGCCCCTGGCGACAGAAGGTGGCCCCCACCGTCCTTCTCGCCATCGCAGCCATGCCGGCGGTCATCAACGTCGGCGTTGGCTACCTGACCCGCGACACACCGGCGGAGGGGTTCGAGTTCATCACCTACCGGGAGTACGTCGGGGTCTCGAGCGCGCTGCTCCTCTTCGTCGCCCTGGTGGCTCCCGACATCGTCTGCCCCGACCGGCGCCAACGGGTGCTGCCCCTGATCTTCTCCCGGCCGCTCACCGGCCGGGACTACGCCCTGGCCAAGATCGGCGCCATCTTCACCTGCGTGTTCGCCTTCGCCTTCCTGCCCCAGGTGGTGTTGTACGTGGGCCAGATGCTCGTCAGCGACGGCGCCCTCGACTATCTCTCCGACAACACTGCGGTCCTCTGGCAGGTGCCGGTGGCCGCCGCCATCCTGGCCCTCTTCTACGCGGTGCTCGGCGTGGCCGTGGCCTCGCTGAGTGGCCGGCGGATGGTCGCCGGCGCCACCATGCTCGGTGTCACGCTGATCTCGTCCTCGGTGTCGGCCATCCTCACGCAGTCGGGGCGCGGCCCTGACGCCGATGTCCCCGGTCATCCCGCCGCCCTGATCAACCTGCTGGCCCTGCCTCTACGGATCCGCGACCTGGTCTTCCTCGGCCGCATGGCCGACGACTCGCCGCTGTCGGGACTCAACGGTGGGGGCGCCATGGCCGTCGCCTGCTACGCCGTCGTGGTGATCGTGTGCATCGTCGTCGTCCTCAGCCGCTACCGCTCGGTGGAGTCATGAGCGAGGGGGAGGACGGGACCGACCCGGCGTTCGTCGCCGACAGCACCGTCGTCGTCGAGAACGCCTCGGTCTGGTTCGGGCAGAAGGTGGCGCTCTCCGAGCTCAGCTGTTCCTTCGGCCCCGGCGTCACCGGCCTCCTGGGCCCGAACGGGGCGGGCAAGAGCACGCTCATGCGGGCCATCACCGGCCTGATCGGCGTCAACGCCGGAGAGGTGCGGGTGGACGGGCGGGACCCCCGTACGGATCGGGATGTCCAGGGACGGATCGCCCTGGTGCCGGAGGACGAAGCGGTGCCCGCCCAGCTGACGCCCCGGGAGCTGGTGCGCTACGTCGCCGACCTCCACGGCGTGCGCGACCCGGGCGCCGCCGAGCGGGCCCTCGACCTCGTCGACATGCTCCCGGCGGCCGACCGCCGACTGCGGGGGTTCAGCAAGGGCATGCGCCAGCGGTCCAAGGTGGCCGCCGCCCTGGTCACGGACCCGCCTGTCCTGGTGCTCGACGAGCCGCTCAACGGCGCCGACCCTGTCCAACGGGTCCGGCTCACCGACCTGTTCCGGAGCCTCGGCGCCGAAGGTCGCACGGTGATCGTCAGCTCCCACGTGCTGTCGGAGGTTGAGCGCCTGGCCGACCGGGTCCTCGTGCTCATCCACGGCCGGTTGGCGGCCGCCGGCAACCACCGGGCCATCCGTGACGCCATGGACGACCGGCCCCGCCACGTGCTGATCCGGGCCGACGAGCCCCGCCGGCTCGGCGCCGCGCTCCTGCGCCTGGGCACGGTGGCCGGCGTCAGCCTCACCGACGCCGGTCTTGTCGTGACCACCGAGCGGGCGGGCGCCCTCGCCGTCGCCGTGGCGCCGGTGGCCCGTGAGCTCGGGGTCCGGCTCCGGGAGGTCCGGCCCCTCGACGACTCGCTGGAGAGCCTGTTCCAGGAGCTGGTGCGGTGAGCAGCAGAGCTCCCACCGAACGGCGGGCCGCCTCGCCGCTCACCGCCATCGTGCGGTACACGGTGCGGGCGTGCGTGCCATCGCAACGCTGGCTCCTGCTGCTCCCCGTGGCGGGGGCGGTGCTGTTCGGGCTGCTGTCGCGCCTGTCCGACGAGACCGCAGTCACCGCCTTCGTCCGCGTCGGCGGGACGGCGCTGCACACCTTGGTCCTGCCCATCACCTGCCTGGTCATCGGCGACGCTCTCCTTGGCGCCGAGATCCGCTCGGGGGTCTTCGCCTTCACGTGGTTGAGCCCCGTCCGCTACCGGACGATCGTCATCGGGCGGTGGTTGGGCGGCTGCCTGATCGCTGCGGCCGTGCTCGTTCCGGCCGCCGCCGGGGCCGCTGTCGCCGCCGGGGCGCCGTCGAGCGCGGCTCCGGCCGCAGTGGCGGCCGTGGCCGGAGCCGCCGCCTATCTCGCCCTGTTCCTCGCCATCGGCGCCAGCTTCAAGCGGCCGGTCGTCTGGTCGCTGGCGCTGGTCATCTTGGTCGAGCGCCTGCTCGGCGCCGCGCTGGACGGCATCGCCCAGTTGTCACCGGGTTGGCTGGCCCAGTCGGTGCTCGTGGGCCTCACCAGCCCCGCCGCCGACCTCCAACGTGAGGGCATTCCCAGCGGCTGGGCCGCAGTGGGGCGCCTGGCCGTGGTGGCCGCAGTCGGCCTGGCCGTCGCCACCCGCCGGCTGCGCTCCCTGCGGCCGGCGTCCTCGGCCGACTGAACAGCCCCCGCCCCGTCAGAGGCTGATGGAGCCGGTGAGCAGCAGGACGAGCAGGATGATCAGCAGAATGCCGCCCAGACCGATCCCTGGGCCCCTGTAGGCGCCTCCTCCGTACCCGAGGCCGCCACCGAAGGCGAGCACGATCAGGATGATGAGGACGATCAGAATCAGCATGACTGAACTCTCGTCATTGCGGTCCGAACTGAAACGGAAGCTGCGACTGGACTAGGAGGGCGTCGCCGGCCTGTTCACGGGGTGGTCCTCCGGGTAGTTGGTCCGGGGGATGACCGGTGCGTCCCGACCGGTGCCACGCGTGCCCCGTGCTGCGTCGCCGTCGGTCGCAGACGACTCCTCGTGGTACTCCTCCTCGACGTTGACGCTCCACACGTCGTGCGTCGAGCCGGTGGCGATGTTCTCCGCCGTGAGCATGGCCGTATACATCGAGTGGTCCTGGTTGTTGTACCGGTGCATCCCGTTGCGGCCGACGGGGTGGACGTTGGGCGCGCACTCGTCGAGCCACTCCACGATCGTGGCCACGTTGGCCTTGTAGCTCTGGTCGTAGAAGGGGTACGCCTTCGGCATGCGCACCACGTAGCCGGCCTCCACCTTGTCCGGCTCGACCAAATTGAGGATGCCCAGCTCGCGCTTGCCCTGCTCGATCAACTCCTCGTCGGGCTTGTTCCACGTCTCGTCGCCCTCGAAGACGAAGAACTCCAGGCCCAGGCAGGTCCGCCCCTCTTTGATCAGGTAGGGCGACCACGACCCGAAGTTCTGGATGCGCCCCACCTGCACGGCCTGGGCGTGCACGTAGATCCAGTTGTCCGGGAAGCTGTACTTCTCGGGCACGACGAGGGCCACGGTGATGAAGTCGCGGTAGCGCAGGTCGTTCGCCGCCTTCACGGCGACGTCGGACGGCGGCGGGTCGAAGGCGGTGAGCAGCTGGGAGATCGGCATCGAGGAGATCACGTGGTCGCACGGGTACTCGCGGCGGGTGCCGTCCTTGGCCTGGGCCACCACGGCGACCGCCCTGCCACCCTCGTGGCGGATTCCGACGACCCGGGTCTCCATGGCGACCGTGCATCCCTTGGCGATCACCTTCTCGGTGCAGCGCTCCCACATCATCCCGGGCCCGTACTTCGGGTACTGGAACTCCTCGATGAGAGAGGTGATCTCCTTCTGGTTCCGCTTGGGCAGCAAGGCGTTGAGGATGGCGCTGGACAGGGACAGGTTCTTGATCCGCTGGGCGGCGAAGTCAGCCGGCAGCTTGTTGACCGGGACGCCCCATAGCTTCTCGTTGTAGGTCTTGAAGAAGTGCTTGTAGAGGCGCCAGCCGAAGCGGGCGACGATCCAGCCCTCGAGCGTGGACTGGTCCTTGGGGGGACGCACTCGCGCCCAGGCGTAGGACAGGACGCACAGCAGGGCCTCGACGATGCCAAGGTTCTTGAGGGCGTTGGACGCCTTGAGGGGGTAGTCGTAGTACTTGCCCTCGTAGTAGATCCGGCTCATCCGGGGCCGGAGCATGAAGTCCTCGTCGTCGAGGATCTCGTGCCAGAACGCCTCCACCTCCTTCACCTTGGTGAAGAAGCGGTGGCCGCCGATGTCGAACCGCCATCCGTCCCGTTCCACCGTGCGGCTGATGCCGCCCACCACGGAGTCGGACTCGAGGATCGTGGACGTGATGCCGTAGCGGGTGGCGAGCTCGTAGGCCGCCGTCAGCCCCGCCGGGCCGGCGCCGATGATCACGACGTCCGGCGTTCCGCCCGCGGACGGCTGGAAATTCTCTGTCATTCCATGCTTTCTAAGGGCCGTTGGGGCGTGAGTCGCGTCAGACAGTGCCGACGGCGAAGGTGTCGCAGGGGAACGACTGGGTTGAACGGTAGCCGGTGAGGAACCACTTCTGGCGCTGCTGGGCCGACCCATGGGTCCACGATTCCGGGCTGACCTGCCCCTGGGTCTGCTCCTGGATCCGGTCGTCGCCGATAGCCGCCGCTGCGTCGATGCCGTCGGCGATGTCGGCGTCGGTCAGCTCCTCGATGAATCCGGTGTCGACCGCCCCACGGGCCCACATGCCGGCCATGCAATCGGCCTGGAGCTCCACCCGCACGCCCGGGCTCTGGGGCCCGGTCTCCCGGCTGCGGCCCTTTTCGAGCACGCCCCGGAGGTTCTCGACGTGGTGGCCGTACTCATGGGCGATCACGTACGCCTCGGCGAACGGCCCTCCCTTGGCGCCGAACCGGTTGCGCAGGTCCTCGTAGAAGCCCAGGTCGATGTAGATCTTCTGGTCCGTCGGGCAGTAGAAAGGGCCCACCGCCGACGTGGCGTTGCCGCAGGCGGTGTTGACGCTGCCGGTGAAGAACACGGTGGTGGCCTTCTGGTAGTTGGGCTGGCGCTTCTCCCAGTACGCCTGGACGCTGTTGACCACGGCCACGATCCGGCAGTCGTCCCGCTGGTTGGCGTCCTCACCGGTCCGGCACGTCGAGGAGAGCTCCGAGTTGAGCGGGCCGACCGGTGCTTCCGACACCCCGCCACCGCCGCCGCCGTTGAGCAGGGAGAAGACGAGGACGATCAGTCCGATGATCCCTCCGCCTCCGACCGCCATGGGCCCTGCCCCCCGCCGGTCGGAAACCTGGGAGGTGTCCAACCCTGCATCCCTTCGGAAGCGCACCTTTTCTCCTCGTGTCGTCGGCTTCCCTATACATGCCCCGTTCGCGCCGCATCCGATCAGGTCTTCCGCGCCGTAGACCAGTCGTGCCCAGAACCGTCGACGTCCCAGGCGCAGAGTGCGTTGGCAAGGTCGCCCGCTGCGACCTTCTCAAGGCGCTGGAGGACAACCCCGGCTTCCGTCGCGACAGCGTCCTCGGCGGCATCTTCCACCTCGGGAAGATCTCCTACCGGGACATCTCCCCCACCGACAGCCTTCACATCATCATCACCGGTGACAAGGTTTCGGCCCACGTCGACGAGATATCGCCCCTGCGGCTGCGGTCCGACGGCTCGAGCAGGTACGCCTGGGGCCGAGTCCTGGCTCACAACCTGCTCGTCGTGATCGGCGACGCCGCCCGCCGGCTGCGAGGCCAGCACGGGCTCCAGCGCTGCAACCTGCACTGCCAGGCGGAGTGGTTCGACGACCCCGACGAGGCCGCGTAGGCGCTTCTATGCTCGGCCGGTGGCCGAGATGAGCGCTGAGGAGTGGACGACGACCGGCCCCCGTTCTCCCTCGTTGAGGGCACGGCCGAGGTGAGCACCGACCTGGACCACATGCTCCTCCGGGCCACCCGCATCGCCGGCGGGTACATGGGCTCCGAGCAGGCCGATCGCTTCGGCCGGCGCAACGCAGTCGAGGGCGAGCTGCTCGTCCGGGTCACGCCGACACGAGTCGTCGCCCGCAAGAACCTCTCGGACTAGTCCAGATGGTCGAGGTCGTCGTGGTGGGCGGGGGACTGGCCGGGCTGACCGCAGCGGACGCGCTGCATGCTGCGGGGCGCTCCGTGACCGTGGTCGAGGCCAGGCCGGCGGTCGGCGGTCGTATCAGGACCATCATCAACGGCGAGTCATGGTTCGACCTGGGGGCGACGTGGCACTGGTCGAACCAGCCGGAGGTGGCAGCGCTGGCCGCCTCTCTGGGGTTGGTTGCGTTCCCTCAGTTCCGGGACGGACTGGCCGTCGTTGACGACGACGAGGCTGCCCCCATCCGCCGGATCGAGCTCGGGCGTCCGTCGCCGGCAGAGCTGCGGTTCGCCGGCGGAGCCCAGGCGCTCTGTCAGCGACTGTCGGCCCGATTCCCCGCGGAGGCCCTGCACCTCGGGGCGGAGGTGACCGCGCTGTCGCTGGACGGGGCCGGCGTCGTGGTTACCACTGTCGACGGGACCGGCCAGGAGTCGCAGCTGACGTGCGGGTCCGTAGTGGTGGCGGTGCCGCCCCGCCTGGCCTGGGCCGGCATCACCTTCACGCCCGAGCTTCCCGAGCGGCTGGTCGAGGTGCTGCAGGGCACGCCGACCTGGATGGCCACGGCGGTGAAGTGCGTGGCCGAGTACGAGTCCGCGTTCTGGCGGGATGCAGGGTTGTCGGGCCTGGCGTTCAGCCGGGCCGGCCCCCTGGTCGAGGTCCACGACGGCTGCACGGACGGCGGAACGGCGGCGCTGTGGGGCTTCCTCTCTGCTTCCCACAAATTCCGCGACCTCGACGTCGATGCCCGCACCCGGGCCGTGTTGGCACAGCTCGGGCGCCTCTTCGGCCCCGAAGCCGCCGATCCCGTCCGCTACTTCGAGCGCGACTGGTCGAACGATCCGTACACCAACAACGCGGTGACGTGGTTCGGTGAGCCGCTGGCACTGGGGCATCCCGCATACGCCGAGGCGCTGTTCGACGGCCGCCTGGTGTGGGCCGGCAGCGAGACCGCCGACGCCGGTGCCGGTCACATGGAGGGCGCGGTCCGGTCGGGGCGCCGGGCGGCAGCCCAGGTGCTGGCCCGGCGAACCTAGACCGACACCAGACCGTCCCAGCCCCATCGCGGCACGTGGAGCCCCGCCGGGACGACCGCCTCCGGAGGTCCGTACTCCAGCATCTCGCCGATCGCCCAGGTCATGTAGGCGCTGAGCGCGCCGCGGAACTCGGGGTCCCCGGGCAGACCTGCGTCGTCGGCGGCGGCGACGAAGCATGCGAGGAAACGATGTCCGAGATCGGTCATGTCGCCGTTGCCGGCGTGCATCTGGAGCACGGAGGACTGGTCCCCGCAGGTGCCCGAGAACGCCGGGGGCCCACCCAGGACCTCCGCCCAATAGGCGGCGAGGCGTTCCACGTGGTGGGGGTTCTGGTCGGGGTGGGAGAACGGGTGGTTGAGCTCGGGGTCGGCCAGGCACCGGGCGTGATGGGCAGTGGCCAGTGCGACGAACGCCGGCTCGCCGCCGGCGAACTCATACAGACTCGGTCGCACGGACAGAGGCTTCCACATTCGACGCGCGGCCGATCAGTTCTCCGGCGGCGGGGCGTCGTACTGTCGGAGGCGGCCGATCGGCCCGCCCCACGCGGAAGGAGATCGCCGTGAGTTTGCCCAGGATCGCCCCCCGGGAGGAGTGGCTGGCTGCCCGTAGACAGCTGCTTGCGAAAGAGAAGGAGCTCACGAAGCAGCGGGATGCGCTCAACGTCGAGCGGCGCAACCTGCCCATGGTCGAGATCGAGAAGGACTACGCCTTCGACGGCCCTGACGGGAAGGTAGGTCTTCTCGACATGTTCGCCGGCCGCCGGCAGCTGATCGTCTACCACTTCATGTTCCACCCCGAGTGGGAGGACGGCTGCCCCAGCTGCAGCGCAGGCACCGACGAGCTGTCGCCCGGCTTCTTCGAGCACCTGCACACCCGGGACACGAGCTACGCGATGGTGTCGCGTGCGCCTCTCGCCAATCTCGAGCGCTGGAAGGCGAAGAAGAGCTGGGACGTGCCGTGGTACTCGTCGTCGGGGACCGACTTCAACTACGACTTCGGGGCGACGATCGACGAGTCCGTCACGACCGGCGAGCACAACTACCGCACCAAGGCCGAGTACGAGGCGATGGGCTCGGAATTCTTCTCCTCCGACCAGCCCTTCGACATGCCCGGCCGGAGCTGCTTCCTCCTGGTCGACGGTCGTGTGTTCCACACCTACTCCCAGTACGCCCGCGGCCTGGAGTCCACCGGAGGCTCGTACGGGCGCGACCGTGACCTTGCCCTTGTCGTGGCGCCACGTACCGGCGACGGTGCCGTCGACAAGGAAGGTGCACACCGCGCCATGCCGTCGTCCGTGGTGAAGCGCACGACGTCGATCCGGTCGAGCACGGCCTGCACGTCGGCGGTCCGCAGTCCGCCCCAGTCGGCGGCGTCGGCCGCCGTGGCCGGGCCGAAGCCCTGGAGGTACCGGCGAACGAGGTGCTCGGTGGCCGCCTCCATGGTGAGGCCGGCAGGCGGCGGGCCGAGCCAATCCTCCGCCGCCGCATAGAGGTCGGCCCGCCGGCGCTCCCACGTTCCCGAGGGCGGGACCCTCACGAAGTCCTCCCACAGGCCCACGCCGATCGACCTGTCCTTACCGACCAGCGTGTCGATGTCGGTCCTGCGGATCGGACCCTCCCGCACCCGCTCCCGCACCACCGTGGCAGAAGCTGCGAGCGTTTCGGCGCTGACTGCGTGGCGGGTGGCCCGGAGCCACAGCGTGCGCCTGGCGTCGCGGACCGCACGTGCCAGCGGCCAGTAGTCAGCCTGCGACACCAGGTGGATCGTCACCCGCATCAGCGTCCCCTGGACGACCACCCGCTCCTCGAGGACACGGGTGAGGTCGTCACGGGCGAACCCGGCAACCCGTGATCACAGGCCCACGTACATTGACGGCGCGTACCGGGCCTGGAGGCAGCCCATCAGCTCGAGTGCCTCGGGGATGGGCACCCGGGCCCGTTCGAGCCGGAGCTGACGGGTCAGTAGCGCCCGGTTCAGTTCTCGCTGCGTCAGGACCCGCACGGACACGTAGCTAGCACGGACGGCGGCCGTTCCAGGCGACCAGGCGGTCTATGAGCGGGGCGTCGTCCGGAACGGCGACGGCGTCGGCGAAGGGGTCGGCGAACGCCTGGAGCTCCGGCGGCATGGCGGCCTTCATCCCGTCGAACATCGCCGAACGGTTCTGGCCCGGCATGAAGCGAATGCCGTCGAACGCGAGGCTCACGACCTGCGGGTCCCACGCCGGGCGCTGGCCGGTGGCCATGGCCAGGTCCCACGTGTGGACCGTGACCTCGTTGACGTAGCTGACGAGCATCGCTGCGCCGGACAGCTCCGCCCACGGCAGCCGCATGGTGTGAGCGAGCACGCGGTCGTCGGTCCAGGCCACGTCGACATCGCGGGCGGCCGCCAGCCAGGTCGGGTAGTGGCGGTCGCCCTCGACCGGGGCAAGCACATGCGGCGAGAACGGGTCGTCGCCACGGCCGAGGGCGGCCACCCGCCGCAGCACCGACACCAGGTGGGCGAGCAGGGCGCGGACCTCGAACTCGGGACAGGGCGTGGGGTTGTCGAGCTGCTGCGGTCCCACCCGGCCGATGACGGCGGTCGCCAGGGCGACGGCCTTCTCGAAAGGGAGACGGGGGTCGTCGGCGCCCGAACGCACGTCGGCGAAGGCGGTCGTTGCGGAGTGGTGGGTGGTTGTCATGCGGGCATTCTCCGCCTCTGAACCGGACACCTCGTGACCGGTTTCCGTGCCAACATCGCCGTATGCGCGCCGACCGCCTGGTGGCCATCCTCCTCATGCTGCAGTCCCGTGGGCAGGTCACCGCGGCCGAGGTCGCTCAGGAGCTCGAGGTGTCGGAACGGACGGCCCGGCGGGACCTGGATGCCCTCGGCGTGGCCGGACTGCCGATCTACTCGACGCAGGGCCGCAACGGTGGTTGGAAGCTGGCCGGCGGCGGGCGGACCGACCTCAGCGGGCTCACTGCGTCGGAGGCTCGGGCGCTGTTCCTCGTGGCCGGGCCCTCCTCCGCCGCCACCCCGGAGATCAAGGCCGCCCTGCGCAAGTTGGTGAGGGCCCTACCCGAGCCGTTCCGCAACGACGCCGAGGCCGCCTCCACGGCGGTCGTCGTCGACCCCACCGGATGGGACCGTCCCACCGCGCCCCGGCGCACCCCTCCCCTGCTCGACGCCACCCAGCGGGCAGTGATCGAGGGCCAGCAGGTCACCCTTGGGTACCGGGCCCGGGACGGGGCGGTGACGAGCCGGGTGGTCCATCCCCTCGGGCTGGCCGCCAAGGGCACGGCCTGGTACCTGGTGGCCGCCACCGACGCCGGCCTGCGCACATTCCGGGTCGACCGGATGTCGTCCGTAGAGCCGACGGGCGAGGCCGTTGTGAGGCCGGAGGGTTTCGACCTAGCCGAGGCGTGGCGGCTGATCGCCGACGAGGTCGATCGCGCCGCACACCGGTGGTGGCCCACGGGCTGATGCGCGCCGACGTGGTGTGGATCCTCCGTTCGATGCTCGGCAACCGCGTGCGCATCGGGCCACCCGGCCCGGACGGACGGGTGGAGGTGGAGCTGCGGGGCCACGGCACCCGGTCGCTGGCCGGCGAGGTCGCCGGGCTGGGCGCCATGCTCGAGGTGCTCGACCCGCCCGAACTGCGGGAGCACCTGGCCGCCGTCGGCGCCGAGTTGGTCGGACTGTACGGTGCGGCGACATGAAGAAGCTGGCCGACTACGGCACCGACGACCACCCTGCCGGCGACACCGAGCGGGCCCAGGCTGCGTGGGCGGTGGCCCTCTTCGACGACTGCGAGGCGTGCGACGACCTGCGGGTGGAGCTGACGCTGGAGGAGGCGGGCCGGCCGGGGCAGGGGGTCGTCGCCCACCTCTCCCCCGCCACCGCCCGCCGTCTCCGGGCCGCCCTCGCCACTGCCCTCCGGGAGATGGGGGAACCGGTCGACGGCTGACGAGGTCTCCGGTACCGTCCCGAAGAACGAGTGGGAGCGTCTGCCTCCCATGACGATGCAAAGGGGCCCGGCGGTGCGCATTCGACATCTCGTCTCGATTCTCGCGACCTTGACGCTCGCCACCGGCACGGCCGTACTGCAGGCGCCGGCGGCCTCGGCCGCAACCTTCGCCCCGACCGCGGTGACGCCGCTTCCGAGCGGGTTCAAGGCCATCGAGGTGCACGGACCCACCGGGCGGGTCTTCGTGTCGTCCCCCGCATCCAACGTGGTGACGGTCCTCGACCTCGACGGCGATGTGATCGGCGGCCTGAACGTCGCCGGCGCCGGTGCACTGCTCCTGGACGCCCACATCCTCTACGTCGCGTCCTCGACCGCCGGGCGGATCGACGCGTTCGACACAGCCACGCTCAACCCGGTGGCGAGCTTCGGCGGAGGCACGCTGGTGGCGCCCAACACGCTCGTGAAGGCCGGCGGGCGGTTGTGGACCACTACCGGGACCTGCGGCAACATGCCCCAGCTGGCATCGATCGACGTGATCACCGGGGTGACGACGGTGCACGCCTCGACGGGGAACGGACTCTCCTCGTGCCCCTTCCTGTTCACCAGCCCAGTCGACCCGAACATCGTCCTGGGCTTCGACGCCGGCATAAGCCCTACGACAGTTGTGCGCTACGACGTCTCGACCGGCGCCCCCGTCGTCAAGGAGACCTTCTGGGCGGGTGACAACTCGAACTCCAGGGATGCCAAGGTGCTTCCGGACGGGCAGACGTTCGCCTTGGCTTCGGGCTCCCCGTACGTCATCCGCACCCTGGGCGTGAACCCCCTGAACTACAACGGCGTCATCTACCCCACCGGCCACTACCCGAACGCAGTGGAGGCCACGGCGGCGGGGGGCGGCATGCTGGCCGCCGGCCGCGACGGCACCTACGACAACGACATCGACGTCTTCCGCCTGGGCAACCCGGCGGAGTCGATCTTCCGGTACGACTTCAGAGACACCGGCAACACCCTCAAGGACGCCGGCCTGGCGTTCAGCCCCGACGGCACGCGGCTCTTCGCCGTCTCCGGGAACTGGTCCGGCGACACAGCCATGCTCAACGTGTTCGGCCCCCTGGATGCCGGCGGGCGCTACACGCCGCTCAGCCCCGCCCGCATCCTCGACACGCGCGACGGCACCGGCGGCATCAGCGGGCGGATTGGCTCCGGCGCCACCGTCGACGTGCAAGTGGCCGGGCGGGGCGGGGTCCCCACCACCGGGGTGTCGGCCGTGGCCGTCAACGTGACGGTCACCCGACCCACCGCCGCGGGCTTCCTGACCATCTATCCCGCGGGCGGCCCACGTCCGCTCGCCTCCAACGTCAACTTCACCCCGGACAAGACGGTGCCCAACCTGGTGGTCGTCAAGGTCGGGGTGGGTGGCAGGGTGTCCATGTTCAACTCCGCCGGCGCCACCGACGTGATCTACGACGTCGCCGGATGGTTCTCAGAACCGGGCACCGGGGGCGGGAACGACGGGCTCTACGCGCCCCTGGTGCCGGCCCGCATCCTCGACACCCGCGACGGCACCGGCGGCGGCGTGCGCCTGGGCCCCGGCGCCAGCCTCGACCTGCAGGTCGCCGGTCGTGGCGGGGTGCCGGCCACCAGCGCTGCGGCCGCCGTGCTCAATGTTGCCGCCACCGGCACAACTGCCGCAAGCTACCTGACCGTCCATCCCACCGGCGAGGCCCGGCCGCTCGCCGCCAACCTGAACTTCATCGCCGGCGACACGGTGTCCAACCGCGCCATGGTCAAGCTGGGGACGGGCGGCAGGGTCACGATCTACAACAACGCCGGCTCCACCGACGTCGTGGTCGACGTCGGCGGCTGGTTCGGCGACGCATCGGCCACCGCCGCAGTCGGCAGCTACACCGCGCTCGCACCGGCCCGCCTGCTCGACACCCGCGACGACACGGGCGGCGTCAGTGGCCCGGTGCCGGGCGGCGGCAGTGTGTCCCTCCAGGTCACCGGCCGGGGCGGCGTCCCGGCCACGGGCGTCAGTGCGGTCATCCTCAACGTCACCGCAGTCGATCCCACTGGGCCCGGCTACCTCACGATCTCGCCCTCCGACACCCAGAGACCCCTTGCCGCCGACCTCAACTACGCCGCCGGCGAGACCAGGCCCAACCTCGCAGTGGCCCGGATCGGCGGCGACGGCAGGATCAACCTCTTCACCTCCACCGGCACGCAGCTGGTGGTCGACGTCGCCGGCTGGATGTCCTTGCCGGCGCTCGGCGTCAGGCCAGGCGCGTGAGCTCCACCGTGACGCCAAGGGCTTTGGCCGGTCCGCCGTGGAAGATGCCGTTGAGCGGCGCCAGGTCGGCATAGTCCCGGGCCCGTCCGACGACCACGTGGCGCTCGCCCACCGGGCTGCCGTTCGTGGGGTCGAACGGCAGCCATTCGCCCACCCACGCCTCGACCCACGCATGGCTCTGTCCTGCCAGCACCTCGCCTGGCTCGGCTCGGGATGAGGGGTGGAGGTACCCGGACACGTACCGGGCGGGGATGCCTCGCGCCCGCAGCATGCCGAGGGCGACGTGGGCGAAGTCCTGGCACACGCCGCTGCCGATCTCGAGCGCGTCGGCCGCGGTGGTGGACACGGTGGTCGTCCCCCGTTCGTAGCGGAGCCGCTCCCGCACGGATGCGATGGCCGCCTGGCACGTGCCCATCGGGTCGAGGGACGGGTCGAGGTCGTCCGCCGCCTCCAGCACGCCGCCGTTCAGGGGGACGTACCTGCTGGCGCACAGCAGCTCGGCGTGGACGTCCCGGACGGCGAAGCTTGCCAGCTCGTCCCAGCTCACCGGCGACGCCGGCGGGTCCGGCGTCCCGCTTGTCTCGACGATCGACGTACCCGTGATCACCAGCTCGTCGTGGGGCTCCTGCAGGTCGAAGGAGTGGACGAGCGTCCCCCACCAGTCCCAGTAGCGGTACACGGGGACTTCAGGCGACACCTCGACCTGTGACTCGAGCACGAGCTGACGGTCGTTGGAGATGGGCGTGATCCTGGCCTCGTTGTACGAGGAGGTGACCGGCCGCTCGTACTGGTACCCGGTGACGTGCCGAATCCCGATCCGCCACGTCATTCGCGGCCGCCTGCCACTTCGAGGCTCCACTCCTGGGGTGCGCTCTGGCGGAAGAAACGGCGGGCCACGGCGTCGCCGGCCTCCGAGCAGCACCGCTGGAGCGACTCGAGGTGGCCGGGCAGGTCGGACACCAGCTCCTGGACCCTGCGGAACTCCAGGTCGGTGCGGGCCCGCCCAAGGATGCGGCGGGCCTCGTCGTCGAGGCCGGCCCGGCCGGCGCCGGGCTGCAGCTGGGCCAGGCACTCCTCGGCCTGGCCCAGGGCGTGGAAGGCGGACCGGGGAAAGAGACGGTCGAGCAGGAGGAACTCGGCGACCAGGTCCGGCTCGACCCGGCGGCGGTAAGTCCGCAGGAAGGCCTCGTGAGCCGAACAGCAGCGCAGGGTGCTGACCAGGTCGGCGGGCATGGACAGGTCACCCAAGGTGGCCGACAGCAGTCGGGCGGTCATGTCCACCCGCTCGAGGCTCCGGCCCAGCACCAGGAACAGCCAGCCGTCGTCGCGGCTCATGGTGGAGTCCGCCAGGCCGGCGAGAATGGCCGCCCGCTCCTTCACGTAGGCGAAGAAGGCGTGGGGCGATCCCCCCGCGACCCGGGTCACCACCCCCGGCAGGGCGTTGTAGGTGGCGTTGAGGCACTCCCACATCTCCGACGAGATGGAGTCGCGGGCGCTGCGGGAGTTCTCCCGGGCCGCGAACAGGCTGCCGGCGATCGAGCTGGTGCTGGTGCTGTCGAAGGCCAGGATGTCCAGGATGTCGGCGGTGTCGAGGGGCTCCTCCGACGCCTTCACGCCCATGACCGCCAACAGGCCCCGGCAGGCGGCGTCCTCCTCCACCGACGGATCCTCGAGGGTGCGGTGCACGGCCACGTCGAGGATGCGCGCCGTGTCCTCCGCCCGCTCGACGTAGCGGCCGACCCAGTACAACGACTCGGCGATCCGGCTCAGCACGAGCGGGCCTGCTGCTGCTGGGCGGCTTGGGCGACCGCCGGCCCAGGATCGAGGGGTGAGCTGGCTGCGGCGGGGGCCAGCACACGAGGTGCGGCCGGACGGGCCTGGTACACGGCGCGAGCCGCGCTCGGGTCGGCCAGGACCCACGTGTCCTTCGAGCCCCCGCCCTGGCTGGAGTTGACCACCAGGCTGCCTTCGGGCAGGGCCACCCGGGTCAGGCCACCGGGCACGACCCACACCCGCTCGCCGTCGTTCACCGCGAACGGCCGTAGATCGACGTGGCGGGGAAGCAGGCGGTCACCGATCTGGGTGGGCGACGTCGACAGCTGGACCACCTCCTGGGCGATCCACCCCCTTGGGTCGGCTTGGAGGACGTGGCGCATCCGCTCAAGCTCCTTGGGCGCGGCGGCGGGGCCGATCACGAGCCCGTACCCGCCGGATCCGGCCACCGGCTTGAGCACCAGCTCGTGCAGCCGGCCCAGCGCCGCTTCCAACTGGTCGGGCTCCTCGAGCCGGTATGTGTCGACGTTGGCCAGGATGGGGTCCTCGTCGAGGTAGTAGCGGATGATGTCGGGGACGTAGGTGTAGAGCAGCTTGTCGTCGGCGACGCCGTTGCCGACAGCGTTGGCGATGGTGACGTTGCCCGCCCGAGCTGCGTTCACGATGCCGGGACAGCCGACGACCGACCCGGCCCGGAACTGCAGCGGGTCGAGGTACTCGTCGTCGACCCGCCGGTAGACCACGTCGACGCGCTGCTCGCCCTCGGTGCTGCGCATGAAGACGAAGTTGCCCCTGCACACGAGGTCGCGTCCTTCGACGAGCTCCACGCCCATCTGGCGGGCCAGGAAGGCGTGCTCGAAGTAGGCGGAGTTGTAGATGCCGGGAGTGAGCACGACGACCGTGGGATCGGGCACCCCCGATGGCGTGGATGCCCGTAGTGCCTCGAGCAGCCGGGCGGGATAGCTGTCGACGGGCCGCACCCGGTGGCTGGCGAACAGCTCGGGGAAGACGCGGGCCATCGTCCGGCGGTTCTCGATCACGTAGGAGATGCCGGACGGCGTCCGCAGGTTGTCCTCGAGGACGCGGAACTCACCGTCGGAGCCCCGCACCAGGTCGATCCCTGCGACGAGCACCCGCACGCCGTTGGGAGGCTCGATGCCGGCCGCCTCCCGGTGGAAGTGGTCGCAGGTCGTGACCAGGGCCCGAGGGACGATGCCGTCGTCGAGGATGCGGCCCCGGCCGTAGACATCGGCCAGGAACGCCTCCAGCGCCCGCACCCGCTGGTCGACGCCGGCCTCGATCTTTGGCCATATGGTGGCCGAGAGGATGCGGGGCACGAGGTCGAGGGGGAACGGACGCTCCTCGCCGGAGTGGGAGAACGTGATGCCCTGGTCCCGGAAGGCGTGGTCGCGTGCCGTGCACCTGCTCACGAAGTCGTCGGCCGAGAGCGATTGGAGGACCTCGTAGAGCGCCTTGTACGGGGCGCGCGGAGCGCCGGCGGGGTCGAACATCTCGTCCCAGCCGGTGCCGACCGGATAGTCGTCCATGAAGTCGCCCACCCCGCCATGGTGCCAATTGCGGGTTTCCAACGCATTTCGGCTGTCCTGCGGTTGGGTCAACTTGTCCGGTGCCGTTCCGGCGGACGAGCCGTCACCGCGGGTTCCCGGTGACGAAACCCGCCCGTAACCCGCACCCGGTTCACTGTGCCCATGGTCCTCGCCAACCTACCGGCCACACCAGAAGGGGGAGACGAATGCGAAGCACCATCTACGACGACATCGGCGGCGCGTCGGCGGTGACCGCCGTCGTCGACGCGTTCTACGAGCGCGTCGTCGCCGACCCCGATCTCACGTCCTACTTCGACGGCCGCGACATGGGCCGCCTCAGAGCGCACCAGCGCGCCCTCGTGACGGTGGCCCTGGGCGGCACCTCGGAGCAGTACAACGGCCGCATGATGCACCCCGCCCACGCACGCATCGCGATCACGAACGAGGCGTTCGACAAGGTGCTCGACCACCTCCTCGCCGTGCTGACGGAAGTGGGAGTCCCAGCGGCCTCGTCGGCCAAGATCCTGGCCATCCTCCAGCCGTTGCGCACCGACGTGGTGCAGCCCTCCCTGGCGGCTGTCAAGTGATCCTGTAGCGACGCGTCGGTCAGCTGAAGGGCCACGGCCGCTACTCTCCCGGTTCGCCCTCCGGCGAACCGGCCCTGGTCGGCGACGGCCGGCCGTACAGGACCTTGGCGGCCAGCACCAGGCCGACTGCGGCGAGCCGCCGGACGGGCAGCCTGGTGCCTATCGCCGGCTGGAGCCACCACTGGTCGTCAACCCAGCCGTCGATCTCGGCCTCGACGGATCCGACTTCAGCCAACACCGTGCCGCCCGTCTCGACGAGATCAAACCGGTCCGCCCGTCTGACGAGCGAGGCGACCGGCGCGCTGGTCTCGTCCCGCACAGCGATGCCCCGGCCCGAGCCCAGGTAGGTCGCCAGGGCGGCGCCGTCGGCACCGAAGGCGACGACAGCGCGGGCGGCCGGCTCGTACACGACAAGGCGGAAAAGCACCGATCCGTCGTGGTTGCGGCAGGTGAGCGGCGGCGTCGCCCGGTCCTGGGTGCCGTCGACGACCGCCTCGACCAGGCCGCTGGAGCCTATGAAGACCAGCGACGAGCGGCCGGAGCGGCGGAGGAGCGTGCAAGCCGGCCCGTCGGCGAACGGGGGAACGTCATCGGGCCGGTACAGGTGACCGCCGGCCGAGAGGACGCGTTGGAGCGCTTCGACGGCCTTGACCGGGTCAGGCCGCAACTCGGCGAGGCAGTTCGGGCAGGAAGCCATGTTCGCCGGCCAGTCGCGCCCGCAGTGGCGGCAGCGGAGCGTTGCGGAGGGGTCCTCGACGAGGTCGACGAGGCAGTCGGGGCACACGACCCGCTCGGCGGGCCAGCCCTTGCGGCACGAGGGGCACCACCGGTTCATGCCGCGGGCCCGGAAAGGCAAGACTGCATACATGACCATCGTGCACCGGGTTCTGTACCCGCACCCCATCGCCGACCTCGACGAGTACCTGGCGCGGGGAGGCGGCAAAGGGCTGGAGGCGGCACGCACGGTCGAGCCGCTGGTCCTCATCGAGGTGCTCGAGGCGTCGGGTCTCCGGGGTCGGGGCGGCGCCGGGTTCCCCACCGGCACCAAGTGGCGCACCGTGGCCGAGAACCGCTCCCCGGTGCTGCCGACGACGGTGGTCGTGAACGGCGCCGAGGGCGAGCCGGGCACCTTCAAGGACCGCACGATCATCCGCAACGACCCGTTCCAGGTGGTGGAGGGGGCGTTGATCGCCGCCCTGGCCGTCGGCGGGCGCAGCGTGATCTTCGGGCTCAAGAAGTCCTTCGGCGAAGAGGTTGCCCGCCTGCAGCAGGCCATCGACGAGATCGTCGCCGCCGGTTGGGCGGACGGCGTCGAGCTCGACGTGTTCGAAGGCCCCAACGAATACCTCTACGGCGAGGAAACGGCCCTGCTCGAGACCATCGACGGCCGGTACCCCTTCCCCCGCATCGCCCCTCCGTTCCGCCGCGGCGTCACCGAGGTGGTGGACACGGCCAGCGAAGCCACCTCCGGCAGCGGCCTGTCCGCCCCCATCGAGATGGCGGGCGAGGGCGGCGACAGCGTGGCCCCGCCCACCCTTGCCAACAACATCGAAACGCTGGCCAACGTCCCCCGGATCATCGCCCGGGGCGCCGACTGGTTCCGCACCGCTGGAACCAAGGAGTCGCCCGGCACGATCGTCTGCACCATCACGGGCAGCACCGTCCGCCATGGCGTCGGCGAGGTGCAGATGGGCACCCCGCTGCGCGAGGTCATCGAGTCCATCGGAGGCGGGGTGGCGCCAGGCCGGCGGATCAAGGCCGTCCTACCGGGTGTGGCGCAGGGCTTCATCCCCGAGTCGCTCCTGGACACACCCGTGAGCTACGAGGGACTGGCCGCCATCGGCAGCGGCCTCGGGTCGGCCGGGTTCATCGTCCTGGACGACACCGTCGACCTGGTCGCAGTGGGTGCGGGAGTCTCCCGGTTCCTGGCCATCGAGTCCTGCGGGCAGTGCACGCCCTGCAAGCAGGACGGGCTGCAGCTCGCCGAGCTCATGGGCAAGGTGTGCCGCTCGGACGCCGCCGACCACGACCTGGCCACCATCCAGAAGCGGGTCGACACGGTGGCCGATGAGGCCCGCTGCTACCTGGCCACCCAGCACCAAACCGTCCTGGCCAGCCTGCTCGAGCGCTTCCCCGACGAGGTGCAGGCCCACCTGGACGGGACGGCCACCGCCGTCGAGCCCGAGCTGGTGGCCGAACTGGTCGACATCGCCGACGACCACGCCACATGGGACGAGCGCCACCGGGAGAAGCAGCCGGACTGGACCTACGACGAGGAGTGGTCCGGCAAGGTGCCGTCCGAGCTGTACGGGGAGCACCGGGCGCCCCAGGATCTGGAGGAGTGATCAGCCGGCGGTAACCGCGAACCGGCGGGTGAGGAAATCCCAGACGACGTTCGTGGTGTCCAGGCCGGGGGGCCGGAACCACTCGTGCCCCCCGCCGTTCACGCGGTACCTGACGACCGCGGCCTCGGCCCGGCAGTCCGCTCCCCGCATCGCGCTCACCTGCGGTACCGCAGGGACTGGCTGGGTGGAGGAGCACCCGGCCTGGGCCCGCCAGAAGGCGAAGAAGTCCTCCACCGCAGCCACCGACCCGCGCCGCCTGGCGCCCCAGTCCGCCACCCGCCCGCCCCCGTAGGGCACTGTCCGGTCGTTGGAGCCGGCCACCACCATCACCGCCACCGGCCGCGCCGGCCGGCACGAGGACTCGAACCCCTGGCCCGCCGTCCCTCCGATGGCGGCGACGGCCGTGACCTTGTCGGCGAGATCGCACGCCACCCGGCCGGCCATCACCGCCCCGTTCGAGAAGCCGACGACCGCCACCCGTTGCGGGTCCGCTCCCGTCCGGGCGCCGGTCTCCTCGATGAGGAGGCGGAGGAAGCGGACATCATCCACCGGCCCGTTTGCCACAACGGGGTCGGCACCCGGCCGGCCGTCGTTCCATGCGCCACCGAAGGCATCGGGGTAGGCGACCACCGCACCCTGGGCCAGCGCCAGCGGTTCGAACCCGGCCGAACGCATGTCGGCGCCCCGTCCGCCGACGCCGTGCAGGACCACGACCACGCCTGTCGGCAGCGCTCCGTCGGGCCGGGCGGGCACCACGGTGCTCCATCGTCGGGGGTGGGCGTCGACCTGCACCTGGTGCTCGTGCACCCCGGCGGCCAGGTAGGCCGGCGCGGGCGGAGGAGGCTCGGGGGCGACGGTGGCCGGGACCATGCTTGCGGGAACGACGGCGGCGGGAACGGTGGTCGTCGGCGCAGGCGGCGCAGGCGCCGGCGCCGGCTCTAGGACCGGCCCGGCCGCCCTCGTGGGGCGCTCGTCCGGCGAGGTGGCGCAGGCGACCAGGACGGCCGCGGCGGTGAGCGCGACCAGAACCCTTCTCGAACCCCCCCCACCCACGGCGTCAAGGAAATCACACCTCGTGCGGAGACGCACGTGCCGTGGGGTAGCGTTCGGTCGATTCAACACCCGGCGAGAGCGGCAGTAACCAGGTCTTCGATCGTCGTTCGTGCAACGGCGGCACGAAAGGATCGGGCCACAGGCCCGGGACCTTCGATCGCGCCCGCCGACCCCGGGCCGGCCACGTCGGAGGGGCGGGAGACCTTCCTCGACGTCGTCCGGGCCGTCGCCATCGTGCGGGTCATCGCCTGGCACGCCTTCGGGGTGGCGTGGATCACCTACGTGGTGGCGGCCATGCCGGCGATGTTCTTCGTCACGGGCAGCCTGCTGGCCAAGTCGTTCGGCCGGCGGTCAGCGAGGACCGTGCTCGTCGACCGCTTCCGCCGGCTGCTCGTGCCGCTGTGGGCGTTTGGGCTGGTGGCATGGGCGGTGATGGCGGTCGGGGCGTGGCAGACCGGGACCGGCCTGCCGCTGCACCGGGCCGTCACGTGGATCCTCCCCCTCGCCGACCCGGTCGGCACCGCATGGGAAGGCGGCTGGCTGTCGTCCCACCTCTGGTACCTGCGCACGGTGGTGTGGCTGCTGCTCGCCGCTCCCCTCCTGCTCCGAGCCCTGCGCCGGTTCCCCGTCCTCACCCTGCTCGCCCCCATCGCCGCCGTCTTCTGGCTCGACGTCGTGACGCGCAGGCCCGGCGGCCTTCCGTTCCACACCACGGTCAGCTACCGGCTCGCCTGGGGGGCCGGCGACCTGGCGCTGTACTCGGTCTTCCTCATGGCCGGCTTCCTGCATCGCGACGGCGCGTTGCGAGCCATCACACGCCGGGCCTGGCTGGCCCTCGCCGTCTTGTGCGCCATCGCCGCAGTGGCCTGGCGTTTCACCCAGCCGGTTCCCCTGGGCGTCGTCAACAACTCCCACCCGATGCACCTGTTCGTCGGGGCGGGGTGGCTGGCCCTGGCGCTCGCCGCCCAGCGGCCGCTCGCCCGCCTCGGGGCCAGCCGGTTCGCCCGAGTACCGATCCGCGCCGTCGGGGCCCGGGCCCTCACCATCTACCTGTGGCACACCGCCGCCATCATCGTCGCCGTCAACCTGTTGGAGGTCCGCAACGTGGGGGGCCCGGTGGCGTACCCCGTCGGGCTCGCAGTTCTCACGGGCGCCGGCATCTACGTGGCCGTCCACCTCTTCGGCTGGATCGAGGACCTGGCCGCCGGCCGTCGCCGTAGCCGCGCCGCTGCGCCGGCTCTCAGGCGGCCCCGATCGGTCATTCCTGCGGTCGCGTCACTCGCCCTCGCGGCGGTGGCCGGCGCAGTGCTCCTCTCACCCCACGTCAGGCCCGCCGGCGTCTCGGAGGCGGCGGCCGTCTCCCGGTCGAACCGGCGGCCGCCGATCCCCTCCCAGCCTCCGCCGGCGCCCACCTTCGCAGCCGCCGACCCGGCCGCAGTACCGGCCCAGCCGGCTCCCGTCACCCCGCAGACCGAAGGGAAGGTTTTCGACCGGCTCGACGAGCTTCTCGTGGCGTGGGCCGAGCGGACCGCCGTCGAGGGGGCGATGGTGGGAGTGGCCGGTCCGACACTCCGTTGGACCGGCGCCACCGGCAGCCGCCCGGACACGGGCGTGTCCGTCTCAGCGGACGACCGGATCGACCTGGCCTCGCTCACCAAGCTGTTCACCGCCGCCCTCGTCCACCGCTTCGCCGACGACGGGCGCATCGACCTTGCGTCGCCGGTCCCTGTCCTGGCATCGCTGCCGTACTTCCCCTACAACCTGGGCATCACCGTCGAACAGCTTCTCTCCCACACGAGCGGCCTTATCAACTACCTCGAAACCGACGCCTACGCTGCTGACCCCGACGCAGTCCATGACCCGGTGTCGGGCGTGATGGCGAGCGTGGCCCACCCCCTGGCCGACGACCCGGGCAAGGCGCACCTGTACTCCAGCACCAACTACCTCCTGCTCGGCCTGCTGCTGGAGGACCTGACCGGCCGGCGGCTGAGCGATCTCTTCCGTGACATCTACTTCAACCCGCTCGGCATGCGCGATACCACCCACCGGGCGCCTGCACCGACGTCGCCTCGCGGCGGCACGGCGGGGATCGAGACCCGGCTCCCGGACCTGCTCAAGGCCGGGCAGGCGATCCTGCGGGACCATGTCGGCCTGTCGGTCGCCGCCTTTGCAGCCATGACGGCGATCGACCTCGACTCGGGATTCGGGCCCGGGACGTTCGGCTTCTGCCCCTGTCACATCGACGACGCAGGGGCCCGCAGGTTCTTCGGAGTCGGCTACTACGGGGCGACGACCCTGCTCGCCCATGCCCCAGCGCTGAACCTCACGATCGCTGTCGACCTGGTCGATTCATTAGGGCACAACGGGGGGTACGATACGGTCTTCACTCTCTTCGAGATGCTGGAGGAAATGGCTGCATCGCCCTGATCGCCGGCCATAGCCCCTGGCCACACTGCACTCCACGCTGCGCGATTCAGACGTCACTTTCGGGGCAAGGGTTCATTGGGTTCCCGGCGGGCCTCCATGCCGTGGTGGCCTCGTCACAACCGGACTGGGGTCGCCCGGCGTTTCCCGGTCCACACGACTGATGGAACGAGGAGGCACTGTGCGAAGGATCGGGGCCACGACCCGGATTGGCGTCGCGGCGATATGCCTGGCGTTGGTAGCGGCGGCGTGTGGCGGATCGGACGACGAGGGCGGCGGCGGGACGGCGCAGCCGGGCGGGCAGACCGGCGGGACAGTAAAGACCGGCGGAGTGTTCAGGGTACCGATCGGCGAACCGGCGGCCATCGACCCCTACCAGGCCCGTGAGTCCGAGGGCAGCAACGTGACCGTCCGGCTCTTCACCGGCCTGGTCACCTACGACGGCAACGCCGAGCTGAAAATGCGGCCGGGCGTGGCCGAGCGCTGGGCGCCCAACGCCGACTGCACCGAGTGGACGTTCAACCTCCGCCGCGGCTCGAAGTTCCACAACGGCGAGGAAGTCGACGCCAACGCGTTCATCAGAGGCTGGACCCGTGCTTCCATCGGCACCGCCGCCTCCCAGGTCGCCTACCACCTGCAGCAGATCCAGGGCTACGCCGCCCTCCACGCCACGCCGCCCACGGCGACCACGTTCTCCGGTGTCTCGGCGCCGGACCCCTACACGCTGATCACGAAGCTCGACGCCGGTGACTGCGAGTTCGACAAGCAGCTCGTCCACCCGGTGGCCAGCCCCGTCCCCAACGGTGCCGGCGCGGCCAACGACGCCACGTTCAACGACGCACCGATCGGCAACGGCCCGTTCATGCTCAAGCCCGGTACCAAGTGGGAGCACAACCAGCGCATTTCGCTGGTCCGCAACGAGCAGTACTTCGGCACCAAGCCGAACCTCGACGGGATCGAGTTCATCATCTTCCCGGCCCAGGGCCGGCTCGAGGCCGAGTACCGGGCCTTCACGGCCGGGGAGGTCGACTTCGCCCGCATCCCCCCCACGCTGAACCAGCAGGCCGAGGCCACGTACAAGCCCCAGGGCAGCTACATCAAGAGCGAGCAGAGCGGCATCAACTACATCCAGGTCAACACCGCCAAACCGCCGTTCAACAACGCCGACGCCCGTAAGGCCCTGTCCATGGCCATCGACCGTGACGCCATCAACAAGGGCGTGTACCAGGGTTTCCTGACCCCGGCCACGTCGTTCATCTCCCCGCCGTTCGGTCAGTTCTACTCGCCCGGCGTCTGTGGCGACTGGTGCAAGTACGATGTGGCCAAGGCCAAGGACTTCGCCGCCCGCGGTGGGCTCACGCCTGGCACCCGGCTCAAGCTGGGTTACAACAACGACGGTGGTCACGAACCGCTCGTACAGGCGTGGAAGGACCAGCTCGAGCGCAACCTCGGTGTCGTCGTTGAGCTCGACGGCGTGCCCTTCGCCGAGCACCTGCAGAAGCGCGACCGCGGCGACTTCGACTTCGCCCGGGCCGGCTGGTCCACCGACTATCCCTCGCCGGACGGCTTCGTGACTCCGCTGCTGAAGACGGGCAGCGAGGACAACGACGGGAAGTACTCCAATCCGGAGGTCGACGCCCTTCTCGCCCGCCAGAAGACCGTGCGCAGCGACAGCGAGCGGAAAAAGGTGATCGAGGACATCGAGAAGATCGCCATCGGCCGTGACCTGGCCCTCGTCCCCACCTACTACCGGACCGCCTACCGGGTGTTCGACTCGACCAAGTGGACCGGAATGGGCCTCGACTTCTTCGAGCGGCCCACGCTGGAGACCGTAAGTCAGAAGTAGCAACCCAGCATGGGCAAGTACGTCGTCCGGCGCCTCTTACAAATGATGCTGGTCCTGTTCGGGGCCACCATCATCCTGTTCCTCTGCCTGTTCGTGGTGCCGGGCGACCCCATCACCACATTGCAGGGCGAGGGACGCCAGCTCGATCCATCCACACGGGCGGCGTTGGAGCAGCGGTACGACCTCGACAAGTCGATTCCCCAGCAGTACATCTCCTACCTCGGGCGGCTCACCCAGGGCGACTTGGGCGAGTCGTACGTCTACCGCCGGTCGGTGAACACGATCCTCAGTGAGAAGCTCGGCAACACCGCCAAGCTGTCGCTGGCCTCCATCGTGCTGATGATCGCGTTCGGCGTCGCCGCCGGCATCCTCGCGGCCGTGTTCCGGTACTCGTTCTTCGACGTGCTGGTCACCCTGGCCACGACGTTCGCCGTGGGCGTACCCGTCCTCATCATCGGCCTGGGGTTACAGAACGTATTCGCCATCAACCTGGGCTGGCTGCCGCTCCAGGGGCAATCGGCGGGCAACCGCGCCCTCATCCTGCCGGCGATCACGCTCGCCTCACTCGACACCGCACTCGTGAGCCGACTGATGCGGGGAACGATGTCGGAAGTGATGCGGGCCGATTACATCCGCACCGCCTACGCCAAGGGGTTGTCCAAGCGCGTCGTCATGCTCAAGCACGCCCTGCGCAACTCGATCATCCCGGTGCTCACGTACCTTGGCATCGCCTTCGGAGGACTCCTGGGCGGGGCCATCATCGTCGAGACGGTGTTCAACTGGAACGGCATCGGCCTGGCCCTCGTCGGGGCCATCCAGTCCCAGGACAACCCGATCGTGCTGGGCGCGGTCACCTACGGTGTCCTGGTGTTCGTACTCGTCAACCTCGTTGTCGACGTGGCGTACGCCTTCCTCGACCCCCGGATCCGGCTGGAGTGATCGCATGACGGACCAGGCCGTTCCGGCCGCCCCGCCCGTCGGGGAGATCACGCTCGAAGCCGGCGCCGGCGGGTTCGGCGGCGCCGAAAGCCAGGCCGCCGCAGTCGGCGGGATGACCCGCCAGACCCAGTTCGGCAACATCCGCCGCCGGTTCCTCCGCAACAAGCTGGCGGTGCTCGGACTCGTCATCCTGACGATCGTGTTCGTGACCGCGGTGTTCGCGCCGATCATCGCCACCCATCCCCCCACGGCACAGGATCTGAACATCACCCTGCAGGGCCCTTCCTCCGAGCACTGGCTGGGCACCGACGAGCTCGGCCGGGACGTGTTCAGCCGGATCGTCCATGGCACCCGTATCGCAGTCACCGTCGGGTTGGTGTCGATCTTCCTGGCCCTGGTCATCGGCGTGGTCCTCGGGTCCGTCTCCGGCTATCTCGGCCGGGGCTGGGACGCCCTCATCATGCGCGTTGCCGACGTGTTCTTCGCCTTCCCCCTGATCATCGGCGCCATCATCATCATCCTCGTGGTCGGCCGGGGCGTCGCACCGGTGATCATCGCCCTCGGCTTGTTCAGCTGGGCCACCATCGCCAGGCTGCTGCGCAGCTCGATCCTGTCGATCCGGGAGAGCGAATACGTGGAGGCGGCCCGGTCCCTCGGGGCCGGCAAGTGGCGGATCGTCACCCGCCACATCCTGCCCAACAGCATGGCTCCGGTGCTCGTCTACGCCATGGTCAGCGTGGCCGGCGCCATCGTGGCCCAGGCGTCGCTGAGCTTTCTCGGCGTCGGCGTCCCGCCCGACGTACCCGACTGGGGCAACATGATCTCCTCGGGCCAGAAGTACTTCGGGTTCAAGGACTACCTCTGGTTCTTCCCGAGCATGGCGGTGGTGTTCACCGTCCTCGGGTTCGTCTTCGTTGGCGACGGCCTGCGCGACGCGCTGGACCCGCGCCTCCGGTGAGCCGTCCATCCCGCTCACAGCGCCGCTCGGGCTCCTGGCGAGCGACCAGGCAACACGGTGAGTGAGGCGCTGCTCTCCATCGAGGATCTGCGCGTCCACTTCCACACCGACGCCGGCGTGGTGAAGGCGGTCGACGGCGTGAGCTGGTCGATCGCCCCCGGCGAGACGCTCGGCATCGTCGGCGAGTCGGGCTCGGGCAAGTCGGTGTCGGCCCTGGCCGTGATGGGACTGGTCGAGGTCCCGCCCGCCAGGTACGAGTCCGGTCGGATCCTGTTCAAGGGCCGGGACCTGCTCATCGCAGACGAGAAGGAGCGACGAGCCATCCGGGGCAAGGAGATCTCCATGATCTTCCAGGATCCCCTGACCGCCCTGAACCCGGTGTTCCGGGTCGGCCACCAGATCGCCGAGGTCATCCAGGCCCACGAGAAGATGGGCCGGATCGCGGCGCGGGCCAAGGCCGTCGACCTGCTGGGCGAGGTTGGCATCCCCAACCCCCGCCAGCGTGCCCGTGAGTACCCGCACCAGTACTCGGGCGGCATGCGCCAGCGGGCCATGATCGCCATGGCCCTGGCCCTCGACCCGGTGGTCCTGCTGGCCGACGAGCCCACCACCGCCCTCGACGTCACCGTCCAGGCCCAGATCATGGATCTGCTCATCCGGCTGCAGTCCGATCGGGGCACCGCCATCGTCCTCATCACCCACGACCTCGGCCTGGTGGCGGGCCACGCCGATCGGGTGCTCGTAATGTACGCAGGCAAGGTCGCCGAGCTGGGGACGCTCGACGACGTCTACTACCGCCCCCGTCACCCGTACACGCTCGGACTGCTGAACAGCCTGGCCCGGATGGACCAGCGCCGCACCGAGCGCCTCCAGCCGATCATCGGCCAGCCCCCGAGTCTGATCCGGCTGCCACCCGGCTGCCCCTTCAACCCCCGCTGCCCGTTCGCCACCGACATCTGCCGGCGGGAGATGCCACCGCTCGAGCCCAAGGACGGCCCCGCCCACCTGGCCGCCTGCCACCACAGCGACCAGGTCGCCCTCGCCCAGTCGCCCGCTGCCTCGTGACTCCATGACGGCGCTCGTCGAGGTCGAGAACCTGGTCAAGCACTACCCGATCCGCTCCGGCATCGTCTTCCGCCACGACGTCGGTGCGGTCAAGGCGATCGACGGCATCTCCTTCGACCTGGAGGCCGGCGAGACGTTTGCACTCGTAGGCGAGTCTGGCTGCGGCAAGTCGACCACGGCCCGGGCCGTGCTGCGGCTGATCGAGCCGACGTCGGGCAGCATCCGGTTCGAAGGCGAGGACATCACAACTGCGGGAGCGAGCCGGCTCCGGGCCCTGCGCCGGGAGATGCAGATGATCTTCCAGGACCCCTTCGCGAGCCTGAACCCGCGCATGACCGTGCGGGGGATCCTGCGTGAGCCGTTCACCATTCACGGCCTGGACGCGGACGGCAAGGTGGAGTCGCTCCTCGAGGTGGTCGGCCTGCTCCCGGAGCACGCCGACCGGTACCCGCACGAGTTCTCCGGCGGTCAGCGCCAGCGGGTCGGCATCGCCCGGGCCCTCGCTCTCAACCCGAAGCTGATCGTCTGCGACGAGCCTGTCTCCGCCCTCGACGTGTCCATCCGGGCCCAGGTCATCAACCTGCTCGAGGACCTGCAGGCCCAGCTGAAGCTGACCTACCTCTTCATCGCCCACGACCTGAGCGTGGTGCGTCACATCGCCGACCGGGTGGCCGTCATGTACCTGGGCACGATCGTGGAGACAGCGCCCACCGACGACCTGTTCGAACGGCCGTCGCACCCGTATACCCAGGCCCTGATCTCCGCCGTGCCGGTGCCCGACCCGAACCGCGAACGGGCCCGAAGGCGCATCCTGGTGACGGGCGACGTGCCGAGCCCGATCAACCCGCCGAGCGGCTGCCGGTTCCGCACCCGCTGCCCCAAGTTCGCCACCTCGCTGAGCGAGGCCGAGCAGCGGCGCTGCATCGACGAGCCACCTGCCCTCGTCGATCGGGGCGAGGGCCACCCCTCCGCCTGCCACTACGCAGAGGCGCGCGAGCTCGTCTAGCAGGCGGTCTGGAACGTTGACCATTTGCGCGCTTCGGGTACATGCAGGACACACATGTCTGTCTCCCTACGCCCACAACACGTCGGTCGCTACCGCGACATAGCCCGCCTGCTCGTGAAGTACGGGCGCTCCGACCTCGTCAAGCAGGCCGGCCTCGACGACGTGGCCGACTTCAGCGCCGAGGGCGACGTGCCCCCCAAGGCCGAGGAGCTCACGGACGACCTCGAGAAGATGGGGCCGACGTACATCAAGCTGGCCCAGCTCCTGTCCACCCGCTCCGACCTGATCCCGCCCCCCTATGCCCGGGCGCTGAGCCGCCTGCAGGACTCGGTCGAGCCCTTTGCGTTCGAAGATGTCGAGCGCATCGTCACCGAGGAGCTCGGCGTGCGCCTGTCGAGGGCCTTCTCGTCGTTCGAGGCCAAGCCCCTCGCTTCGGCGTCGCTCGGTCAGGTCCACCGGGCCACGCTGCGCGACGGCCGCGAGGTTGTCGTCAAGGTGCAGCGCCCCGGCATCAAGGAGCGCATCGCCGAGGACATGGAGGCGCTGGCCGAGCTGGCCGAGTTCGCGGACAAGCACACCGAAGCAGGCCGGAAGTACGGCTTCAGTGACCTGCTCGAGCAGTTCCGCCGTTCCCTGAACGGCGAGCTCGACTACCGGCGGGAAGCGGCCAACCTGACTGCGCTGGCCAAGATCGAGTCGAAGTACGACGCCCTGGTCATTCCCGAGCCGATCGAGGACTACACGACCGGCAAGGTCCTGACCATGGACTTCATCCGGGGCCGCAAGATCACCGACCTGGGCCCCCTGGCCAAGATGGAGTTCGACGGCACTCGGCTGGCCGAGCAGCTGTTCGAGGCCTACCTCGACCAGATCCTGGTCGACGGGTTTTTCCACGCCGACCCCCACCCGGGCAACGTCCTCCTGACCGACGACAACCGCGTTGCGCTGATCGACCTGGGCATGGTGGCCCGGGTTCCCGGGAACATGCGCAAGCTCCTGGTGAAGCTGCTGCTCGCGTTGAGCGACGGCGACGGTAGGAAGACGGCCGACGCCGCGGTCGAGCTCGGCCGCCCGCTAGAGGACTTCGACGGCGAGGCGTTCTGCACCAATGCGTCCCGGTTGGTGGAGCAGAGCCAGGGGTTGAGCATCCAGGAGCTCGACGCCGGCTCCATGGTCATGGAGCTGATGCGCATCTCCGGCGACCACGGCCTGCGCCTGCCCCCGGAGCTGTCGATGCTGGGCAAGGCCCTGCTGAACCTCGACCAGGTCGCCCGGGCGCTCGACCCCGACTTCGACCCTAGCGAAGCCATCCGCCGGCATACGGACTCCATCCTCGAGAGCCAGATGCGAACATCCCCGGGAAGTGCGTTCGCCGCCCTGCTGGAGGCCCGCGACTTCGTGGAACAGCTTCCCGGCCGGGTGAACAAGGTCATGGACTCCATGGCCGAGGGCACCTTCCACCTCGACGTCCACGCCTTCGACGAGGCCGAGCTGATGCGGGGCTTCCAGAAGCTGGCCAACCGCCTGACAATGGGCCTGGTGCTCGCCGCACTGATCGTCGGCGCCGCCATGCTGGTCCAGGTCGAGACGTCGTCGAAGCTGTTCGGCTACCCGGCCCTCGCCATCCTGTGCTTCCTCGCCGCCGCTGCGTGCGGCTTCGCTCTCATGCTCTCGATCGTGCGCACCGACCGCAAGGTCAACGCCCAGACCCGGAACAAGCGGCTGTAGCGGTCAGGGCCGGCGGCCGATGAAGGCGATCAGCTTCGTCTGCTCGTCGGCGTCGTCGGGGACCTCGACCCGCGGGCCGTAGTGGCCGCTGTTCCGCAGCAGCTCGTCCAGGGGCTCCATCCCCTCGAGCATCCGGTGAACCTCGTCGGGGTCGAGGGTCTCGTCCTGGCCGGTGGCGCGGGCCAGATCCCAGGTGTGGAGCAGCACGTCGCCGGTGACGATCATGTCCACCGTCTGTTCAACCGACTTGTGTCCCATGGGCCCGTCGAACTCCCGGGCTGAGACCACGGGATCGTCGAGCATCGCCCGCACCGCGTCGCTGAAGGTCGCCCACGCCCCGACCGGGTCCGTGTCGACCGTCGTCGGCCTCGGCAGGCTGATGCCGGCGGCCGACTCGAAGAACCCGGGCACCCACTCGACCAGGTGACGGACCACGTCGCGCGCCACCCATCCCTCGGGGGGCGCCGGGTTGTCCCATGCGCCTTCCGGCACCCCGTTCACCCGCTCGGTGAACCGTCCGGCGACCTTGCTGTACCGCTCACTGCATTCGCTCATGCCCACCCTGACGTTCGGGGTCCCGGGAACTCATCGGACGAGCAACCGTAGGGCGACGGTCACGCCGACCACCACGATGACCGCCCGCAGCCATCCGGGCGAGATGCGCCGGCCCACGTTGGCGCCCACCTGGCCCCCGACGATGGCGCCGGCGGCCAGCAGCCCGGCCACAGCCCAGTCCACGTCGGCGAATGCGATGAACAGCACCGCAGCGATGCCGTTCACCAGGGCGGCGAGGACGTTCTTGGCTGCGTTGAGACGCTGCAGCGAGTCGTCGAGGAAGATGCCGAGCAGCGCGATCAGCATGACGCCCTGGGCGGCGCCGAAGTAGCCGCCGTAGATCCCGGTCAGGAACACGGCGACGAACAGCAGCGGCCCACCGTGAACCCGGCGAGGCCCGTCGCCGGCCGCCACCCGGCGGGCCAGGCGGGGCTGGAGGGCGACCAGGAGGCAGGCGACGAGGATGAGGACGGGGACCACGTCCTCGAACACCGACGCAGGCAGGGCGAGGAGCAGCATCCCGCCGGTCAGGCCGCCGGTCAGCGAGGCGACACCCAGCACCCGCAGCCGCCGCGCCTGGCCCTCCAGCTCCCGCCGGTACCCGATGGCCCCGCTGATCGAGCCGGCGATCAGGCCCACGGTGTTGGAGACGTTGGCCACGACCGGCGGATAGCCAAGGGCCAGGAGGGTGGGAAACGTGATGAGCGACCCGGAGCCCACGATCGTGTTCAGCGTCCCCGCGACAAGCCCGACGCCAAGGATGGCCAGGGCGGCGAGCGGCGACATCCGTCAAAGATTCCCACGGCGGGAATAAACACAGATCAGCCTTGGTCTAACCCGGCATGCCCACCGCCATCATCACCGGAGCGTCCCGGGGCCTCGGCCTCGCCCTCGCCCGCGCCCTCGCCGAACGAAAGTGGAACCTGGTCCTCGACGCCCGGGGCGGCGACGCCCTCCGGCAGGTGGCCGAGGAGCTGTCGGCCACCACCGAGGTGGTGGCGGTGACGGGTGACGTCGCCGACGAGCGCCACCGGGGCGAGCTGTTGGCGGCGGCCCAGGCTCTCGGGGGACCGGACCTGCTGGTGAACAACGCCAGTCTCCTGGGTCCGAGCCCCCAACCCCGCCTGGCCGACTACCCCCTCGACGCCTTCGAGGCGGTGTACGAGGTCAACGTGATCGCGCCGCTGGCCCTGATCCAGGCTGCGCTGCCCCTGCTGAGCCAGTCGCCGCAGGGGCGCATCCTCAACGTGACGTCCGACGCCGGCGTCGAGGGATACGAGGGGTGGGGCGGCTACGGGTCGTCGAAGGCGGCGCTGGAGCAGCTGTCGAAGGTGCTGGCGGCCGAGCACCCGGAGCTGAAGGTGTGGTGGGTCGACCCGGGCGACATGAACACCCAGATGCAGCAGGAGGCCTTCCCTGACGAGGACGTCTCCGACCGCCCGCCGCCCGAGGCGAGCGTGCCCGGGATCCTCAAGCTCCTCGACGAGGACGCGCCGAGCGGCCGCTACCAGGCCCGGCCGCCGTCCTCCGAGACGGACCAATGACCGCCACCCTCACACCTTCCACCTTGAACACCAGCCCGCCGATCGTCTTCGACCTCCCCCGGGAGCTCGAGGCCCACGAGCCGCCCGAGGCCCGGGGCCTGGCCCGCGACGACGTCCGCCTGCTCGTGTCCCGTCCTGACGTCGAGCCGGCCCACGCCCGGTTCTGCGACCTTCCCGACATCCTCGACGCCGGCGACCTCCTGGTCATCAACACCTCGGCCACGCTGCCGGCGTCGCTCGACGCCGTGCGCCCCGACGGGTCGGTGGTCGAACTGCACCTGTCGACCCCGCTGCCCGCCGGGCTCTGGGTGGTGGAGCTGCGCCAGCCGGCCGAGCCGGGCACGCTGCCCTTCCGCACCGACGTCACCGGCGAGACGCTCACCGTGCCCGGCGGCGGACGGGTCGAGCTGCTGGCCCGCTACCCCTGCTCGGGCCGCCTGTGGGTGTCGGTCCTGCACCTGCCGGCGTCGATCGAGACGTACCTGGCCGCCTACGGCCGGCCGATCCGGTACGGCCACGTCGACCACGACTGGCCCCTCGCCTCCTACCAGACCGTCTACGCCAACGAGCCCGGAAGCGCAGAGATGCCGAGCGCCGGCCGGGCGTTCACGCCGGACCTCGTCACCGCCCTCGTCGCCCGGGGTATCGGGATCAGCCCCATCGTGCTCCACGCCGGCGTGGGGTCGCTCGAGACCGGCGAGCTGCCGACGCCCGAGCCCTTCCGGGTCCCAGCCAGCACCGCGCAGCGGGTGAACGCCACCCGGGCCGACGGTGGCCGGGTCGTCGCCGTCGGCACCACCGTGGTGCGGGCCCTGGAGACCGTCGCCGACCCCGGCGGCGTCGCCCACCCGGGCGAGGGCTGGACCGAGGTCATCATCACCGCCGAGCGGGGCATCCGGGTGGTCGACGGCCTGCTCACCGGCTGGCACGAGCCGGCGGCATCACACCTGCTGATGCTCGAGGCGGTGGCCGGCCGCCAGATGCTGGACGACGCCTACCAGGCCGCCCTCGCCGGCCGCTACCTGTGGCACGAGTTCGGCGACCTCCACCTGATACTCCCATGAGTGAGCACGACGAGCCGGGCCTCCGGCATTGCCGAAGCGAAGCGGAGGCTCCAGCCGGGGGCCCATCCGGGCTCGGCGAGCGCAGCGACCAAGACAAGCAATGAACGCCGGACTGAAGGTCTCCGCCCGAGCCAACGAGCTGGTGACCGCCCTGAAACACGCCGGCGAGGCCACCGCCGACCAGCTGGCGGCGTCCCTCGGCGTCACGGTCAGCGCCGTGCGCCAGCAGCTCGACGGCCTGGCTGCCGACGGCCTGGTGGCGTGGCGGCCGCAGTCCCGGGGCCGGGGTCGCCCCATCCACCTGTACCGCCTGACCCGCGCGGCCGAGCCTCTGTTCCCCAAGGCCTACGGCGGGCTGACCACCGAGCTCCTGGGCTACGTGGCCGACGCCGACCCGGACCTCGTCGACGACATCTTCGACCGCCGGCGCCAACGCCGGCTCGAGGGCGCCCAGGCGCGACTGGCATCGGCCAGTGACGACTTCGCCACCCGGGTGGCCGAGCTGGCCCGCATCCTGGACGACGACGGCTACCTCGCGTCATGGGAGGCCATGCCGGACGGTTCTTTCCGCATCGTCGAGCACAACTGCGCCGTGCTCGACGTGGCCGAGCGCTACGGCCAGGCCTGTTCCAGCGAGATCGCCTTCCTCCGCCAGGCCCTGCCCGACGCCCGCATCGAACGGGTCAGCCACATGATCGCCGGCGCCCACTCCTGCGCCTACCAGATCGATCAGAACCCGTAGGGAGGGCGCACCACGCCGTCCTCGGTGATGATGGCGGTGACCAGAGCGGCGGGGGTGACGTCGAAGGCCCGGTTCTCGGCCGCGAAGCCTTCGGGGGCGGTGACCACTCCGCCGAACGACGTGACCTCGTCGCCGGAGCGGCGCTCGATGGGGATGCCGGCGCCGGTCGGGCAGTTCCGGTCGACGGTCGACATCGGCGCCGCCACGTAGAACGGGATGCCGTGGTGGGCGGCGAGGACGGCCAGTCCGTAGGTACCCACCTTGTTAGCGACGTCACCGTTGGCCGCGATCCGGTCGGCGCCGACCACCACGCAGTCGACGTCGCCGCCCGCCATCAGCGAACCGGCCATGACGTCGGCGACGAGGGTGGCCGGGATGCCCAGCCGGTCGAGCTCCCACGCGGTGAGGCGGGCGCCCTGCAGGACAGGCCTGGTCTCGTCGACCCACACGCTGGGCCGCCGACCCGTCTCGTGGGCGGCCCGGATCACGCCCAGGGCGGTGCCGTAGCCGGCGCAGGCCAGGGCCCCGGCGTTGCAGTGGGTCAGCACCCGGCCGTCGATCGGGAGCAGCGGGGCGCCGTGGGCGCCGAGGCGGCGGTTTCGGTCGACGTCGTCGGCGGCGAGCCGGACGGCCTCGGCCACCGGGTCGGCGGCCTCCAGCCCCCGGGCCACGCCCCAGGCGAGGTTCACCGCCGTGGGCCGGGTGGCGAGGATGCGGCCCGCAGCCGCATCGGGCAGCTCTCCGGTGACCGCGGCAAGGGCCATGCCCATGGCGCCGGCCACGCCCAGGGCCGGCGCCCCGCGGATGGCCAGGGTGCGGACGGCGTCACAGAGCTCGTCGACCGTGCGGGCCTCGACGAACGTCAACTCCCCGGGGAGCCGGCGCTGGTCGATCATGCGCACGCAGCCGTCACGCCACTCGATCGTCGGCGGGATGGCGGTCACAGGGTGTGAACAGCCCGCCGCACCGCCGCTTCGAGTCCTCCGGGGAAGGCGTGGGCCCTGGAACCAAGGAGCAGGAGCAGGCCGCCCCCGCCGGCGGCGTCCACCTGCGCCCGGGCGCCGTCGGGCCCGAGCCCGCCGCCCACGGCCGCCACTGCGGGGCGGGCCGAGCCGCAGGGTTCCCGCACCGCGGCCAGGTTGGCCCGCACCTCGTCGTCGGACTCGAACAGGGTCCCGCCGAACGCCCCGACCACCACGTAGTCGGCCCCGCACAGCCGCAGCAGTCGGGCCAGAACGGCCCCGGTCGGCCCGAACGACGGGTTACGGGCCCACGGCCCCGAACCGGCGCGGTGGGCGAACAGGGGCACCCCCAGGGCGGCTTCCCGGAGGGCGACGAGACCGCCGAGACCCTGGGCGAAGGGGTTGACGAGCAGCCCTGTGGCCCCCAGGTCGACGGCCATACGGGCCCGATCGAGGAGCGTGGGCGACGGTCCGGTCACGTTGGGGCAGTACACGACACCGGGCTCGAGCACCTCGACCACCGCCCTCACGCGCTCGGCCAGCGGGCACCACGGCGGGTCGCCCAGGGTCTCGTCGTCCTTCACGAACCGGGCGCCTCCAGCGACGGCGGCCCGGGCCACGCCGGCCACCGCCACCGGGCTCAGCCCCAGAGGCGGCTTGACGATCACGCCGACGGTGACCGCGTCACCCGAGGCGCCGAACGCCGGCCCCGGCAGCAGCCCCTCGGGGACGTCGAGCCCGACCAGACGGCACCGGGTCAGTGCGCCGGCCTCCATCACCTCACCTGCCACCAGCGCGGCGACGAGCAGGTTGACGTCCGCTCCCCAGTTGTCCTCCGGGAGGTCGAGGACGACGGTGGACCCTTCATGGGCGACGACATGGCCACGAAGCGGCGCCAGGACGCCTACGGCGTCGGCCGGGCTCAGGTCGAACGTGGCCCGCAGCACGGCTGCGAGCCTACGGGGTGGCTACGCGGCAGCCTTGCGGGCCGCATCCTGGCGGCGGCGACGGACCCGGCGGCGCTCATTTTCGTCGAGGCCGCCCCAGACACCGTCGTCCTGGCGGGTGACGATGGCGAAGTTGAGGCAGGCTTCCCGCACCGGGCAGGACTCGCAGACGGCTTTCGCCCTCGCCACCTCGCCCTCGTTCTCGGGGAAGAAGGTGGCAGTGTCGAGGTCGCGACACGCCGCCGCGAGCCGCCAATCATCGGGGTTGAAGGTAGCGACGGTCTCAGTCATGGCGATCTTCCAACAAGATTGTCGGCTCGTGAATTCCAAGACTTGAACGCGGGTAGGGCAGGGGCATGTCCGATCGCCTGCATCTTCCCCGTCCTGCGCCCGAAGTGAGCGAGGACGGTGTCTCGTCCATCGAGGAGATCCCCAAGGACGTCCTGCTCACTGGAGACCCGCTCGAGGGCGATCTGCCCCCGCTCGATCGTCCCCCCCCTGGCATGAACTACGACCCCGACCCCGGCTACGTCGCCGACCCGGAGGACAACGCCCGATGACCGAGTTCGGCTACGCCCTGTCCTCGGAGGAGCACGCCCCCAATGACCTGGTGCGCTACGCGCAGCGGGCAGAGAGTGTCGGCTTCAACTTCGCCGCCATCTCCGACCACTACCACCCATGGGTCGACCAGCAGGGTCATGCGCCCTTCGTGTGGTCGGTGCTCGGCGCCATCGCCAACGCCACCACCACCCTGAACCTGGGCACGGGCGTGACGTGCCCGACCGTACGCATCCACCCGGCGATCATCGCCCAGGCCGCGGCCACGGTCACCGCCATGATGCCGGGCCGGTTCTTCCTCGGCGTGGGCAGCGGCGAGAACCTCAACGAGCACATCCTGGGCGACCACTGGCCGCCGGCGCCCGTGCGCCAGGACATGCTGCGGGAGGCCATCGCCGTCATCCGCCAGTTGTGGGAGGGCGGCTACCAGAGCTTCGATGGCCAGTTCTACACAGTCGAGAACGCCCGCATCTACACCCTCCCGGAGGAGCCGCCGGGCATCATCCTCGCCGCCGGTGGGCCGGTGGCCGCCGAGCTGGCCGGCGAGGTCGCCGACGGGATCTGGACCGCCGCCCCGAAGTCCGAGCTCATCGAGAAGTTCGAGGAAGCCGGTGGGTCGGGCCCCCGCTACGGGCAGGTCGCGATGTGCTGGGCGGCGAACGAGGACGAGGCCAAGAAGACCGCGTACGAGTGGTGGCCCAACGCCGGGATCGGCGGCGAGCTGTCCCAGGAGCTACCCCTGCCCCGCCACTTCGAGCAGGTCGCCCGGCTCGTCTCCCCCGATGACCTGGCCGAGAAGCTCCCGCTCGGTCCCGACCCCGACAAGCACGCCGAGGCGATCAAGGCGTTCGTCGACGCCGGGTACGACCACGTCTACATCCACCAGATCGGCCCGGATCAGGAGGGGTTCTTCGACTTCTTCGAGCGTGAGCTCGCGCCGCGACCCTGACGGCCGGTTTGTAGGTCAGTCGGTCGCCGGGACCGGCCGGCGCACCCGGGCACGCCGGACCGGCGGTGCCGGCGCCGGCGCCGGCATGCGCACGGACGGCGCCTCGGGCAGCCGTCGGGAGACGATCGCGAAGTCGATCTCCTCCATACGGGCCTCGAGGGGCTCCCAGTCCTCCGCCGGCGGACGCCCCAGGCTCACCCGTGCGTCGATGGCCTCCTGTGCCTGCCGCTCGATCTCCTCGAGCGTGAAGCGCGGCGCACGGCCGAAATACTTGCCCATGTCGGCGACCTTTCGTAGGAATAGGCTGCGGCGCTGGTCCGCCTTTTGCTCCCCACCGAATTCTCGCGTGCGCCCGGCAGCCCCGCATTAGGTGTTCGCGACCTACAGTGAGGGACACGTCCTCGGCGAACCTGGGCGACAGCTCCCCTGCCGATTTCGCCGCGGGCTGCGCCAACGCCGGGGCCTACGTGGCCCGCACCCTCGCCGGCGAGGTGATCCTCGCCCCGAAGCTGGCTGCGGAGTTCACGGGGACCGACATGCCCAAGGGCTGGACGGTCACGCCGTGGGTGAACGGCGGCACTGGCACGCTCGGTGACGGCATGCTCACACTCGATGGCGCGCGGGTGGGATGTGACCCGGTGCTGCTCAGTCCCCGGTCGCTCGAGATCTCTGCGGTCTTCGCGCCCCGACCCGACCAGCACGCCGGCTTCGGCACCGATTTCGTCGACGTGCCGTGGGTCATGTTCAGTACCAAATGGGGCCGACGGCTCTACACCCGCACCCACCTGCTCTCCCTCGACGATCGGAAGCTGACCGGGAACTGGTTCGACACACCTCACGTCTTCCGGATCGACTGGAACATCCTCGACCTGATCTTCTCGATCGACGGCGCCAAGGTGGCCCACCTGATGGTGCCGATGCCGGGCTACATGCGGGCGATCGCCGGCAACCAGCGCCTGGGCACCCAACCGCTCCGGGTCGAGTGGATGCGGGTCTCGCCGTACGCAGAGTCGGGGCGGTTCACGTCGCGGGTCCTCGACGCCGGCTCGGTCTGCGACTGGGGTGCCCTGTCGTGGGAGGCCGACGTGCCCGCGCCCGCCGGCGTGGCCATGCAGGTACGCACCGGCGACGTGCCCCGGCCGGGGCGGATGTGGTCACCGTGGAAAGTCGTCGCCGCCTCGGGCCATGCCATCGGGGCCACCTCGCGGTTCGCCCAGTACCGGGCCGACCTGGCCACCAGCGACCCCTCCAGGACGCCGGTGTTGCGGGCGGTGCGGCTGGGCTACTCGGTCGCGGGCGGTGGTGAGTCGGGCGGTGGTGGGTCGGCCGGCGGTGTGTCCTCGAGCAGCTTGGTCTCGGGGAGGCCCTTGGGGTGCCAGTGACCTGGCACCAGATCCGGCCCCACGCGATCGGCTTCTGTTCCCGGATGGCTGACGTGCACTGCGTACCAGACCACCAGGTCCCGGCTGTGGACGGGCTCGCCTGAGACGAACCGGTCGAGACCGGCCCGGGCCAGCGCGGCGTCGGTGGTGAAGCCCTGGCCGTCGTCCATCTCGTCAGGGCTGTAGCGCAGCACCCAGAGGTCGCCGGCGCCGAAGTCGTCGGCCGTCCCGTCGTGCGGACCGGGCAGGATCGTGTACTCGCGGCTGTCGCGGTCGTGGCGGACGAGCCAGCGCCGGTCATTGGCGGCGCTGCGCGGGCGCTTCACCTCGAAGCGCATGAAGTGCCACTTGGTCTCCCCCCGGATCGGCGGGTCGTTCCATTCCCGCAGCACGTTGGAACCGGGCGCCAGGACGTCGAAGTCGAGCCGCCAGTAGGCGTGGTGGACATGGGGTTTGCACGTGGAGGAGTTGACGGCCGCCGAACACCCGAGCCGGGGCCGGATGGTGCCGTCGACCGCCAGCCGCCACTCGTTCACGTACCGGTAGGGCCCGGCCTCGAGCTGGCTGCCGATGACGAAGTCGTCGCCGTCGATCCAGAAGGCCACGCCCCGGAACCCGCCGCCGTCGACCCCGGTCTCCAGGATCGTCTGGGGCGGCGTCCGGCAGACGCGGAAGCCGGGGACGGGGTCGTCGCCCTCGGCCACGAACGCCGCCTCCTCGTGGGCCCAGTGGCGCTCGGCCGGCGGACATCCGGCCGCCATCCCCTCCTCGCCCCAGGCGACGTTGAGGATGGGCAGGTGGGCCCGCTGCAGCACCCGGGCGCCCAGGTAGTCCACCGTGCGCAGCTCCACGCCGGAGCCGTTGGTCCCCGACGACGCCGAGGGCCGCACCACCAGCATGCTCCAGAGCAGGACCTCTCCCTGCCAGAGCCGAACCCTGGCCTGGCGGGCGCCGGGGACGGGCGCAGCCGCCTCCTCCATCGGGGCGCCGCAGTCGTCGGTGGACGGCACGGGGACGCCGGCGGGCTCCCGGATGACCTCGCCGTCGAGAGTCCGCACGCCGACGATCCGGTGCTCCCCCGCACTCGACCGCAGGCCGACGGCCACGACGCGGTCGGTGTTGCCGTCGGGGTCGTAATAACTGGCCACCGGGGGCATGGGCCGGTACGGGAACAGCGCCCCGGAGGCCAGCTCAGGGCCCACGACGGCGTCCTCCTTGAGCAGGTCGACCGCCCAGCCGAACTCGTCGTCGAGGGGCGGCCGCTGCCACGCGGCGTTGTTCAGGGTCGAGTACTCGAGCTCGTCGAACCGACCGTCCGCCACCAGCACCTTGCCGGTGTCCATGTCCTGGATGGTGGCGGTGAAGCGCTGCCCCGCTTCGTTGCCTTTGTCGACGACGTCATGGGCCACGAGCCAGAGGTCACGGCCGGCGAAGTCGACCTGGATGACGTCGTGGGCCAGGAGGGAGGACGTCGACCGGGCGATGTCCTCCTCGTGCAGCGCCTCGGGTACGACTTCGATTCGCAAGGGTTCCGGCACCCCCCGAAGCTACTCCCGGGCGACTGTGGGTCAACGCCGGCCGGCGGGCCAGGAGATGATCGCCGCCGGCACCGTCTTCAGCGGGGCGCCGAGGCGGTCTCCTCGCGGCACCAACCAGTCCCCCAGGAGCGCCCGCAACTCCTTGCGGACCTCAGGGGTGTCAGGCAGGCACAGCTGGTCGCGGTAGTCCTTCGCTGCGTCGGCGAGGCTCGTGAACCGGGCCCGGGTGGCCACCTCCACCACCTCGATCGTCGGTTTGATGCCGAGCTCACGGAGGACGTCGGCGGCGTCGAGGTACGTGGCCCCGGGCTTTCGGGACCGGCCGTGGAAGTGCCGCCAGAGCGGGTCCATGATCGCATCGGCGGTGTACGCGCCCAGGTACAGGAACGCCCGCTCGGTGGCCGCCTCGTCGAGCTTGCGCAGGAAGCGGGCGGCGTCGGGGACAAGCGTGACCACGTAGGACGAGAACGCCACGTCGACCGGCGCCACCTCGACCTCCTCCCAGCGGCCGTGGACACAGGTCACGTTGGCCAGGCCCATGGCGCGGGCCTGCTTCCGGCAGATGTCCAGCATCCGCCCGCTGGCATCCACGGCCGTCACCGACGCCACATGGGGAGCGAGGCCGAGGGTGAACCGGCCCGGCCCCGAGCCGACGTCGAGCACGGTGCTGCGCCGGCCCGTCGCCCGGCGCAGGCGCTTGTAGAACGGGTCGGTCGTGGCCGACGCCACGTCCATCCGGGACGCGAACCGCTTGGCCCGCGCGTCCCAGAACTGGGGGCCGATGGCGCCACGGCCGGGCTGGAGCCGCTCCATCTCCCGCATCCGCCCCTGGACGAGCGTGCGCCAACGTGCCGAGGCCGGGCCGGTCATGGCGGCAAGTATGCCGCCATGAGTTGGTCGCTGACCGGCCTCCCGGGCCGGTCATGGCGGCAAGTATGCCGCCATGAGTGCTCGCTTCACCGGCCTCCCGGGCCGGTCAT
>Ga0136633_1000197_pt1 | contig 45819 bp, 50 predicted proteins | sample AntDrymeUQ832206_2_FD_105494 | JGI IMG/M metagenome (GOLD analysis project Ga0136633, IMG submission 105494) | Polar desert sand microbial communities from Dry Valleys, Antarctica - metaG UQ83 (22.06) | ecosystem: Environmental > Terrestrial > Soil > Desert | place: Antarctica: Dry Valley... | reverse complement strand
GTCGCGGCTCAGCCCGGCAGGCACGGCCATGGCGGGTTGACCGGTGACGTTCCAGGCCGGCGTGAAGGGCACGTGCCGACCGGCCAGGGCGAGCGTCCGCAGTCCCTTCAGGGAGCCCACTGGGCGGGGGAGCGAGGCGATGGTCGGGGTGAGCAGCAGGTCGGCCCCACCAGGCAAGACGCTGAGCCGCGTCCTTGCCTCTTCCCCCAGCCGGATCGCCCTGGCCAGGGGTCGGCCGCGCAGGCGGCGCCCGGCCGCGGCGACGGCCCGGGTCCGCGGCTCGGTGCGGGCCGGATCAGCGAGCTCGGCCAGGTCCTGGGCGGTTCCCGCGGCGTAACGCACCACGAACGACTCCTGCATTCCGGCGTACGAGGGATCGGCATGGGTCGTCTCGTGCCCGAGACCCCGCAGCCGTTGTACGACGGAAGCCACCGCCGCCGCGACCTCGGGGTGAACCGACGGCGGGACGGGCGCCTTCAGAGACCAGGCGATGCGGAGGGGGCCGGGGTCGCCGAGCTCGAGCAGCTGGTCCTGCAGGACGTTGAGGACCGTGACGGTGTCTTCGACCGAGCGGGTGAGGCAGCCGGCGGAAGACAGGCCGTACCAGTGCTCGCCGACCGGCGCCATCGACACGAAACCGCGGCCAGGCTTGAGGCCGACCAGACCGCAGCAGGCTGCCGGGATGCGGATGGACCCGCCACCGTCGGAGGCCTGCGCCGCGGCGACCATGCCCGAGGCCACGGCTGCGGCCGAGCCGCCGGAGGAGCCACCTGGCGTGCGAGTGGGGTCCCAGGGGTTGCGCGTCTCGCCCCAGGTTGCCGACTCGGTGAAGGGCCACAGCGCGAGCTCGGGCAGGTTGGTCGCGCCGACGATGACCGCGCCGGCTGCCCGTAGCCGCCGGGCGATCTCTCCATCGGACATCGCCTGCGGCTCAGGGGATCCCGTGCCGTGGAAGGCGCGCTGCCCGGCGACGGCGATGCTGTCCTTGATGGCGATCGGCACGCCGAGCAGCGGTCGTTCGTCACCGCTGGCAAGCGCCGCATCGGCGGCACGGGCCTCGGCCGCGGCCGTGTCGTAGAGCGTTCGGAAGGCGCCCAGATGGGGATCCAGTCGGGCTATTCGGCGGTGGCTCAGCGCGAGCAGCTGCTGGCTGGTGACGTCGCCCTTCCGCAGCAGCTCGCGCTGGCCGTTGACCCCTGCGAAGGCGAGCTCGTCGTCGGTCACGCCGTCACGTTAGAGCGGCGGCCAGCTGCTCCGGTCGACGGCTCCCGATCAGCCAGTAGGGGGTGTCGTCGTCAGGATCGGTCATCGGCAGCAGCACCGCGCCGCGAAACCAGGGACGCACCCTGACCCACGCGTCCCGGTGGGCCCGCGGCCCGCGCCACTGCTGGAGCGCCTTCTTGTCCAGCACCTGCGGCGGCCCGAACGCCGACAGCGGGGCGCGGGCGCCCGGCACGTGCAGCTGACCGTTCTCGACCCTGACCTCCTGCCGCGTCAGATGCAGCAGCGCGCCCAGTGCGAGCGGCGGGAGCAGCAGGTAGGGCAGGACCGCCCGCCAGCCGTCGGCACCGGCGTGCAGTTCGGCTGCGGCGCCGACGGACAGCCCGAGGCCGAGCAGCCACCACCACGCCGGAGGGCGCCAGCGCTCCGTGTAGTCGCTCACCGGAGGAAGGGCAGTCGCACCGGCGAGCGCAGGCCGGTGGTGATGGCCTTGACGTAGTCGGTGACCGCCGTCGGGAGGATGCGCTCGGCCACGATGCCGCCCACCGCGTCGGCCCCCACGACGTAGCGGGCCAGCGGCACCGGGTTGGTCAGTGCCAGCCGGATCGTCCGCGCCACCCAGACCGGGTCAGGCAGCCGGTGCGACCGCGCGCTCAGGGCCTGACCGCGGGCATAGGCCGCGGCGTAGCGGGGGGTGGTCGGCTCGGGGTAGCCGGCGTCGGCGACCGACCAGATGTGGGTCGCGAACATGCCGGGCTCCACCAGCGACACCGTGATGCCGTCTCCCTCGACCTCCATCCGGAGAGCGTCGGTCACCGCCTCGAGTGCGTGCTTCGAGGCGGCGTACCAGCCCATCAGGGGTGTGGTGAGCCGGCCGGCGACCGAGGAGACATTGACGATCCGGCCCGCGCCCCGCTCGCGCATGCCGGGCAGCACCAGGCGGGTCAGTCGGACCGGCGCCACCACGTTGGTCTCCAGCTGCGCCCGGACCTGCTCGTCGGAGACGTCCTCGACCGCGCCGGCCTGCACGTAGCCAGCGTTGTTGACCAGCGCGTGCAGCCCGCCGGTGAGCCGGTCAGCCTCCCCAACGGCCTCCGCGCACGACGCCGCGTCGTCGACGGCGCACAGGACGGTGCGCAGCTCGACTCCCCGCTCCTGCGCGGCCGCGCTGATGAGGCCGGCCTTCGCGTCGCTGCGCGCGGTGGCGATGACGTCCCAGCCGGACGTGGCCAGTTCGAGCGCCGTCACGAGGCCGATGCCGCTGCTGGCCCCGGTGATCAGAACGCTGTTGGCCATGCGACCACGGTACGGTCTGGCCCCGTGAACCTCCTCAACGTGGCAGTGCGCCGGCTGGACCCGGAGGTGCCGCTGCCCGCCTACGCCCAGCCCGGTGACGCGGGCTGCGACTTGGTGACGACGGTCGACGCGGAGGTCGCGCCGGGGGAGCGCGTGCTGCTCCCGACCGGGCTCGCCATCGCGCTGCCGAAGGGGTATGCCGCTTTCGTGCACCCGCGCTCGGGACTTGCCGCCCACCACGGCGTGGGGCTGGTCAACGCGCCGGGCACGATCGACGCCGGCTACCGCGGGGAGATCACCCTCGTCCTGATCAACCACGACTCCCGTGAGACGGTGCGACTGCGCCGGCTCGACCGCGTCGCCCAGCTGGTTGTGCAGCGGGTGGAGCAGATCAGCTGGCTCGAGACCGACCAGCTGCCGGACTCGGCACGAAGCACCGGCGGGCACGGATCCACCGGTGGCCACTCAGCAGGAGGTCAGTAGATGGCGTTCGGACGTCGCAAGAGCAAGGACGAGCCCGCCCAGGTGGTTCCCGACGAGCACGGCTTCGTCGACGACCTCGACGAGGAGGACCGGGCGTACGAAGACGGGCTCTTGCTCGCCGAGATCGAGGCGGAGGAGACTGCCGCGGCCGCTCCGGTGGCGCCAAGCCGCCCGCAGGGGCCCTGGGACATCGATGACGCCCCCGACCTCGACCCGCCACGGCTCGATCTCGGGGCCCTGCACGTCCCAGTCTTCCCTGACACGGAGGTCCGGCTCGAGGTCAGTCCAGAGGGCGACGTCGTGGCGGCGACCCTGGTGCACGCCGACTCGGCGCTGCAGCTCAATGTCTTCGCCGCCCCCCGTTCAGAAGGCATCTGGCAGGAGATCCGGGAGGAGATCAGCGCTGCCCTCGCCGAGAGCGGCGGTCAGTCCGCCGAGGCCCCCGGCACCTACGGCACTGAGCTGCGCGCCTCGGTACCCACCGAGGTCCCGGGACAGGGCGTGATCCTCGCCCCGGCCCGGTTCGTGGGCATCGACGGGCCGCGCTGGTTCCTGCGCGGTCTGGTCACCGGACCGGCCGCGACCGATGACGACGCTGCCGCTCCGCTGCTCGCCGCGATGAAGCAGGTCGCCGTGGCGCGCGGGTCCGAGCCCATGGCGGTGCGCGACCCGCTGCCGCTCACGCTCCCGAGCGACGCCCTCGAGGCGGTCAACGAGTCCGCTGCAGAGGATGGCGGCCCGCTGCTGGAGATGCCCGAGCGCGGCCCGGAGATCACCGAGACGCGCTGACGGGCGCGTACGCTCGGGGAATGCCTCCTGACCCCGGCCGCCTCAAGCGGGCTGTGCGCCGGCTCACGGCTGACGCCGACACGGTCCGCAGCGCCGAACTCCGGTCCGAGGTGGCCGCTTCGGGAGCGGTCGCCATCTGCGACTGCCAGGCGGGCTCCTCAGTGTGCGTGGCCGGCACCCTGAAGGCGGTGGTGCTGCGACCGCTGGCGGGCGTTCCCACCCTCGAGGCCGAGCTCTTCGACGGCACCGGCACTGTCACCCTGGTGTGGCTGGGTCGCCGGCGGATCCGCGGCATCGACCCTGGCCGCAGCCTGGTGGCGCGCGGCCGCATGACCCAGCGGGGCGGACGACCGACCCTGTTCAACCCCGAGTACGAGCTGAGAGCGGTCTGATGACATCAACTCCTGAGACAGCCCCTGAGAAGGAGCTCTCGGCGAAATCCCTGCTGTCGGTCTTCGGTGGAGGCAAGGGGCTGTTCGACAGCTCGATCCCGGCCCTGGTGTTCGTGCTGGTCAATCTCATCTTCGACAACCTCAACGCCGGGATCATCGCCTCGGTGTCGGTCGGCGTGCTGATCGTCGCCGTCCGTCGGGTGCGGGGCGAGTCGCTGCAGCAGGCCTTCAGCGGCTTCTTTGGGCTGCTGATCGCCGTGCTCATCGCCCGGGCAACGGGCACGGGCAAGGGCTTCTTCTGGCCAGGCGTCGTGATCACCGGGCTCACGGGCGTCGGCTTCGGCATCTCGCTCCTGATCAAGAAGCCGGCTATCGCCCTGGGGCTGGTAGCGATCGACCGCCGCTATGCCGTCTGGCCGACGCACGCGCGGCTGCGGCGGGCCTGCACACTCTCCACGATCGCCTGGATGGTCTCCTTCTTCATCCGGGCGGCTGTCGGCGTGACGGTGCTGCTCGCCGTCAGCGACAGCAACGCGGACGGCCTCGTGGTGCTGGTCGTCGTCAACGCCGTGAAGTGGCCGTTGATCATCGGGGCTGCTCTGCTCACGGTCGCGCTGGTGAAGCAGGCCGAGGTGCCCCCCTTGCCAGCCGCCGAGCGGGCCGAGTCGGCCGAGTCGGTCGAGTCTTAGTCGGAGCTGCGGGTCAGCAGGTCGTCCAGCTCAGGCTCGACCTCGGTGGTGGCCACCAGCAGCAGCTCGTCGCCGGCCTCGAGCGCCGCGTCGGGTGAGGGCACGATGACCCGCTTGTCGCGCAGGATCGCGACCAGGGCGCTGTCGGTCGGCCAGTTGATCGACCCGATCGTGCGGCCCACCAAGAAGGCATCGGGGCCGAGGGTGAATTCGACCAGGTTGGCCTGGCTCTGCCGGAACGTCAGCAGGCGCACCAGGTCGCCGACGCTGACCGCCTCCTCGACGACGGCTGCCAGCAACCGCGGACTGGAGACGCTGACGTCTACGCCCCACGACTCGTTGTAGAGCCACTCGTTCTTCGGGTGGTTGACCCGGGCGACGACATGGTCGACCCCGAACTCGGTCTTGGCGAGCAGCGACAGCACTAGGTTGACCTTGTCATCGCCGGTGGCCGCAACGACCACATCGCACTCGTGCAGGCGGGCCTGCACCAGGCTGTCCATCTCGCACGCGTCGCCATGCAGCCACTCGGCCCCAGGGACGGTGGCGACCTTCATCGACCGCTGCTCCCGCTCGATCAGCAGGACGGCGTGGCCGTTGCCCAGCAGCTCACTGGCGATCGAGCGGCCCACGTTGCCGGCTCCGGCGATGGCGACGCGCACGGCTCAGTCCTCCTCGGTCGGACCGCTGGCGAAGACCCGCTCGACCTGCTCGCGGTCCTCCCAGCGCATGGTCACGTGCACGAGGTCGCCGTCCTGGATGACGGCACCCTTCGGGGGCAGGATCCCGTCACCGAACCGGGTCAGCAGCGCGACCCGCGCACCTGAGGCCTGCTCCAGCCGGCTGACCCGCTCGCCGATCCACTCGGGCGCCACGTCGACCTCGGCGAGGACGACGTGCCCGGAGGGGTCGCGCCACTCGCTGAGCATGCCCGCCGGCAGGAGCCGGCGCAGCACCTGGTCGGCCGTCCAGCGGACCGTGGCGACGGTTGGGATGCCGAGCTTCTGGTAGACGTCGGCACGCGCCGGGTCGTAGATGCGCGCCACGACGTTCTCGATGCCGAACGTCTCGCGGGCCACCCGGGCGGCGATGATGTTGGAGTTGTCGCCGGAGCTCACGGCGGCGAACGCCTCAGCCCGCTCGATGCCCGCCTCGATCAGGGTGTCGCGGTCGAAACCGATGCCGGTGATGCGTTGCCCGCTGAAGTCGGCCGCGAGGCGCCGGAACGCGGAGGAGTCACGATCAACCACGGCAACGGTGTGGCCGCCGACCTCGAGGCCCTTCGCGAGGGCTGACCCGACTCGGCCGCAGCCCATGATGACGACGTGCACGGGAGTGGACGCTACACGCGCCTAGGCTGACCGCGTGCCAGCCCTCGGTGACGTCGTCAAGCGCATCTTCATCGGGCGGGCTCTGGCCAGCAGCCGCCTCGGCGAGCGGACGCTCCCCAAGAAGATCGCGCTGCCGGTGTTCGCGAGCGACGCCCTGTCCTCCGTCGCCTATGCGACCCAGGAGATCCTCATCGTGCTGGCGCTGGCGGGCAGCGTGCACCTGGGACTGACCTGGTACGCCGCTGCTGGTGTGGTCGTCGTCCTCACGGTGGTGATCGCGGCCTACCGGCAGAACGTCCAGGCATACCCCAGCGGGGGCGGCGACTACGAGGTGGCCAACGTCAACCTCGGGCCCTCCTTCGGCCTGGTGGTCGCCGCGGCCCTGCTGATCGACTACGTGCTGACCGTCGCTGTCTCTACCTCGGCGGGCATCGCCAACCTGGGGTCCACCCCCGCGTTCCACTTCATCCACGGCCACGAGGCGATCGCCACGCTCATCGTCATCGCGATCATCGTGCTGCTCAACCTGCGCGGGCTGAGGGAGAGCGGCACCGCCTTCGCGATTCCCAGCTACGCCTTCATGCTGGGGATCCTCGGCATGGTGGGCTATGGCGTCTTCAAGATCGCCTCAGGGCAGGACGTGGTGGCCAGCTCTGCGGCGTACGAGATCAAGCCGGAGGCTGACTTCGTCGGGCTTGGCACAGCGGGGCTGATTCTGCTGGGGGCGCGCGCGTTCGCGTCAGGTTGCACCGCTCTGACGGGCGTCGAGGCGATCAGCAACGGGGTGCCGGCGTTTCGCAAGCCGAAGGCCAAGAACGCGGCGACCACCCTGGCCCTGCTGGGCGGCCTGTCGGTCACGATGTTCATCGGCGTCACTTACCTGGCGATCCACGCCAACGTGCGGGTGACCGAGCACAACGACCGCCTGCTGGGCTTCACCGGTGAGAAGCAGCCGACGGTGATCGCACAGCTCGGTGTCGCGGTCTTCGGATCCGACACCAGCGTCCTGTTCTACTTCGTGCAGCTGGTGACGGCGCTGATCCTCGTGCTGGCGGCCAACACCGCCTTCAACGGCTTCCCGGTCCTCGCCTCGATCCTGGCGCAGGACCGCTACCTGCCGCGACAGCTGCACACCCGCGGTGACCGGCTGGTCTTCAGCAACGGCATCGTCTTCCTCGCGGCCTTCGCGATGATCCTGGTCTACGCCTTCGACGCCCAACCGACCAAGCTCATCCAGCTCTACATCGTGGGCGTGTTCGTCTCGTTCACGCTGTCGCAGACCGCCATGGTGCGGCACTGGAACCGCGCCCTGCGCGCGCCGGGCAACCACAGGGGCATGCAGCGGAAGCGGGCGATCAACTTCGTCGCGGGCATCACCACCGGGTTCGTCCTGGTCGTGGTGCTGGTCTTCAAGTTCTTCCACGGGGCCTGGCTCGCGGTGCTCGCGATGACCGTGTTCTGGTTCCTGATGCGGGCCATCAAGGGGCACTACGACAAGGTGGCTCGGGAGCTGCGCCCGCAGGACACTGCTGTGCCCCTACCGAGCCGCAACCACGCCGTGGTGCTGGTATCCAAGGTGCACAACCCGACGCTGCGCGCGCTTGCCTACGCCAAGGCGACCAGGCCGCACGACCTGACCGCCCTCACCGTCGCCGTCGACGAGGCGGAGGCGCGTGGGTTGCAGGAGGAGTGGGACGCGCGCGGTCTCGATGTGCCGCTCACCATCGTTGCCAGTCCTTATCGCGAGATCACCCGGCCCATCCTCGACTACGTCCGTAGCATCCGGCTGCAGTCGCCACGCGACGTGGTCACCGTGTTCATCCCCGAGTACGTCGTCGGTCACTGGTGGGAGCAGCTGCTGCACAACCAGAGCGCGCTGCGCCTCAAGGGCCGGCTGCTCTACCAGCCAGGGGTCATGGTCACCTCGGTGCCCTACCAGCTCGCGTCGTCCGACCGACGCGCTGAGGACGACGAGCAAGGTGCTGTACGCCGTCCTGATCCCCGCCGGTGATCCTCACCGTCGGCGCACCCGCGGCAGGGGGCGCCTGTGTCGCTCGCGCACCCGACGGCCGGGTGGTGTTCGTCCGGCACGCCTTGCCCGGCGAGACCGTTCGGGTGGTCGTGACCTCGGATGGTGCCAAGTTCCTGCGGGCGGACGCCATCGAGGTGCTGGAAGCCTCTCCTGAGCGAGTCGTGCCGCCGTGCCCCTATGCCCGCCCCGGAGGATGCGGCGGGTGCGACTGGCAGCACGCATCGCCTTCCCTGCAGCTGTCGCTGAAGACCTCGCTCGTGGAGGAGCAGCTGCGCCGGGTCGGCCGGTTTGCCTGGGACGGCGTGGTCGAACCGGTCGAGCCTGTTTTCGGTTGGCGCACCCGGATGCAGTGGGGAGTCTCGGGGGACGGCACGCCCGGCCTGCACAAGCACCGCTCGTCGGAGCTGGAGCCGGTGTCCTCCTGCCTGATCGCTGCGTCGACCGTTGCGCTGGAACGGCGGTGGGAGGGCTTTGCGACCGTCGAGGAGCTCACTGCTGGTGGTCAGACCGTGCTGACAGCTGGGGGAAAGTCCACGCCGGCCGGTGTGCGCGTGCAGGTGCTGGGGCGGTCCTTCGAGGTGGCCGGCGGCGGCTTCTGGCAGGTGCACTCGCGCGCGCCCGAGGTGCTGGGTCAGGCAGTCCTCGACGGACTCGCACCACGGCCGGGGGAGTCGGTGCTGGATCTGTATGCCGGCGTGGGCCTCTTTGTCTCGCTGCTCGGCGCGGCGGTCGGGCCCTCCGGCTCGGGGATGGCGATCGAGTCGTCGTCCCGGGCGGCGGCCGACGCCGCCCGCAACACCGCTGACCAGCCGTGGGTGCGGATCCGTACTGCCCCGGTGACCGCTGCCCTCGTCTCCGGCCAGGTGTCGCGCCTTGCTCCTGACCTCGTCGTCCTCGATCCGCCGCGTGCCGGCGCCGGGCTCGAGGTGTCGGCGGCACTGGCTGGTCTGCGGCCCCGGGCGCTGGCCTACGTCTCCTGCGATGCGGCATCGTTCGCCCGGGACCTACGGGTCTTTCTCGACGCGGGGTGGTCGGTCGCCTCGCTGCGTGCCTTCGACCTGTTTCCCCAGACCGAGCACGTCGAGCTCGTTTGCGTTCTGCACCCACCCCCCTCTCTTTGACCTTCCTCACCTCCAGCAGGTCCGCTGGCACCGGCCGCGCCTGGAATCGCCGGTCCAGGGTGCTATCTGTGAGGAAGGTCGCGGGCTGTGGAGGACGCCCACGCGTCGGCCGGCGATTCGGGACCCTCCTGCGATGGACCTCCCCGCCGTACGTGATGACCAGGATGGGGTGTTCACACGGGCTCAGCTGCTCGCGAGCGGAGTCACTCGCGCTCAACTGGAGGCAGCGCTGCGGTCAGGACGGCTGACGAGCCTCACTTCCGGCGCGTACGTCGAGAGCGACCTCCTGCTGCAGGCCGATGCCATCGGCAAGCATCGGATGCACCTGCGGGGCCAGCTACTCGTGCTGCCCCCCGGCTGGTATGCCGCCCGACGCTCCGCCGCGCTCGTGCACGCCCTACCGCTCATTGGGAAACCGCCGTTGCAACCGCAGCTCATTCGGTCGCGGGTCAGTCGCGCGATGTCCCATAACCGTCATCGGCGGCAGGGCCTGCTCGACCCTCAGGACTTGTGCCAGCTCGATGGCCTGCCCGTGGTGTCCATGGCCAGGACCGTCGTGGACATCGCGCGCGACGAGTGCCTGCGCAATGCTGTCGTCGTGGCTGACGCTGCACTGCGCGCCGGCCTCGAGCGATCCGACCTGACGCAGCGACTTGACCGGATGAGGCGTTGGCCGGGCGTGGTTGCCGCGCGCACTGCCGTGTGGTTTGCGTCAGCTCTCGCGGAGAGCCCCCTGGAGTCGGTGTCGCGTGTCGCGATGCACGAGCTGGGGCTCCCGGCACCCGAGCTGCAGGTGGAGGTCTGGGCTGACGGTGAGTTCGTCGCCCGCGTGGACCATCTGTGGCGCGAGTTCCGCACGGTGGGCGAGGCGGACGGCTTGGGGAAGTACGGCACCGAAGAGAAGGCTGTCACCACGGCACTGCGCCGGGAGAAGCGGACCATGGACCGCCTGGAGGACCTCGGATTCGAGGTGGTCCGCTGGGGATGGGCCGACGCGTGGCGGCCCGAGGGGACACTGCGGCCGCGCCTGCTGAGGTCGTTCGAGCGAGGGCGGCGACAGGAGCTCGACCCTTCGGTGCGCTTCGTGACCACGTCGCCCGGGGTCCGCTGGGGGCTCACCGCCTAACGCCCGGCCTGCACTCTCTCCGGGCCCCCGGCCTGCACTCTCCTCACTCCATGCTGGCCTTGACCCACGAATTGAGCGTGCCCAACCCCTCACGGATCGGCGGGAGGTGAGGAAGGTCAAGGGGGGAGGGGGTCAGGCTGGGAGCAGGACCCTCAAGGCACCAGGCTTGACAGTGACGGTGCAGGGGAGGGTCGCCACCGGGTCGCCGTCGGCGAAGACGCGGAACGGGCGATCGGCGTCCAGGGTCACGACCGAGGCTGTCCGCACCGAGACCGATGGCTCCTGCACGTGAGTCCCCTTGAAAAGCGCGGGCAGCGTCCGCAGGAACTTTCCCCTGGACGTGGTCGAAGAGGTGACGACATCGAGCAGCCCATCGGTGACCGAGGCGTTGGGTGCCAGGTGCATGCCGCCGCCGTACACGCCGGTGTTGGCGACGGCGACCGACCACCCCTCGAGCTCTAACGCAGCACCGTCGGCAGTGCAGTGGAACTTCGCCGGCGTCCACGAGGCCACTGTCGCCAGGGCGCTGACCAGATATGTCAATCCACCCAAGGGCAGCGTTGACCGCAGCGCCCGTTCCTGGCATTCGCTGTCGAAGCCGATGGAGGCGATGCCGATGAAGGCTCGGTCGCCGGCGTAGCCCAGGTCGATCGGGGTCTCCACCGACGACCCCAGCAGAGCAGCGGCGGCGGCGGGGTCGCGGGGAATGCCCACGGAGCGGCAGAAGTCGTTACCGCGGCCACCTGGAACCACAGCCATCACGCCGCCCAGACGAGACACAGCGCCGGCCACCCGGCCGACGATGCCGTCACCACCCATAGCGACGACGACTCGCTCGTCAGTGATCGCATCGGCAACCAGTTGGTCGGCGTGCTCGAGCGACGAGGTGGGCGTGATGAGGACGTCGTGGCCAGCCAGGGCCTGCTGCACCGACGGCAGCACCTTGGCTGCGCGACCACCGCCCGCGGACGGGTTGACCACGACCTGCAGACGCACGGGACTCCTAAGGGATCAGCTTGTCGGGGTTAAGGATGCCGGTCGGGTCGAGTGCATCCTTCACCGCCTGCAGCAAGCAGACCCCGAGCGGCCCGATCTCGTCGGTCATAAAGGGCCGGTGGTCGGTGCCGACGGCGTGGTGGTGCGTGATCGTCGCCCCTGTGTCGACCAATGCGGCGCAGGCGGCGTCCTTGGCGACCTGCCACTGACGCGAAGGATCACTTGAGGCAGCGGCGAAGACGGTGAAGTACAGAGACGCGCCCTGGGAGTAGAGGTGGGACACGTGGCACATGACGACGCACGAGCCGAGCGCCTCGGTCAGCGCCGCCCGGACCGCCGCGTGCACGGTCAGCAGGTGCGACCACGCCGCGGAGGTCTCGAGGGTCTCGACCAGGAAGCCAGCGTCCATCAAGTCGTCGCGCAGATAGGGCCCGCCGTAGCGCCCGTGCTCCCACTTGTCGCCGGCGCCCGGTAGCCGGATGCCCTGGATCGAGCAAGCGCGGCGGCGTTGCCGTACGGAGGCGGCTGAGCCCTCCCAGCCGAGAATCAGCAGGCACCGGCCGCTCGCCAGCTTGCGCACCATGCCCGGCGCCGACAGCTGCAGCGATACCCGGGTCTCCTCGAGGTCTGACAGCCGTGCAACCGTCGGCACGACGCCGCTCTGCTCCAGCACCCGCAGCTGCTCGATGCCATCAGCCCAGGACCGGACCAGATAGGCGTCGTACTTCTTCACCTCGGGCAGCGGCCGGATCCGCATCGTCACCGAGGTGATCACACCGAACAACCCCTCCGAGCCGACGAACAGCTGCAGCAATGACGGCCCCGCAGCAGTTGCCGCGCCCCGGCCGAGCACCAGGGGACCCGAGGGGGTCTGCACCGTGAGGCCGAGGACATTGGCATCAAACCGACCGTTGCCGGTGGACGCCTGTCCGGCCGAGCGGGTGGCGGCGTAGCCACCGATCGTCGCGTGCTCGTAGGACTGGGGGAAGTGCCCGAGGGTGAAACCGCGGTCGTTGAGCAGCGCCTCCGCGGCCGGCCCGCGCAGGCCCGGCTCGAGCACCGCGGTGAGGTCGTGCTCGGACACCGAGACCAGCCGGTCGAGCCGCCGCAGGTCGAGGGCGACCACCGCGCGCTTGCCGCCGGGCAGGGGAGAAACCCCACCCACGACGGAGGTGCCGCCACCAAAGGGCACCACCGCGATGTCAGCTGCGACGCAGGCCCTGAGCAACGAGGCGACCTCGTCCTCGCTGGCAGGCAGCAGCACGGCATCGGGCGCCGCAAACTCACCGGATCGCAGCGACACCAGGTCCTGGTAGGACCGCCCGGCGGCTCGCAAGGCCCGCGCCCCGTCATCGGTGTGCACCTCGCAGATCCCCTGCAGTGCCTGAAGATCCACCCCCGACAACCGCGACGCGGGTACGACGACGTCGGCCAGAGTGACCGGTGTCGAGGCAGTTCCCCGGCCGACCCGGGAGCCCAGCCACTCAACTGCCGCATCAGGCAGCCCGCGGCGGCGGGCGGGATCGCCCCAGCCGGCGTGGACCATGTCGAGGCTCGCGGGGGAGGGCACGCTGTGGACGGTATCGGCAACCATGCGTACAGTGTTACACATGTCGTCACAACGTCACACGCTGCTGGATGCCGCCCTGGCCTGCGTCATGGACGTAGGTCTGCGGCGCACCACCTTGGCCGACGTCGCCCGCCGGGCCGGGGTGAGCCGGATGACGGTCTACCGCACCTATCCCGACCTCGACTCGCTGGTCGGAGCGCTGTTGACCCGGGAGCTGACGCAGCTGCTCGCGGACGTTGAGGAGCAGCTGGCGGAGGTCCCGACGGCACGGGAGCGACTTGTCCAGGCCGCCGTGCAGATGGTGGAGCGGATGGACAGCCACCCGCTCTACCGCCGGGTGCTGGACCTGGACCCCGAGCTGCTGCTCCCCCTCGTGGTGGACCGCTTCGGCTCCACCCAGGTCGCGGCCATGGCGCTGATCGCCGAGCAGGTCAAGGCGGGCCACGGCGACGGGTCCATCCGCGACGTCGACCCGCAACGCGCGGCGGTGGTGGTGCTGCTGGCAGCGCAGTCGTTCATCTTCAGCGCCCGGCTGGTCGACGACGAGGCCCGCAGCGAGCTCGCCCACCTGCTCGAGGCCTACCTCCGATGAGCAGCAGCTACCTCACCGCCGAGCGGCGCAAGCGCGAACTCGAAGAGCTGAGCAGCACCCTGGTCGACGTCCTCGTCATTGGCGGGGGAGTCACCGGTTGCGGGGTCGCCCTGGACGCGGCTAGCCGCGGGCTGTCGGTCGCCCTCGTCGAGAAGGACGACCTCGCCTTCGGCACCAGCCGGTGGAGCAGCAAGCTGGTCCACGGCGGGCTGCGCTACCTCGCGACCGGCGACGTCGGCATCGCCATTGAGTCGGCACGGGAGCGCGGCATCCTGATGACGCGCACGGCTCCGCACCTGGTGCGGCCGCTGCCGATGGTGGTGCCGCACAGCCGCGACGTCAGCAGCAAGGACGGGCTGCTCATCGACGCCGGCCACCGCGCTGCAGATGCCCTGCGGGCCAGGAGCCGCACCCCCCGCAAGGTCCTGCCGGGCCCCCGTCGGCTCGGCGTCGAGGAGACCACTCGGCTGCTGCCCGGTGTCCGCCGCGAGGGCCTGCGCGGTGGCTCCCTCAACTGGGACGGCCACCTCGAGGACGACGCGAGGCTGGTCGTCGCCATCGCCCGCACCGCCGCGGCCCACGGCGCCCGGATCCTCACCCACGTGCGGTACGACGCCGGCGTCCTGACCGACCAGCTGACCGGCGAATCCCTGGTGCCCCAGGCGAAGACGGTCGTCAACGCGACCGGTGCCTGGGCCGACCAGATCACCCCTGGGACGAAGCTGCGGCCGAGCAAGGGCGTGCACGTTGTCCTGAGTGCGGCCACTCTCGGCCACCCGACCGCGGCCATGACCGTGCCGGTCGTTGGTCAGGCCAACCGCTACGTCTTCGCCCTCCCGCACGGCGACGGCATCGTCCACCTGGGGCTCACCGACGACCCCGTGGACGGTCCGCTGCCCGAGGTGCCGAAGGCGGAGGAGCACGAGATCGCCTTCCTGCTCGACACCCTGAGCCGAGGCCTTGAGGTGCCGCTCTTACGCAGCGATGTGATCGGCTCGTTCGCCGGGGTGCGGCCGCTGATCGACGGAGCACAGGGCCGCACCGCTGACCTGAGCCGTCGGCACTCCGTCACCCTGGCCGACGGGCTGCTCACCGTTTTGGGTGGCAAGCTGACGACGTACCGGAAGATGGCCGAGGACGCGGTTGATCTGCTCACCGACGTGCCGTGCCGGACAGCGGAGATCCCCCTGGTCGGTGCGGGCCGCACAGGCACCGATCGCCTGACCCGGCGCTACGGCAGCGAGGCCGACCACGTCGCCCAGTGCGGGCCGCTCACGCCGGTTGCCGACGGCCTCCCGGTGCTCCAGGCCGAGCTGGTGTGGGGCCTGCGCGCGGAGGGTGCCATCACGGTGGAGGATCTGCTCGAGCGCCGTACCCGGCTGTCCCTGGTCGATGCCTGGCACGAGGCCGCGCGACCGGCGGCTGAGGCTCTACTGTCGGCGCGTGCCTGAGCTCGTCCCACCCGGCTGGCCCGAGGAAGTCCTGCCGCCGCAAGCCCCGGAGTGGCAGCGCAGCGCGATCGCTTGGCTCTTCGACCTCTGCCCCCCCGACTACCGGGCGTACGACGTCCTGCGCCGCCACCCGCCGGTGCTGGCGCGGTTCGCCCAGGGGCACCTGACCGCCGCGATCGAGACGGCCCGCGAAGGGCTGCGGACGCTGAGGGAGGACCTCAAGGGCGTCGTACCTCCTGAGGCTGTCGAGGCCGCGATCGGCGCCTATGACCGCGAAGGCCGGCGACTGGTGCAGACCAGCCGGCAGGTCGCGATGGTGGCGGCCGCGCTCAAAGGCGAGACGTGGGTCCCGCGGCTCTGACCGGTCCTTTTGGGCCTGGGAACCTAGACTGGGGCCATGAGCCTGCTGGAGTCCGTCCAGGGACCTGAGGACCTCAAGCGGCTGACGCCCGAGCAGGTCACCGCCCTGGCCGCCGAGCTGCGCGACGTCATGATCGACTCGGTGTCCATCACCGGCGGCCACCTCGGTCCGTCGCTCGGCGTGGTCGAGATCACGCTGGCCTTGCACCGCGTCTTTGACAGCCCGCGCGACCGCATCCTGTGGGACACCGGGCACCAGGCCTACGTGCACAAGCTGGTGACCGGGCGGGTCGAGGGATTCGCGCGGCTGCGCAAGGCTGGCGGCCTCTCTGGCTACCCGTCGCAGGCGGAGTCCGAGCACGACGTGATCGAGAACAGCCACGCCTCGACGGCGCTGTCCTATGCCGACGGGTTGTCCAAGGCCTACGCGCTGCGCGGCGAGAAGCGGCACATCGCGGCCGTCGTGGGTGACGGGGCCCTCACCGGAGGCATGTGCTGGGAGGCCCTCAACAACATCGCGGCCTCGCAGCTGCCAGTCGTGATTGTGGTCAACGACAACGGCCGCTCCTACGCCCCCACCATCGGTGGACTGGCCGAGCACCTGGCGACGCTGCGGATGACACAGAGCTATGAGAAGGCCCTCGAGAAGGTGAAGGCCACCCTCACCCAGACCCCCGTCGTGGGGCCGCCCGTCTACACCGCGCTGCACGGACTCAAGCGCGGGATCAAGGATTTTCTGCAGCCGCAGGTGCTGTTCGAGGACCTCGGGCTGAAGTACTACGGCCCGATCGACGGCCATGACGAGCAGGCGATGGAGAGCGCGCTGCGCAAGGCCCGCGACTTCGGCGGCCCGGTGATCGTGCACGCGGTGACGGTCAAGGGGTTCGGCTATCAGCCGGCCGTCGATGACGAGGCCGACTGTCTGCACAGCATCGGACCGGGCACCGACCCGCTGACCGGCAAGGCCTCCGCCGGAGCGCTGTCGTGGACCAACGTCATGTCGGACGAGCTGTTGCGGATCGGAGAGCAGCGGCCGGACGTCGTCGCCATCACCGCGGCGATGCTGCAGCCGGTCGGCTTGCAGAAGTTCCAGGCCGCATTCCCTGATCGCACCTTCGACGTCGGCATCGCCGAGCAGCACGCCGTGACCAGCGCGGCCGGCCTGGCCATGGGCGGCATGCACCCGGTCGTCTGCATCTATGCCACCTTCATCAACCGCGCCTTCGACCAGGCGCTGCTCGACGTCGGCCTGCACCGGCTGCCGGTGACGTTTGTGCTCGACCGCGCCGGCATCACCGGCGAGGACGGCGCCTCACACAACGGCATGTGGGACCTGTCGATCCTGCAGGTCATCCCCGGCCTGCGGATCGCCGCGCCTCGTGACGGAGCGACGTTGCGCGAGGAGCTGCGAGAGGCCGTCGACGTGGAGGGACCCACAGCGGTGCGCTTCCCGAAGGGCGCGGTCGGCGATGACCTGCCTGCCCTCGAACGCAGAGGTGTCGTGGACGTCCTTCGGCGTGGCGGCGACGTGCTCATCGTGGCCGTCGGCGCGATGGCCCGGATCTGCCTGGAGGTCGCCGATCGCCTTGCGGCGCAGGGGATCTCGTCCACAGTCGTCGATCCGCGGTGGATCGCCCCCGTGCCGCCCGAGTTGGCCGAGCTCGCCGCCCAGCACCGGCTCGTGGTCACCGTCGAGGACAACGGCCGCACCGGGGGAGTGGGTTCAGCGGTGTCCCAGTCGCTGCGCGATGCCGACGTCGACGTACCGTGCCGCGACGTGGGCATTCCGCGCCGCTTCCTCGACCACGGCACGCGGGCTGAGGTGCACGCCGAGATCGGCCTGACCGCCCAGGACATCTCCCGCAACGTCATCGAGATGGTGGCCCGCCTCGAGGCACAACTGGTCCACGAGCGCCGCGACGCCTGAGACCTAGCCGCAGAATGCGCGGTCGGCCCCCGTCGGCGGGCGGGGGTCGTCGCGGGTCTGCATCCAGCCCTCCGGCAGCGACACCGGACGCGGCCCCTGCAGGTGCCCGCGAGGCAGGTGCTCGGCCCCTGGCGCGAGGGCTGCCGACGGATCCAGCTGCCCGAGTAGCTCGTCCAGCTCAGCCAGCGAGCCGACCATCGCGAGGCTGCGCCGCATCGCACCGCCGACGGGATAGCCGGTGAGGTACCAGCCGGTGTGCTTGCGGAAGTCGCGCACGGCGAAGCCCTCATCGCCCTTGTGCTCGACCAGCAGCCGGGCGTGCTGGGCCATCACCGCCGCGACCTCACCGACGGTGGGGGGACCCTGGACCGGCCGGCCGGCGAAGGCGTCGGCAAGGTCGCGGAACAGCCACGGCTTGCCGAGGCAGCCGCGGCCGACCACCACGCCGTCGCAGCCGGTCTCGGCCATCATCCGCAGCGCATCGGGGGCTGCCCAGATGTCACCGTTGCCCAGGACCGGCACGTCGACCGACTCCTTGAGCCGCGCGATCGCGGACCAGTCGGCCCGACCGGAGTAGAGCTGCTCGACGGTGCGGGCATGCAGGGCCACCGCGGCCGCACCCGCAGAAGCCGCGGCCCGGGCAGCTTCCACAAATGTCAGGTTGTCGGCGTCGATCCCGGTCCGCATCTTGACCGTGACCGGCACGTCGCCCGCGGCCTTCACCGCCGCGGCGACGATCTCACCGAACAGCACGTAGTGGGCGGGCAGCGCCCCACCACCACCGCGCCTGGTCACCTTGGGTGAGGGGCACCCGGCGTTGAGGTCGATGTGGTCGACGCCCAGGTCGACGACCCGGCGGATCGCCTCACTGACCCAGTGCGGGTCGACGCCGTACAGCTGGAGGGAGCGGAGCTCCTCGTCGGGGGCGAAGCTGACCATGGTCGAGGTGCGCTCGTTGCCCTCGCACAGGGCGCGGGCCGAGACCATCTCGCTGACGTAGAGGCCGGCGCCGTAGGCCCGGCAGAGCCGCCGGAAGGCCGCGTTGGTGACCCCTGCCATCGGGGCGAGGACGACCGGCGGGGTCACCGTGATGGGACCGATCGTGAGGGGAGCGAGGGTCAGCGCCACAGGTCCACCAGCTCGACGTCGAGCTCGCGCAGCAGCCGGCGCAGCAGGGGCAGGGACAGGCCAATGACGTTGCCCGCGTCACCGTCGATGCCGTCGAGGAAGGCGGCCGACCGGCCGTCCAGGGTGAACGCACCAGCCACCGCAAGGGGCTCGCCGGTGGCGACGTAGGCGTCGATCTCGCGGTCGGTGGGGGTGCCGAACCGCACGACGGTGGCGGCCACCTCCGAGGCCTGGCGGCCGGTCCGGGTGTCGACGACGCAGTGCCCGGTGAGCAGGGTGCCGCTGCGCCCGCGCATGCTCTGCCAGCGGCGGACCGCCTCGTCAGCCGAGGCCGGCTTGCCGAGGGCTGCACCGTCGAGCTCGAGCAGGGAGTCGCAGCCGATCACCAGGGCGTCGTCGGCGTGCACCGAGGAGGCCTTCCGGATGGCCAGCGCCAGCACCATGTCGTGGGGCGAGCCGGTGACGTCGTCCTCAGCCACCCCGCTGACGATCACCTCGACCGGCAGGCCGGCATCCTCGAGCAGCCGGCGACGGGCCGGCGATGCGGAGGCGAGCACGAGGCGACGGGCGGGCACACCACATTCTCGCAAAACTGCTCAGCGGTAGAGGACGTCCGTCAGCCAGGGAGCCTCAGCAGCCGGCTCGCGCAGGGCCAGCAACTCAGGCCGGCCGCCCTCGGGGGCATAGGTCAGCTCGTCGGCCGTCACCAGCAGCGGCCTGACGAAGCCTCGGTCCTCGACCGGCATCGCGGCGGCAGCGGCCGGGCCGAAGGCGGGGTCGATGAGCGCCATCTTTGTCCAGCCGCGCTGGCGCATCGGCACCACGATGGCGCCCAGGCCGCCGCTCTGCTCGGCGATGGCAGCGCGCAGCACGCGCGACCCCAACAGGGTCACCACGTCGCAGTCACCGATCGGCCGCAGCTGGCCGCGTGCGTCGAGGGGCAGCCGCTCGCCGGCGAGTGTGCCCATGCGCTGCAGGTAGTGCTCCGCGACGACCCACTCGGCCTCGGCGTCAAGGCCGACGGCGTCGAGCAGGGGGAGGGGTAGCGGCACGACCTTGTCCGGGTCGCGCGGGTCGAGGTCGACGGCGCCGAGACCGAGGTCGAGCGCATCACCCAACACCCGCCGGCGGACCCAGTCGAGCCCGGGGTGCAGAACGTGCTCGACGGGCAGGCCCACCGGGCGGATCCGGTGCCGCAGCTCCTCGAGCGGCAGATCGGCCGCCCAGCGCCGGGCCAGCAGCCAGCGCCCGAGCCGCTCGCGGCCGGCGTTGGTCTCCGGGTGGTGGCCGGCCAGGGCGCGGCGGCACTCGCCCCACGACACCCAGACGCTCGGTGTGCCGGTCAGCACCACGCCGAGGCTGGCCGGCTCGATGTCCGTGTCGTGCAGCACCGACACCGCGAGCACGCCACGCCGCAACTCCACGGCCGTTGGTGCTTTCGGCGCAACGGGCATGCACCGAACGTACCCACCCCAGGTGGTTTGAGTCGTCACCCGGACGAGTGGCTGTGGATGGCCACGAGTGCGCTCAGGATGCGGTCGCTCGGCGCAGCGACCTACTGTGCGCTCATGACACGCGTGAGCCTGGTGGGTCGGGCAGCCGCCCTGAGCCGGTACCTGGAGCGCTGCGGGCTGGCGGTCGCCGCCGGCCTGGACGGCGACGTCGTCCTGGCGATCGGCGCCTTAACCGACGCCCAGGAGGACGCGCTGCTGGCCCTGCGCGTCCCTGTCCTGTTCCTGGGCCCCACCGCCAGCGCGGCGGTCACCGACCGCGCCGGCCTGCTGCCCGGCGCCCTCACACCTGTGCACGAGGTGCGGCTCCGCCCCGGCCGGCAGGTGGGGCAGGTGCTCGACCGCGCGGGCGAGGTCACCGTGACCGGCTGCTGGCCGCTGCAGGACAAGGTCGCCGACGACGTAGAGGTCCTCGTCACGGCGAGCGCAGCCCTCACCGAGCACCCGGTCGCGACGTGGCGGCCAGCGACCGGGGTCGGGATGCTGACCGTCGGGACCGAGGACCTGGCCTGGCACCGCCTTGTCCACCGGGTGATCAGGCATGTGCTCGGGCTGCGGGACGAGGGGCCGGTCCGGATCGGGCTGCTCGGCTACGGTGCGATCGGGGCGGAGCACACCGCGGCCATCACCGCTACGCAGGGGCTCGAGCTCGCCGCGGTCTGCGACAGCAACCCCGACCGGCTCGAGGGCCTTCGTGACGTGCAGCTGCACCGGTCAGGGCAGGCCCTGCTCGACGACGGCGACGTCGACCTGGTGGTTGTCAGCACGCCGCCCAACAGCCACGCCGAGTGGGTCCTCAAGGCACTCGCGGCTGGCAAGCACGTGGTCGTGGAAAAGCCGTTCTGCCTGACCGTTGCCGAGGCGGACGCGCAGATCGCCGCGGCGCAGGAGCACGGCCTGACCCTCGCGGTCTACCAGAACCGGCGGTGGGATCCGGACTACCTGGCCCTCAAGGAGGTCGTCCGCAGCGGGCAGATCGGCGAGGTCTTCCACTACGAGAGCTTCCTCGGCGGCTACGGCCACCCCTGCAACTACTGGCACTCCGACCAGAGCGTGTCCGGTGGTGCCCTCTACGACTGGGGCAGCCACTACCTCGACTGGGTCCTCGACTTGTTTCCGCAGGAGGTCGAGTGGGTCTCGGCCACCAGCCACAAGCGGGTCTGGTACGACGTCACCAACGCTGACCACAGCCGCGTCCTCCTCCATTTCGCCGACGGGGTGGAGGCGGAGTTCACGCACTCCGACCTGAGTGCGGCCCTCAAGCCCAAGTTCTACGTGCTCGGGACGAAGGGCGCCATCGTCGGTGACTGGCGGCACGAGCGGGTGGTCTCCCGATCACCCATCGGCACCTTGCTCGAGGACCGGCTCAGCCACGCCGACTCGCCGGCAGAGCTGACGGTGCTCACCCCCAACGGCCACGGCCACGCGCACCAGACGAGACTGGCCGTCCCGCCCGCGCCACCCCACCCGTTCCACCGGCAGCTCGCCGACCAGGTGCTGTCAGGGGAGCCGATGGAGCTCACCCCGCACGGCAGTCGCCGCAACATCGCCGTCCTGCAGGCGGCCACCCAGTCCGCTGCGCACAGCGGTCGGCCGGTCCCGCTTCCTGACGCATGATTCGCTGGGGGTTCCTCGGCGCCGGGTGGATGGCGACCGTGTTCGCGCCGGCCGTGTACGAGGCGCAGGGCGCTCTCCTGCAGGCTGCCGCGGCCCGTGACCCGGAGCGCGCTCGGGGCCTCGGACCGGTGACGACCCATGCGAGCTACGACGAGGTCCTTGCTGACCCCGACGTAGACGCCGTCTACATCTCGCTGTCCAACGAGGCCCACCTGCCGTGGACGCTGGCCAGCCTCGCTGCCGGCAAGCACGTCCTCTGCGAGAAGCCGCTGTGTCTCACCGCTGACGAGGTCGACCAGGTGATCGCTGCCGCGACCACACGCCGGGCAGTCGAGGCGAGCTGGTACCGCTGGCACCCCCGCATCCGGCTGGCCCAGCAGCAGCTCGACCGGATCGGCACGGTCAGGCACGTCAGCGCCGGCTTTACCTTCGCCGGCGAGCTCGACGGCAACTACCGGATGGACCCGGCCCGCGGTGGGGGAGCGCTGTACGACGTCGGCCACTACGCGGTCAGCGCTGCCCTGTGGGCGGTCGGCCGGGGCCTGCCCTCCGACGTCGCCGCGAGGGCGCGCAGGTCGGCGAGCGGAGTGGACCTCTCGACGGAGGCAGTCCTTGAGTGGGACGGCGCGACCGCCGAGATCCGGGCCGGCATCGACGAGGGACTCGGCCAGTGGCTGACCATCACCGGCGACCAGGGCGAGCTCGAGCTGCGGGACGCGCCTTTCACCACCTGGACCGGGACCGAGTCCGAGCTCATGGTCTCGGGTGGCAGCGGCACCGAACGATTGCGCGTCCCTCCCGCCAACGCCTACCGCGTCATGGTCGAGGAGGTGTCGTCCGTCCTTGAGGGCGGGCCGGGATGGGCACTGCCGCTCGAGGAGTCCCGGCTGACCGCGGCCTGCCTCGACCTCATCCGGAACGCCTGCGGCGACTAGGATCGGCCACATGTCCGACATGCTGTCGCTCACGGAGACAGCCGAGCGCATGGGCCTCGGCGTGACCGGGGTCAAGCAGCTCATCAAGGAGCACAAGCTGCTCGCACTGCACACGGTTGACGGCGTGGTCGTGCCGGCCAGTTGCCTCGACGGCGAGCTGCCGGTCAAGCACCTGCCTGGCGTCCTGACGCTGCTGCACGACGTGGGCTGCTCGCCCGACGAGGCCTATGCCTGGCTGACCACAGCGGACGAGTCGCTGCCCGGCACACCGCTGCAGGCGCTGCACGAGAACCGCGCCACCGAGATCAAGCGGCGCGCCCAAGCCCTGCTGCTCTGATGCAGATCACCCTCAACGGCTCGCCCGCAGACCTACCCGACGGTACGACGATGGCGGCGCTGCTCGAGCGCCTCGCCCTGACCGTCGGCTCGGTCGTCGTGGAGCACAACGGCACGGCGCTGCTGCGCAGCGAGGTCGAGGCGGCACCCCTTTCCGACGGAGACGTCGTCGAGCTGGTCAGGGCAGTCGCCGGTGGATAGGCGAGCCCGGCTGGCCGACGCGACGCTGTATCTCTGCACCCCCGACCGGCCCGACCTCGCGAGCTTCCTCGACCAGGTGCTGGCCGGCGGCGTCGACGTGGTGCAGCTGCGGGACAAGGGCATCGAGGCCAAGCGGGAGCTGCAGCTGCTCGAGGTTGTGGCAGCGGTCGCCGAGCGGCACGGTGCGCTGTGGTCGGTCAACGACCGCGCCGACGTGGCCCTCGCCGCAGGGGCTGACGTCCTGCACCTCGGCCAGGACGACCTCCCGGTGCGGCATGCCCGCGCCATCGTCGGCGACGACGTCCTGATCGGCCGCTCGTCCCACGACCTCGCCCAGGTCGAGGGCGCAGCGGTCGAGCCGGGCGTCGACTACTTCTGCGTCGGCCCGACCTGGCCGACCCCCACCAAGCCGGGCCGTCCCGCACCCGGGCTGGACCTGACCCGACAGGCTGCCGCCCTCTCGACCGACCGGCCCTGGTTCGCGATCGGCGGCATCGATCTCGACAACTTGGACCAGGTGCTCGAGGCTGGCGCCACCCGCGTGGTTGTTGTCCGCGCGCTGACCGAGGCCGCCGACCCACGGGCAGCTGCTGGCGCCTTCAAGGCCAGGCTGTGACCTATCTGCTGGTCCTGGCCGCGTGCGTGCTGCTGACGCTGCCGCTCGAACGAGGGGCGCGGGTCTACCGCCGTACCCGCCGGTTGGTCATGACGTTGCTGCCCGTGGTGCTCGTGTTCGTGACCTGGGACCTGCTCGCGGTGCGGGCTGGGCACTGGTCGTTCGACGCCGATCAACTGCTGGGCCCGGCCATCGGCGGCCTGCCCCTGGAGGAGCTGCTGTTCTTCCTGGTCGTCCCGGTGTGCGTGCTCCTGACGTTCGAGACGGTCCGGCGCTGGCGGGAGCGGTGACCTACACGACGGCGGCACTGCTGGTGCTCGTCGGCAGCGGGCTGGTCGATCTCGTGGTGCTGCGCACCGGGCTGCTGCGGTCGCGGGTGTTCTGGCTGACCTACGTGGTCGTGCTCGGTTTCCAGCTGCTGACCAACGGCGTGCTCGCTGGGGCGGGAGTGGTCGGCTACTCCGAGGAGGCGGTCGTGGGCAGCGGCTCGGCGCCGGGTGAGCGGCCGCCGTTCGTCGGTGACGGTCGGGTCGCCTTCGCCCCCGTCGAGGACCTGCTGTTCGGCTTCTCCCTGGTGCTCCAGACCCTCGTCTGGTGGACCTACTGGGGAAGGGTCAAGCCCGCAGCGACCTGACCAGCGCTGGCCCGGCGATCGCCAGCCGTCGGTGGCGGGGAACAGCGACCCGCCGGTGCAGCACCGGGTAGTCCTGCCGCTCGATCTCGTCGAGGATCGACCGGTACAAGTGGAAGGCGGCGGTGATGCAGGGCCGCGAGGTCTCATCGAGCAACCGGATGCCGTGCCAGGCCGAGCGGTAGAGCTCGCGGGTGCGGGCAATCTCGAAGGCCAGCAGCCGGCGGACCGCGCTGTCGAGGTGGCCGCGCTCGAGCTGCTCGCGGGTGACGCCGAAGGCGTCGAGGTCTTCGAGCGGGAGGTAGAGCCGGCCGCGGCTCAGGTCTTCGCCGACGTCGCGTAGGAAATTGGTCAACTGGAAGGCAGTGCCCAGGTCCGCGGCGTAGGGAGCGGCCACCTGGAGCGGCACGACCGGCTCGAGCACCGGCAGCATCTGCCAGCCGATCACGACCGCCGATCCGTGCATGTAGCCGGCCAGCTCCTCATAGGTCTTGTACGACGACTGCGTGAGGTCCTGCGCCATTGCTGCGAGGAAGTCGTCGATGTGCGATTGCGGGATCGACCACCGACGCATCGTGTCGGCGAGTGCCGGGGCGATCGGGTTCGTCCCGCCCCCGCGAGCCACGTCGCGCGCCAGCGCCGTGAGCCGGGTGGCTTTCTCCTCAGGAGTGAGGGTCGAACCCAGGTTGTCGACTACCTCGTCCGCCCAGCGGGCGAAGCCGTAGAGCGCGTGGACATGAGGTCGCTTCCACGCCGGCAGCAGGCGGGTTGCGAGGAAGTAGCTCCGCCCGTGCCGGGCGTGCAACGCGGCGCAGGCGCGGTAGCTCCGCCGGAGCTGCTCGTTCACACCGGCACGTCGTCCCGGCGCTTGTCGGGCGACTCGAGCACCATCCTGGCCGACCGCCTCACCTCGATGGCGGCGAGGGCCGCGGCGGCCAGCAGCGGGGCGCCGTACAGCGGTGGTCTGACCAGGCTCTTGCCGTCGGGCAGGACCGACAGGCAGAGCGCGACCGACAGCGCACCGAGGGCGAGCGTGACGCGTTCACCCCCCACCGCGGCGAGCAGGACCAGGCCCCAGAGGAGGTACCAGGGCTGCACGACAGGACCCAGCGCCACCACGACGACCAGGGTCAGGCCCAGGGCCTTGAGCAGACCGATGCGCGGCGAGCGCAGGAGCAGAATGACGGCGATGATGCCGGCCAGAGCGAGGCCCCCGGCGATCACGATGCGGGTCGCCGCGTCGGGCGTCTCGACCAGGCCCACGGCGTCCAGCAGGTTGCCCACGAGGACCCCCGTGCCAGTGAGCGGGGAGAAGATGGACAGCCGCTTGCTGTCGCTGTGGACGGTGTTGATCCACCCCCAGCCCAGACCGGTGGCCGCCGTCAGCAGCACCGCGGTCGCGGCTGCGACCACACCGATCAGCAACGCGGCCTTGATGCGGCGCCCCCAGGTCGGCAGGGCCATGGGCAGGAACCCCAGTGCCGCCACTGCGGGGAGCTTGATCAGCATCGCCAACGTGATGAGGACGGCGGCCCCGGCCAGCCGGCGGGAGGTGGGATGGCGCCCGGCCACCGCAAGACCGCAGACCAGGAGCCCGATCATCAGCGAGTCGTTGTGCGCACCGCCGACCGTGTGGATCAGGATGAACGGGTTGGCGAGGCCGAGCCACAGTGCGCGCTGGGGCGGCACGCCGTGGTCGCGGGCAAGGATGGGGAGACCGATCGCGATCAGCACGAGGCCCGCGATGGCCAGCAGGCGGATCAGGTAGATGGCCGGCACGACGTGGTCGCCGCCGACCGCCCAGACCACCCGGCCGGCGAGCCACAGCCACACCGGGCCGTACGGCGAAGGGGTGTCGCGCCAGACCCCGTCGACGTTGTCGCGCCACTTGTCGCCCAGTGCGTTGGGACCGTAGGTGTAGGGGTCGATGTCGTGGGCGACGACATTGCCCTGACCGAGGTAGGCGTAGACGTCGCGGCTGAACAGCGGGGTCGTGACCATCAGCGGTAGCGACCACACACCGGCGACCAGCAAGACCGCCTTCTGGGTGGCGCCCTCAAGGACCTTGCGCATCTCCCACCAGGCGGAGGCCAGCAAGATAATGCCGCACAGGGCGATCAACGCCGAGATGACGCGCAGCGGCGCGCTCTCGTGGATCCACTCGAGGTGCAGGAAGCTGGCCACCGCGTCCTTGTAGGCCGGCACGGCGCCGGCCCCGGGACCGCTGATCGCGACCAGGACCGAGCCGATGAGTCCGCGCGCGACGATCGACCTCGGCACCCCGGTGTGCAGCGAGTCGGGGATTCTCAGCTGTGGCAGCCTCATGCGGCCGCCCCGACGATGCGCTCGGCGGCCAGCCGGCCGGACAGCAGGACCATAGGGATGCCGACGCCAGGTGTGGTGCCGGATCCGGCGAAGACCACGCCTTCGACGTGGGACGACAGGTTGGCCGACCGGAACGGGCCGCTCTGGAAGAGGGTGTGGGCGGCCGCGAACGGCGTGCCCCGCTCCATGCCCCGGGCCAGCCAGTCTGCCGGTGTGGTGACGTGCTCCACCTCGATCGACTCGCCGAAGCCGATGTAGCCGAGGGCCTCGAGCCTTGCCACGACCTCGTCGCGGTAGCGCGGGCCAACGACGCCCCAGTCGATGTCCGCGTCGAGGTTGGGCGTGGGCACCAGCACTGAATAGCCATGACGTCCCACTGGCGCAAGGGACGGGTCGTCGTGAGTCAGGTGCGTGACTAGTAGCGACGGGTCCGACATCAACTGGCGCTGGTGGATCAGCTCGTCGAAGCCCTGCTTCCAGGTCCGGCCGAAGTGGATGTTGTGGTGCGTCGTCTTGTCGTAGGACGCCTTGGAGCCAGCCAGCAGCAGAAAGCAGCTGGGGGAGTAGCGGATCGTCCGCTCGGCGGCTGGCGGGAGCAGCTCGCGGGTGGCGACCGGCAGGTCGGGGTTGAGGACGACCACGTCGGCCTCGACGCGGTCACCCTCCTGCGTCTCGACACCGACGGCCCGGCCGTGCTCCACCAGCACCCGGCTGACCGACTGGCCGTAGCGGAAGACCACGCCGTGCTTCTCGGCGGCGGCGGCCATGGCCAGCGGCAACGCGTGCATGCCGCCCTTCACGGCGAACACGCCGGCGACCGAGTCCATGTAGGAGATGACGGCATAGACCGCTAGTGCGTCGTACGGCGACAGGCCGGCGTACATCGACTGGAAGGACATCACCCGCTGGGTCCGCGGGTCCTTGAGGTAGCCGGCGATCTTGGGCGCGAGCCGGCGGAAGGCGCCCATCCCGGCCAGCTGCAGCAGGTCAGGGCAGAGCAGGTCCCGCGGAGAGTCGAGGTTGCGGTCGATGAACGACGACATCTCGTGCCGGTAGAGCCGACTGACGAACTCGACGTAGCGGGCATAGCCCTGTGCCTCCCGCGGGCCGCACGTCGCACGGATCTCTTCGGCCATCGCCGCCGGGTCGGATTTGACGTCCAGGGTGCTGCCGTCAGGGAAGAAGGCCCGGTAGACCGGATCGAGCGGGGTCAGCTCAAGCCAGCTCTTCAGATCCTCGCCGACGGAGGCGAACGCGTCGGCGATCAGGTCAGGCATGGTCAGGACGGTGGGGCCGGTATCCAGCTGGTAGCCCTCGAGCTCCAGCCGCCCGGCGCGCCCCCCGGGCACCGGCTCGCGCTCGAGGACGGTCACCTCGCGTCCCGCTCCGGCCAGTCGCAGCGCTGCCGACAGTCCTGCCAATCCGGCTCCGACGACCACGACCCGGTCGGTCGGCGAAGGGACGGTGCGCACCGTCTGAGCCTACCGGCGGCCCCGCCTTTGCGGCTGCGTGAACATCGGCTACTGCGTGCTGCCGGATTTCCGATGACGCGGCTATGCGACCGAGATCTTGCGCCAGTCGCTGGGCATCGCGGCCTCGGTCGGCATCGACCAGGCGCTGCTGACCTGCGACGAGGACAACGCCGGCTCCCGGACCGTGATCGAGCGGTGCGGCGGAGTCTTCGAGCGGCCTGCCCGCGCCGACGACGGCACCGTCAAGCGCCGCTACTGGGTGCCGACGGGCTGAGCAGCGTCAGGACCTCTGCGCCGTCAGCAGTCACGGCCAGGGTGTGCTCGAACTGCGCCGTGCGGCTGCGGTCGACGGTGACGGCGGTCCAGCCGTCGTCCCACATCTCGTGGTGCCAGTCACCGATGGTGATCATGGGCTCGATGGTGAAGGTCATCCCCTCGACCAGCACCTCGCGAGCGGACGGGTTGTCGTAGTGGTAGACCTGCGGCTCGCTGTGGAAGGCCCGGCCGATCCCGTGCCCGACGAAGGCCCGGACGACCCCGAACCCGTTGCCCTCTGCGTGCGCCTGGATGGCCTTGCCGATGTCACGGAGCTGCGCGCCCGGCCGGACTGCCGCGATGCCCCTGTCGAGGCACTCGCGGGTGACCTCGACCAGCCGGCGCGACTGCTCGTCGACCTCACCGACGAAGAACGTGGCGTTGGTGTCGCCATGCACGCCATCGAGGTAGATGGTCACGTCGAGGTTGACGATGTCGCCGTCCTTGAGCACGGTCGAGTCGGGGATGCCGTGGCAGATGACCTCGTTGACCGACGTGCACAGCGACTTCGGGAAGCCGTTGTAGCCCAGGGGCGAGGGATATCCGCCCCGCTTGATGCACTCCTCGTGCGCGATCGCATCGAGCTCGTCGGTGGTGATGCCGGGCCGCACGGCGGCACCGACGACCTGCAGCACCTCGGCGGCGGCCCGGCCGGCCCGGCGCATCTTGTCGAGCGTCTCGGGGTCCTTGGGCGCCGCGCTCTCCTTGACCCCCGGACGACCCTTCGGGTCCAGGGCGTACGGCGGACGGGGGAGGCTGTCCGGCACCTCGCGGCGCGGCGACTGCTTGCCCGGACGGACGTGCAACAGCGCCTTGGTGGCCTCGGCCTCACGCCTCGCCTGGTCCGCGGCCGCCCGCGCCGGGTCGAGGTCGGCGATTCGGTGGCAGCGCTTGTACTTGCGGCCGCTGCCGCAGTGGCAGGGGTCGTTGGCGGCGAGGGTGGGCGCGGTCATGGTGGTCCTCAGCGTAGGTCAGTGCGACCGAGCCGTGGCCGCATCCGCCAGCTCCCGCAGGACCTGCAGTGCCTCCTCGCCCACCGGTGCGCCGTCAAGTGCCGCGAGGGCCTGCGCGGTGCGGGTCTCGATCATGTCCTCGACCCGGCCGACGGCCCCGGTGCTTGTCAGCACCTCGCGCAGCGCCGCCACGCCGGCCTCGTCCAGGCAGGGGTCTCCGAGGTGCCGTCGTACCAGCTCCTGCTGGGCCGGGGTGGCGGTCTCGAGGGCCATCGCGACGAGGACGGTGCGCTTGCCCTCGCGCAAGTCGTCGCCTGCGGGCTTGCCGGTGACGGAGGGGTCGCCGAAGACGCCCAGCACATCGTCGCGGAGCTGGAACGCGACACCGAGCGGCATGCCGTAGGCGGTGTAGGTGTCGAAGACCTCGGGCGGTGCGCCGGCGAGCGCGGCGCCGAGGTGGAGCGGCTCGACGACGGTGTACTTGGCGGACTTGTAGGTCGCGACGCGCAGCGCCGATGCCACCGTGCTCTGGCCGCTGACCTGCTCGAGGAGGTCGAGGTATTGCCCACCCATCAGCTCGGCCCGCATCACGTCGAAGACGGCGCGAGCCGCGGGGTTGGCGAGTCCGCTGCCGGCGAGCATCTCCTCCGACCAGGCCAGGCACAGGTCGCCCAGGAGGATCGCGGCGCCGCGCCCGAAGGCCTCGGGGTCGCCCTGCCAGGCGCTCGCGGTGTGCAGGTCGGCGAAGCGGCAGTGCACGGCAGGCTGCCCGCGCCGGGTGGCGCTGCCGTCCATGACGTCGTCGTGGATGATCGCGCAGGCCTGGAACAGCTCGAGCGAGGCCGCGGCCGTGACGACCGCCTCGTCGTCGGCGCCCCCGCCACCGAGATGGCCCCAGAAGCAGAAGCCGGCGCGCAGCCGCTTGCCACCGGCGAGGAACTCCTCCACAGCGTCGGTCATGGCGGAGAGCTCAGGTCCCATGGCAAGCAACTGCTGGCGGTGGTCAGCCAAGAAAACGTCGAGGGCCTTCTGAACCCGCTGGCGCAGGTCGCAGCGGTCCAGGAGGCCCATGGTCGGCAGACTAACCTGCAGGTCATGGCCGGCCAGGTGATCTCCGAGCTGCTGGCGACCGATCGTCCGACCTTCTCCTTCGAGTTCTCCCCGGCCAAGACCCCCGAGGCCGAACGACAGCTGTGGCAGGCGATCCGCGAGCTCGAGCCGCTTCAGCCGCACTTCGTGTCGGTGACCTACGGCGCGGGTGGATCCACGCGGGCGACCACTGTGTCGGTCACCGAGCGGATCGCGACCGAGACGACGATGACGCCGCTCGGGCATCTGACCGCGGTCGACCACTCGATCGCCGAGCTACGTCATATCGTCGGGCACTACGCCGCCGCCGGTGTGCGCAACATCCTGGCCCTGCGCGGTGACCCGCCGGGGGATCCGCAGGCCGAGTGGCGACAGCACCCAGAGGGCCTGTCGTACGCGTCTGAGCTGGTCGAGCTGGTGAAGCAGATGGGTGACTTCTGCGTCGGTGTCGCAGCCTTCCCGGAGAAGCACCCGCGATCGCCGGATCTCGACACAGACGTCGACTTCTTCGTCGCGAAGTGCCGCGCCGGTGCCGACTTCGCGATCACCCAGATGTTCTTCACGGCAGAGGACTACCTGCGGTTACGTGACCGGGTGTCGGCACGGGGCTGCGAGGTGCCCATCATCCCTGAGATCATGCCGGTCACCAACGTCGCGCAGATCGAGCGCTTCGCCATCCTGTCCGGCGCGGCGTTGCCCGAGATCCTGATCAACAAGCTGCACGCGGTCGCTGATGACCCTGCCGCCGTGCGCGAGATCGGCGTCGAGGTGGCTACGGAACTGGCACAGCGGATGCTTGCCGAAGGGGCGCCAGGGCTGCACTTCATCACCCTGAACCGTTCCACCACCACCCGCGAGATCTGGCAGCGGATGGGGCTCAGCACTCGCTAGCGGAACCACGGTGACGGTGGCAGCGTCCCAGCACCACGCACGCCACCCGTGGAGGTCCTGTGAAGCGCTTCGCCCTCGCCCTCGTTGTCGTTCTGATCGTCGCCTACCTGCTGGGAGCCGGTAGGGAGGAGCGGGCGGCCGCAGCACCGGCGTCGAACAGCAGTGCTGCCGGAGTCGTCGTGGACGGCACGGGGGAGACGTCGGGCACCCCTGACGTACTCCGCCTCACGCTGGGCATCAACGTCACTGGCGCGGACGTCAGCTCCGCCCTCAACCGGGCGAGTGCCGCCATCAAGCGGATCGAGTCGCAGCTGCGGCAGCGTGGCGCCAAGCCGGCCGACATCCAGACCAGCGACGTCAGCATCTACCCCGAGACGACGAAGCAGGGCCGCCGCTATCACGTGCGCGAAAGCCTGACGGCCAAGCTGCGAAACCTGAAGGTTGCCGGCGAGGCGATCTCAGCCGCGGTCACAGCGGGTGGCACGGGCGTCTCGCTAGACGGTGTCAGCTTCAGCCTCGAGGACAACAAGAAGCTGTTGGACAACGCTCGGGACAAGGCCTTCGCCGACGCGCGGCAGAAGGCGCTGCGCTATGCCGGTCTCGCCGGCCGCTCGCTCGGCGAGGTGCTGCTGGTCAGCGAGTCGGTCGTGTCGCCGCCGGTCGCCTACGACGGCTACGACGGCTACGACATGAAGCGACAGGCCGCCTCAGCCCCCGCGCTAAGTCCCGTGCCGTTGTACGGCGGGAGCTCTCAGCTGAGTGTGTCGGTCACGGTGCGCTGGGCTCTCGCCTGAGCCAGCAGGTCGCTGCGCTCCTGAGCGGTGGCGGCGCGCAGCGCTCGTTCGAACCGGCGCGCTGCCCGGCGCGCGGCCAGCCGTGACGGCTTGCCCTGCCAGGGTGCGGCCGGCGGGAGCTCCGACACCAAGAACGGTGAGAGCTCGGTAAGGGTGAGTGTGGTCATGGGTGCCTCCAGGGGTGCACCTCTAGGGTTGTCCGCCGAGCGCCGATCCGTGCGCGGGGACCCACGTGACCTGGGACATACCAGCACCGCACAGGCGTGAGCGGTGGCTCAGATCACACTGCCTTGAAGGCCTTGCGCAGCAGGGCCACCGCGTCCCGCAGGCCCCTGCGCGTGAGCTCCCCGTGGACGGCGAACCAGTCGGGTGTCTCCTCGACGAGGTCGTCGTAGGCCTCGCCCAGGACCTCGCCGGACAGAGCCCGGCCGGCGGTGGGGTCGTCGTACAGCAGGTGCCAGAGCTCGGAGACCTCCACGGTGCTCGGCTCCGGCTGACCGTGCGGGAGCCACCCGCCGAGGTCAAGGTCGATCTCGTCGGGTAGGTCGTCGTTGAGGTCGAGGGCGTTTTCCTGCGCGTGGTGCTCCAGGGCTGCCCGGCTTCCGAACAGCAGCACCCGGCCGCGGTCGTGCAGCAGCAGGTCTGTCTCGGCCTCGTCGTCAGCGATCCAGCCGGCGTGCCAGCGGGCACCCCCGTCGAGCAGGATCACCTCGTAGAGCTCAACCACCGCTGACCTTCCTCGTCCTCACGCCACCGCGTCCGCGTTGGTCGGCGAGCACCAGCCTGGCAGCCGTGCGCCCGCTGGCACCGAACACCCCACCACCGGGATGGGTGGAGGCGCCGCAGAGGTACATCCCCCGCAACCCAGGCACCCGCTGACGGGACAGCTCCGGCAGCGGTCGCATCCGGAACATCGAGTCGAAGGCCATGTCGACGTGCATGACCTGGCCGCGGGGCAGCCCGAGCTCCCGCTCGAGCTCGAGCGGGCTCTGGATGTGGACCTGCTGCACCGTCGAGGCGAAGCCCGGAGCCGCCCGGTCGACGGCCTGGACCAACTTGTCGGCCTCCCGCTCGGCGATGTCCGGCCAGTGCTCGCCGCCGGCCAGGGCGTAGGGGTGCCACTGACCCCATAGCGAGACGTTGTGCGCGCCGGGCGGGGCCAGCGTGTCGTCGAAGGCGCTGAAGGTCATCGCGAGGACCGCCGGTTCGGTGGGGGGCAGACCGGCGCTGAACTCACCGTGCGCCCGGCGCAGTGCCGACCGCGACGAGGCCAGCAGCTGCATCGCCCGGTAGCTCGCCGGGGTGGCGGTCGGGTAGCGCGGCAGGTCGCTGGTGGCCAGCCGCACGACCATGCCCATCCCGTTGCCGACGCGGACCGACTGGTGCGCCCGAGCAAGCAGCGACTCGTGGCCGAGCAGACGCAGGGTGGTCAGCACGTGGCAGCCGGCGATGACCACGTCCGCAGGCAGGTGCTCGCCGGACTCGGTCAGCACGCCGGTGATCCGGTCGCCGCTCACGGTGATCGACGCGGCGCCGTCACCCAGCCGGACCTCGCCACCTGCTGCTCGCAGCCGGCTCGCGAGCGCCTCGGTCAGCTTTCCGCTGCCGCCGCGCGGGTGGCCGGGGGCGACCAGGTGGTTGACGGTGCTCCACCCGACCAGCTCAGCGGTGGCCGGGTGGTGGGTCGGCGGCCCGGCTTGCGCGCCCAGCCAGGACAGCGCCGTCTTGAGCCGCTCGTCCGCGAAGTGCTCGTCGAGCAAGGCATCGCCGGTGCCCAGGAGCTGGCGGGTCAGCTCGAGCGCGCCGACCCCGCTGCTGCGCCGCATGTCCCACAGGGCCCTGCCCAGGCGGCTCAGCGACGGCCGGTGCTGAAAAGCCCGGAACATGGCGGCGTTGCGTCCGGCCCAGTCCTGGGCGAAGCGCCGGTAAGCGTCCGCATCCCCTGTGCCGCAGGCCTTCTCGATCGAGGTGCAGGTCGTGTCGAGGTCGACGTGGAAGGTGATGTCGCCGCCCTCGAACGGCAGGAAGGCCCAGGGGTCCAGGTCGAGGTAGTGCAACCCGTGCCGCTCGAGGTCCAGCTCCTCGACGATGCCGGTGTGGCGGATCATGATGTGCGCGCTCGAGCCCCTGTCGATGAGGTGCCCGGGCCACCGCTCTACGGTCGACACGGCTCCGCCCAGCACGGTGTCGCTCTCGACAACCTGCACGCCACAGCCGGCGACGGCGAGGTAGCACGCGGCGACCAGTCCGTTGTGACCGCTGCCGACCACCACGACCCTGCCAGGCCTCACAACCTCAGGCCGAGTACGGCGAACACGCGCGGGTCACCCGGGAAGCGCAGGTCCCGCACCAGGTCGACCCAGCCGCCGGCCCGGTAGAAGCGCCGGGCCCGGGTCTCGAGGTCGGGAGTGGTGAGCACGGCGGTGCTGGCGTCGGTGCCGGCCAGCAGCTGCTGGAGCAGGCCGCGACCCAGGCCAGTGCCCTGCAGCGCGGGCCGCACGTGCAGCTCGCAGACCTCGAACGCCTCCGCGAGCCACGTCCTGGCCAGCTGGGTGTCCATGGCGGCCAGCACCTGGTCGTGCCACCACTGGCCCGGGGCACCCAGGTAGCCGTAGGCAACCCCCACAAGGCGGTCCCCGTCAACTGCTGCCACCGCTCGCAGCCCCCGGCGGCCGAGGTGACCGGCGAGCACCGCACGGCGGCCACGGGCGTCCGCGCGGGTGGCTGCCATGGCCTCCGCGTAGACATCCAGGACGTCGTCGATCCGGGCCTCGACCTCGGTGCGGGTCCACTCGACGAGCAGCGGTGCACGAGCTTCCACGCCGTCAGCCTGTCACGCGTGCGGGAAGCAGCGCGGCCTTCGGCTGGTTGGATCGTGATGTGGATGCGAAGGCGCTCGAGGCACTGGCGCTGACTGCTGCCCAGGAGCTGGAGGGTGCCAGCCCCCAGGACGTCCTGCGCTGGGCGGTCGACACATTCGGCGAGCGCTTCGTGATCTCCAGCTCCATGGGCGACGGCGTCCTTGCATCGCTTGCCGCCGGTGTGGCGAGTGGCATCGACGTGGTCTTTCTCGACACCGGCTACCACTTCGCCGAGACGATCGGCACCCGCGACGCGGTGGCGCACGTCTACGACGTCAACGTGCGAACGGTGCTCCCGTTGCTCAGCGTCACCCAGCAGGACAGCCAGTACGGCGCCGAGCTGTGGCGAAGCGACCCGGACAGGTGCTGCGCGATGCGCAAGGTCGAGCCGCTGACCCGGGCTCTGGCCGACTACGACGCCTACGCCTCGGGCATCCGGCGGGACGAGTCGCCAACCCGTGCGGGCACCGCGGTCGTCGAGTGGGACGACAAGCGGGGCAAGGTGAAGGTGAACCCCCTGGTGGCCTGGTCCCAGGACGATGGGGACGCCTACATCAGCGACAACGACATCCTGGTCAATCCGCTGGTCGAGGACGGCTACCCGTCCATCGGCTGCGGTCCCTGCACGCACCGCGTCGCACCGGGCGAGGACCCGCGATCAGGGCGCTGGAAGGGCTCGCAGAAGACGGAGTGCGGCTTGCACCCCTAACCCATGAACGGAATCCGCATGGGTGCTGCCGGCCCCCCGAACACCCTTGCGGATTCCGTTCATGGTGGTTTAGGGAGCGTGTAGAGCACGTGCCGCTGGAGCGGGTGGCCATCGACGATCCGCGGGTGGTCGAACTCGCCCTCGAGGGTCATGCCGAGTCGCTCCATCACGCGTCTGGACCGATCGTTGCCGACGCTGGTGATGCTGATGACCCGCTCCGCGTGGCGTAGCCCGACCTCGAGGCTGGCGCGGGCCGCCTCCGTCGCGTAGCCGTGGCCCCACGCCCATCGCGCGAGTCGCCACCCGACCTCGAGGTCCGCTCCGCCCAGAGCATCGGTCCACTGCACGCCGGTGAAGCCCGCGAAGCGACCATCCACGGCTACGACCCAGAGCCCGTAGCCGTGCTCCTCATGATGCCGCTCGATCCCCTCGACGGCCGCGTCCGACTGCTCCTGCGTGAGCAGCGACGGAAAGTGCTCCATGACCGTGGGGTCGGCATTCATCGCGGCGTTGGGTTCGCGGTCCGCTTCGCGCCAGCGTCGGAGCAGCAGCCGCGCGGTCCTGACCTCCTGCATCACCCCGTGCCGGTGCTGCCCTTGAAGCGCAGCACGAAGACGCGCAGGCAGTCTTCGCACTTCCACTGGGCATGGTCAGCATCAGGGTCATCGCCCCACGGCCGGATCGACTCCTCGCCGCAGTAGGGGCAGAACATCGGCACCGCCCGGGCGGTCGTCACTTCAGGAGGGCCTCGTCGGCCTGGCGCACCCAGACCGCGAACGTGTCCCCGTCAGCACGCTCGGCCAGGTAGGTGCGCAGCAGCCGCTCGACGTAGTCCGCCGCCCCGTCCGCGGTGACCTTGAGTCCGCGCGCCTTGCGGCCGAAGCCGGCGTGCTCGCCGAGCCGACCCCCGAGGTGCACCTGGAAGCCCTCGACCTCTTCGACGATGGAGCCCTTGAGGCCGATGTCCCCGGTCTGGAAGCGGGCGCACGAGTTGGGGCAGCCGTTGACGTTGAGGGTGAGCGGCTCATCGAACTCAGGCAGTCGGCGCTCGAGCTCGGAGTAGAGATCGACGGCCCGGACCTTGGTCTCCACGATCGCCAGCTTGCAGAACTCCAGCCCCGTGCAGGCCAGCGTGCCCCGGCGGAACACCGTCGGCCGGACCCGCAGGTCCTCTGCCTCAAGGCTCGCGACGACCTCGTCCACGTGCTCGGGCGAGACGTCGAGCAGCACCAGGCCTTGCTGCGCCGTGGTCGAGACGCGACCGCCACCAAGGCGGTCTGCCAGCTCGGCGACCCGCGACAGCTGGGTGCCGCTGGTGCGACCAGCACGGGCCACCGCGCCGATGTAGTGGAGGCCGTTGGTCTGGTCGTGCACGCCCACGTGGTCGCGGTCGGGGGTCCTGGGCGTCGCCGGCTCCGGGCCGTCGGGCAGCGGGCTGGTGAGGTATTCGCTCTCGAGCACCTCGCGGAAGCGCTCCGGACCCCAGTCGGCCATCAGGAACTTCAGCCGCGCGTGCATGCGGGAGCGGCGGTAGCCGTAGTCGCGGAAGACCGAGATGACGCCCTCCCAGACCTCGCAGACCCGGTCGGGCTCGACGAACGCACCGAGGCGGAGCCCGAGCTTGGGGTTGGTCGAGAGGCCCCCGCCGACCCACAGGTCGTAGCCCGGGCCAAGGGTGGGGTGGACCACTCCGACTAGGGCGATGTCGTTGATCTCGTGGTTGGTGCAGTGGACGGAGCAGCCACTGATCGCCGTCTTGAACTTCCGCGGCAGGTTGGAAAAAGCGGGGTCTCCGAGGTAGCGGCGGGCCACCTCGGCGATGTGCGGGGCACCGTTGATGACCTCATCCGCCGCCACCCCGGCGAGCGGACAGCCAAGGATGACGCGGGGGGTGTCGCCGCACGCTTCCGTCGTACCGAGCCCGACGGCTTCGAGGCGGTCCCAGATCGTGGGCACGTCCTCGATCCGGATCCAGTGCAGCTGGATGTTCTGCCGGTCGGTGATGTCCGCGACGTCACGGCCGAACTCGGTCGCGATCTCACCGATGACGCGGAGCTGCTCGGAGCTGAGCTGGCCGCCGTCGATGCGGATGCGCAGCATGAAGAACGGCGCTTCGAGCTCCTCTGGCTCCAGGATCGCCGTCTTGCCGCCCGGGATGCCGTCGGCGCGCTGGGTGTAGAGGCCGTACCAGCGGAGCCGGCCGCGCAGGTCCGCGCCGTCGATGCTGTTGAAGCCCTGCTTGCTGTAGATGTCGAGAACGCGCTGCTTGACGGTCAGCGGGTTGCTGTCCTTCTTGACCTGCTCGTTGGGGTTGAGCGGCTCTCGGTAGCCGAGCGCCCACTGCCCTTGTCCGCGTTGGGCGGGCACGCGATCTCCTACGGGTGAAGGACGGGGAGCACCCCGAGGGCAGTGGGGCCAGCGTAGCGGTGTGGCATCATGGCCTCATGATCGCCAGCTCGTGCGCAGCGCCTCTCGTTGCGCGGCTGCATGTCGATCTGCAGCGCGTTTCCAGCGCCATCTGTTCCGCTTCCGAGTAGCTGAGGTCCCGCGCCGCGCCGGCGCACCCACTCGCTGTTCTCCTCGGAGGAACTCCTTGCTCACGGCTCTTCGAATTCCCCTGCTTGTGACCACCCTGCTGGTGGCGGGCTGCGGTGGCAGTGACGAGCCCCCAGGCCCCGCGTCGACCTTGCGCCTGGGCTACTTCGCCAACGTCACGCACGCCGGGCCGGTGTACGGCGTCGCCGAGGGCATCTTCCAGGCCGGGCTCGGGTCGACCGAGCTCAAGACCCAAACGTTCAACGCCGGCCCTGCGGCGATCGAGGCGCTGTTCGCCGGCGCGGTCGATGCGGTCTATGTGGGTCCGGGCCCGGCCATCAACGCGTTCATCAGGACCAAGGGCGCGGTGGTCGTGGTGGCCGGCGCGACCTCCGGCGGCGCCTCGCTGGTCGTGCGTCCCGGCGTGACCGAGGCCAACCTCGAAGGCAAGAAGCTGGCCGACCCGCAGACCGGTGGCACCCAGGACGTCGCCCTGCGCACCTACCTCAAGGGCAAGGGCTTCACCAACGACGCTCAGGGCGCGGGTGAGGTGACGATCGTCGCGCAGGACAACGCGCAGACCCTCGACCGGTTCAGGTCCGGTGACATCGACGGCGCTTGGGTGCCCGAGCCCTGGGCGTCGCGGCTCGTCATCGAGGGTGGCGGCACTGTCCTGGTGGACGAGCGGTCGCTCTGGACCGGTGGCCGGTTCGTGACGACCAACCTGCTCGTGAAGCAGAGCTTCCTCGAGCGGCACCCCGAGACCGTGCGAGCTCTGATCGAGGCGCAGGTGTCGGCTGACAAGCAGATCACGGCGGACCCTGCCAAGGCCAGGGACGCCGTCAACGCCGCGCTGAAAGAGCTCACCGGCAAGGCGTTGACGGCTGCGGTCATCGAGCGGGCGTTCCAGCAGATCGAAATCACGGAGGACCCGCTGGCCGGGACGCTGAAGGTGGCGGCCGAGCACGCGTTCGACCTTGGCCTGGTGAAACGGGGCGACCTCAAAGGGATCTACGACCTCCGGCTCCTGCGCGAGGTGCTCGGCAAGCCGGTCGATGACGCGGGCCTCGGGCGGGGCTGAGAGCATGACGCTGCTACAGGACGGGCTGACCCAGCGGAGGGACGCCGACGTGCAGGTGGTCCACACCGGTCCCGCGGTCGCCGTACGGGGCCTGACCAAGCGGTTCGGCACGGGCCCCAACGTGCTGGAGGACGTGACCCTTGAGGTCAGCGAAGGCGAGTTCCTGTGCCTGCTCGGCGCCTCCGGCTGCGGCAAGTCCACGCTGCTCGGGTTGATCGCCGATCTCGACCAACCGACCTCTGGCTCGGTTGAGGTGCTGGGCGGCAAGCCGTCGCTGATGTTCCAGGAACCGGCGCTGTTCCCGTGGCTGACCGCTCGCGAGAACGTCGAGCTCGCACTGCGGCTGCGCGGTGCGAGCAAGGCGGAGCGCCGCGGCCGCGCCACCGAGCTGCTCGAGCTCGTGCGGCTGCGCGAGGCCGGCGACAAGCGCGTGCATGAGCTGTCAGGTGGCATGCGTCAGCGGGTAGCGATGGCCAGGGCGTTGGCCCAGGACAGCCACGTGCTGCTGATGGACGAGCCGTTCGCGGCACTCGATGCGATCACCCGCGACGTGCTGCATGAGGAGCTCGTTCGGATCCGCGAGTTGCAAAAGCTGACCGTGGTCTTCGTCACGCACAACGTGCGCGAGGCAGTTCGGCTTGGCGACCGCGTGGTGCTTCTGTCCTCGCGGCCGGGCCGCATCGTCCAGGAGTACCCCGTCGAGATCGGCCAGCCGCGGCGGATCGAGTCGCCGGAGGTGGCCTCTCTCTCGGTCACCATCACCGACGACCTGCGGGCGGAGATCCGCCGGCACGGCGGCCACTCGTGAGCGTGCTGGGGGATCGGTCCGGCCCGACCGACGACCTCGCCGAGCTCGAAGCCGGCCTCGACGCCCTCGAGACTCGAGGTCAGCAGGAAGAATCCCGCGCCCGGAAGTGGTGGGGCGCGACCTGGCCGCCGATCATCTTCCTGAGCCTGCTGGTCCTGATCTGGCAGCTGGTCCACGACGCCGGCGTGGTCGACCCGGTCCGGCTCCCCTCGCCGCGCGAGACGCTCGACGCGATCCGCGAGCAGCTGCGCACCGGTGATCTGCAGGAGGCGTCCTGGAACAGCATCCGCCGTGGCGCCCTTGGCTTCGCTGCATCGCTGGTCATCGCCACCCCGCTCGGGCTGCTCATCGGGCGAGTCCGGCCGGTCCGGCGGGCCGTCGGGCCGATCCTGTCTGGCCTGCAGAGCCTGCCCTCGGTCGCTTGGGTCCCGGCCGCGATCCTGTGGTTCGGGCTGTCCGACGCGACCATCTACTTCGTCGTGCTCATGGGAGCCGTGCCCTCGATCGCCAACGGCATGGTCTCCGGTCTCGACCAGGTGCCGCCCCTGTTCCTTCGGGTCGGCCGGGTGCTTGGCGCGCGCGGTCTGGCCTCCGCGCGTCACGTCCTGCTCCCCGCCGCCCTTCCCGGGTACGTCGGAGGCCTCCGCCAGGGATGGGCCTTCTCGTGGCGGTCGCTGATGGCCGCCGAGCTGATTGCCCGGTCTCCCGAGCTCGGTCTGGGTGTCGGTCAGCTGCTCGACCTGAGCCGGCAGAACCTCGACACGGCAGGGGTCTTCGCCGGGATCATCTCGATCCTGGTGATCGGCATTGCGGTGGAGCTCTTCGTGTTCGCGCCGCTGGAGCGCCGGGTCCTGCGCCGCCGGGGCCTGCTGGCTGCCAGTGTCTAGGACGTGAGCCTTCCCATCCACCTCGACCTCCGGGGCAAGCGGGTGCTGGTCGTGGGCGCGGGTCCGGTAGGGGTCCGGCGGGCCAGGCTGCTCGCGGCGGAGGGGGCCGACGTCCTGGTCGTGGCGCCGGACGCACCGCCCGACCTCGAGCTCCCACTGGCGCGGCGTGCCTTCCGGGCCGAGGATGCAGACGGCTGCTGGTTGGTGCTGGCCTGCACCGGCGTCATCGACGGCGAGGTGGCGGCGGCCTGTGCGGCCCGCGGCATCTGGTGCGGGCGGGCCGACGACGCAGCCCGGTCGGAGGTGTGGGTGCCCGCTGTCGCACGGCATGAGGACATCGTCGTGTCGGTCACGGCCGGAGCCGACCCGCGTCGGGCGGTGGCCCTGCGCGACGCGATCGGCCGCGGCCTGGAGAGCGGCTCACTGCCGACGGCCCGGGTCCGTCCCGGTGGGAGCAGCGTCCTCCTGGGCGTGGCGCACGGCTCCCGCAACGCCGGCGCCCAGGAGGTCGTCCGGTCGCTCCTGGCCCGGACGGCGCAGCTGCGGCCCGGCCTGGTGACCGCAGACGCCTACATCGACAACGCCTCGCCATCGATCCAGCACGCAGTAGCGCAGCTGGCTGTCGCCGGCCACCGCGACATCACGGTGGTGCCGCTGCTCCTCAGCGCGGCCTCGCACTCCAAGACCGACGTCGCCGCCTCGGTGCAGGGTGCTCGGGTCGAGCACCCCGGCCTGCTGCTGCGCTACGCCCGGCCCTTTGGCAGCGACCCGATCGTGGTGGAGGTCCTGGCGCAGCGGCTGGCGGAGGCCGGCGCACACGACCTGCCGGTGGTGCTTGTCGCGGGTGGCTCACGCGACCCTGATGCCAACGCTGGCGTGGCCGCGACGGCGAGGTTGCTGCTCGAGCGCAGCGCCTTTCCCTCGGTCGACATCGCCTTCGTGTCGACGACGGCACCTTCCGTCGTACAGGCGCTGGAGGGGTTGCGCGCGCAGGGGCACTCGAAGGTGGCGCTGTCGCGGTTCTTCCTCGGGCCGGGCTACCTACCGCGGCAGGTGCTGGTGCAGGCGGCCGAGGTGGCGGGCGTCGAGGTCGTGGTGTCCGAGCCGCTGGGCGACAGCGAGCTGCTCGCGCGGGTGGTGCTCGCGCGCTACGACGAAGGGCTGACCGGCGGGATCAGGATGAACTGCGATGCGTGCATGTACCGGATCGCCTATCCCGGGCGGGAGCGGGACGTCGGTGCGCCGCAGGTGCCACACACGCACCCCGACGACTGACAAGCAAAAGGCCCCCGACGCAAGCGCCGGGGGCCTTCCACTACGACAAGACTAGAGCGGGCGGACGTTCTCCGCCTGCGGGCCCTTCTGGCCCTGGGTGATGTCGAACTGGACGCGCTGGTTCTCGTCGAGGGACTTGTAGCCCTCCGTCGCGATCGCGCTGAAGTGGCAGAAGACGTCGGCTCCGCCGCCGTCCTGGGCGATGAACCCAAAGCCCTTCTCTGCGTTGAACCACTTCACTGTGCCTTCTGCCATGACGATCCCTTTTCTCAATTCTGCGAAGCCCGCAAGTGCGGGTCTTCGAGCAGCACTGCCCTTGTGCTCGACGTCCCGCTCCGAAAAGCAAGAACGCCCGCGACGTTGTGCCACGGACGTTCGAGAACGAGCGAGCAGGCAGTGCAACCACGCATAGCGTATGCCCTAGAGCCCGCGTGTGGGGGAATCGGGTCCCGGAAGTTGCTAGAAGGCTTGGCTGACGCTGCTCATGTTGAAGTCGGGGACGCGCAGCGCCGGCATCCGGGTGCGGGTGAAGTAGTCGCTCCACTCGCGCGGCAGCGTGGGCACCGACGCGCTGCACTCGGTGACCCGGCCCAGCAGGTCGATGGGCGACTCGTTCCACCGGAAGTTGGTGACCGTGCCGCTGACCTTGCCGTCCTCGATCAGGTAGACGCCGTCGCGGGTCAGGCCGGTGAGCAGCAGGCTCTCGGGGTCGACTTCGCGGATGTACCAGAGGCAGGTCAGGAGCAGGCCACGTTCGGTGCTGGCGATCATCTCCTCGAGGGACACGGTGCCGCCACCGTCGGCGATCAGGTTGTCGATCATCGGGGTGCAGGCCACCCCCGCCTTCGCGGCGCTGGACCGGGTCTGGGTGAGGGCCTCGAGGCGGCCGTCGCGGATCCAGTCAGTGGCGCGGTTCTCGAGGCCGTTGTCGAAGACGCTTGATTGCGATGAGGAGCCACCCGCGGCGGCGAAGGGCCGCGTGCCGAGCACGGAGTCGTGCGGGTCGCTGCGCAGCGAGAAGCCGGTGGGTGCGATGACCTCGCCGACCCGGGTCTGCCCGCCGGGCTTGGAGAAGACGGTGCGTCCCTCCGCCGCGTCGCGGCCGGCCGCGGTCCAGTAGGCGTAGATGAGCAGGTCGGCGAGGGCGCTCGGGGGGATCAGCGTCTCGTAGCGACCAGGCGGGATCTCGATGTAGCGCTCGGTCCAGGACAGCCTGCGGCGGAGCTCGGCATCCAGCTCCGGCACCGACAGGTCGGACCAGTCCTTGGTGTGCTGGCCCACCCAGCTGGAGCCACCACGTCGGTCGTTCTTGGCGGTCATCTCGACGTAGCCGGTGGGCTGCACGTGGCGCTTGCGCAGCCCGGTTGACGAGCCGAGCCACAGGGTGGAGACGCTGTGGCTGGCGAAGCCGAAGTGCAGTAGCCCGTCGGCTTGCGCGGAGGTGAAGGACTCGCCCAGTCCGGAGGCCAGCGTGTTGAAGACGTCTGCGGTGGTGGTCTCGGCCGCTGCCTCGAACCCCTTGTCCGCCCCGCCCTCGACCAGCGGACCGAAGTCCTCCGCCGGACCGGCATCGCGGGCCGCTTGCTCGCTGGCGCGCACCAGGCCCGCCAGGTCGTCCAGTCGAGTGGCGCTCATCGTGCCGACCGACTCGCCGATGATGCTGATGACGGTCAGCGAGCGCGCAAGGTGCGACCCGTTCGTGGTCAAGGTGTTGTTGGCCCAGCGCAGGTCGATGTCGCTGCTCTCACTCAGCAGAACGACGCACCCGTCGGCCTGTGAGAGCTGCAGGACCTGCTCGATGACGTCGGGCCCGTGTGTCGTGCTCATCGCCCGGCCTCCCGGACGGTGTTGAGGATGTTGACGTTGCGAAACAGCGCGGCGGGGCAGCCGTGGCTGACCGCCGCAGTTTGGCTGGGTTGCGCCTTGCCGCAGTTGAAGGCACCACCGAGCACGTAGGTCTCGGGACCGCCGACGGCTTCCATCGAGCCCCAGAACTCCGTGGTCGTGGCCTGGTAGGCGACGTCGCGCAGCTGGCCGACCAGCCGGCCACCGCGGATCTCATAGAACCGCTGGCCGGTGAACTGGAAGTTGTAGCGCTGCATGTCGATCGACCAGCTCTTGTCGCCGACGACGTAGATGCCGCGCTCGACGCCTGCGATCAGCTCTTCTGTCGAAGGGCCGCCCTGGACTGGCTGGAGCGAGACGTTGGGCATCCGCTGCACCGGCACCCGGTGCGGCCCGTCGGCGAAGGCACAGCCGTTGGACCGGCTGACGCCGAGGACGTCGGCGTTCTGCCGGGCCATCCGCCGGTCGAGCTGGTAGCCGACCAGCACGCCATCCTTGATCAGGTCCCACTGCTGGGCGGCGACACCCTCGTCGTCGAAGCCGACGGTCGACAGGCCGTGCGGGGTGAACCGGTCACCGGTGACGTGCATGAGGTCGGTGCCGTACTTCAGCGAGCCGAGCTGGTCGATGGTCGCGAACGACGTGCCGGCGTAGGCCGCTTCGTAGCCCAGCGCCCGGTCCAGCTCGGTGGCGTGCCCGATCGACTCGTGGATGGTCAGCCACAGGTTGGACGGGTCGATGACGAGGTCGTAGCGGCCCGGCTCCACGCTGCTGGCCTTAGCCTTCTCGACCAGCCGCTCCGGCATCTGGGCGAGCTCGTCCTCCCAGTCGTAGCCCTGCTGACTGAGGTACTCCCAGCCGCGGCCAACCGGCGCGGCGATGGTGCGCATGGTCTCGAACCCACCACCGGGGTCGACCCGGGTCCCGGTCAGCTGGGGGAGCAGCCGGACCCGCTGCTGGGTGGTCGTGGTGCCGGCGCTGTCGGCGTAGAACTTGCCCTCCATCGCCTGCTGCAGGCTGACGTCGACGTGGTCGACCTGGTCGCTGGCGAGCAGCCGCTGGCTCCACTCGGCGAACAGCGCCACCTTGTCGGTCGGGTCGACGCTGAACGGGTCGATCTCGTAGGCCGACACCCAGGTCTGGTCGGGGTAGACCGGCTCGTCGGCCAGCTCGACCGGCTGGGAGTTCAGCGGGCGGGCGACCTTCGCCATCGCCACGGCCTCCTTGGCGATCCGCACGGCCTCGTCGACGGTCACGTCGACGCTGCTGGCGAACCCCCAGGTGCCCTCGTGCACGACGCGCACGGCGAGCCCAACGCTGACGTCGTCGCCGAGGCTCTCCAGCCGGCCGTCGCGCATCGAGATGTTCTGCCCGCGGGATCGCTCGACGCGGAGGTCGGCGTGCGTGGCGCCAGCGTCCCGGGCCGCCTGCAGCGCGGCCGCGGCGGCTTCGTTGAGCGGGAGGGCGAGGAAGGCGGCATCGATCTCATGAGTCACGTCAGCGAACCTAGTGGCGTGTCACTGAAGTCTCTTTAGTGTTTGGTGCGGGATCATGGATGCATGGCCAACCACGTCCGGGTGCTGTCGGTGACCGAGCGAGACCGGGTTGTGTTGGAGCGGCAGGTGCGG
>Ga0136633_1000196_pt1 | contig 45838 bp, 40 predicted proteins | sample AntDrymeUQ832206_2_FD_105494 | JGI IMG/M metagenome (GOLD analysis project Ga0136633, IMG submission 105494) | Polar desert sand microbial communities from Dry Valleys, Antarctica - metaG UQ83 (22.06) | ecosystem: Environmental > Terrestrial > Soil > Desert | place: Antarctica: Dry Valley... | reverse complement strand
GGCCGACCGAAACGTGGTTCCTCCCAGCGACCCTCCCTCGAAGTTCTGGAACCCCTGGCCGCCCACGGTGGCCGTGGCCGGGCAGCCGATCGGCGTGTCGGCCCGCGTGCCCGTCCCCATTAGGGCTGCGGTCGTCACCACCTTGAACGTGGACGCCGGCGGGTACTGGCCGGCCAGGGCCCGGTTGAACGGCTGGTCGAGGGGCCGGCTGACCACGGCCCGGACGTCGCCGGTAGCGGCGTCCACCGCCACGATCGCCGCCGGCGACGTCACGCCGGCCAGGGCCTGCTCGGCGGCCATCTGCGTGCGCCGGTCGAGGGTGGTCCGGACCGGCTCGGGCGCCGTGCCCGGAAACTGGAACACGGTGCGAACGGGCTTCTCGGTGGCCACGTCCACGATCCGGACCTCACCCGACGGCGTCCCAGCCAGCTTGCGCTCGAAGTTCGCCTCCAGCCCCGAGAGGCCAACCTTGTCGCCGACGACATAGGGCGCACCGAGCTCCTCCAGGCGTTCGGCCGTGACCTCGTCGTACCGGCCGAGGACGTGGGCCGCGAAGTTCTCGGCCACCGGCAGCCGTCCGGTGGCGTTGTCGAAGCGGATGCCGGGCACCGGCTCCAGAACGGGCCTCACCCTCGCATAGCGGTCGGGCGCCACCACGGCTATGTCCACGCGATGGTGGGGCTGGACCCACGGCTGGCGCAGGGCGGCGGTGACGTCGGCGGGGTCCACGTCGAGCTGCTGCTTGAGGGCCGCCTGCACCCGGGCCATGTCGATGATGCCCTCCGGTACGACATAGATGCTGAACGCGGGCCCTACCGACACCAGGGGAGAGCCGTCGCTCCCCAGGATCGGGGCGCGGGTGGGCCAGGTACGGGTGCTGCCGAACCGCTGCCCCGGGCCGAGGTCGGGATGCAGCGACGCCGGCTCCCATGCCACCCGCCACTGACCCTTGATCCGGTTCAGCTGCAGAGTGTGCTGGTACGACCACGTACCGAGGCCGGCGACGTCGAGCTCGGCGCCGAAGTCGGCCGTCGCAACGGACCCCTCCCGACGGATCGGCCCCGGTGCGAACCGGGCGGCCGTGACCTCGAGGTCCTTCTGCATGGCGGTCACCGCCGCATCCAACCCGGGTGGAGGCGCATGAGTCACGGCCCGCATGCCGGCTACCTCGAAGCGCTCCCACGCTCTCAGGTAGGCGCCCACCTCCTTCGTCGGGAGCGTTGAGTCCTCCCGCAGCAGGAACCAGCCGGCGCCGGCTACGCCGGCGAGAACAGCCACCACCACGCCGATGGCGACGCCCGTCCGCCGACTCAGGGTCTGTTCCGCCGCTCGTACCCCACACGTACCACTCCCATACGTACCACCGGGGCGATCGTAGGGCGTCACGCCGACCGGCGGGGGACATGCCTGGGACGGTCTGGAGCCAGCCACTACCATGGTGCGCAGCCCCGGCGAAAGGAGGCCGATGGCCGACGACGAAACGCAGGGACCCGAAGTCACGTCGTGGTGGACGTCCGACGCCCTCCACGACTCATCGCTGCCCTCCGCCACCTTCGACGAGCCCCTCGTATGGCCAGAGTCGGCATGGGACGGCGGGGAGCCGGCAGATGGCGGCTTCGACGCGCTCGTCGAGCCGGCCGACGACGGAGCTGAACCGGCCGTGCCTCCGGTTCCGGAATCCGACGCCCAGTGGGGCCCTTCCGGCGAATCCGCCGACGCCGACGCCACCGTGCAGCACGTCGAGCCGTTGGCTGGATTGGGTGGGGGTGGCCGTGGAGGGGCGGCGCCGAGGCGGACCGCGCCCAACGTGCCCGACGACCTGCCGTGGCCCGGGGCGGTCGGGTCCAAGACGGCGGAGCCGCACGGCGGCAGCGGGGCCCGACCCCCTGAGCTGGGTTCGATCTGGTCGAACGACTTCCGGTCGGACCCGGAGAACCTCGTCGGCTTCGCCGGCCTGCCGGCGCCCGCCATCTACGCGGACACTGAGCGCAGCGGCGGCGGAAGGAGATGGTCGCGGCTCGACGTCCGGCCCGGGAACGCTGCGGTCATCGGCCTCATCTCGATCGTCAGCCTCGTCCTTCTCGGCATGTTCCTCTCGGTGCGGGCCCGCAACGACACGCCCACCGACACCTCCCAGGCCCGGCCCGCGGGCGACGAGATCTCCGTCGCCGGTCCGCTCAACACCGTCCCGCTGACCACCTCGGTCACCAGCACGAGCACCACCACCGTGGTCCCGGGCATCAACATCGCCGGACTGCTGCCACCCGCCGAGACCGCCGGCGCGACTCCTGCCGCAGGTGGCGCGGGCACGGGCTCGGCTACCCCGACGGCCACCACCGCTCCGCCGCGCACCGCAGCGGCGCCCACCGGCGGCGGTACGGCGACGACGACTGCCACCACCCAGCCGGAGGCCACCCCGGCGCCTCCGGCGACCACCAACGTCACGTCGCCGCCAGCCACCTCGCCGCCGGACACCACGCCGCCGGACACCACGCCGCCGGACACCACGCCGCCGGACACCACGCCGACCACCCAGCGGCCGCGACCCACGTTCACGGTCCCGACCTTCCCCACCTTCCCCGGGGGCTCCTTCCCCACCTTCACCGTCCCCACTTCAAACGGCTAAGGGCGGACGAGGGGGCGGCTAGGAGCCCTCCTCGTCCTCGACGGACGGCTCGCTGCCCGCAGCCGCCGGCGCCGGCCGGGGGCCGGCGACCCGGTTGGCCAGCGTGGCCCACGCCGCCAGCATGAGGAGGGCGAGGCCGATCCACGGCGCACGGCCCAGCGACGCCTCCACTGGCGAGCGGAGAGGTGCTGCGGCTCCGATCACCGGGTCGTCGCCCGCCGCGTTGGACTGTTCGCCGGGCAGGAGGATGGCCAGGGGCTCGCCCTCGACGGCCGGCGCGCTCGCCTCCGTGCGCAGCGTGAAGAGCGTGGAGCGTAGCTGCAGCTCGGCCCAGAATCGGTGTCCCTCGACGAGCATGGGCCCGTTGCTGCCTTCGAAGCTGATCTCCAGCGGACGCCCGGATGGGCCGGTGCGCACCACCTTGATCTCGGTGACCTCGCCCCGGTAGCCGAAGCGGGCTCCCGCTTCCCGCAGAGGCAGCGTCATGGCCCACAGCTGCGGGTCGTTCACGGTGTAGTTCACTGGCTTGAGATACGGGATCTCGGGGCTGCCGGAGCCGAAGCCCTCTTCGGGGGTGGCGGATATGCCGCCGGCGCTCGCCGAGTAGACCGCCTCGGCCAGGGCTCCCTTGTAGGTCAGCACCTGTCCCTTGGTGGCGACGGCCGCCGCGCTCGTGGCCGGGTGCTCGTTGCCGGCGCCGATATAGACCTGGCACTGCTGGTGGTCGCAGAGGGTCTTCCCTGCCGACGCCGCCCGTATAGCGAACGTCCGGGCCGTGATGGCCTGGGCCTGGAGCGCAGCCGCCGGCCAGCTGGCCGGCATCTCGCCCATGCCCCGCACGTACTGCTCGACGTCGACCGCATTCACCATGTTCAGCCCCCGGCCCGCGCCCTCGGCCTGCACCGTGCCTCGGTAGCTCCTTCCCCGACCTGGCAGGGCCACGAGCGAGTCGCCCCTCGGCATGGCGAAGAGGCCCCGGCCGGAGAGGGCATCCTTCTGCGTGGCGGGTACGACCGTTCCTGCGCCCGGGCCCTGACCGGGCACGGTGGCCGGCGCCACGGTGGTGGGCAGCAGCGCCTGCAGCAGCGGGTCGAGGAGGCCGGTGGTGACCGTCGTGGGCGGCACGGTGGTCGGCGGGGCGGTGGGCGCCGGCACCGCTGGTGGGGCGGCCGGCGTGGCCACGCGGCTGATCGCCGCGCCGGCCAGTGGCGTGGCCCTGTACTTCGACCCGTCGAAGGCCAGCTCGACGCTCCCGCCGGGGCTCACCGTGACGGGGAAGCCCGGTGACTGGGCGCCGGACGGTGCGTCCCGCACCTCGCCCCCGCCGGGCAGGACCACCACCACCGGCCCGGGCGACTCGAACACGCCGACCCGAATGGTGGCGGCGCGGCTGGCGATGGCGGTGCCGGGATAGAAGTGGCTAAGGATCGCTGGGGCCGACGCCCCGCTCGAAGCCATGGCAAAGGCGCCGTCCTGCGCCATCCCGACGCCGTGGCCGAAACCCTTGCCCTCGATCACCACCACCGGCCCCGGCTGGGCGGCTGCCGGCAACGAACCCGCCTGCGAGACGGCGACCAGGAGCGCGCCGAGGACACCCAGTGACCTGCGAGGCATCGCACATACTGCCACCCGGGGGCGCCCGCTCACAGGTCGGCCCGCTCGAACAGGGCGGGCGGTGCCTACCTCCGGCGGAGGGAGGCGCCGCTCTTGCAGGCGACGCAGAGCGTGGCCTCGGGCACCACCTCGAGGCGGGCATGGGGGATCGGCTTCCCGCACGCCTCACAGCGACCGTAGGTGCCGGCATCGACGCGCCCCAGGGCGGCGTCGATCTCGGCCACCCGCTCCTTGGCCTCGCTGGCCACCACGAGGAGCCGGTCGCGCTCGACGTTGAGCGTGTCGCCCTCGCCGAAACCGTCCTCGTCGGCCATGTCCTGGTTGGCGCCGTCCTCGGTGAGCTCGAGGGCGGTGGCCGTCGAGCGGGCGACATCGGCAAGGTATGACTCGCGGCGGGCGAGGAGCTCACGCCGCTGGGCGGCGAGGAAATCGGTGGTGGTCGAGGATGTCATCGTCGTTCTCGTCTCTTTCTTCCCGCCTGAACGCAGGCGGGTATACGGGGCCATCCCATCACGACTTGCCTTCCAATGCCCAACCGCCTTCACCCTTGCGGGCCACGAACCGCCCAGGGCCGAGGTCGAGCGGCGGCGACGTGCCCACTGCGACTCTTGCCGGGCCGTCGAGGTCCAGCTCGATCACATCGTCATGGAGACCGACACCGATCCGGGTGCCCCGCCAGCGTACGGGAAAGGCGAGGCTCCCCCAGACCGGGGGCAGCCGGGGGTCGACTCTCACCGCGTCGCCGTCGGCCCTCACGCCGCCGAAGCCGAAGACGGCCGCCTGCCAGAGCCCGCCCATGGTGGCGATGTGCACGCCGTCGGCCGCGTTGCCCATCCGGTTGTCGAGGTCGACGCCGCCCGCCAGGTGGAAGTAGCCCAGCGCGTCGTCGAGGTCCCCCACCCGGGCCGCCACCAGGGCGTGCATGGCCGGCGACAGTGAGCTGCCGTGCGAGGTGCGGGGCTCGTAGTACCTGTAGTTGACCTCCTGGGTCTCCGGACCCACCTCGTCGGGCAGCAGGACCCCGAGCATGAGCACGTCGGCCTGCTTGACGACCTGGGTCGTCCGCAGGCGGTCGACGCCGACCACCATCTCCCCGGTGAAGGGTCGGGGAGCCAGATCCACCGACCGGATGTTCTCGAGGCCGAAGAATCCCTCGAACTGCTCGTAGAGCCCCGTCTCCGGGTCGAACTGGTCGACCAGGCCGTCGGCCACGGTCCTCCACCGCTGCCGCTCGTCGGCGGTCACCCCGAGCCGGGTGGCCACACTGGTGAACCGGTCGCACAGGGAATCGGCGGCCCGAAGGTTCCACCAGGCCATGACGTTCGTGTACGCGTTGTCGTCGACGCCCTCGTGGTACTCGTCCGGGCCGATCACCACGCAGACGTGATGCCGGCCATCGTCGCCGAGGGTGGAGCGCGACGCCCAGAACCGGGCGGTGTCCATGACGATCTCGGCGCCCATCTCCTCGACGAACGCGTCGTCCCCGGTGACCTGCCAGTACTGGAGGACGGCCCAGGCCACGTCGGCGGCGATGTGGTGCTCCTGGACGCCGGTGAGGATGGTGAGGCGGGTGCCGTCGGGCAGCCAGACGAACTCCGGGGTGGTCTCCTCGCCGGTGTCGGCCGACTCCCACGCGTAGAGGGCGCCCTCGTACCCGAGACGGGCCGCCTTGGCCCGGGCCGCGGGAAGGGTGCGGTGGCGGTAGGCCAGCAGGGCGCGCGCCGTCTCCGGATGGGTCCAGATGAAGAAGGGCAGGAGGAAGATCTCGGTGTCCCAGAACACGTGGCCGCGGTAGCCGGGGCCGCTGAGCGAACGGGCCCCTATCGACGCCCGGTCGCTCCCGGGGTCGCCGGCGATCATCAGGTGGTAGAGGGCGAAGCGCAGGTCCCGTTGGGCGTGGTCGTCGCCCCCGACGGTCACGTCGGCGTCGAACCAGCGCTCCCGCCACGCCCGCCGGTGCCGGGCCCGCAGCTCGGCCGCGCCCTGTGCCTCGGCCCGGGTCAGCGCGTCGTGGGCGGGTCCGTCGCGGTCCACGGCGACGAGGCGCGTCGAGCGCCCACCGTCGTCTCCCGTGGACACCGCGAACCACACCTCGCCCCCGTCGCGCCCCTGCAGCCGGACGTGGAGGCCGCGGCCGGTGGCGGCTCCGTCGACGGTGTCCACTGCGCCGGTGGCCGCCGGCACCGGAAGGTCGCCGATGGAGACTCCCTCGGCCTCGAGGACGAGGATCTGGCGATCGGCAAGGGACGCAAACCGGACGGTCCGGTGGTCCGGCGAGTCTCCGAACAGCGCGCCCTGGCGCATGTCGAGGATGCGCTGGGCGCTTGTTCCCTCCTGCTCGGCCGGCACCATGGTCCACTCCGGACCCCGCACCAGCTCCGGCCCGGCCTGCTCGTCGGGGTCCCAGCCGAAGATGCCGGCCACGTACAGAGCCGGCAGCGACCGGGGCCCCGAGCGGTCGAGGGAGCCGCGCGTGCCGGTCAAGCCGTTGCCGACGGTGAGCCAGGACTCCACTTCCCGCTCACGGGCGGGATCCGACCGGTCGACTGCGATGCGCCAGGCGTGATCGGCCACGGGTGAGGGGAACGCCCTGCCCGCGGCGAGGATGTCGTCGACGGCCTTCACGCCGTCGACGACCGCCAGCGCGTCATCTGGGGCGCCCGGGCCCAGGACGCGCCGGCGGGCCCAGTCGGTGGCGTCTGCGCCGTCCGGTGGGCAGATGAGCCGGCCAGGGGTGTCGGCCTCGACCTGGCTTACGGTCGCCGAGACCACGTCGATCCCCAGGGACAGGAGCTGCGCCACCCGCTCCGACATGTCGCCGGAATCGACGACCACCACTTCTACGGCTTCGGGACGCATAAGCCTGCGGAGGCTACTGCCCCACCAGGGCCTACCTTTACTCGATGGCCCTTCCCCGGGTGGTCGGCCTGCTGCTCCTGGCCGCCGCGTGCAGCGATGGCGCGACGACGACCACGCCACCCGCTCCGCCGCCGTCCACGATCGCCACCGTCACTGCACCACCGACCGTGCCCGCCACCACGACGACCGCCGCACCGGCTGCGGCTGCATGGCGGGGCCTGGCCGCCGCCCCGACCGCCCGCCAGGAGGTGGCCTCCGCGGTCGCCGACGGGCGGGTCTGGGTGATCGGCGGGCTGAACGCGGCCGGCGCGTCCGCCGTGGTCGAGAACTACGACCCGGCGGGCGACAGGTGGGCGCCTGGGCCTCCGCTGCCCGTGGCCCTGCACCATGCGTCGGCGGCCACCTACAGGGGCGAGATCGTGGTCATGGGCGGGTTCCTGGCTGCGCCGTCGCTCTACGACCGTCCCAGCGCCCGGGTGCTGGCTCTGCGCGCCGGCGCGTGGGTCGACCTGCCCCCGCTCGGGCGCCCACGGGGCGCAGGGGCGGCGGCGGCGGTCGGCGACGTGCTTGTCCTGGCCGGCGGACGCAACGGCGCCGCGCTCCTTGGTCCCACCGAGATCTTCGACGGGTCGGGCTGGCGCGACGCCGAGGCCATCCCCACCAGGCGCGACCACCTGTCCGCCGCCTCCGACGGCCGCTCGCTGTTCACCGTGGGCGGCCGGTTCCTCTCCTCGGGCGCCCTGTCGGCGGCGCTCGAGCGGTTCGACCCGGCCAGCGGCGCCTGGGAGCGGCTGCCGGCCATGCCCACCGCACGGGGCGGGCAAGGGGCGGCGATGAGCGGGGCCAACCGGCTGGTGGTCGTCGGCGGCGAGGACCCGACCGGCGTGTACGCCGAGGTCGAGGCCTACGACGTGGTCTCCCAGCGGTGGGCCCCCCTCCCGCCGCTGCCGTCCCCCCGCCACGGCCTCGCCGTCGAACGGGTGGGCGAGCGGCTCCTGGCCCTGGTCGGGGGAACCGCCTTCGGCGTGGCGCCGTCCGCTGTGGCGGAGGCGCTCCTCGCGGTCAGCTGACGATCGTGCCCCTGGCGTGCAGTTGGGTGAGCACGACCAGGCTGACCCCGGACACGCCCAGGACCGCCCAGGTCAGCCGGGGCCGGCCGGAGAGCATGTCGGCCGCCACCGCGAAGCAGGGGAAGGCGGCGAGGGAGTACCGGCCCATGCCGACGAAGTCCTTGGTGGCCACAGCCGTCGCCAGCACCGCGATCGTGACGTAGACGCCGTAGCCCCAGCCGAAGCGGCGGAACACCGAGGGGATGAAGGAGGCGGTGATCACCGTGGCGATGGCGTTGATGGCCAGGTGGCCGAAATGGCCGTTGTTCCATGGCCCGTTCCACATGGCCTTGATCCAGTGCACCTTGAACCAGGTGTGGAACCCGGACGGCTGGTCCCACCCCTTGGCGCCGGCCACGTCGAAGAAGGCGAACGGGCTGTCGAAACGCAACCACAGGAAGGTGCAGAAGGCGACGAGGCCGAGCGGCGCCAGCAGCAGCCCGGCGTCCGCCGGCCGCAGCCGGCTCCTCTCACCCGGTCCTGCGGCGCCCTCGCCGCCGCCCACCCGCACCGCCCGCAGGCGACCGAACACGCCCTTACGTTCGAGGAACAGCACCCAGAGACCGAAGACCAGGGCCGCCCCCACCGGCCTGCTCGCCGTGGCCACGATCCCGGCCAGGCCGGCCAGCACGGGCCGGTCGCTCTCGAGGGCGAGGAAGGCGGCCAGCGCGGCGACGATGAACAGCGCGTCGGCGTAGACCGCGCCCATCAGGTAGAAGGCGAACGGATAGAGCAGGAGCAGGAGGACGGCGATCCGGGCCTTGGCCGGGCCCAGCTTGGCCACGCACCAGCGGTGGAACAGCACGGCCACGCCTAAGCCGGACGCCAGGGTCAGGAGGAAGCCGGCCACAAGCGGCCCGCCCACGAAGACGCCGAGGGCGCGCATCAGGAGCGGGAAGCCGGGGAAGAAGGCCACCGGCGACTGGCGGTTCGGCACGAAGAACCGGTAGCCCCGATTGGAGATGCCGGTGTACCACCAGCCGTCCCACCACCCGAAGGCGTCAACCCACCGGTCGCCCTGGAGATGGCGGTGGAACGGGTGGAGCCGGGGCAGGTAGAAGTGGGCCAGGACGGACAGCACGACGACCGCGCCGGCCACGGCGGCGAACGCCATCACCGGGAACCATCGGTCTCGCCGGCTCAGACCCGTCGGAGGGCGCGGCTCGTCCAGCTGCGGGCCGCCGGGAAGAGTTTCGACAGCAGCACGTGCAGGCGCGCCGTCGCGTCGAACCTCTGTCTCGAACATCTACGTTGCGATTCCCCCCAGGATCGTTCGGACGGGGAGGATAGAGGGCACCGGCCCGAGGATCCACACTCTCGTCAGGTTGCCGTCGGCAGGCCCAGGACGAACCATCCGCGATCGGGGAACCCGGAGGCCTCGGCCACGTGCGCGGAGGCCTCGTTCCCGCGACCATGGAGGTAGATGGGCACCCCGCCGTCGCGCAGGATGTCGGTGGCCGCCTGCGTCACGAGCGCCCGGGCCAGGCCGCGCCCCCGCCACGCCTCCTCGGTGGCGACCGCCACCTCTCGACCGAGCTCGTCGTGGCGCTTCACGCCGAGTCCGGCCACGTAACGACCCTCCTCCTCCACCACCAGCACCATTCCGCCGAAGGGGCGGAGCCAGGCCGGCACGTCCGGGTCGGCGGCCGGCACCCACTCCCCCACCCCGTCGAACTCGGCCGGCGTCGCCGAGTACCGGTAGACGCCTCGCCCTACGACGCCGCCGGGCTGGCCGAGCGCCTCGGGCAGGGCGTCCATCACCTCATCGAGCGTGGGCCCTGCGGCCTTCACCGCCTCCACCCGGTCGGGCGCCACGGACACGACGGTGCCCTCAGGCGTGCTGACGCCGGCCAGGGGCCGGATGGCGCCGTCCCAACCGGGCTCGGCCCGGCGGGCCGAGGCCACGACGGTCACCTCGGCCGTGGGAGGCCAGGCTCCCAGCCAGCTGCGCAGGTGGCGGCTCAGTCGGTCGTCCACCTCCTCCTTGGAGGGAAGCGAGGGCTGTGGATCCATGGCCGGACAAGGATGACAGCACCCCGGCCCTTCTGTTCACGCGCGCGTGGGCTCCGAAGTCGGGGACGGTTCTGTGACGAAATCGATGAGCCGCTCCACCGCCCCGACCAGCGGCGGTTCGAGGTCGGCGTAGGACCGGACTGCGGCGAGAATGCGGGGCCACATGGTGGCCGGATCCACCTGCAGGCGGGCGCACACGCCGGTCTTCCAGTCTTCCCCCCTGGGGACGGCGGGCCACCCCGGGATGCCGACCACTGCGGGCTTCACCGCCTCCCACACGTCGACGAACGGCGTGCCCGTCACCAGCACGTGCGGATGGGCGACCTCCGACGCCAGCCGTGCCTCCTTGCTGCCCGGCACCAGATGGTCGACCAGCACGCCGAGCCGGGCTCCGGCAGCCGGGCCGAACGCCTGCACGACCCCGGCCAGCCCGTCGATGCCATCGAGGCGCTCGACGACGACGCCCTCCACCCGCAGATCGTCACCCCACACCCGTTCGACCAACTCGGCGTCGTGCACGCCTTCGACGAGGATGCGGCCGGCACGGGCGACCCGCGCCCGGTGACCAGCCACGGCGAGGGAGCCGGATGCGGTGACCGCCGGCGCCGGCGCCGGCGGTCTGGCGGCGGGCGGGCGGGCGAGGGTGACGGCCCGGCCCTCCACGTCGAAGCCGCCAGGGGTGGCCAGGAAGATCCGCTCGAGCCCGCTGGCGCCCCGCAGGACCACACCGTCGCGCTCCCAGCGCACGACCGTCCCAGTGAAGCCGCTCCCACGGTGGCGCACCGCCAATCCAGGCGCCCCGGCGGTCTCGGGGTAGGTGGCCCGCATCCGGGCCGGACCGTCGACGGGGCCGGAGAGGATGCCGGCCCATGGGTCGTGCCTGCTCATGGCCGTCGAAGGTAGAGCCCCGACGCCCGGACATCGGTGACCCCCCCGTCAAAGGGTGACGGCGATGGGCGACAGCAAGCGGTACGGCGCCGACTACGACGCCGTCGCCTTCCCGGCGGCCGATGGTCTCCCTGGTCCACCAGCATCTGGTCCGCATGCCGGCGCCGGCCGGACACCCCTCCAGGAAAGTAGGAGACATCGCGGCTGCCGTACCGTAAAGTGCAGGGGACGATCGTGCGTTTGCCCTTCGGGACGCGGGATCGGGCAAGGTACTGCGTTGCCCCAGACCCTGGCAGCGTCCCGTAACGGACCTGTGCCAGGAGGTCGAGTGCTCCAGCTCATGGGGGCTTGTGTTCCGGGTTCGTCGCGTCTTCTACCCTCCCGGCTTCGAAACGAGCGACACATGGCTGTGACATGGACACCGATATTCGACTGGGACGCCGAGGGATGGCGTGTGGATGCCGCCTGCCGGCACACCAACGCCGAGCTGTTCTTCCCGGCGGGGAGCACGGGAGCCGCCGTCGATCAGATCGACGCGGCGAGGGCGGTCTGCGCCACGTGCCCGGTGAAGGAGGCCTGCCTCCAGTTCGCCCTGGAGACCAACCAGGAGGCGGGCATCTGGGGCGGCACCGACGAGGACGAGCGGCGCAAGCTGCGGCGGGGGTGGCGAGCCAGCCAGCGGCCGAGACCGGTGAGCGTCTGAGCGCCGGCGGTCAGGCTCCGAGGCCGGCGGACCGGCCCGACTCGAGCGGCCCGTCGCCGTGGGCGGGGTGGGCCCACGGCGACGTGAGATTGAAGACGTTGGCGAGGTCGGCGGCCTCGAACACCCGGATCACGTCGGGGGACGCGCCGCTGAGCACCATCGAGCCGGCGTTCCTCTGGATCCGCTTGCGCGCATCGACCATTACTGCGAGCCCGCGGGAGTCGACGAGGGTCGTCTCCCGGAGGTCGATCACCAGCTGACGGTTCCCCTGGCCTTCGATGAGATCGGCGAGTCGGTGCTTCAATTGCCCGGATGTGGTGGCGTCCAAGGAACCGCCTATCTCGATGACCACCCGCCCGAGCGAGCGTCCGAACACCAGGGAGAACCGGGATTCGTTGGATGGCAAGTGGGCACTCCTCGTACCACCGGAGACCCGCCCTGCTTTTGAAGGTGAGCATCGCCCCGCCTGTGGCGGGTGGTGTGCATCAGCAGTCTACTGCGGCGGTCCGCTCGGATCACCCGTGGCGCCGAACCGTTCCACGCGGATGCGGTCAGACAGGACGCCGGCCTCGATGAGCAGGGCGGTGGCGGCGTCGGCGAAGCCTGTCGAACCGCACACATAGGCGAGGGCGTCGGGCGCCGGCAGGGCCGGGAGGTCCTCGGCAGTGAGCCGTCCGGGCGCCCGCCGGGCGTGGGGCGGTGCCTCCCGGGTGAAGACGATGGTGGTCTCCGGCCCCGGCAACTCGGCGGCGTAGAGCAGCTCGTCCGGCGAGCGCACGGAGACCACCAGGCGGACCAGGTCGCGCCGGCCGGTGTCACGGGCGAGCCGCAACATGGCCATGAGGGGGACGATCCCCGAGCCGCCGCCGATGAGCACCGCAGGGGTGACGCCGTCCCACACGAACCAGCCCCCGAGCGGCCCCCTGACCTCCAGATCGTCGCCCGGCTCGACCACCTCGTGGAGGTACGTCGACACCTCACCGCCCTCGAGGCGCTCGACGGTGAAGTCCACCTCGTCCGAGCCGTCCGGCGCCGACGCCACCGAGTACGACCTCGACGCGGTGTACCCGTCGGGCGCGGTCAGGCGGATGACGTAGTGCTGGCCCGGGAGATGAGGCCGCGGGCGCTCCAGCCGCAGCCGGAACGTCTTGGCCCGGTGGGTCTCGTCGGTGATGCGGACGACGGTGGCCGACTGCCACGCCGTCGGCGCCTGCGCCGCCGGCATGGTTCAGTCGCCCTGGTACCGCTGCTCGTGCCACGGGTCGCCCCGGTCGTGGTAGCCGTTGCGCTCCCAGAAGCCCGGCTCGTCGTGGTCGAGCAGGCGGATCCCGGCGACCCATTTTGCGCTCTTCCAGAAGTACAGGTGCGGGACGAGCAGCCGGGCCGGGCCCCCGTGGTCGGCCGGCAGCGGCTCTCCGTCGACCTCCCAGGTGACCCAGGCCTTGCCTCCGGTCACATCGGCGAGCGGAAGGTTGGTGGTGTACCCGGTGTGCGAGAACGCCAGGACGTGGGTGGCCTCGGGCAGTGGGCCGGCGGCGTCGAGGAGGACGTCGACCGAGACCCCTCCGAACGTCATGTCGAACTTCGACCACGTGGTCACGCAGTGGATGGCGCCCTCGTACGTCGAGGACGGGAGGGTGTGGATCCCGTCCCAGGTCCAGGACGTCGGCCGCTCCACCAGACCCTCGACCGAGAAGGTCCAGTCGGCGGTGGTCAGCGCCGGTGTGGCCTCGGCCGTGAGCACCGGCCACTCACCGCCGGTGTCGTACTGCCCGGGGGGCAGCCGCACATCGGCCCCGCCCCGGCTCCTTCCCGTGAACCCCCGGGTGATCTTGGCCATCAGGCCCTCCTCCCTCGCGGACGTGCCGCCCCCTCCGACCATAGGGTTCCGGGATGGAGTTCGACACCATCGACAGCGGCAAGGGCGAGTTGCCGCCCGAGTACCAGCCGCACTTCCAGGGCCAGGCCCGGTTCCAACGCTTCACCAGCCCGTTCGGCGAGCGGCCGGCGGTGTTCGCCGTCCACTTCGAGGCCGGGGCGAGGACCCGTCCCCACGTGCACCGCTCGGGTCAGGTGCTGCACATCACCGACGGTCGGGGGATCGTCGCCAACGCCTCCGGCCGCCAGGTCGTCCTCCCCGGCGACGTGGTCACGGTGCCGCCCGACGAGTGGCACTGGCACGGAGCGACGCCGACGACGGCGATGACCCACCTCACCGTCCAGGTCACGGAGCCGGGCGACATCGACTGGGACGTCGACGAAGGGGACTGGGCCCGGGAGTATTGATGCTTCTGGGCATCGACATAGGCACGTCGCGCACGAAGGCGGTCCTCGTCGACGCGGACGGGCGTGAGGTGGCCGGCGCCGCCGTCCCCACCCCTTTCGCCACCCACGACGGCATGGTCGACATGGACGCCGACGCCCTGCGCCGGGCGCTACGCACGGTCCTCGGCGAGCTGGGCGATCGGCGGGAGCAGGTCGTTGCGGTCGGTGTCGCCGGGATGGCCGAGAGCGGCGCCCCGCTCGACGCCGCCGGGCGGGCACTGGCGCCGGTGATCGCGTGGCACGACGGCCGGGGCCAGGCGGCGGTGGCGGAGCTCGAGCACCGGTTCGGGGAGGACCTCGCGCTGCGCATCGGTCAACCCGTGCGTACCGTGCTGACCGTCGCCAAGGTGGGATGGCTGGTCGACCACGGCATAACGGGCATGGTCCGCTGGCTGGGCGTCCCGGAGCTGGCCCTGCACGCCCTGACCGGTGTCGAGGCGACGGAGTTCTCCCTGGCCGCCCGGTCCGGTTGTTACGACGTCGCCGCCCGGGACTGGATGCCCGAGGTGCCGAACGTGCTCGGCTTCTCCGCCGGCGTCTTCCCGGAGGTCCTCGCCGCTGGAGCGGTCATGGGCCGCATCTCCGGGGCGGCATGGTCCGGTCTCCCCGACGGTGCTCCTGTGACCATCGCCGGCCACGACCACCTGGTCGGCATGGCCGGTGCGGGTGTCGGGCGACGAGAAGCGGCGAATTCGGTGGGGACGGCGGAGACTCTGGTGGTGCGCACCGAGGCGGTGCCCGACATGGCTCTCCTCCTGGCCGAGCGGGTCAGGCTGACCGTGTACCCGGGGGGGCGGGAGTGGGCTGCGCTGTTCGGCGCCGCCCGCGCCGGTCTGGTGCTCGAAGCCGCAGCCACGGCCCTCGGCCTGTCGCTCCAGGACCTCGACCGTCTGGCCGCCGACGCCACGCCGGTCGACGTCGGAGGTGCGGTCGACGACCTGTCCCACGGCGTTCCCGCTTCGTTGCCGGACGCGCCTCCCGGCGAGGTCTGGGCCGGCCTACTGCAGGCACTCACGGCCCGGACGGTCGACGGGTACACCCGGCTGACGAAGGTCGCCGGCCCATCCGAGCGGCTGATCGTGTTCGGCGGCGGCAGCGCCAGCGCGCCGTGGCTGCGGGTGAAGGCGGCGGCACTCCCGGTCCCCGTCGTCCGGTCCGGCGCCCGCTCCGCGGTGGCCCGGGGGGCGGCGCTCCACGCCGGCGTCGCCGCCGGCTGGTGGCCCTCCGTCGACGACGCCCCGGTGCATTCCTGGTCGTGAAATCGGCAGTTTTGGCCAGAATCACGACCCGAAATGCACCCGGCGGACCGTGGCGAAGGCTTCGAGGGCCCGGTCGATGTGGTCGTCGGTGTGGGCTGCGGTGACGATCGTGCGGATCCGGGCCTTGTCCATGGCAACAGTCGGGAAGACGACGGGCTGGGCGAAGACGCCGTGGTCCATCAGGCGGTCGGAGAAGCGCATCGCCGTCTCAGGGTCTCCCATCATGACGGGCGTGATCGGCGTCTCGGAGCGGCCGGTGTCGAAGCCCAGCCGGGCCAGCTCGGCCTTGAACCGCCGGGTGTTGGCCCACAGCCGCTCCTGGCGCTCGGGCTCGTCCTGCATGACCCGGAGGGCCTCCCGGCACGCGGCGACGACGGCCGGCGGGTGGGAGGTGGAGAAGAGGAACGGCCGGGCCCGCTGGGTCAGGATCTCCCGCAGGGCGGTGGGGCCGGCGACGTAGCCGCCGAGGGAGCCGACCGCCTTGGACAGGGTGCCGACCTGGATGTGGACCCGGCCGTGGAGCCCGAAGTGGTCGACCGTCCCCCGGCCGTCCCGGCCCAGCACACCCGAGCCGTGGGCGTCGTCGACGAGGACGGCGGCGCCGGCCTCCTCGGCCGCCTCCACGATGCCCGGCAACGGGGCGATGTCGCCGTCCATGCTGAACACCCCGTCGGTGGCGACGAGGATCAGTCCGTAGGGCTCCGGCCGGGCACGAGCCTCGGCCAGGACCTTGCGCAGCGCGCCCACGTCGGCATGGGCATAAACCTTGCGAGCCGCCTTGGACAGCCGGACGCCGTCGATGATCGAGGCGTGATTGAGGCTGTCGGAGACGATCAGGTCCTGCTCGCCGGTGATGGTGGGGATCAGGCCGGTGTTGGCGGAGAAGCCGGACTGGAAGGTGAGGACGGCGGGCACGCCCTTGAACTCTGCCAGCTCGACCTCCAGCGCCTGGTGCATCGACAGCGTGCCGGCGATGGTCCGAACCGCCCCCGACCCCACGCCGAACTCGGCCACTGCGGCGAGGGCCGCCTCCCGCAGCCTGGGATGCCCGGTGAGTCCGAGGTAGTCGTTCGACGACAGGCTGATCACGTGACGCCCGTCGACGTCGACCTCTGCGCCCTGGGCGCTGGTCAGCACCCGGAGGTCCCGGTACAGGTGCCGGGCCCGCAGGCCGGCGACCTCGTCGCCCAGGAACGCCAGCGGATCGGTCATCTGATTCAGGTCGTCCAGTCCAGGATGACCTTGCCGCTCTCCCCACTTCGGGCGGCGGCGAACGCGGCTTCGTGCTCGGTGAAGTGGAAGCGGTGGGTGATGGCCGGCGTGATGTCCAGTCCCGAGCGGAGCATCACCGTCATCTTGTACCAGGTCTCGTACATCTCCCGCCCGTAGATGCCCCGTAGCGTCAGCATCTTGCGGACGATCTCCCCGACGTCGAGGCTCACCGCCTCGGTGGGCAGGCCGAGCACGGCGATGCCGCCCCCGTGGGCCATGGCGGCAAGGCCCGAGCGCAGGGCGTCGGGGTTGCCGGACATCTCCATCACCACGTCGAAGCCCTCGACCATGTCGAGCTCGGCGAACACATCGCCGAGCTCCCGCTCCCGTGGGTCGACGGCCAGCGTGGCCCCCATCCGTACCGCCAGGTCACGCCGGTAGGCGATCGGCTCGCTAACGACGACGTGGCGGGCGCCGGCGTGGCGCGCCACTGCGGTGGCCATCAGGCCGGTGGGGCCGGCGCCGGTGACGAGCACGTCCTCGCCCAGCACCGGGAAGGCGAGGGCGGTGTGCACGGCGTTGCCAAGAGGGTCGAAGACGGCGGCCACGTCCTCGTCGACCCCCTGCCAGTGGTGCCAGACGTTCGTCATGGGCAGGGCGACGAGCTCGGCGAACGCTCCGTCCCGCCCGATGCCCAGACCGATGGTGTGGGCGCACAGCTCACGGCGGCCGGCGAGGCAGTGCCGGCACCGGCCGCACACCACGTGGCCTTCCCCTGAGACCAGCTCGCCCGGGGCGAAGCCGGCCACGTTGCCCCCGACCTCCTCGATCATCCCGACGAACTCGTGGCCGACCACCAGTGGCGGCCTCACCGTCCGCCGGGCCCACGCGTCCCACGCCTCGATGTGGAGATCGGTGCCGCAGATGCCCGTCTTGTGAACGCGTACGAGCACGTCGTTGATGCCGACCGTCGGCCGGCGGACGTCGTGCAGCTCCAGCCCGGGAGCCGGCGCCGTCTTCTCCAGTGCGAGCATGCCCCCTTGTACACCCTCAGGACCATGCGGCCCCGCGGAGGTAGCGTCAGGTTCAGTGGCTGAGGGGCGCTCCACGGCGTTGTTCCCGTTCGAGGACGCCGGCGACTACCGGCGCATCCGCGACACCCTCGCCGCCGCCGGCTACCACGACCGGGGCGTCACCGAAGCGCTCGGCATCAGCCTGTCGTCGCTGTCCGAGAAGAAGCTCCCGGTCCTGCTCCGGCGGACCAGCGGGGGCACACAGCTCGAGACGCTCGTGCGGCTCTTCATCCTTGGGGTCCGCGTCGGGCTGCGTCACGCGGAAGCAGCGCTGGCGCCCATGGGCCCACAGTGGTGGGCCGAGCACGGCCTCGTCACCCTCCTTGGCGACGAGGTGGAGGCCACGATCCAGCTGCGCTGCTATCAGGGGCTGATCGTCGCCTTCGACTTCCACCGGCGGGGTGGCGCGCCCCTCCCTGCCGACTACGTGATGGGCATCAGCGCCAGCTCGTTGACCCTCGCCGGCCTCACCGTCCGCCAACCCAGCCGGTCGACGCTCGACCTGGGCACGGGGTCGGGATTCCAGGCCTTCCTCGCCGTAGGGCACAGCGACCGGGTGATCGCCACCGACCGGAACCCCCGTGCCGTGGAGGTGGCCGCCTTCAACGCCCGGCTGAACGGGCTGGACAACGTCGAATGCCGGCAGGGCGACCTCTTCGAGCCGGTGGAGCAGGAGACGTTCGACCTGATCGTCTCCAACCCGCCGTTCATCGTCTCGCCCGACAACATCTTCTACTTCCTGCACAGCGGGATGGGCGGCGACGAGGTGTGCCGCGCCATCGCTCAGCAGGCGCCCCGGCTGCTCTCCGAAGGCGGGTACTGCCAGTTCCTGGCCAATTGGACGGTCGGCGCCGGTGAGGACTGGCGGGCCCGGCTGGCCGGCTGGTTCGACGGGACCGGCTGCGACGCACTGGTCATGCGCCGGGGGTCGACCGCCCCCGACGAGTACGCCGCCATCTGGATCGAAGGCGAGGCGCCGAACAGTCGGTTCGAGGAGTCCTTCGCCACCTGGATGGACTACTATGAGCAGTTGGGCGTCGGCACCATCGACAGCGGACTGGTCACCATCCGCCGGTCGAGTGGTGCGACGGCCCCCTGGTTCCGTGCCGAGGACACGCCGGAGACGATGACGTTCCCGGCCGGCGGAGACATCAGCGGGCGGTTCGAGGCCGAGGACTTCCTGGCCGCCCATGGCGACGAGGCGCTGCTGACGGCTGCGTTCCGGCTCTCGGCCGACGCCCGGCTGGTCCAGGAGTCCCAGCCCGCCCCTGAGGGCTGGGAGGTGCTGACCACCCAGCTCCGTAGGGTCGAGGGCCTGCACTGGTCGGGCCACGTCGACCTCGACGGCGCCTCGGTGCTGGCCCGGTGCGACGGCACCCGCCCCATGGCCGACTTGCTGGACGACCTGGCCGGCTCGCTCGGGCCGGACCGCGACGAACTGGCCCGGGCCTGGCCGGGGACGATCCGCCGCCTGGTGCAGTGCGGCTTCCTCCTGCCCGCCTAGATCTTTCCGTTCGCCTTGACGTCCCACCCGGCATCGACGGACCCGCCCATGCCGCCGTCGGGCCGCTGGGTGGTGTAGGAGATGTGGATCTTCGAGAAGTTGAACGTGACCGAATCGGTCGGCGCGTCGTCCTCGGAGATGCCCTCTTGCTTGAAGCTCGAGACGAGCACGTCGCTCATCGTGATCTTCAGGAAGTCCGGCTGCTTGGCCCCGAACTTGCGGGCCGAGAACAGCGCCTGCTTGATGTGTTGTCCTGACGCGCAGGCGAGGAGAAGCCGGGGCGACGCCGTACTGACCGGGGCGGTGAAGCTGAAGTCCTGCATGGAGACCTTGCCGGCGCCGGCCCCGCCCCCGTGCGATGCCGACCCGGAGTTGGATGCGCCCCAACTGAAGCTCTCGATGTCGATCTCGCCCCTGTGTTTCGCATCGGTGCTCCCGCCGTCGATCCCGTCGAGCTTGAGGAACATGTCAACCGCCACTGGCAACCTCCTCGGTGATGACGGTGAAGGTGAGTTCTGCGGTGCCGTCGCCACCGAACTCCTACGGCTGCTGACGGGCGACAAGCCCCGCTTCGAACGTCTCTCTTCGGGTTCCCATCATGGTTGACTCTTTCATACAGGAGTCAGCGCATGGAGTCGAGGACGACGGCGATGTCGGCGGCCGTCGACCGGGTGTTGACGATGCACAGCCGGAGCACGGGCTCACCGGCATGGGCGGACGGCACCGCGAACCCCTCGCCCCGCTGCAGCAGCGCCAGCGACCACGCCCGGTAGTCGTCCTCGGTCCAGCCGGTGCGGCGGAGGACCACCACCGAGAGCTCGGGTTCCAGCACCAGCTCGACGTGGGGCGCCTCCTTGATCAGCTCGGCCGCCTCCCGGGCTGTGCGCAGGCACGTCTCCACCGCGTCGGCGTAGGCCCGGGCCCCGTAGGCAGCGAGGGAGAACCACAACGGCAGACCCCGGGCCCGGCGGCTGAGGTGCACCGCGTAGTCCGACGGGTTCCACTCCGCGCCGTACAGCACCTCGAGGTAGTCGGCGTGCTGGGCGTGGCACGCCTTGGCCAGGGCCGGGTTGCGGTACAGCAGGGCGCAGGCGTCGAAGGGGGCGAACAGCCACTTGTGGGGGTCGACGATCAGGGAGTCGGCGTGCTCGATGCCGGCGAAGCGGTGGCGGGCGGAGGGGGCGGCCAGCGCCGCCCCCCCGTAGGCGGCGTCGACGTGCAGCCACGTGCCGTGGCGCCGGCACACCTCGGCGACGGAGTCGAGCTCGTCGACCAGGCCGAGGTTGGTCGACCCGCCGGTGGCGACGACAGCAAAGGCCCGGTCGGCCACGCCGGCCAGCACCGGGGCCAGCGCTTCGCCGGTCAGGCGGTGGCCGGGGACGGTGACCAGCTCGACGTCCATGACCGCCGCCGCCGCGCCGATCGAGCTGTGGGCCGACTCCCCGACCACGAGCGCCCAGCCGCCCGCCGGCCTGCCCTTCGCAACCGCAGCAGTGGCCCGAGCCGCCACCAGGGCCGAGAGGTTGCCCATCGTCCCGCCCGACACGAAGACGCCGCCGGTCTGCTCCGGCATGCCGGCCAGGTCGGCCAGCCAGCGCAGGGCTTGGTTCTCGGCCCACACCGCGCCGGCGCCCTCCAGCCACGAGCCGGCGTAGATCGAGCAGGCGCTCACGACGAGGTCGGCGAGAATCGACACCTCGCTCGGGGCGGCGGGCACGAAGGCCAGGTAGCGGTGATGGTCGCTCGACAGGCATGCCGGCTCGAGGATCTCCCGGAACAGCCGCAGCGCCTGGGTGGCGCCGATGCCCTCGTCGGTGACCGTCGCTCCCGCAGCGGCGTCCAGCTCGGCCGGCGTCAGCGGGTGCCCAAGGGGCAGCTCGTAGGCGTCCGCCGCCATGCGCCGGCGGGCGAAGGCCACGACCTCGTCGGCGAAGGAATCCAATCCCGGGTGGTAGCTGTGCATCGGGTCCATGTCGTCGGGCATCGGGGGCTCAGCCGGTGATCGCCGAGAAGCGTTCCTGCAGCTCGTCCTCCGTGGCGGAGTCGAGGCCGGCCCAGAAGTACAGCCGGCGGCGTGTCTCGTCGTCGGGGAAGAGGATCGGGTTCTCCGCCAGCCGGGCCGACGCCCCACCCGAGGCGGCGAGCGCCTCCCGCACGCCGAGCACCGGGCTGATGTACTGGACGGCGGCGGTGATGCGGGCGGCGTTGGCCGGGTCGTAGGCGAAGTTCATCCAGTCGGCGGCCGCCGCCGAGCCACCGGATCGGGCGGGGATCACCATGCTGTCGAACCATCGGATCCCGCCCTCGGCCGGGATAACGAACCGGATGTCGGGCCGCTCCTGCTGCAACTGGATGATGTCGCCCGACCAGGCCAGGCAGGCGGCGAACTCGCCGGACTTGAGGGCGTCGACGAACTCATCGGCGGTGAAGCGCTTGATCTGCCCGTCTCGCCTGGCCGCATCCAGCCGTTCGAGGGCACGCTCGGCGGTGGCCCTGGTGGCCCGTGAGGGGTCCGCCCCTTGCGTGAGCATGACCAGGCCAACCGTCTCGCGCATCTCGCTCACCATGCCGACCCGGCCCCGCAGGAACGGCTCGAAAAGCTCGCTCACGGCGCGGAGCTGGCGACCTCCGGTGAGGGCCGGGTTGTAGGCGATGCCGGTGATCCCTACCTGCCACGGCATGTGGAAGCGGGCGCCGCGGTCCCACGGCATACCGAGGTAGGCGGGCTCGATGTTGACGTGGTTGGGCACCCGCTCGAGCGGGATCTGCCGGACCCATCCCCGCTCCAGCATGCGGGCCACCGCCCAGTAGGTGGGCACGACTACGTCGAAACCGGTCGGGCGGCCCCGGCCGAGCGTGGGCTCGAAGAGGGTCTCGAACGCCTCCTCGTTGCCGTTGTACTCCTCGACGTAGTCGACCGGGATCCCGGTGGACTGTTGGAACCGGCTGACAGTGTCGGGGTCGATGTAGTCCGACCAGTTGAGGACCCGAAGCTCCCCGCTGAAATCGGGCAGGCCGCTGCTGTTCCGGCACGCGCTCGCAGCCAGGGCGGCGGCACTGAGGGCCAGGAACTGTCGGCGCGAGATCACGGGTACTCGTTGATACGAAGCTGGAGGCCGCCGAGGGCGCCCAGGGCGGCGACGAGCGGCACCAGCAGGGCGATCAAGGTCAGGTACCCGAGTCGGTCGGCGGACGACTTCAGCCCCTGGAGGAACTGGTCGCGGTTGTCGCTCAGCACCGACTCGACCGAGAAGTTGAACCCGTTAAACGTGGCCGCCGCCGGCCCGACGGCCACGGCCCGGGCCTGGCTGGCGTCGGTGATGGTCCGAAGCTGGGCCGACGTGTCCTGGTACCGCTGCCAGCGGACGAGCATCTCGGCGACCGCCGCCCGCTCTCCGTCGGAGTCGGCCACAGCGGCGGCGTCGGTGAGCAGGCCTGCCAACCCGGGCTCCGTGCCGCGGCGGACAGCGTCGACGACCGCCGGCGTGGCCCGGTCGGCGAGCACGGCGCGTGCCGTCTCCGCCGCCCGGGTGCGACGGGTCTGGTCGCTGGTGATGAGAGCGACGGTCTCGTCGGCCTTCGACCGGTACGCAGTCGTCTGAATGCGCGACGTGAGGGAGATCGAGTCGTAGCCGTCGGCCCGGGCCCGTTCGATGTCGGTGCCGGAGCGGAACGTGGCCGTCACCAGCCAGCCGATGCCGGCGACCAGCAGGACCGTCGCCAGCGCCATCGGCAGGTTGAGCAGGCGCCGGCTCTGGCGGAACACCCAGAGCTGGGCCGCTACCAGGACGGCAAGCGCCACCGCAGCGACCACGACGGCAGGCAGCACCCCGGTGTCACGGCGGTCCTCGTCGCGCTCGAAGCGCCGCTGGGTGGCGTCGGTCAACCGGGTGGCGTCGTCAGCCACGGTGGTGGCCAGCAGGTTCAGGGCGTCGACCAGGTAGCGCTCGGCGCCGGGCACGCTCGCCTGGTTGGTGGCCCGGGCCGCCTCGACCAGGCCGGCGTACCGGGTCACCGCCACCGAGAGGTCTTTCAGGCTGTCGTGGGTGACGGGGTCGTTGCCGATGAGGGCGGACACGTCCTCGATCTGGGCGCCGGCCCGGGCCAGTGCCTGTTCGTACAACCGCCGCGACTCGGGGTCCTCCGGGCGGCCGGACAGGAAGGCGGCGGTGGCGGCGGCGTCGGCCTCGGCCAGGCTGGAGACCAGCTGCTGGGTGGCGACCAGCACGGGGCCGGCGTTGTTGCGGATGCGATCGGTGCCCGAACGCAGTGCGGTCGCCGCCGCCCAGCCCGCAACCCCAGTGGCGATCAGCAGCACGGCGGTGGCGGCCGACCACAGCCGGTAGCGGCCCGGCGTGGTGGCCGCCACAGCGCGGATGCGTTTCACGTGCCGGCCGTGCCCACCCGGCGGAGGGTGATGCGGGTCCACGCGCCGACGTGGAGGTGGTCGCCGTCGTGGAGGCGCACGGCGTCGCCGGCGCTGATGGGGGTGACCGCGCTGCGGACGACGGTGCCGTTGGTCGAGCCCTGGTCGACGACCACCCACTCGCCATCGGGCTGGCAGCGGAGGATGGCGTGGCGACGGGACACGCCGGGGTCGGACGGCGGCTCGCTCAGGTCGATGGCGGGGAAGATGCCCTTGGAGTCGCTTCGGCGGCCGATCAGGACCTCCTTCGACACGAGAGGCACCTCCCTCGCCGCCGCGTCGGTGGGGAACTCCACTGAGGCGTCCGGGCTCTCGGCCTGGTTCGACTCGAAGTACGCATGGTCGGCGGACACGACGGCCACCCACTCGGCGGCCTCCTCCCCTGCCGGCGGCACGACGGCGGGAGCGGTCTCGGCCGCCACCACCTCGGCGGGGAGCTGGCCGGTGTCGAAGTCGAGGCCGCAGACCTCGCAGAACGCCTCGTCCGGCTCGCGGGGGGCGCCGCAGTTCGGGCACATCGGAGCGCGGACCACGGGCATCTGAGTCGTGCCGACTGCGGCCCCAGGCGAACCGGCCGCCGGGGTAGGGATGGCGGTGGGTGCGACGCCGGCGATGACCGCGCCGCAGGTGTCGCAGTAGTCGGCGCTCTCCGACTGGTGGCCGTTGGGACAGGTGACGGGCATCTAGGCCTCCGGGCCGGGTGCGGGGACGGGCGGCGTCGGCTCCTGCGGTTTGGCGGTGACCCGAACCGTGCGAGTCGAGCGGGTGTCGAGGGCCATCTCGTCGACTGCGGCCACGCCCCGCTTCAAGCGGACGGTGCCGGTGGCGGCGTCGTCGACCTCGACGACCTTCTGCAGCAGCCTCACCGTGCCCTCGTTGCCGGACTCGTGGGCCAGCTGCACGGCCCGGCCGAGCCTGACCGTGGCCGTGTCGGTGTCACCCTGCTTGCGGGCCTCGAGCCCCTCGTGGATGGCCACGGCCAGCTCGGCCTGGCCGGTGTAATGGGCGACCTGGGGGCTGATGCGGGCGGACAACGCCTCGTCGTCGGTCCAGATGGCCTTGACCAGCGCCTGGGACACCGGCTGGCCGTCGACGACCAGGCTGACCCGCGCCGCCAGCTTCTCGTCGCCCACCTTGCCGACAGGAACGTTGACCGACAGGTGGTAGTCGCGGCTCTCGTCGCCGGCCCAGGCGCCGGTCGGGAAGTCGCCGGTGAGCGGGTTGACCGGGATGGCCTTGGCCGACAGGTCGTCGATGGTCGGGGCGACCTGGCGCAGGAACTTGACGGTGGAGCCCTGCGGGGCCCAGATGCGAAGGCGAACGTCGGCCACCGCCTTCCCCAGGGCCCGTTCGAGGAAGGCGCGGAAGTCGTCGTCCATCTCGTCGGGGTCAGCGATGATGTCGACCTCTCCAAGAAGGGTGGAGGTCACGAGGCGCAACTCGGACACCTCCCAATCGGACCCGACCCCGCGAGCGTCGCACTGGAACACGCCGGTGCACCGGCGCAGGGCCGCTTCGAGGTTCTCGTGCGGCTCGCTCTCGTTGCGCCCGTCGGTGAGCAGGTAGGCCAGCTTGATGGCCTCGGGGTGGCCGGTGAACACGTCGCGCGCCAGGTCGAGCCAGGTGCCGATGGCCGTGCCACCCTCGGGCTGCAGCTGGCGGGCGATCTCCGCAGCCTCGGCGCGGGTGCGGGCGTCGGCCCGCACCAGCGACGGTGGCTCGCCAGTGGAGAAGGTCGGCGGGTAGACACACAGCGCCTCGTGGTTGCCCGAGATCACCGCGAACCAGATGCCGTCAGGCAGCTCCTCCACCGACGCGGCGAGGGCCTGGCGGGCGGCCCGGATCTTGGTGCCGGGCTGGCCCATGGATCCGCTGGTGTCGACGATGAGGACGACGGCTTTCTCGGCGGCACTGGCCGGGGCGCTGTCGCCGTCGCTGGTGGCCGTCACCGTGACGACCGCATGCACCTCGGTGGCGTCGCCGGGCAGGAACTCGTTCTGGTAGGTGGACGCCGAGAAGTTCATGTTGACGAGCCTTTCAGGTCGAGGGGGAGGTCTACGACAACGACGGTGATGTTGTCGGAGCCGCCGGACTCGTTCGCGTACGTGACCAGGCGGCGGGCCAGCTCGAGCCGGCCGAGTGGTTCCTCCACCCCGCTCCGGGTGCCGGTCGGGCCCTGGCCGATGGCGGCGACCAGGTCAGCGGGTTCGATCGTGTAGTTCCACAGGCCGTCGGAGACGAGCACCAGTCGGCCTGTGCCCGGCACGGGAAAGTCCACGATCGCCGGCCGCCATGCCGGGTCGGCGTCGTTCGCCACCCATCGGGTGATGACGTGGGCGTTCGGGTGGGCGTAGGCCTCGGCCCTGGACATCGCCCCGGCGGCGATCTGCATCTCGGCCCACGAGTCGTCGACGGTGATCTGCGTCGCGCTCCCGGGAGTCACCCAGTACGACCGGCAGTCGCCCAGGGTGGCGAACGTCACCCGCTCGTTGGTCACCACTGCGGCCAGGTACGTGCACGACGGCGGGCCGAGCTCGGCGTGGGGCTGGAAGGTGGTGGCCAGGACGGCGGCGCGGGCGGCGTCGTACGCGGCATCGTGGTCGTGCCGTTCGGCCAGGACCGCCACTGCGGCGTCCGAGGCGGCCTGCGACGCCACGTCGGGGTTCACGGTGGTCGACACGCCGTCGCACACCAGGGCGGCCACGAAGCCGTCGCCGACGAACATGGCCATGGCGTCCTCGTTGCGGTGGTGGCGGATGCCCTTGTCGGTGACGCCGGCCACCCCCTCCAGCTCGAGCTCCTGGTGGTCGCGGGCCGCGGGCAGGCGCATGCCGCAGCTGCCGCAGTAGCCCTCCATCGGCTCGCCGGTCGCTCCGCACGAGGGGCACGCGACTGTGTGCATGGCCGGCGGAGCCGGCGTCTCGACAAGCGGGGCTGCTGCCGCCTCGGTGTAGGGCAGCTCGCTGCCGCACGCCTCACAGAACTTGTCGCCGGCGACGATCGGCTCGCCGCAGACGGGGCACGCGGAGTCCGTCACACCAGCGAGAGGGGCCGCACCTGGTTGGCCCGGTCCACCAGCCTCCACCGCTGGGGGTCGTCGGGGCTGAGCTTGGCCAGGGTGCGGTAGGCCCGCTCCAGGCCCTGCCGCACACCCGCCTCGTCGAGGGGCTGGCCCCGCACCGTGACGGACGGCTGGGGCTTCACCGAGCCCGAGGTGAGGCCGCTCAACGCCGCTTCGAACAGCTCCACGTCGAGCTGCGCCGGCTCCCGTCCGGCGGCCTGGAGCCGCTCCAGCACCTGGCCGGCCTCGGCGAACCGGTCGGCGCCGACCAGGGCGCGGACTGCGGCCAGCTGGGCCTCGCTATGGGCCCGGTGGGTGGATGGCACCCGGCCGAAGGCGGCCAGGGCAGCCGGCACGTCGCCGGCCTTCAGCCGGCAGCGGGCCAGCCCGATGGCCGCCCCCACGTACGACGGGTCCACGGTGGACACGACGTCGTACAGAGCAGCGGCGCCGGCGATGTTGCCCGCCCGCTCGGCGGCGATGGCGGCGGCCAGCTTGGGTGCCAGCTCCCCTGGGACCTCGAACAGGCAGCGGTCGAAGGCCTTGATCGCCCCTGCAGAGTCGTCAGCTTCGAGGGCCATGACGCCCCGGAGCCACGCCGCCCGCCACTCCCACGGGTCGTCGGCCTCGATGCGGGCGAGCTCGGCTGCGGCCTCGTTGCGCCGTCCGAGGTCGATGAAGGTGCGGGCCCGGCGCAGGCGGAGCTCCACCGTCTCGGTCACCTGCTGGAGGGCCAGGCCGTCGGCGATGCTGCGCAGGACGTCGGCGGGGTCGTCGCCGGCCAGGTTGGCGACGAAGCCGGCCGCAGGGTCGGCGGGGTCGACGGTGAGCACCGGGAGGGCGTCGTCCGCAGGGGCGCCGGCGAACACCGCACTGGGGCCGGGCTGGGCAGTGCCCGTGGCCACGGCCACCACCTCCCGCAGCACGCCCACCATCTGGTCGGCCAGCTCGGGCACCGACTGGAAGCGGTCGTCGGGGTGGTGGGCGGTGGCCTTGAGCAGCAGCCGGTGGAACGACGGATTGCCGGCCAGCGCCGAGTGCTCGGCCGGCTCGGGCAGCTCGTGCTGGTAGGTCGACTGGTAGCCCTTGAAGTCCATGGTCAACACGGCAATCGTGCGGCCGATCGTGTAAACGTCGGACGAAATGGTGGGCCCGACGTCGGCGATCTCCGGAGCCTGGAAGCCGACCGTGCCGTACACGTCGCCCGAGGGATCGTCGAGGCGCCGGACACCGCCCAGGTCGATGAGCTTCACCTGGTCGCCGACCTGGATGAGGTTGTCGGGCTTGAAGTCGCAGTAGACCATCCCCCGGCGGTGGAGGTGGTTGAAAGCCGGCATGATCGCCAGCACATAGGCGAGAGCCCGGTCGACGGGCAGCGGGTCCGGCTCGCCGCCGTTGGCCTCCCGCCGTTGCTTGAGGATCTGCTTGAGCGACGGCCCGCCCACGTACTCCATGACGATGTAGCCGGCGCCGGCGTGGGTGACGAAGTTGTAGATCTCGACGATGTTGGGGTGCTCGATCTCGGCCAGGAACCGCCGCTCGGCGACGGCCACGGCCATGGCCGCCTCGTCGCCGGCGTCGAGCAGGCCCTTCAGCACCGACCAGCGGTCGCTCACCGCCTTGTCCCGGGCCAGGTAGATCCAGCCCAGGCCGCCGTGGGCCAGTGCGCCCACCACCTCGTACTGCCGTCCGACGAGGTCGCCGGCCTCGAGCTTGGGCACGAAGTCGAAGGCGTTCCGGCACTTGGGACAGAAACCCTTGAGCCGGCCGGGCTGGCGGCCCTTGCTCCGGCCGACGGGTACCCCGCAGTTCGAGCAGAACCGCTTCTCCTCGCTGACCTCGGGGTCGACCATCACGATCGTGCCCGGGTCGATGGACGGGGCGGGCGGCACGTCGACGATGCCGGCGCCGATCGTCGACCGCCGGCTGGTGGTCCGGGTGCGCCCGCTGACCGACCGCCGGGAGCCGCCCGATCGGGTCGAGCCGGTTTCCAGGTTCCGGACCACGACGGGGGCCGACGGTGTCGCCGGCGGCGGGGCGGCGGCCTTCCTGCCCGCCGCCGCCTTCGCCGCCGGCGCCGGCGCCGGCGCCTTGGTGCCGCACGTGTCGCAGTAGCCGTCGGCCAGGACCTTCCCGGTGCAGCCCGGCTCGGCGCAGCGCACACTCATCTGACGGCTCCTCCTCCCCCGCCGCCCGACGGCGGCAGCTCGATGGCCCTCCCGTAGTCCTGCACCAGGGTCTCCGCTCGGCGCACGTCGCAACGGTAGGCGTAGAGAGCCTCCCGGGCTGACCGGTACCGCTCGGTGAGGGCTGCGTCCTCGGCCAGGCCGAGGGCGGCGGCCTTGGCCCGGAAGGCGTCGAGCAGGCCCCGCAGGTCGTTGCGCCGCTCGAGCGGGGCCCGGTTCGCCTCCGCCACCGCGTTGGCGCGGGCGTGCAGCGCCCCCGCCTCCTCTTTCCACTGCTCCAGGCCCTTGGCCGCCGCCGGCCAGGCGCCGGCGGCGGCCTGCGCTCGGATCCGGGCCAACCACGGTCGAAGGGCACGGTCGCCCGTGTCGAGCTCGGCCGGGTCGAGGGGGGCGGCCAGGCCGCCGGGGTCGACGATCCGCTCCTCCGCTGCGTGACGGGCGCCGCTGCCGGCGGTCATGAGCTGGGCCAGCTCCTCGAGCCGGGCGACGGCGGCGTCGAGGTCAGAGCCGATGCCGGCCCGGGTGCGGGCGAGCTCCGAGAGCCGCTCCTCCACCCGCTGCACGATCCGCTCGGCGTCGTCGAGCTCCGCCCCGAGCGGATCGGACGAGGCCTGGGCGGTGACGTCGTCGACCACCGTCCGGGCCGCGGCCAGCTCCGGGTCCCCGGGCATGCCAAGGGTGTCGGCGGCGCCGGCGGTGGCGGTCAGCCGGGCACGGAGGGCGTCGAGGCGCGGCAGCGCGCTCCGCCATGCGTTCCCCAGCTGCGCCATGGCGTCCGAGGCCCGCTCTGCGTCCCCCTCGAGTGACCGCAGCAGCGCCGCTGCACCGGTAGCCGTCCCGTCCGGGAGGGTGACGCCCCGGCCGTGGAGCAGGTCGCCCAGCTCCTGGCGGTCGCCACGGGTCATGGCCGCCTCCAGCCGCTCGCCCGCTTCGCTCAGCACGGGGTACCGGGTCCACAGGCCGTCGACCAGGCCCGCCGCCTCCGCCGCCACCGTCGCCGACCTCCCCCTCAGCTGGTCACGGTCGCGTACCAGCGCCAGCTCGGGCGACGAGTCGATCTGGTACAGGACCTGCGCCAACCGGGTTATGCCCTCGCGCACGGCCGGCGCGGCCTGCATCGGGTCGGGACGGCCGGCGCTCACGCGCCCATCCTTCCGCGTCGCGGGAGCGGGGTCGGCGCCGATCACGCGGGTGAGTAGTTCACCCGGTCTGTCCGGGCCAACTGTTCACTCCTGCGATGCGATCAGAGCTTCGTGTCGCTCGTCCTGCTGCTATACACCTCCGGCTGGGAACCACATGACAGGCCGGAAATTGTCACGCTGCGACACACTTTTGGACCATCTCTCATCAACGACCGCTGGTATGATTGATGTGGACGCGATAGCGGTGCGTCGAAGGCGTTGCTCCGGACCCTGGTAGCGCACAGCGCTCAGCGTTTCAGCTCACCAGGAGATCAACGGATGCCTCTCGCAACGATCCATCGGACGCGGCCGCTCGGCGGGCTCGACGTCTCCTTGTCCACTGATGGCCCAACCACAGTCCTTTTCCTCAGAGGCGAAGCCGACCTCGCCACACTGCCGATCATCGTCGAGGCCTTGGCCGGCGTCATCGCCGACCGGGACGGCGACGTCGTCGTCGACCTGGCCGGGACCGACTTCATCAGCACCGTTGCGCTCAGCGCCATCCTGCGGGCCAGGAGTGTGCTCGCCGGCGCCGAGCGGCGGCTGACGCTCCGGTCACCCTCGGCGATCGCCCGCCGCCTGCTCGAGATCGTCGAGCTGGACCATCTGGTCACTCCGCCGCCGGACTCCGGGGCATGAGCGCGTTCGACTGGCTTGTCGTCGTTCTTCTCCTGGTCGCCCTCGCCATGGCGGCCTTGGTCACGGTCCGGCGGCGCCGGCGCGGTGGCGGGGTCCTCGCCACCCGCGTGAGGCGGTGAACCTCCTGATGACGGCGTCCCAGATCAACGGCTTGCCGGTGGTCACCGTACGGGGCGGCGACGACATCGCCGAGGTCCGGGATGTGATCTACGACCCCGAGGCCGGACGCCTTGTCGGCCTGACCCTCAACAAGCGGGGTTTCTTCGCCGGGCGCCGCCGGGAGGTGTTGCCCGCCGACGCCATCCACGCCATCGGTCGCGACGCGGTCATGGTCATGGACGAGTCGAGCCTGACCGCCCCAGAGGACGCCCCGAGCGACGTCGGCCACCCGGCCACCGAACGCAACGTCATCGGCGACGACGTACTCACCGAGGGAGGCAGGAGCCTGGGAGTGGTGCGCGACCTCGCGGTCCTGGTCGGCAGCGCCGGCGAGGTCGTCGGCTACCAGATCGACAAGGCGGGCGGGGGCCACGGGTACATCCCGCTGCCCGCCCAGCTGGCGGTCTCGGGCGCAGCGCTGGTGGTCCCTGACGTGACCGAGGAGTTCGTCCGCGACGACCTCGTTGGGCTGGGCGCCGCGGTCGACGAGTTCCGGTCCCGGCTCGGCCTGGAATGACCGACTCGTTCCGCAGCGCCACCGGGCGCAAGCTGATCAGCCGCGCCAGCGCCGGCGAGCTCGGTGTGGTCGGCCACTTCGTCGTCGACGCCGACGAGCGGCGGATCGCCGCCCTCGTCGTCGGCCGGGGGAAGAAGGCTCAGCTCGTCGACTGGGCGCAGGTGAGCGGGTTCGGGCCCGACGCAGTCATGGTGATCGACGACGGGGCCCTCCGGGCGCCGGTAGGTGACCGTGAACAAGCGGCGGCCGACGGCAGGCTCGACCTGATCGGCAAGCGGGTCCTCACCGAACAGGGCAATGCCCTCGGCGTGCTGGACGACGTCATCTTCGACGCCTCGACCGGCGCCGTGGCGATGCTGCGAATCGGCGACCGGGACATCCCCGCCGCGTCATTGCTCGGCAGCGGACCGTATGCGGTCGTGCTCGACGCCACCCAGGATCCCGCCCCGTAGGTTCCTCAGCGGCGGCGGCTGATGGCCATGGCCGTGGGAGCCAGCGTCTTGTCGATGACCTGGGCGGCGACATCTGCGAGGCGCAGGTTGCGGTCGCGGGCGTGCTGGCGCATCGCCTCGAAGGCCGACTCCAACGACAGCCCCGAGCGCTCGGCCAGCACGCCCTTGGCCTGTTCGATCACGACCCGGCTGTTCAGCGCATGGCTGAGCTGGTCGTTCACGACCCGCGCCTCGGACACTTCCCGCTGCTGGATGATGGCGATGGTGGCCACCGCGGCCAAAGCCTGCCCGGCCACGATATCCCCCTCGACCAGAGCGCTCGCCTCGATGCTGAAGAGGTTGAGCGCCCCGATGACCGAGCCGCGCAGGCGCATGGGCAGGGCGTGCGCCGAACGGAACCCCGCCTCCACGGCGACAGGCGCGAAGCGGGCCCAACGACCCTCCACCGTGGTGAGGTCCTCGTTCAGCACCACCTCACCGGTGGCGTAGCAGTCCAGGCATGGCCCCTCCTGGGACTGGAGCTCGAAGAGCTCGAGCACGCGCATGGCCTCGCTCGACGACGCCACCACCCGGAGGTCGCCTTCAGGGGCGACGAGCATCACGCCGGCCGCCGAGACACCGAGCACCTCGACGCAGCGGGAGGCCAGGAGGGACAGCAGATCGACGACGTCGAAGTCGTCGACGAGGCTGTCGGCCAGCTCCACCAGCGTTCGGACCAGCAGCGCCTCTTGCGGCATCGACTTTCATCCTCTCCCAGCGAGGCCCTCTTCTGGACCTACTGATCACCGTAAGATTAGGTCTGCGCGGGTCGACGGCTCCATCCCCGGCGCCACGGAGGCGGGCCGCCGTCGGCTCCGACACATCGCTCCGGGTCTGCGTCGACAATTGTCGCCCACCCGGCAATGCGCCTTCCCCGGCGCGGCGTTCTACAGTGCGGCGTGACACGGAACCCCGGCGTGGGGTCGAGGGTGAACGAAGAACCCGCAAACGGAGGTGGGACGTGACCGACGACAAGCAGGTGAACATCCAGCGAGAGGGCGGCGGTGAGGTGACCAACGGCCACCGGCCCATCATGCTGGCCATCGCCGGCGACAGTGGCACGGGGAAGACCACCCTCACCGCAGGACTGGTCGAGGCGCTGGGCCGTGACCGCATCACATCCGTCGCCGCGGACGACTACCACGCCTACGACCGGGTGGAGCGCAAGGAGCTGCCGTTCACGCCGCTCCATCCCGACTGCAACTACATGGACATCATGGAGCAGCACTTCCAGCACCTCTCCATGGGCCATCCCATCCTCAAGCCGATCTACGACCACGACACCGGCGAGCTCGTCCGCCCGGAGTACATCCAGCCGAACGAGTTCGTGATCGTCGAGGGCCTCCTCCCCCTCCACACCAAGAAGTCCCGGGCCACGTTCGACATCACCGTGTACCTCGACCCGCCCGAGGACATCCGCATCGCCTGGAAGCTGCGCCGGGACACCAAGAAGCGGGGCTACACCGAGGAGCAGGTCCGGAAGGAGCTGGAGAAGCGAGAGCCGGAGTCGACCGAGTTCATCCGCCCGCAGCGGGCCCGGGCCGACATCGTCGTGCGCTTCTCCCCCATCGAGGAGCGGGGCGAGACGGCCGACGACCCGCTCAGCGCCTACCTGCTCCTCCGCCCGACGATCAGCCACCCCGACCTCACGACCATCCTCGACGAGGACGTCAAGGAGGGCATGCACCTCAAGCTCAGGCGGGACGACGACGGCAAGCCGGTCGACTCGGTGCACATCCACTCCTACGCCGACCGGGAGGACACTCGGAAGGTGGAAGAGGCGATCTGGGCCGAGCTCGGCGTCGACGTGCCGGTGCCCGAGTCGCTGGGCCGGATCGACTCCGACACCCGCGACGAGCCCCTCGCCCTCACCCAGCTGATCCTGCTGTACCACCTCATCCAGGCCAAGCAGTCGGCCGCCGCCGGCGACTAGGCCGGTAGAAGGCCAGGGAGTGCCCGGCCACGTCGCCGCCGGCCCGGGCGACGACCCGCTCGTGATCGTCGCCAACCGCGGTCCCGTGTCGTACGCGCTCGTCGACGGCGAGCGCAGGGCCGAGCGGGGTCACGGCGGTCTGGTCACGGCCCTCTCCGGCCTGGCCGGCCACTTCGACGGGGCGGTGTGGGTGTGCGCGGCGCTGAGCGAGGAGGACGTCGCCGTCACGCGCGAGCACGACGGCGCCGCCTTCGACCTCGAGGGCGACGGGCCCTCCCTGCGGGTGCGCATGCTCGAGCTCGACTCCGATGCGCAGCACAAGTTCTATGCCGTCATCTCCAACCCGCTGCTGTGGTTCATCCAGCACTACCTGTGGGACCTCAGCGACTCGCCGGACATCACCCGCCACGAGACCGACGCCTTCGACAACGGCTACGCGCCAGTGAACGACCAGTTCGCCGACGCCGTGGTCGAGGAGATCGAGGCCCTCGGCGGGCGGGCCACGGTGATGCTGCAGGACCCCACTTTTACCTGGTGGCCGAGCGGGTGCGGGCCCGCTGCCCGGGCGCCTTCCTGCACCACTTCATCCACATCCCCTGGCCCCACCCGGACGCATGGAAGGTGCTGCCGCCGGCCATGCGCGAGGCCTTGTTCAACGGCGTGCTCGGCAATGACGTGGTCGCCTTCCACTCCCGGTCCTACGCCCGGAACTTCCTCCTGTGCTGCCAGGAGCTGCTCGGCCTGAAGGTCGACCTCGACCGGCATACCGTCGAGGTCGGCGACCGCACGGTGGCGACCCGCTGGCACCCCATCTCGGTCAATCCCGCCGAGCTCGAGGCCGCGGCCGAGTCACCGGCTGTCGTCGAGCACGAACGGGGGCTTGCCGGCCGCCGGCGGGAGCATCTCGTCCTGCGCGTGGACCGGGCCGACCTGAGCAAGAACATCCTGCGCGGCTTCCGCGCCTACGACACCCTCCTCGACGATCACCCCGAGCTGGCCGGCACGATCACGTTCCTCGCCCTGCTGCAGCCCAGCCGGGAGGACGTCGCCGAGTACGTCGACTACATGGAGAAGATCCGCACGCTGGTCGACGACGTGAACCGCAAGCACGGAACGGACGGCTTGCTGCCCATCGAGCTGAACCTGGACGGCGACTTCGATCAGGTCGTCGCCGCCTACAAGCTCTTCGACGTGCTCGTCGTCAACGCCGTCTTCGACGGGATGAACCTGGTGGCCAAAGAGTCGGTCCTGGTGAACGAACGGGACGGTGTGCTGGCCCTCTCCGAGAACACCGGGGCGTTCGAGGAGCTGGGCGAGCACGCGGTGACCCTGCACCCGTGCGACATCCAGCAGCAGGCCGACGCTTTGTTCACCGCCCTCACCATGGACCGGGAGGAGCGCCGGGAGCGGCTGAGGGCGTGCGCTGCCATCGTTCGGGAGAACGACATCGCCAAGTGGCTCGACGAGCAGCTCCGCGACGTGCGCCGGTTCAGCGAACGCGGCTGAGCCGGCGTGATCGAGGAGCTGGCGGCGGTCGTGCTGGCCGCCGGCGCCGGCACCCGCCTGCGGCCCCTGACCGACGTGCTGCCGAAGGCGCTGTGCCCGGTGAACAACGTCGCCCTCGTGGATCTGGCCATCGAACGGGTGCGACCGCTCACCGCGTCGGTGGCCGTCAACGTCCACCACGGTCGGCCCCTCCTGGAAGCCCACCTGGCTGGGCGGGTGCACCTCTCGGTGGAACCCGAGCTGCTCGGGACCGCCGGCGCCCTGGGGCGGCTACGGGACTGGATCGACGGACGGGCCGCCGTGGTCGTGAACGCCGATGGCTGGCACCGCTTTGACCTGTCCGTTCTGCTCGACGGGTGGGACGGCGAGCGGGTTCGCCTCATGGTCGTCGACGACCCCGATCGGGGCGACTTCGGGCCGTGGCGGGCCTGTGGGGCGTCGATACTGCCGTGGTCGGAGGTGCGTTCGCTGCCGGCAGCGTTCGGGGGCCTGTACGAGGCGTGCTGGGGACCGCGGTGGGCCGACGGGCGGCTCGACCTGGTTCCGTGCTCCGGAGCCTTCTTCGACTGCGGGACCCCGGCCGACTACCTGGCCGCCAACCTCGCCGCGTCAGGAGGCGACAGCGTCGTCGGCAGGAACGCCCGGGTCGAGGGCGAGCTCGTCCGGTCGGTGGTATGGCCGGACGGCGTGGTCCACCGCGGGGAACGCCTCGTCGACTGCATACGGGCCGGCGAGGACGTGACTGTCTGCCTACCCGGAGCATTTCCTAATTGACCAGTCTGGCTACCTCCCTGCCTATGCCTTGCACAGCGACGGCAACGAACATCAGCCCGAAGATCGTCAGGGTTTCGGCACGCCCCGCCCGCTTCTCAGCATCAAGCGGGTCATCCTCGTTCGCCGGAGCGCGTCTGCGAACCAGGAGCGGAGCGCATGCCATGGGCAAGCCGACGACGAGGAAGACCACCAACCGCAAACTGCATTCGTGGCCGGCCTCTACTCCTTCGCCGCCTTCGGGGCGAAGATCCACAACAGCAGGTACACCAGCTCGCCGATCCCCGTGAAAGCGAAGATCACGAATCCGACGCGGATCAGCGTGACGTCGATACCGGTGTAGGCCGAGAGGCCGGCACAGACGCCGGCGAGCCGCCTGCCGGCGCGGGCACGTTCGAGCCGACGTTCTCTCACCGGTCCGACACTACGCTCTCGGGCTCGCTGCGCTGACCGGGGCGCACTTCATCTGTCCGATGAACGCCCGACCAGGACGGTGCGGGTGGCTCGTCTCACCTCCGATTCGCTCGCCACTCCGTTCGCTCAACATCCGCTCGGTCCACCCCTTATGCCTCCTCCCGGAGCCATGCCCGCCATTCGAACCCGGCGGGACTATCCGGGTCGAGGATTCCGCCATGCATGAACTCGATCAGCTCCCAGTCCTCCGGGCCCGGGCACCCGAGCATGCTCCACCGGCGGACGAAGTCGACCGCCGAGTCACCGAGGCGCATTCCATGGCCATCGCCATCGTCATGACTCAGATAGACGACCGGTTCGCCAGGCGCCTTCAGATCGACCGCAATGCAGTCGCCGTTCCGCACGGCCAAGAGGGCGAACGTGCCGTGCCAGACGGCGTCGTAGGGATCGGTGGCGTCAGGGAATGCCGTTGCGACCCAGTCCAGACGCTCGTACTCCGCGGCGGAGATCATTGCCGGGCTCCACTCGACGGCGCCCCATTCCGGGCCGGGGCTCTCGTCGAGCTTCCACGAGAACGCAGCCGCTCCGACCAGACGCAGGAGGTCGCGGATTCCCGAGGGGATCCGGTTCCCTATCCACTGATCGGACCCCGGTGGGTCCACCACAGGCTCGTCCGCGCGGCCCCCGCGTCCGCATACAGAGGTCGCCGTGTCCCGCCACACGGCGACGAGGTTCTCCAGCCGTTCCCCGGGATCGTCCCCTACCAAGACTCAGACCGTACCGTTCCGTGCCACGGCCGCCGCTCCGCATGTTCGTCGAGTTGTTGGGGGAAACCAGCGCCGGCGGGACGCCGGTGCTACACACCGTGGAGGACAAGGGCCCGATCGGAGGTTGCACCGTGACCGAGGACGACGAGGTCATGGCCGGTGTGAGAGCGGCGCCACCGGAGCGGTGGGACGAGCTGTGGGCGGCCGTCGACGCGCTCCTTCGGGAGCCGGAATGGGTCACGTGGGTGCCGGCCCAGAAACAGCCCGACGGCGTGACGGTCATGGGCTGGCCCGAATACTCGCCCGCCTTGGAGGCGACTCACACCGCGCTGGGCCGGGTCGGCGCCATCACGCCGGCCTTCGACTGGCCGGCGTGGATCAACGCACGGCACGACCCGGGCGGCGTCGGTCTGCGGACCGGTCCGGCGGCCGACGCCGTCCGCTACCTGACTGCGGTGATCCCCAGCGAGCGGTTCGGGGACGGCAATCTGGACGCCGCCATGCGCGACGGAGCGCTGCCGGCCGCGCTGGCAGCCTCCGCAGCTGGTACGACCACGAGCGGGCCCGGGAAGCGAGGTGACCGATCAGCGGATGCCGTAGTGGAGGTACACCATGCCGTTGCCGAAGCGGCGTTCGTCGAGGAGCTCGAGCTGCAACCGGACACCGTCCGGAAGAGCACGCCGGCCACCTCCCACCACGACAGGCGCGACGAAGAAGCTGCACTCGTCGACCAGTCCCGCGCCGAGAGCCTGGGCTGCCAGCTCTGGGCCGCCCACGGAGATGTCGCGCTCCGCAGCGGCCTTCGACTCCCGGACGGCTACAGGGTCGAACTCCCGCTCGAGCCGGGTCCTCTCGCTGGAAACAGTTTCGAGCGTTCTCGAGTACACGATCTTGTCGGCCGCCTGCCACACCTCGGCGTAGGCGCGCTCGACCGGGAGCTGGTCGGCGAGGGTGTACGCCGTCTCCCAGTAGACCATCGTCTCGTACATCCGGCGCCCGTAGAGAGCGGTTCCGATCGAGCGTTCGAGGTCGTTGACGAACGCATGCACCTCCTCGTCGGGCGCCCCCCAGCCGAAGTTGCCCTCCTCGTCGGAGATGTAGCCGTCGAGCGACATGATGGCGGAGATCAGCTTGCCCATGCGTCCAGACGTAGGAGGCGCGCCGGGTAGTACGGTGCAGTAGGCGGCATGACCATCGACGGGACCGCGCCTCGCGCCGAGCCACTCACGTCCCGCTTCGTGGATGCGCTCGCCTTTGCCATCGAAGCGCACGGGGACCAGCCCCGGAAGGGCGGCACCGTCACCTACGTCGCCCATCTGCTCGGCGCCGCCTCGCTCGTCCTCGAAGCCGGCGGCGACGAGGACATGGCCATCGCCGGCCTCCTCCACGACACGATCGAGGACACCGGCACGACGGCCGAGGAGATCGAAGCCGCCTTCGGCCCCAGGGTCGCCTCCATCGTCGAAGCGTGCACGGACTCCGACGTCGAGCCGAAGCCTCCGTGGCGGGGCCGCAAGGAGCGGTATCTCGACCACCTGCGCGAGGCGCCGGCCGACGTGCTCGTCGTCTCCCGGGCCGACAAGCTCTACAACGCCCGCGCCATCCTCCAGGACTACCGGGCGCGAGGCGAGGAGTTCTGGGGCATCTTCAAGGAAGGCGCCGACCAGCAGCTCTGGTACTACGGCGAACTGGTCGCCATCTTCACGGAGCGACTTCCCCGCGCATCGATGACCGACGAGCTCCGTCGTGTCGTCGACGACTTGGGCGCCGAGGTGAGCCGGGCTCGATGACGGCGGGCCCGCCGAACGGCTCGGCGCCGGCGCTCCACCTTCACCGCTCCGAGCGGGCCGACGCCCTGGTCGACGCGCTCGGGGACGTTGTGCGCACCGGGCTGCCCGACCCCCTCCAGACCGAGGTGATCTCGGTACCCACCCGCGGCGTCGAGCGGTGGCTCACCCAGCGGCTGTCCGGTCGACTGGGGACGTCCCCCGACCGGGAGGACGGGATTTGCGCCAACGTGGAGTTCCCCTTTCCCGGCCGCCTCATCGGCGGAGCGGTCGCCGCTGCGTCCGGCGTCGACCGGGACACTGACCCGTGGTTGCCCGAGCGGGCGGTCTGGCCGCTCCTCGAGCTGCTCGACGAGTGCATGACGGAGTCATGGTTGGCGACGGTGGCCGGCCACCTCGGTGCAGCCGACGGCGAGCACCGAAGGTCGCGCCGGTTCAGCACCGCCCGCCACATCACCGACCTGTTCGACCGGTACGCGGTCCACCGGCCCGCGATGCTGCGGTCGTGGGCCGCAGGCGCCGACGTGAACGACGGCGGCGACCCGCTGCCCGACGACTCACTCTGGCAGGCCGAGCTCTGGCGCCGGCTACGGGTCCGCATTGCGACGCCCGGGCCGGCCGAGCGACTGGAGGACGCCTGCGCCCGCCTCCGGGCCGAGCCCTCCCTGCTCACGCTGCCCGACCGGATCTCCATCTTCGGCCTGACCCGCCTGCCCTCCAGCTACCTCCAGGTCGTGGGGTCACTGGCCGAGCACCGTGACGTCCACCTGTTCCTTCTCCACCCCTCCCCTGCCCTGTGGGCGCGCATCGCCGGCGCCGGCGACCCGGGTCGACGCTCCGACGACCCCACGCTCCACCTCGCCCGCCACCCGCTCCTGGCCTCGTGGGGCCGGGACGCGCGCGAGATGCAACTCGTCCTGGCTGGCGGCGAGGTGCCGTCGGTGGACCGGCACCGGCCGGTCGTTGCGCCGCGACCCGAAACCCTCCTCCAGCGCATCCAGCACGCCATCCGGGCCGACGCTGCGCCGGCGGGAGAGCCGCTGCCCGGCCAGGCCGAGCAACGCCCGCTCCTCGACCCGGCCGACCACAGCGTCCAGGTCCACTCCTGCCACGGCCGGGCCCGCCAGGTCGAGGTGCTGCGTGATGCGATCCTCCACCTGCTCGTCGACGACCCCACCCTCGAGGCCCGCGACGTCATCGTGATGTGCCCTGACATCGAGGCCTTCGCCCCGCTGATCCACGCCACCTTCGGCGCCGCCGAGCAGTCCGACGACGACGAGCCGGCGGCCACGGACGGCGAGCGACCGGTCGACCTCCGGGTGAGGCTGGCCGACCGCTCGCTGCGCCAGACCAACCCCGTCCTCGGTGCGACCTGGAACCTGCTCACGCTGGCCGACTCCCGGGTGACGGCGTCGCAGATCCTCGACTTCGCCGGCCGCGAGCCCGTCCGCCGGCGCTTCCGTCTCGACGACGACGACCTCGCCCGTATCAGCGAGTGGGTGGCGGCCACCGGGATCCGCTGGGGCCTCGACGCCGCCCACCGGGCCCCGTTCACGTTGGAGGCCGTCGCCCAGAACACCTGGCGGGCCGGCGTCGACCGGGTCCTCCTCGGCGTGACCATGGCCGACGAGGACCAGCGGCTGGTTGGCGGCGTCCTGCCGCTCGACGACGTCGACAGCGGCTCCATCGACCTTGCCGGTCGGTTCGCCGAACTAGTCGACCGTCTGCAATCGGCGCTCGACGCGCTGGCAGGACCGGCGCCGATCAGCGAGTGGGTCGGTGCGCTCGCCGTCGCCGCCGACGCGCTGACGACCACGAATGACGATGACACGTGGCAGCGGGCCCAGCTGCAGCGGATTCTCGACGACGTGGTCGCCGAGGCCAGCGCCGGCGACACCACGAGCGCCGCCGACCTGCAGCTCCCGGAGTTCCGGTCGCTGCTGTCCGACCGCCTCCGGGGCCAACCCACGCGGGCGAACTTCCGCACCGGGCACCTCACCGTCTGCACGCTCGTCCCGATGCGGTCGGTGCCGCACCGGGTCGTGTGCCTGCTCGGCCTCGACGACGGTGCGTTCCCCCGTCGCACCGATCGAGACGGCGACGACCTGGTGCTCGTCGACCCCCACGTCGGCGACCGCGACGGTCGCAGCGAGGACCTCCAGCTTCTGCTCGACGCCGTCCTCGCCGCCACCGAGCGCCTGCTCGTCACCTACGCCGGCCGCGACGAGCGCACGAACGCCGAGCGGCCGCCGGCGGTGCCGGTCGGCGAGCTGCTCGACGTCGTCGACCGCACGGTGAGGGTCGACGGTTCGGATGCGCCGGCACGGGAGCGGGTCGTCGTCCAGCACCCACTGCAGCCCTTCGACCCGCGCAACTTCGTCCCGGGCCGGCTGGTGCCCGACCGGCCGTGGAGCTTCGACCCTGTCACCCTCGAAGGCGCACGGGCGCTGGCCGGCGAGCGAACCGAGCCGAAGCCGTTCCTCGCCGGCGCCCTCCCGTCGACCCGGTCGGAGGTGGTGGAGCTCGACCAGCTCGTGCGCTTCGTGCAACATCCGGTCCGGGCGTTCCTGCGCCAGCGCCTCGACATGTCGCTCGGCGATTGGAACGAAGAGGTCGACGATGCCCTCCCGGTCGAGCTCGACGGCCTGCAGGCCTGGGGCGTCGGCCAGCGCATCCTCGACGCCCGCCTCGCCGGCGCCGGCATCGACGCGTGCATCACCGCCGAGCTGGCCCGGGGCCAGCTCCCGCCCGGCTCGCTCTCCGACTCGGTGCTGGCCAGGATCCGCTCGGCCGCCGGCGCCCTCGTGGCCGCCGCCCCGCTGGCAGGGACGCCCGACAGCGTGGAGGTGAATGTCCGCCTCGACGACGGCCGCCTCCTCGTCGGCACGGTCCCCGGCGTGGTGGGCGACGTCGTATGCACGGTCACCTACAGCAGGGTGGGGCCGAAGCACCGCCTCGCGGCCTGGGCCCGGTACCTCGCGCTGCGCGCCACGCACGATGTCGTCACCGTCGGCCGCCGGCGGGGCGACGGCGCCGGGCAGGCCCAGGTCACGGTGGCCACGCTGGCCGCCGGCGCCATGGACGACACGGCAGCCCGCCGGCACCTGCACGACCTCGTCGCCCTCTACGACCGGGGCATGTGCGAGCCGCTGCCGGTGTACTGCGCCACGTCGGCGGCCTACGCCCGGGCCGTTACCTTCGGCCGGAACGGTGACGCTGCCGCCCGCGACGCCTGGACCACAGGCCGCTACCACTCCGGCGAAGACGCCGACGCCGAGCACCAGCTCGTCCTGGGCGGCGTCCGCAGCTTCGACGAGCTGGACGCGACCCGGTTCGACCGGTACGCCCGCCGTATGTGGGACGCCGTGCTGGCAACGGAACGCATCGAGGACCGGTGACCATGAGAACGGTCGCCCCGTTCGACGTCTGCGGTCCCCTGCCAACGGGCGTGGCCGTGCTCGAGGCCAGCGCCGGCACCGGGAAGACGTTCACCATCGCCGCCCTCGCCACCCGCTACGTGGCCGACGGCCTCCCGCTGGAGAACCTCCTCATCGTCACCTTCACCCGCAACGCCACCAGCGAACTGCGTGACCGCGTCCGCGAGCGGATGGTGTCGGCCGAGCACGGCCTGACCCGCGCCCTCGCCGGCGTCGAGCCCGACACCGCCGACGATGTCCTCCGTCTGCTCGCCGGCGGCCCGACAGTCGACGTCATCCGCCGTCGCGACCGCCTCACCACCGCCTTGTCCGACTTCGACGCCGCCACCATCGCCACCACCCACGGTTTCTGCCAGCACGTGCTCAACGGCCTCGGGGTGGCCGGCGACGTCGAGCGCGACGTCGCCTTCGTGGAGGACTCCCGCCACCTCGTCGACGAGGTCGTCACCGACCTGTACATCCGGAAGTTCCATCGGGGCCGGCAACGGGCGTTCACCCTCGCCGAGGCGATCAAGATCGGCGAGATCGCGGTGGCGAACTCCGACGCCGTCCTCCAGCCCCGGGGCGCCCCGGAGGACAGCGCCGCCGATCTCCGGTTCCGGCTGGCGCGCGCCGTACGCGTGGAGGTCGACCGCCGCCGGCGCCTGGCTGCGGTGCTCACCTACGACGACCTCCTCACCCGCCTGCGGGAGACCCTCGCCGATCCGGAGCGGGGCGAGACGGCGTGCCGGCGCCTCCGGGCCCGCTACCGGGTGGCGTTGGTGGACGAGTTCCAGGACACCGACCCGATCCAGTGGGACATCATGCGCAGGTCCTTCGCCGAGCCGGGTTCGGCTTCCACCCTCGTCCTCATCGGTGACCCGAAGCAGGCCATCTACGCCTTCCGGGGCGCCGACGTCTACGCCTACCTCGAGGCGGCGCGCATGGCCGACGCCGAGGGCACGCTCGAGGTCAACTGGCGCAGCGACCAGGGCCTGCTCGACGCCTACGACGTGCTGTTCGACGGCGCCCGCCTCGGCCACCCCGGGATCGTCTACCGCGACGTCCGGGCCGCGGCGCCGAACAGTGCTCGCAGACTGACCGGCGCGCCGCTGCGCGTGCGGCTACTCCACCGCGACGACGGCCTGGTCAAGCTGACCACCAAGGGCTACCTCAGCCTGATCGACACCCGGGCGTGCATTGCCGCCGACCTCGCCGGCGACGTCGTCCGGCTCCTGTCGTCGCGCGCCGAGATCCCGAGCGGGCCGATCCGCCCCGGCGACGTGGCCGTCCTCGTCCACCGCAACGACGACGCCCTCGCGGTGCGCGACGCCCTCGACGCCGCCGGCGTGCCGGCGGTCGTCAACGGCGCCGGCAGCGTCTTCAGAACCACTGCGGCGGGCCAGTGGCTCAGCCTCATGGAGTCGATGGAGCGGCCGGCGTCGACCAACGCGGCGAGGAAGGTGGCGCTCACCTCGTTCCTCGGCTGGACCGCCGACCGGGTGGCGACCGCAGAGGAGACCGAGTGGGAGGACGTCCACGCCCGGCTGCACCGGTGGGCGGCGGTGCTGCGCCTCCGGGGCGTCGCCGCGCTGATCGAGACGATCAGCCATCGCGAGCGACTGGCCCGCCGGGTGCTGGGCCGGGTCGACGGCGAGCGCGAGCTCACCGACCTCCGCCACGTCGGCCAGCTCCTCCACGGCGCGGCTACCGCCGAGCAGCTCGGCGTCACCGCCCTCACCGGCTGGCTGCGCCAGCGCATCACCGAGGCCGGAGAGGAGGCCGACACCGAGGACCGCAGCCGAAGACTCGAGTCCGACGCCGAGGCCGTGCAGGTCCTCACCATCTACCGCAGCAAGGGCCTCGAGTTCCCCGTCGTCTACTGCCCCTACCTCTGGGATCCGGGCTGGATCTTCGAGGACGAGCCGCCCGTGTTCCACGATGCCGACGCCGGCGACATCCGCACCATCGACGTCGGCGGCAAGACCAACAAGTACCGCGGCTCCGGCTACCAGCACCTCGTCGAGCGCCGGGGCGAGGAGCTGCGACTGGCCTACGTCGCCCTCACCCGGGCCCGTCACCAGGCCGTCGTGTGGTGGGCGGCGTCCTGGGACAGCCGCGACTCGGCGCTGTGCCGGCTCCTGTTCTCCCGGGACGACGAGGGCAACGTCGACCCGTCCGGAGCGAAGCCGCCGTCGGATGAGGACGCCGTTGCGCGGTTCACCGAGCTGTCCGAGCGGGCCCCCGGCTGCCTCAGCCTCGAACGGGTCGACGGTGGCGACGGCGCGGTGTGGGTCGATGTGGAACCCGATGCGGTCGACCTGTCGGCGAGCCGATTCGACCGCACTCTCGACCCCCGCTGGCGGCGCACGTCGTACAGCGGCATCACGGCCGGGGTGTACGAGGCGAAGGTGGGCAGCGAGACGGAGGAGCCGGTGCTGTCCGACGAGGTGCTGCCGGCGCCTCCGGTCGGGCCGCCGGCCGGCGGGGCCGGCGAGACCGCGCTGCGGGCGGTGCCGTCGATGCTGGCGACGATGCCGGGCGGCGCCGACGTCGGCACGTTCGTGCACAGTGTGCTCGAGAGCACCGACTTCACTGCAGACGACCTCGACGCCGCGTTGCGGGCTGCGTTCGGCCACGCGCCCGTCGATGTCGGTGATCCGGCCCAGGTGATCCCCGGCCTGCGGGCGGCGATCGAGACGCCGCTCGGGCCGCTGATGGGCGACGTCCGCCTGCGCGACATCGCCCGCATCGATCGGGTCGACGAGCTGGGGTTCGAGCTCCCGCTGGCGGGCGGCGACATGCCGGCAGGCAGCGTTTCGTTGGAGGAGATCGGCGTCCTGCTGCGCCTGCACCTCCCGTCCGACGATCCCTTCGCCGCATACGCCGATCGACTGACCGACCCGATCCTGCAGACGGGGTTGCGGGGTTACCTGTCGGGCAGCCTCGACCTGGTGCTGCGGACGCCCGACGGCCGCTACGCCGTCGTCGACTACAAAACCAACTGGCTGGGCGCCGGCGACGAGCCGCTGAGTGCCTGGCACTACCGGCCGGCGGCCATGGTCGAGGCCATGCATGCGGCGCATTACCCGCTGCAGGCGCTGCTGTACACCGTCGCCCTCCACCGCTACCTGCGCTGGCGCCTGCCGGGCTACGAGCCGGAGCGCCACCTGGCCGGCGTGCTCTACCTCTTCGTGCGGGGGATGGTCGGCGCCGCCACGCCGCGGGTCCACGGGCAGCCGTGCGGCGTCTTCGCCTGGCGGCCGCCGGCGCCCTTGGTCGAGGCGCTGAGCGACCTCCTCGACCGCGGCACGGCGGCGCCGTGACCGTGCTGCCCGTCGACGAGGAGCTCGTCGACGTCGATCCGTTCGACGCCAGATTGGCCCGTGGCGCAACCGG
>Ga0136633_1000195_pt1 | contig 46040 bp, 40 predicted proteins | sample AntDrymeUQ832206_2_FD_105494 | JGI IMG/M metagenome (GOLD analysis project Ga0136633, IMG submission 105494) | Polar desert sand microbial communities from Dry Valleys, Antarctica - metaG UQ83 (22.06) | ecosystem: Environmental > Terrestrial > Soil > Desert | place: Antarctica: Dry Valley... | reverse complement strand
CCTTCACCCTCGACCCCGCTCGCGGCCGACCGAGCGGGCGGGGCCGACCTGCCTGGTCCGGCGGCCTGAGCCGGAACCGGCGCCGGGCCGTTCGGATCGGGCTCCTCGGTGACCCCGGGGGTTGCCGCCAGGCCGCCCGTGGGCCCCGCCTCGGCCAGCTCGGCCGCCCGCTGGCGGCTGGGGAGCAGGCCCTGTGGGCGGAAGACCATCATCACCACGAGGGCCAGGCCGAACAGCAGCACCCGGTACTCGGTGATGGTGCCCACGTTGCCGCCGGTGAGGGTGTTCAGCCACCGGGTGAGCGTCTCGCCCGCCGCCGCGGCCCGCAGGTACTCGGGCAGGAAGGCGATGGCGAAGCCGCCGGCGATCACGCCCGGGATCGAGCCCATGCCCCCGAGCACGACGGCCGCCAGCACGATCACGGAGAAGAAGAACGGGAAGTTGTCGGGGCTGATGAAGCTCACCTTGCTGGCGTAGATCCAGCCGCCGAGCCCGCCGACGGCGGCGCCCATGGCGAAGGCCCACAGCTTCATGGTGAAGGTATGGACGCCCATGGCCTCGGCCGCGTCCTCGTCCTCTCTGATGGCGGCCCACGCCCTGCCCACGCGCGACCGGTTGAGCCGGACGATGAGCACCACCGCCAGCACAACTGCGGCCAGCGTCACGTAGTAGTACGGCAGGGGCTGGAACCTGAACTCGGTGCCGAGCACGGCCGACGGGTGGGGGATCCCGGTGATACCCCTGGCCTCGCCCAGCGAGTTGCTGTTCTGGGCCACGATGCGCACGATCTCGCCGAACCCGAGGGTGACGATGGCCAGGTAGTCCCCGCGCAGGCGCAGGGTGGGCGCCCCGAGCACCACCCCGGCCACCATGGCCACCGCGATGGCGAGCGGCAGGGCCTCCCACGCCGTGAGGCCCGACGAGGTGGTGAGCTTGGCCGTGGTGTAGGCGCCCACCGCGTAGAAGGCCACGTAGCCGAGATCGAGCATCCCGGCCGCCCCCACCACGATGTTGAGACCCAGGGCGAGCACCACGTACAGCCCCACGGGGAAGAACAGCACGCTCTGCCAGTAGGTGGAGAGTGTGGTCGGGTACAAGATGGCGAACGCCAGCGCGGCGAGGCACGCCAGCGCCTTGACCCAGGTGGGCTGGCGGGACCACCACCGGCCCACGGGGTCCACCAGCGACACCCGCCTGCGCAGGCGGGCAGCGCGTGCCCGCAGCCCCCCACCGCTCGACGACCGGGAGGTGGCGGTCATGCGCGTGCCCGCCCGAGGCTCTCGCCGAGCAGGCCGTTGGGCCGGACCAGCAGCACGATCACCAGGACCGTGAAGGCGAACACGTCCTTCCACTCGCCGCCGAGCACGGTGGCCCCCCAGTTCTCGAGTAGCCCGAGCAGCAGCCCGCCGAGGAGCGCGCCCCGGATGTTGCCGATGCCGCCGAGCACGGCGGCGGTGAAGGCCTTGATGCCGGGGAGGAAGCCGATGTTGAAGCGGGCCGCCTCGAAGAACACCCCGTAGAGCAGCCCGGCGGCGCCGGCGAGGAGCCCGCCGAGGAAGAACGTGAGCATGACCACCCGGTTGATGTCGACGCCCATGAGGGCGGCCGTCTCCGAGTCCTGGGCGGTGGCCCGGATGCCCCTACCCAGCCGGGACTTGGCCACGAATCGCTCCAGGGCGATCATGAGCACCAGCGCCGACACGATCACGAGGACCTTGTCGGTCCGCACGTCGGCCCCGCCCCACTCGAACAGCTGGCGCTTCTCCAGCACCCGGGGGAAGGGGAGGAGGTCGCGGCCGTAGCGGGCGGCGAACAGCTCCTGGAGGAACAGCGAGATCCCGATGGCGGTGATGAGGGCGGCCAGCCGGGGGGCCCCGCGCCGGCGAAGCGGCCGATAGGCGATGCGCTCCATGGCCACGGCGCTGAGGCCCGACGCCAGCATGGCCACCACCAGCACGCCGGCCAGGGTGAGCACGAGCGCCACCCCGGTGCGGGCCGGGTCCGAGGTCTCGATCCCCAGCCCGTGCATGGCGAACAGCGAGGCGAAGATGCCGATCATGAAGATCTCGGAGTGGGCGAAGTTGATCAGCCGCAGCACCCCGTAGACCAGGGTGTAGCCGAGGGCGATCAGCGCGTAGATGGCGCCCAGGGTGAGCCCGTCCAGGGTCTGGGGCCAGAACTGCTCGCTCAGACAGCGGAAGCACGAGTCGATGCTGGTCTCCCTGGACGAGGGCGGAGGGGCCCGACGCCCCTCCGCCCGCCTGCGTGATCTCCGGGCCCGGCTACTTCAGCAGCGTGACGGTGGAGCCGAGCTCGGTGATCTTGCCGCCCTTGACCTCGTAGACGAACACGTCGCCCGACTTCACGTTGCCGTTCTCCTCGAACTCGATGGTCTTGGAGAGTCCGGCGTAGGACGTGAACGTGTCCTCGAGGTACGAGAGGAGCTTCTCGCGGGTGTCGTTACCCGCCTCGATGCCCTCGACGACGAGGAGGGTGGCGTCGTAGCCCTCCGTGGAGTAGGTGCCGGGGTCGGCGCCGTTGAGCTCCTTGTACTTGGTGGCGAACGCGCCCAGCTCGCCGGGGGCGTCGGTGGTGGCCAGCTTGCACGGGCAGGTGATGAGGGCGCCCTCGCCGCCCGCCGCGCCCGAGGCCTCGATGAAGCCCTTGTCGAGGGCGCCGTCGCCGGTCACGAACTTGGCCGTCACGCCGGCGTCGGTGAGCTGCTTCTTGAGCCGGCCCGCCTCGGCGTAGTAGCCGCCGTAGAAGATGAAGTCGGCGTCGGCCGCCTTCACCTTGTTGACGGCGGCCGAGTAGTCCTGGCCCTTGGGGTCGATGGCCTCGACCAGGGCCGTCTTCACGCCCTGGCCCTCCAGCAGCTTCTGCGTGCCCTCGGCCAGACCCTTGCCGTACTCGGAGTTGTCGTGCACGTAGGCGGCGTTCTTGGCCGCCAGCTTCTTGGTGATGTAGTCGGTGAGCCCCGCGCCCTGCACGTCGTCGTCGGGGATGATCCGGTGGAACACCTTGCTGTTCGGCACCACCGTGGGCAGGGCGGTGTTGGTGGCCGACGCGCTCACCATGACCAGCCCGGCGTCCTCGAGGGTCGGGAGCACGGCCTTGGTCTCGCCCGAGAACTCCGGGCCCACGACGGCGATGATCTCCTCGTCGGGGATGTACTTGTCGGCCTGGGTCGGCGCCTGGGCGGGATCGCCCTGGGTGTCGAACTCCTTCAGCACGTACTCGTACTTCTCGCTCTTGGCGTTGGCCTCCTCGATGGCCACCTTGATGCCGTTGCGGGTGTTGATGCCGAGGTTGGCCGCGTCGCCGGTGAGCGGCCCCACGAACGCCAGCCCGATGGTCTTCTTGTCGGCCCCGCCCCCCGCCGCCGTGGTGTCGGTCCCGCCGGTCGTTGTGTCCTCGTCGTCGTTCCCGCACGCCGCCAGCACCAATGTGGCAGTGAGGAGAAGTACGAGAATTCGCCACAGTCCCTTACGGGGCATGGGTCAGCCTCCTGTTCGTGGGCAGTTCACCTGCGGGAAAGAGCATACGCACGGAGTGGCAGGATGGCGTGTGATCGTGCCGCTGAACGAGGATGAACCCGTGTCCTTCGCCGAACGACGTGCCGCCGTGGCGGGCGGCGCGTCCCTCGACTCGCTGCGCTCGCGGCTGCGCGAGCTGGCGCCGGTGGTCGTGGCCTTCAGCGGGGGGTCCGACTCCGCCTTCCTGGCGTGGGTGGCCAACGACACACTGGGTGACGGGGCGCGCGCCGCCACGGCCGTGTCACCGTCGCTGGCCCCCGAAGAGGAGGCCGACTGCCGAGCCCTGGCCGAGGAGTGGGGCCTGCGGTGGACGCCTGTGCGCACCGACGAGCTGGCCGACCCTGCGTACTCGGCCAACGACGGCCGGCGGTGCTACTGGTGCAAGGCGGCGCTGCTCGACGCGCTGGCGCCGCTCACCGCCGAGGGCGCCACCGTGGTGCTCGGGGTGAACCTCGACGACCTGGGCGACCACCGCCCGGGACAGGAGGCGGCGGCCGAGCGGGGCGCCGCCTTCCCGCTGGTCGACGCCGGCTTCGCCAAGGCCGACGTGCGGGCCGAGTCGGCCCGCCTGGGCCTGCGCACGTGGGACAAGCCGGCCGCCGCCTGCCTGGCCTCGCGGGTTCCCTACGGCACGCCGGTCACGCTGGGCGTGCTGTCATCGGTGGCACGGGCCGAGTCGGCGCTGCGGGCCCTCGGCTTCTCCCAGCTGCGGGTCCGCCATTACGGCGACCTGGCCCGCCTCGAGCTGGAGGGGGCTGATCTGGCCCGGGCGGTGGAGGAGCGCGAGGCCGTCGTGGCCGCCGTGCGCGGCGCCGGCTACGGCTACGTCACCCTCGACCTCGAGGGGTTCCGCTCGGGCAACCTCAACGCCGCCCTGGGGATGGTGCGCCGGTGAGCACGGCCCGGGTCAGGCTCACCTTCCCCGAGCACCTCATCACCCAGCCCGTGCTGGCCCGCATGATGCGCGAGTACGACGTGGAGCCGAACATCCGCCGGGCCAACGTGGAGGAGAAGGTGGGGTGGATCGTGTGCGAGCTGGCCGGCGAACGCGAGGCGGTGGAGTCGGCCATCTCGTGGCTCCGCGACACCGGGGTGGAGGTCGACCGCCTGGGCGATGTGGTCGAGGGCTGAGCAGGTCGCACCATGCGCAAGCTGCCGGCCCTCGGCGTCCTCGTCGTGCTCCTGCTCGGCGTCGACCAGGGCGCCCGGCTGGTGGCCCAGGGGGCGTTGGCCTCCCGCGCCCGGGAGGCCGCCCGTGACCCGGACTCAGCCGACGCCACCATCACGTCGTTCCCCTTCCTGGGTCGTCTCTTGGCGTCCGGCTCGGTGCCGCGGGTGGACGTGCGGGTGACGGGCGCAGCGGCGGGCCCTCTGCGCCTGGCCGCCGTCGAGGTCGAGGCCTCCGGCGTAGTCCTCGACCGGGGCGCGCTGCTCTCGGGCGACGTCCGCGTCAAGGCCATCCACCGCGGCCGGGTGACGGTGGAGCTCAACGGGATGGGGCTCACCGACGCGGTGAAGCTGCCCGTCACCATTGGCGACGGGAAGGTGCGGGTCGGCCGGGAGGGCGGGGTGGGGGTGGCGGCGGACGTGGAGGTGAACCGCAGCGGCTCGCTCGTGCTCCGGCTGGCCGGGCTGCCGGCGCTCACCGTGCCCGTCGTGAGGACCCCGCTGGTCCCCTGCGCGGCGACGAGCGTCTCAGTGGAGGGCGACCGGGTGCTTCTCTCCTGCGAGGTGGACGAGTTCCCCGCCGCGCTCCGCCGGTGACCGCCGACCCCGGGCCGGAGCTGAGAGCCAGGGCCGAGGCGCTGGCCCGGGCCGTGGAGGCGGCGCTGCCCGGCTGGGTGGAGCGGTCGGTGGAGCGGCTCCTGGTGGCGTTCACCGGCGAGGCCGACCTGGCCATCATGGCCGAGGCCCGCGAGGCGGGGGCGCGGGCCCGGGTCGAGGTGGGCGGCCGGGTCCGGGCCCTGCTGGAGACCGACATCGACGAGCAGCGGGCCAATCCTCTCGCCGTCCTCCGCCCGGCTGTCGCCTATCCCACCGATGTGCTGCGGCGCACTGGCGTGCCGCCCGTGGTGCGCGACGGCTTCGCCGAGGCCCGCTTCCCCGACGACGTGTACGACCTCACGCCCGCCTCCTTCGCCGACGTGGACCCGTCGCTGCACGAGCCCGGCCTCGAGTGGGGCGCGGCCAAGGCGTGGGCCCACAGGCGCCGCCACGTTGTGCCACCATCCGAAGCACCATGACCCGCATCGCGGCCTACGTCCCCGACCTCATGGACCGCTCCAAGGTGGCCGCCGCCGGGGGCGACGACGTCACCTTCGTGCGGTCGCCGTCCGAGCTGGCCGCCGCCGGGGCGGAGGTTGTGGTCGTCGACCTGGCCCGGCCCGGCGTGCTCGACGCCCTGCCCTGCCTCGGAGGCATGCGCTCCATCGGCTTCGCGAGCCACGTCGACCGCGAGCTGGCGGAAGCTGCCGCGGCGGCCGGGTGCACCGAGGTCCTGCCCCGGTCGCGGTTCTTCTCGTCCCTGGCCGACCTCCTGGCCTGAGGGACTGCGGGCGTCAGTCCTCGCCCTCCTGGCGGCGGCGCTGCTCGACGGTCCATCCGGCGTCGCTGACCTTGCGGGGCTCGAAGAACAGGCAGCCCTCCGGGCAGGCGAACGGGTCGAGTTCGGAGACGTCGAGGCGGCAGCGCTGCAGCTTCTCCTGCAGCGACGTCGTGCGCTCCACGTAGTGCCGGCAGTCCGTGCGCACCCCCACACCCATATGGTACGGCCCATGGTCGAGCGGCTGGTCGTTGTTGGCGGCGACGCAGGAGGGATGGCGGCGGCCACCCAGGCCCGGCGCGGGCGGCCTGATCTAGAGATCGTGGCCCTGGAGAAGGGCCGCTGGACGAGCTACTCGGCGTGCGGCATCCCCTTCCTCATCGGGGGCGATGTGGCCGGTCTCGACGACCTGGTCGCCCGTGACCCGCAGACGTTCCGCGACAGGTGCAACATCGACGTGCGCACGGGCCACGAGGTCACCGCCATCGACCTCGACGCCCGCAAGGTCGAGGTGCGCGACCACAACCACGACCGCACGTTCTCCCTCGGCTTCGACCTGCTGCACCTGGGCACGGGCGCAGTGCCGTTTCGGCCCGACCTGCCCGGGATCGGCGGCGAGCAGGTCCACGGCGTGCAGAACCTGGAGGACGCCGCCCGCCTGCTCGAAAGCCTGGCGGCGGCCGACGTGCGCCACGTGGTGGTGGTGGGAGCCGGCTACATCGGCCTCGAGATGGCCGAGGCGTTCGTCCGCCGGGGCTGCGCCGCCGTGACGGTGGTCGAGCGGGGGGGCGAAGTGATGGGGACGCTCGACCCCGACATGGGCTCGCTCGTCGCCGACGCCATGCGCAGGTTCGGCATCGTGGTGCGCACTGGCGTGGCGGTGGAGGGCTTCGAGCCGGGCGTGGTGCACACGTCCGACGGGGACCTGCCGGCCGACCTCGTGGTGCTCGGGCTCGGCGTGGTGGCCAACACCGGCCTCGCCGTAGACGCCGGCATCGAGACCGGCGCGAGAGGCGCCATCGCCGTCGACACCCGCCAGCGCACGTCGGCGCCGGGCGTGTGGGCGGCGGGGGACTGCTGCTTGTCCCACCATCTCGTCTCCCGCCGGGCCGTCCACCTGCCCCTCGGAACCGTGGCCAACAAGCAGGGGCGGGTCGCCGGCATCAACATGGGCGGTGGTTACGCCACGTTCCCGGGCGTGGTGGGCACCGCGGTGACCAAGATCTGCTCCACCGAGGTGGCCCGCACCGGCCTGTCGGAGAAGGAGGCGGCCGGCGCCGGCCTGGAGTGGGAGGCGGTGCGGATCACCAGCACCACCCGGGCCGGCTACTTCCCAGGCGCCGGGAAGATCACGGTGAAGATGCTGGCCGAGCGCGGCTCCGGGCGGCTCCTGGGCGCCCAGGTGGTGGGCGACGAGGGAGCGGCCAAGCGTATCGACGTGGTGGCTACCGCACTCACGGCCGGGATGACGGTGGCCGAAGTCATCGATCTCGACCTTTCCTACGCCCCGCCGTTCTCACCCGTGTGGGACCCGATCCTGATCGCCGCCCGTACCGCGGCCAAGGCGGTGGACCAGTAGCGCGGACGGGTTCACGTCGGCGCCACCACCCGGAAACAACGACGAAACAAGGCTTCGCAATGCTGGCGCTCACGTCAAGGCAAGGGGAGGCGAATGGATTTCGATACCGGCAACACCGCGTGGGTGCTCGTGTCCGCCGCGCTGGTGTTGTTCATGACACCGGGGCTGGCGTTTTTCTACGGCGGCATGGTGCGCTCCAAGAACGTGCTCGGCATGCTCATGCAGAACTTCTTCTCCATGGGCCTGGTGAGCGTGCTGTGGGCGTTCGTCGGCTTCAGCCTCGCCTTCGGTGACGGCGGCGGGTGGATCGGCAACTTCGACTTCGCCGGCCTGAAGGACGTGGGCAACGCCGCCCTCCAGCTACCGGGGTACTCGGGCGACTTCGCCCTCACGATCCCTGTCATCGTGTTCTGCGCCTATCAGATGATGTTCGCGGTGATCACGCCGGCGCTCATCACCGGCGCCATCGCCGACCGGGTGAAGTTCGCCGGCTGGGCCGCCTTCCTCGGCCTGTGGCTGGTGCTGGTGTACTCGCCGGTGGCCCACTGGGTGTTCAGTCCCACCGGTTGGCTGTTCAAGCGGGGCGCCCTCGACTTCGCCGGTGGCACCGTCGTCCACATCAACGCCGGCATCGCCGCCCTCGTGGTCGTGCTGGTGATCGGGAAGCGGAAGGGTTGGCCCCGTGAGGCGATGCCTCCGCACTCGCTTCCCCTCACGCTGCTGGGCACCGGCATCTTGTGGTTCGGCTGGTTCGGGTTCAACGCCGGGTCGGCGCTGAGCGCCGGCAACCTGGCCGGCCAGGCCCTGATCAACACCCACCTGGCCGCCGCTGCCGGCATGCTCGGGTGGCTGCTCACCGAGAAGGTCAAGGAGGGCCACGCCACCACCCTCGGCGCCGCCTCCGGAGCGGTGGCGGGCCTGGTGGCCATCACGCCCTGTGCCGGCTTCGTGGGCGGTATGGCGCCGATCGTCATCGGTTTCATCGCCGGGGTGGTGTGCCTGCTGGCCATCCAGCTCAAGTTCAAGTTCGGCTACGACGACTCGCTCGATGTGGTCGGCGTCCACCTGGTCGGTGGCATCACCGGCTCGCTGCTCCTCGGGTTCTTCGCCGACACCAAGATCAACAGCCTCGGCTTCGACGGCGTGTTCTTCGGCGGGGGTGGCGCCCTGCTCACCGACCAGCTGGTGGCGGTGGGGGCTACCCTCGTGTTCTCCGGCGTGGTGTCGTTCGTGATCGCCAAGGTGGTCGATGCCACGATCGGCCTGCGGGTCAGTCCCGACGACGAGGCGACCGGCCTCGACACCACACAGCACGCCGAGACCGCCTACAACCTGGGCGACTTCGGATCCATGGGAAGGGTCGGCGCATGAAGCTCGTCACCGCCATCATCAAGCCGTTCAAGCTCGACGACGTGAAGGAGGCGCTCAAGGCCCTCGACGTGCAGGGCATGACCGTCTCCGAGGTGCAGGGCTTCGGCCGCCAGCGGGGCCACACCGAGGTGTACCGGGGCGCCGAGTACACCGTGGACTTCGTGCCCAAGGTGCGCGTCGAGGTCCTGGCCGACGAGGCCGACGTCACCCGGGTGGTCGACGCCGTCGTCGCCGCCGCCCGCACCGACAAGATCGGCGACGGGAAGGTGTGGGTCACGGCGGTGGAGGACGTGGTGCGCATCCGGACCGGGGAGATGGGCAGAGACGCTCTCTGAACGCGCAGCGCTCCTGGCAGAAGGCGGGCCCCGCGGGCCCGCCTTCTGCCGCGCCTACGCCGATGCCGCCGACCGGTGGCTCGCCGCCCTGCTCGGCGCCCAGCCTGGCATGGCGCTGGTGGCGGTGGGGGGCTACGGCCGGCGCGAGCTGTGCCCGGGCAGCGACCTCGACGTGGTGCTGGTGCACGACGCCGGCAGCCCGGCGTCCGTCGTGCAGTCGGTGGCCGAACGGATCTGGTACCCGGTGTGGGACGCCGGCGTGGGACTCGACCACAGCGTGCGCACCGCCGAGGAGGCCCTCGACGTCGCCGCCGGCGACCTCAAGGCCGCCCTGGGGTTGCTCGACGCCCGGCTGGTGGCGGGCGACGCCGACCTCGCCGCTTCACTGCTCGACAGGTCCCGCCGCCAGTGGGTGAAGGGCGCCGGCCGCCGGTTGCCCGCCCTGGCCGAGTCGGTCGCCGCCCGCCACGAGCGCTTCGGCGAGGTGGCCTTCCTGCTGGAGCCCGAGCTGAAGGAGGGCAGGGGCGGCCTGCGCGACGTGCACGCCCTGCGGGCAGCCGCGCTGGCCACGCCCGTCGTCGACGCCGGCGGGCCGGCGGTGCACGCCGCCCACGACACGCTCCTCAGCGTGCGGGTGGAGCTGCACCGGCGCGTGGGCAAGACCCTCGACCGACTGCTCCTGCAGGAGCAGGACGCGGTGGCCGAGGCCCTCGGCCATCGCGATGCCGACGCCCTGATGGCGGCCGTGTCGGCCGCGGCCCGCACCATCGCCTGGGCGGGCGATGACGCCTGGCGGCGGGTGGCGTCCGCCCGCGCCGGCCCCCGGGGCCGCACGACCGGCCGGGACCGCCCGCTCGGGCCCGGCCTCGTTCTTCGCGACGGTGAGGTCGCCCTCACTGCCGACGCCGATCCCGCAGGCGACGCGTCCCTCGCCCTGCGGAGCGCGGCAGCGGCCGCCCGGGAGGGCACGTGGCTGGCCCGTTCAGCGCTCGACCGCCTGGCCGCGTTGATGGGCCCGATGCCCGACCCGTGGCCGGCGGCGGCGCGATCGGCGCTGGTGAGCCTGCTGGGACGGGGCCACGACGCCATCGGTGTCCTGGAGGCGCTCGACCAGCGGGGCCTGCTGGTGCGCATCCTGCCCGAGTGGAAGGCGGTGCGGGGCAAGCCCCAGCGCAACGCCTACCACCGCTTCACCGTCGATCGCCACCTTTTGGAGGCGGCCGCCAACGCCGCCGCCCTCACCCGCACTGTGGCCCGGCCCGACCTCCTGCTGGTGGGCGCGCTGCTCCACGACATCGGCAAGGGGTTCCCGGGCGACCACACCGAGGTCGGTGTCGAGGTCGTGGGGCGCATCGGCCCCCGGATGGGCTTCGGACCTGACGACGTGGCGGTGCTGGTGGACATGGTGCGCCACCACCTGCTGCTGCCCGACGTGGCCACCCGCCGCGACCTCGACGACCCGGCGACGGTCGAGGCGGTGGCGGCGTCTGTGGGGGACAGGGACCTCCTCGAGCTGCTGGCGGCCCTCACCGAGGCCGACAGCCTGGCCACCGGCCCGGCCGCGTGGGGCTCGTGGAAGGCGGGACTGGTCGCCGACCTGGTGACCCGAACGGCCGGTCGGCTGGCCGGCCACCGGGCCGCCGCCACGCCCACGTTCCCCACCGATGCCCATCGCCGGCTGATGGCCGGGCGCCGCTCGGCGGTGGTCGTGCAGGGCAGCGAGATCACCGTCGTCGCACCCGACCGGCCCGGCCTGTTCTGCCGGGTGGCCGGCGTCCTCGCCGTGCACGGGCTCGACGTCCGGTCCGCCGCCGCTGCCGCCGAGGACGCCATGGTGGTGGAGGTCTTCGAGGTCGAGCCCGCCTTCGACAGGCCGCCCGACTGGGCGCGCGTCACCGCCGACGTCGAGCGGGCGCTCGGTGGGCGCCTCTCTCTGGAGGCCCGCCTGGCCGAGCGGTCACGGGCCTATGCCGGTCGGCGCCGGGCTGCCACCGCCCGTCCGGCGGAGCCCCGTGTCCTTTTCGACGACGAGGCGTCGGTTGCGGCCACCGTGGTGGAGGTACGCGCCCCCGACGGCATCGGCGTGCTCTACCGCATCACCCGCGCCCTGGCCGACTGCGACCTCGACGTGCGCCGGGCCAAGGTGTCCACCATGGGCCACGAGGTGGTGGACGCCTTCTACGTCACGGATGCGTCGGGCGCCAAGGTCACCGACGACGACCACCGGCGCGAGGTCGAGCGCGCCGTGCTGACCGAACTGGGCCGCGTCAACGCCGGCTGACCGCCGTAGGGCAGGTGTCGGAGGCCCCAAACGGGCGGGACAGGCGCCGGTGGCGCGCCACTACGCTGCAGCCGTGCCGTCCGCCCGCTACCGGTGCGCCGCATGTGGCAATCTCACCCGCTTCGACGTGACACTCACGCGCCGCAGCCGCCGTTTCCACCACTACACCGTGGGCGGCGAGCTGTCAGTGGAGGACGAGGAGGTGCTGTCGGAGGTGCTGGAGGAGGTGTCGTGCCGCTGGTGCGGCACGGCCAAGGCGGTCGAGGAGCTGGCCGACGGCGAGTCGGGCTAGGCCACCGTGCCCGAGACCGCCGCCGGCACCGGTGCGCCCGCCGGCGCCGAGGGCGTGCTGCGGGCCGCCCTCGAGCTGGCTTTCGACATCGCCAGGATCGGGGCCCGCTCGACCCCGCCGGTCGAGGCGCCGCGGGCGGTGCGGCCGTTCCTCCACTTCACCAAGCGCCTGCCGGACGGCGCCCTCGCCGCACTGCGACGCGGGCTCGACGAGGACGAGGGCTTCCGGGGGCGGGTGGCGGCACTGGCCGACGAAGGTGAGCTCGGGCGGGCCGGGTGGCTGCTGGTGGTGCGGCCCGACGGCTGGGAAGGCGAACTGGCGGGGATCCTCGACGAGGCCGACGCCAAGGCCAGGGCCGCGCTGGAGGAGAAAGAGGAGCGCAGCGCCCGGCGTCGGCTGGCCCACGCCGAGCAGGCCACCGAGCGGGCCGAGACGGCGGCGGCGCGGGCCAGGGCCGAACTGGCGGCGGCCACGACCGAGCTGGCGGCCGAGCGCAGGTCGGGGCGGGTCGCCCAGGACGACGTCGCCCAGCTGACCCGCAAGGTGGCGTCGCTGGAGGGCGAGCGGGACAGCGCCCGCCGCCGGGCCGCCGACTCGGCGGCCGAGCTGGAGCGGCTGCGCGCCGAGCTGGAGGGCGCCCGGAGGGAGGCGGCCCAGGCGGGGACGGCGCTGCGGGCGGCCGAGGCTGAGGCGGGGGTGCAGGCGCTGCAGGCGCAAGCGGCGAAGCTGCGGGACGAGGTGCAAGACCAACGGCCGGCCGGGTCGGCGCCCAGGGTGCTCGCGGGGGGACGACGCCAGGTGCCGGGCGGACCGGCGCCGGCGAACGGGCCGGTAGCTGCAGGGCCGCCGGCCGGAGGAACCGTCGGAGCCGTCCGGCTGGGCGACGGGCCGGCGACGGGGACCGGGGAACCGCTCCTGTCCGGCGCCGGCCGGGGGAGCGGGGGACCCGACCTCCAGGTGGTGGCCGACGCGGTCAGTGTGGCGGCGGCGGCGGCGTCCACCCTGGGCCGGGCCCTCGCCGAGGCTTCGGCCGCGCTGACGCCGCCGCCGCCGCCGTCAGAGCCGGCCATGCCGCCGGCGCCGGCCCGGCGGGCAGGTGTCACCTCGGCCTCCCGGCGGCGCCCGGCCGGCCTGCCGCCGGCGGTGTTCGACGACACGACCGAGGCTGCCGCCCACCTCGTCCGGGTGCCGAACGCTCTGGTGCTGGTCGACGGCTACAACGCGGCCAAGGTGTTGTGGCCCGACGAGGCGCCGCTCGAGCTCCGCATGCGCCTCGTCGACGCATTGAGCGAGCTGGTGGCCCGCACCGGCGCCGCCGTCCACGTGGTCTACGACGGCGCCGACCTGGGCATGCCCCCGTCGGGCCTGACCAGCACGCGCGGGGTGCGGATGAGCTTCTCGCCGGCCGACGTCGAGGCCGACGACGTCATCCTCGACCTGGTCGACGCGGAGCCGGTGGGCCGGGTGGTGGTCGTGGCGTCGAGCGATCGCCGGGTGCGCGATGGCGCCCGGCGGCGCGGCGCCAACGTGATATCGAGCGCGCAGCTGGCCGCCGTCCTCGGTCGGTCCTGAGCGCGTGCGACAGAACTACGTGAGCAGGACAGAGACGCCAGTTCGCGCTCCATTCCTGAATTCGCCGCCGGGTGGCTGTCACAGGCGCAGGTCATGCTTGACCCATGACCGCATCGCTCTCCATCAGCTGCGACGACTGCATCGCCCGGGACACCGACGCGTGTGCCGACTGCGTGGTGAGCTTCATCTGCGACCGCGACCCGGGTGACGCGGTGATCATCGACGTCGTCGAGGAACGGGCGGTGCGCCTCCTCGTCCAGGCCGGCCTCGTGCCGGCCTTGCGGCACAAGAAGAAGACAGGATGAGCACCGAAGATCCCCGGCTGCGGCAGGCCCGGGTGGTACGTTCCGCACAGCGTGAAGAAGCTCCACCTCATTGGCTTCACACCCGGCGATGACGGGCTGATCCTGACCGCCCGTAAGGGATCCAAATCGGGCGGTTACGTGGTCGCGCTCGACGATGGGGTGGTGGCCGCAATCGAACAGGCGCGGCGCCGCCGGTCCGGCGAGGAGCCCGAAGCGCATGGCGGCCCGAGTGCCGGAGGCGGCGCCCGCGCCGGTGGGCGGACGCGGGCGCACAGCTCGCTGAGCCCCCGCGAGATCCAGGCCCGGCTGCGGGCGGGGAGCACCATCGCCGAGGTCGCCAGCCAGGCCGGCGTGGACGACGAATGGGTGGTGCGCTTCGCCGCGCCGATCCTGGCCGAGCAGGCCCAGGTGGTCGCGAGCGCGCAGCGGCTCACCCTCGTGAAGGCGCGCCGAGGCCCGTCGATCGAGGCGCTGGCTCCGTCGGTGCAATGGAACCTCAGCGACCGCGGCGTGCACTTCTCGGACGACGTGTTCGCCGACTGCTGGAGCGCCTTCAACCTGCACAGCGCCCGCTGGGCCGTGCGCTTTGCCTACACGGCCCGCAAGCGCCGGCAGGTCGCCGAGTGGGAGGTCGACCTGCGCGAGCGCTCGCTCGCGGCCCGCAACCGCCTGGCCACCGACCTCGGGCACGTGGAGGAAGGACGGCGACGCCCGAGCTTCGAGCCGCCTGACCCGGGGGCCCTCGACGCGGCGTCGGCGACGGCCGGGCGCGGCGGCGCCAAGCCGGCAACGGCGAACGGCGGCGGACGGGCTCGCTCGACCGCCGGCACGCCGGCGACCGGGAGGGCCGGCGGCAGGACGGCTGCCTCGCCGGCGAAGGCGGCGGCGACCAGGAAGGCGGCGGCGACCAGGAAGGCGGCGCCGACCAAGACGGCGGCGGCGACCAGGAAGGCGGCGGCCGGCCGGGCATCCCCCACCACGGCGGCCGCTGGTCGGGCCGTGGCCGGCACCCCGTCGGCGCGGGCGTCGTCGTCGCCCCGCACCTCCGGCGCCGCACCGTCGAACCGGTCGGGTCGGGAGTCCTCGCCCCGCAAGGCCCGTCCGGCCAAGAAGCCCGCCGGGGACACACCAGGACCGTCCGGCACAGGCCGCGCAGGACTCCCCACGGCGCCGGCGGCTCCTTCCGACCGGCCCAGCCACCTCGCACGCCCCCCCTCGCCCATGAAGATGGCCAACCGGGCCACCAGCTACCCGAGCCAGGGCCTCACCGCCACCAACGCCAGGCAGGGACCGCCGCCCATGGCCCCGGGCGCACGCCCGGCGGCGGTCCAACCGCAGGCGGGTCCCCGGACGCCGGAGCCTGCTCACTCGGGAGACCCCCGCTTCGACCCCGCTCCGGAGCCCCAGCGCCCGCCGAGGCCGTCGCCCGCCAAGCCACCCCCCCGTCCGCTGCGTGGTACGGGGTCGGGGGAGACCCGAATCGTCACCGCAGCAGGCCACCGGTTCACGGGTGCTGCCCCCGGCCCGCCGCTGCGTGGTGGTTCGGCCACCGTCATCGTGCGACCGCAACCGGGCAGCGGGACTCCGAAGGCCACTGCGCCCGGGCCTGCGGGCGATCTCCGGTCGCCCGCAGGCCCGGCGGGTGCGCCATCCCCCGGCGCCACCGCGCGCGCTACGCCGGCGGGGTCGGCCGCTGCCCCATCCCCGGACGCCATTGCACGCGCTGCGCAGGCCGGCCAGGACGGTGCGTCAGGACCAGCCGGCGCAGCACGCCCGATGCCGGCAGGCGGGGCCGATGCTCCAAGACCGCAGGCCGCTCCGATGCCGGCAACCCCGGCCAGAGCGGCGCCCCGCGCTGAGGCGACCCGCTCCGCGCCGCCAGGCTCGGCCCGTGCGCCAGGTCCTGACCACGCCGCTCGCCGTGCGCAGGCCGGCATGGCTGGCGGCCCCGTGGCCCGTCCTGCGCCAGCCGGCGATCCCACGCCAGAGCAGCCCACACGACGCGTCACCGGCGGCCAGGCCGTCACGCTGGTCCCGCCCGACAACCCGGCGCCGCGGACGGTGGCGCCGCCCGTCGAGCGCCGGCCGATGGCCTCCCGCCCGGTGGCGCCGGCGGACGAGGGCGAGCGCCCGGCAGTGGTGATCCTCGCCCCCCGGGCGGCGGGCGGCGGGGCGGCGGGCAGTCCCGAGGAGGAGGAGCGCCGGGCCCGGCTGGCCTCGGCGGAGCGCCTGCGCACCGCCCTCGCCGGCACGCCGGCAGGCGGCGGGCGCTCCGGAGCCCGCCGGTGACGGCAGCGGGCCGGCGGGCCGGTCCCGCCACACCCCGCTGATCCTCGACCGCCGGGACGCGACCGCCCGCCGCGTCCGGCGACGGGCACGGCCACCCCAGGCAGGCGCCACCTGCGAGCATGTGGCCATGGTCGCCGCCCTGTCCTTCCTCGCCGGCGAATTGCACGCCGCCGGCCTGCGGGCCGGGCTCGACGCCGTCGGCGTGGCGCCCGCAGACCCGTTCGTCGCCACCCGCCGGGACCTCGACGAGCGCAAGGCGGCCGGTCTCCACGGCGGGATGCACTTCACCTACGGCAACCCGGCCCGGTCCACCGACCCCGACCAAGCCCTCCCGGGGGCCCGCTCCCTGGTCGTCGGCGCCCGCTCCTACCGTCGAGCCGACCCCGACCCCCACCCGTGGCCCGGCCCCGCCGGCGCGGTGGCGCGCTACTCGTGGGACGACGCCTACGCCCCGCTGCGGACGGCGCTCGGTGAGGTGGCCGGCCTCCTGCGGGCGGCCGGCTGGAGGGCGCGTGTGCTGGCCGACGACAACGCCCTGGTCGACCGCGCGGCCGCCCACCGGGCCGGCATCGGGTGGTACGGAAAGAACACCAACCTGCTCCTGCCCGGTCGGGGGTCGTGGTTCGTGTTGGGATCGGTCGTCACCGACGCGCCGCTCCCCCCGGCCGTCGCGCCGGTGGAGGACGGCTGCGGCACCTGCACCCGCTGCCTGCCGGCTTGCCCCACCGGCGCCCTGATCGCGCCGGGCGTGCTGGATGCCCGCAGGTGCCTGGCCTGGCTCCTGCAGGCGGACGGCGACTTTCCCGTCGAGCACCGCGAGGCGCTGGGCGGCCGGGTCTACGGCTGCGACGAGTGTCAGGAGGTGTGCCCGCCGAACCGGTCCGCCGACCGGCGCCGGCCGCCGCCCCCGGCCCAGGAGCACGACGAGGCCACGGTGCCGCTCGTCGACCTGTTGGAGGCGTCCGACGACGAGCTGTTGGACCGCTACGGCCGCTGGTACATCCCCCGCCGCCAGCCCCGGTACCTGCGGCGCAACGCCCTGGTCGCGCTCGGCAACGTGGGCGACGGCGCCGACCCTGACGTCGTCCGGGTGCTGCAGCGCGCCCTCAGGTCGGACGACCCGATGCTGCGCGGGCACGCAGCCTGGGCTGCGACCCGGCTCGGCCGCGCCGATCTGGTCGGTGCAGGGGCGGACGGTGGCACCAGAACGCCCAGGGTCACGCCGCAGTGACCGCCCTCCTCGTCACCAACGACTTCCCTCCCAAGGTCGGCGGCATCCAGTCGTACCTGTGGGAGCTGTGGCGGCGGCTGCCGCCGGAGCAGGCCACGGTGCTGACCACCGCCTACCCGGGCGCAGAAGCCTTCGATGCCGGGCAGGGCTTCCGCGTCGTCCGGGCCGGCCGCGTCCTCCTGCCCACGCCGGCGCTCGTGCGACGGGTGCGGGCGCTGGCCGCCGACGTGGGCGCCACAGTCGTGGTACTCGACCCCGCCCTTCCGGTCGGCCTCATCGGGCCCCGCCTCGGGATCCCGTACGCGGTGGTCCTGCACGGCGCCGAGGTGACGGTGCCGGGGCGGCTCCCGGGCACCCGGGCGGCGATGGCCGCCGTGCTCGCCGGCGCCGTGCACCTGGTGGCGGCGGGCGGCTACCCGGCGGCCGAGGCCAGGCGGGCGGTGCGCGGCGTCGTGCCGCCGGTGACGCTCGTGCCCCCCGGCGTGGACGGGGACCGGTTCCGGCCGCTGACCGACGACGGCAGGGCCAAGGCCCGGGCCGACCTCGGCCTCCCCGAGGACGCCGACCTGGTGGTGGGCGTGAGCCGCCTGGTGCCCCGCAAGGGCATGGACACCCTGGTGCGCGCCGCCGCCCTGCTGGCGCCCGGGCGGCCGGACCTGGTGGTCGCCATCGCCGGCCAGGGTCGGGACACGCAGCGGCTGCGCCGGCTGGCGGCCGAGACGGCTGCGCCCGTGCGGTTCCTCGGCCGGGTGCCCGACGACCGCCTCCCCGCCGTGTACGGCTGCGCCGACGTGTTCGCCGCCCCGTGCCGGTCCCGGTGGTGGGGCCTCGAGCAGGAGGGGTTCGGGATCGTGTTCCTCGAAGCGGCGGCGTGCGGCGTGGCGCAGGTGGCGGGGGACAGCGGCGGGGCGGCGGAGGCGGTCGCCGACGGCGAGACCGGCGTGGTGGTGCGCGACCCGTCCGGTCCCGCTGCGGTGGCGGCCGCCATCGCCGGTCTCCTCGATGACCCGGCCCGGCGGCAGGCCATGGGCGAGGCGGCCCGCCGGCGGGCGGTCGAGCACTTCTCCTACGACCGCCTGGCCGCCACCTTGTCCGGCGTCCTGTCCGGGCTGAGCCGATGACCGGGCCCGACGAACCCGTCGCCCCCGCCGGCGATGGGGTACGGCCCGGGCGCAAGGGTCCGGGCGCCCGTCTCCTGAAGGCGTCGTGGGCCGGCACCGCCGTGTTCGTGGCCACCGCCGGCCTGGCGGCAGCGGCGCCGGCGGCCGACCTCGCGGCCCTCGTCGTGGCGCTGGCGCTGTTCGTGGCCGGCACCGCCGCCTTTGCCGCCGCCCTCCTCCGGGCCGTCTCCCGCAGCCGCCACGAGGAGCTGACCATGGGCGGCCTGTTCTTCCTCGAGGGGGCGCCCAAGCCCGTGCGCTGCCAGTACTTCGCCTCCCTCACCATCGAGGTCGTGGTCGCCTTCGTCACCGCCGGCCTCCGCCCCAACTCGAGCCTCGCATTCGGGATCCTGGCCCCGGTGTGGGGCGAGGGCGTGGCCGCCCTGTGGGCGGCGCGCCACGGAACCTTTCCGCCCCGCCGTCCGCCGTCGCGGCCCGGCACCGGCGCCACGGCCGCGACAAGGGCGGAGCGCGCCGACTGCGGCGCCGCACAGCCCGACCCCGACCCCCCGGCCGACCCGTCGCACCAGTGACCGGAGCGGGATTGACCTCGGGGTGAGTTCGGGGGGCAGCGTCAGAGCCCCCCGACCGACGGAGTATCGTTCGGAAGAACCCTTGGACCCCGGACACCGGAGGTGGCGTGGTCGCACTCAGCCAGGACGTCATTCGCTCGCTCGCATCGTTCAAGGGGGGTGACGACCCGGTTGTCTCGGTGTATCTGGACGTGGACGGCCGCCGCTTCGTCCGCCCCCGTGACTATGAGCTCCACCTCGAGGCCCTGCTGCGCAAGGCCGCCGAGGAAGGGAACGGGAACGCTCCCACGGAGGACCTGCGCCGCATCGAGTCGCACGTCAAGGGAGGCCTCGACCGCCACCGCACACGGGGCATCGCCATGTTCTCGTGCGTCCCGGGCGGGCTGTGGAGCGTGGTCGAGCTGCCCGTGGCTGTCCGCAACCAGGTCATGGTCAACGCCACGCCCCACATCCGCCAGCTCGAGGCCGTGCTCGACAACAACGAGCGCTTCGGCGTGCTCCTGGCCGACCGTCAGCGGGCCCGCATGTTCGTGTTCGAGCTGGGCGAGCTGGTCGACAAGAGCGAGCTGTTCGACCTCCTGCCCCGCCACGAGGACGACCGGGGCGACTGGGACAAGGACCACGTCCGCGACCACACCGCCGTCGCCGCCCTCCACCATCTGAAGCGGGCCGCCGAGGTGGCCTTCTCGGTGTTCCAGGACCAGGACTTCGACCACCTCATCGTCGGGGCGCCCGACGAGATCGCCAACGAGGTCGAGCGGCTCCTGCACTCATACCTGAAGGAGCGTCTGGCCGGCCGCATCAATGTCCCGGTCAATGCCAGCGACGCCGTGATCTGCGAGGCCGCCCTCGAGGTCGAGTTCCGGGTCGAGCGGGAGAAGGAGGCCCGCGTGGTCGCCCGCCTGCGCGACGCGGTCGGCTCCGGCAACGGCGGGGTGGCCGGGCTGGCGCCCGTGCTGGCCGCCATCGTCGAGCGGCGGGTCGACACCCTCGTGGTGTCCGACGGCTACGAGGCGCCCGGCTGGCGCTGCCACGCCTGCGGCCACGTCGCCGTGCGGGGCCCGGCGTGCCCCGTGTGCCCGTCGTCCACCATGGTGAAGGTGGACGACGTAGTGGAGGAGGCGGTGGAGGAGGCGCTCGGTCAGTCCTGCAAGGTCGAGGTCGTGGTGGGCGACGCCGACCTCGACGTGCTCGGGTGCATCGGCGCCCTGCTCCGCTTCTGACCGCTCCCGCCCGCCGCATCGGCATCGATCTCGGGGGCACCAAGTGCCTCGGTCTCGCCGTCGACGGCGACGGCACGCCCGTGGCCGAGCACCGCCTGCCCACGCCCCGGGGAAGCGCCGCCGTGCTCAACGTGCTGGCCGAGACGGTGGCCGCCCTGGGCCCGGCGTCAGCGGTGGGGGTGGGCGTGCCCGGCCTGGTCGACGTGGCCGGCGTCCTCCGCTTCGCCCCGAACCTGCCCGGTGTGGTGGACCTCGACGTGCGGGCGGGGTTGCTCGCCCGCTTCCCCCACGTGGCAGTGCGGGTGGACAACGACGCCACCTGCGCCGGTTGGGCGGAGGCCCGGGTGGGCGCCGCCCGCGGCGCCACCGACGCCGTGCTCGTGACCCTGGGCACCGGCATCGGCGGCGGCGTGATCGCCAACGGGCTGCTGGTGCGGGGCGCCAACGGGTTCGCCGGCGAGTTGGGCCACATGGTGGTGGAGTCCAACGGCCCACCGTGCCCGTGCGGCCAGAGGGGCTGCTGGGAGCGCTACGCGTCGGGCAGCGGGCTCGGGGCGCTGGCCCGCCAGGCCGCCGCCGCCCATCCCTTCGGCCGCATGGCCGACCTGGCCGGTGGCGACGCAGAGGCGGTGCGGGGCGAGCACGCCACCGCCGCCGCTGCGGAGGGCGACCCGGTGGCCCTCGCCGTGATGGCCGACTTCGGGCGCTGGGTGGCCCTCGGCCTGGCCAATCTGGCCAACATCTTCGATCCGCAGGTGTTCGTCCTCGGCGGGGGACTGGTGGCGGCGGGCGAGGTCCTCCTGGTGCCGGTGCGCGCCGCCTTCGCCGGCCTGGTACTGGCCGGCGCCCACCGTCCCACCATCGCCATCGTGGCCGCCACCCTCGGCGAGCGGGCGGGCGCCATCGGCGCCGCCCTCCTCGCCGGCGACGCACCGGTCGGATGACGGCGGCGGCCGGTCACGCTCGCCCCAGGCGCTCCACGATTCTCTGGACGCTGAGGCCCGCTCTGCTGGTCCAGACGTCCAGAGAACCGGTCACGGGGCAGAAGGGCGGGCCGTGAAGGTCGGGCTCACCCTTCCCCAGTTCCGCCACGAGGCCGGGCCGGCCCTCGACACGGCGCGGCGGGCCGAGGCGGCGGGGCTCGACGGCGTGTTCGTGTTCGACCACCTGTGGCCCCTGGGCCGCCCCGACCGTCCCGCCCTCCACGGCCACACCCTGGCCGCCGCTCTCCTGGCAACGACCTCCCGACTCTGCGTCGGCACCCTGGTGGCCCGGGTCGGCCTGCTCCCCGACGCCGTGCTGGCCAACCAGTTCACCACCCTCGCCCGGATGGCCGGCGGCCGTCTGGTGGCGGGCCTGGGCGTCGGCGACGCCCTGAGCAGGCCGGAGAACCTGGCCGTCGGCGTCCCGTTCCGTCCGCGGGAGGAGCGCCTGGCCTCGCTGGTCGACGTCTCCCGGCGCCTGCGGGCCCGTGGCATCACCACGTGGGTGGGCGGCCACTCGACCACCGTCAGGGCCATCGGTCGTGCCGAGGCCGACGCCGTCAACGTGTGGGGCGTCCCGCCCGACGCGCTGGCCGGGATGGCGGCCGAAGAGCGGGAGGCCGGTGCCCTCACGTGGGCCGGCCAGGTCGACCTGTCAACCTCGGGCGTCGCCGAGGTGGCCGACCTGCTGCGCACCGTGTCTGCGGCGGGCGCCACGTGGGCCGTGGTGGCGCCGGTCAACGGCCCGTGGCCCGAGGCGGTGGAAACCGTCGCGGCCGCCGGGAGGTCGCTCGTAGACTGACCGCCGTGGACTTCAGGCGGATCAACGGGCTGCCGCCCTACGTGTTCACGATCATCAACGAATTGAAGGTCGACGCCCGTCGCGCAGGCGCAGACGTCATCGACCTCGGCTTCGGCAATCCCGACATCCCGTCGCCCGACGTCGCCGTCGACAAGCTGGTCGAGGCGGCCCAGAACTCGAAGAACCACAGGTACTCGGCGTCCAAGGGCATCCCCAAGCTGCGCATGGCCATCTCGGACCTGTACCTGCGCAAGTACGGGGTGGAGCTCGACCCCGACCGCGAGGTCGTCACGACCATCGGGGCCAAGGAAGGCCTGTCCCACCTCATGTGGGTCCTGCTCGGCCCCGGCGACTCGGCGTTCGTGCCCTCGCCCAGCTACCCGATCCACATCTACGCCGCCCTGTTCGCGGGCGCCGAGGTGCAGCAGATCAGGGTCGGCCCCGACCAGGACTTCTTCGCCAACCTGCTCGAGGCGTGGGAGAACCAGTGGCCCAAGCCGCGGGTGATCGTGCTGTCGTTCCCGCACAACCCCACCACCGCCTGCGTCGACCTGGCGTGGATGACGCGCATCGTCGAGTTCGCCAAGAAGCACGACGTCGTCCTCGTCCACGACTTCGCCTACTCCGACACCGCATTCGACGGCTACGTGCCCCCGTCCATCCTCCAGGTGCCGGGCGCCAAGGACGTGGCCGTCGAGCTGTACACCATGACCAAGTCGTTCTCCATGGCCGGCTGGCGGGTCGGGTTCCTGGTCGGCAACTCGGCCGTGGTGCAGGCCCTCACCAAGCTCAAGAGCTACCTCGACTACGGCACCTTCCAGCCCATCCAGATCGCCGCCACCGTCACCCTGAACGAGGCGTACGACTACCCCAAGGTGGTCAACGAGATCTACCAGAGCCGCCGCGACGCGCTGTGCGAGGGCCTCAACCGCATCGGGTGGGAGCTGGAGAAGCCCATGGGGACGATGTTCGTATGGGCGCCCATCCCCGAGCCGTACCGGGCCATGGGCAGCCTTGAGTTCGCCAAGCTGCTCGTGCGCGACGGCAACGTGGCCACCTCGCCCGGCGTGGGCTTCGGGCCCGGCGGCGAGGGCTACGTGCGGTTTGCGCTCATCGAGAACGAGAAGCGCATCGCCCAGGCCGTGCGCACCATCAGGCGGGGTCTGCCGAAGCTGTGAGCGGGGCGGGAACTGTGACGGTTTCCTGATCTCGTCGCCAGCCCGAAACAGCCCGTTCACGCCGTCCACGTAGGGTGGCGACATGACCACCTACGCCGTGCGGGTCTGGCTTCCCGACCGACCGGGCGCGCTCGGCGCGGTGGCCAGCCGCATCGGCGCCGTGCGCGGCGACCTGGTGGGCATCGACATCCTGGAGCGGGGCGGCGGGCGCGCCATCGACGAACTGCTCGTCGAGCTGCCGAGCGACGACCTCCTTCCGCTGCTGGCGGCCGAGATCAGCCAGGTCGACGGGGTCGACGTGGAGGACGTGCGCCTGGCCGCCGAGTCGGTGCACGACCCCCGCCTGGGCGCCCTCGAGGCGGCCGCCGTGCTGGTGGAGCAGTACGCCCTCGACGGCCTGTTCACCGCCCTGTGCTCGCACGGCCGTCACAACTTCGACGCCGACTGGGCCGTCCTGCTCGACCTCGATGGCCCCGGCCTGCTGGCCCGGGCCGGCGACGCCCCGCCCGCCGCGTGGCTCGGCGCCTTTCTCCACGGCAGCCGCACCTCGGCCGCCGTGGTGGGCGCGGACACCGGCCCCGACGACGTGGCCTGGGCCGACCTGCCCACCGCCGACCTGGCCCTCGTCCTCGGGCGCCAGGGCCGCCCGTTCCGTGCCCGGGAGCGGCGCCAGCTGGCCGCCCTGGCCCGCATCGCCGACTCCCGTCGGGTGGAGCTGGTGGCCCGCCAGGCCGTGTCCACCCAGCCCGGGGCGATGAGCTAGCCCGGCGGTCGGTCCGGGCCCGCCGCCCGGGACCCGCCGTCCCGGCCATTCCGCCCGCCAGGCGGGACCTGCGGCAGGAACGGTCATACAGCGCCCCTTCCTGCCGCAGGGTGGTCGGGTGGATCAGCGAGCGGGCCCGCCGGCTTCGGGGAGCAGGAGTTCTACCGGACCCGGACCAGACGGAGTGTGTCGGTGACCGGCTCGGCCTCGGTGGGCGACCCCACCAGCACGGCTACCAGATCGCCCGTGTCCACCACGCCCGACTCCACTGCCGCCTTGACCGCGAACCACACGATGTCGTCGGTGGTGTCGTGCCAGTCGGCCAGCACCGGGGTGATGCCCCAGGCCATGGCGAGTTGGCGGGCGGTCCGCACCGACGGCGTGGCGGCCAGGACGGGCACCCTGGGCCGGAACCGCGAGATGGCACGCGCCGTGGCCCCGTTGTTGGTGCAGGCGATGACGGCGGCCACGTCGGCATCGGCCGCGGCGCGCCAGGCGGCGGCCGAGATGGCCGCCGTGATGCGCACCGACACAGCCGCCCCATGGGCTTCGGCCGCCTGGGCCCGCCCGAGGGAGCGGCCCCAGCCCTCGTAGTCGAAGTCGCGCTCGGCCCGCCGGGCTACCCGCGCCATGGTGCGCACGGCGTTCACCGGGTCGTGGCCGATGGCCGTCTCGCCCGACAGCATCAGGGCGCTGGTGCCGTCGAACACGGCGTTGGCCACGTCGCTCACCTCGGCCCGGGTGGGCGTGGGCGTGCGCACCATCGACTCGAGCATCTGGGTGGCGGTGATCACCGGCCGCCCGTACGCCACCCCCTGGCGGATGATGCGCTTCTGGTAGTGGGGCACGTCCTCCAGGGCGCAGCGGATGCCGAGGTCGCCGCGGGCCACCATCACCGCGTCGGCCGTGGCGATGATCTCGTCGAGGGCGTCGACCGCCTCCTGGGTCTCGATCTTGGCCACCAGCAAGGGCGCCGGGCCGGGGGGCAGGGCGGCCCGGGCCTTGTCGACGTCGGCCGCCGAGCGCACGAACGAGATGGCGACGGCGTCGACGCCGGCCTGGGCCAGGGCCACCAGCAGGCGCAGGTCCTCGGGCGTGGGGGAGGAGAGGGTGATGCGCCCGGCCGGCAGGGCCACGCCGGGCCGGCCCTGGGCCCAGCCGCCGGTGACGACCTGGGCCCGCGCCCGCTCGCCGTCCACGTCGACGACGAGCAGCTGGATGCCGCCGTCGCCGAGCACGACGTGGTCGGCCGCACGCAGCTCCTGGAGCAGGGTGGCATGGTCGACCGGGATCCGCCCGGCCGAGCTGCGGTCCTCCGGCGCGGCGGGGACGAGGTCGACGAGGGTGCCCTCGACCAGCATCACGCCGCCCTCGGGGAACTCGGCCGCCCGCACCTTGGGCCCGGGGAGGTCGGCCAGCACGCCCACGTGCACACCCAATGCGTCGGCCACCGCCCGCACGGTGGTCACCCGCTCGAGCGTCTCCTCCAGCTTCCCGTGGGCCAGCGACAGCCGCACCATGTCCATGCCGGCGACGATCATCGAACGGAGGACGTCGGGGTGGTCCGAGGCGGGCCCCACCGTGGCCACGATCTTGGTGCGCCGGTTCATCGGGGCAGGTTATGGGTTGTCGGGGGATCCCCCGGAGCGTCCGGCGGGCGACCCGGACAGGCCGTCAGTCGCGACCGGGTGACGGCCGGCCGCTGTCGGCAAATTCAGCCGGCGTTGATCTGGCGGACTTCGGCCAGCACCACCGGAGCGCCCCGCCCGGCCAGCTCGGCCAGCTCGGCCGCCGTCAGCGTCTCCCGCTCGGCCAGGGCATCGGCGATGGCGAACATGGCCACCCGGTTGTCCTGGAGGATCTGCTGGGCGGCCTGCTCGGACCGGGCCAGCAGGAGGCGCACCTCGGCCCCGCCGGCACTGCCCTCGAAGTAGTGGGTGGGGTCGTCCTTCTTGCCGCCGGCCAGTTCGTAGCGGCCGGTCATGGCCAGGCGCTCCACCATGCGCCGCGCCAGCAGGGCGGCGTACTCGAGGTCGTCCTCGGCACGGGTGCTGGGCTCGCCGAAGGCGTTGATCTCGGCCGCCCGCCCGCCCAGGAGCACGATGAGCTGGGCGATGAGCTCGCGCTTGGTGACGATGCCGCCCTCGTCGGCAGGTGACCACACCGACTTGTCGAACGAGCCGGTGCGGCCGACGATCGACACCCGGGCGGGTGTACGCATGCCCCGCACCAGGATGGACAGCAGGGCGTGGCCGGCCTCGTGCACCGAGGCCAGCTCCTTCTCGCCGTCGTCCATCAGGCGGGAGTTCCGGGTGCCCGAGTGGATGCGGGCGACGGCCTCGTCGACATCCTCCGGCGAGATGCGGGGATGGTGGCGGCGGGCGGCCAGCAGGGACGCCTCGTTGACGATGTTGGCCAGCTCGGCGGGGGACAGGCCGGCGCTGTTGGACGCCACCTCGGCCCAGTCGACCCGGCCCGAGAACGGGCGCTTGCCGGCGTGGAGGCGCAGGATCTTCTCCCGGCCCCGCACGTCGGGGCGGTCGATCTGGATACGGCGGTCGAAGCGGCCGGGGCGCAGCAGCGCCGGGTCGATCAGCTCGGGCCGGTTGGTGGCGGCCAGCAGGAGGACGCCCGACGAGCCCACGAAGCCGTCCAGCTCCACCAGCAGCTGGTTGAGGGTGTGGTCGAACTCGCGGTTGCCGCCGCCGTCGGTGTCGCGCTTGCGGCCCACCGCGTCGAGCTCGTCGATGAAGACGATGGACGGGGCGTTCTTCTTCGCCTCGACGAACAGTTCCCGGACGCGGGCGGCGCCGACGCCCACGAACTTCTCCACGAAGCTGGACGCCGACACGAAGTAGAAGGGACGGCCCGTCTCGCCGGCCAGGGCCCTGGCCAGCAGCGTCTTGCCACAGCCCGGCAGGCCGTGCAGGAGGATGCCGCGGGGCAGCTCGGCGCCCAGAGCGCGGAAGCGCTCGGGGTCGGACAGGTACTCGGTGACCTCGCGCAGCTCGGCGATGGCGTCGTCGAGGCCGGCCACGTCCTTGAACGAGACCTTGGGGTGGTCGGCGGCCAGCTCGGGCCGGCCCGGCTTGGGCGGGCGGGCGTCGCCACCGCGCCTGGAGTCGCCGGGATGGGCGGCGACGCCGTCGTCGTCATCCTCTTCGTACCGGTCGACCCGTTGCATGTGGGCGCCCGGCGCGAGGCCGTCGTGCCTGCGGTTGACGGCGGTCGTGCGCAGCGCCACGACGGTGACGCCGATGATGGCCAGGACCGGGAAGATGAATTCCGGCCTGGTGAGGATCTGGCTGAGATCGTTCATGCCCGGGTCTGGCTCCCACCTGGTTGTCAGCGAGCAGGGCGAACACTAGCCCCTCATCCCCCACCACGCTCATCCGGGGTGCTAGGGCACAATTGCATCGGTTGCGGCCGAGGCCCCAACCCCGGCCTCCCCCACGAGGCGGGGCCCATCGAAGTCCCGAGCGAGCCGCAAGCGGAGCGGAGACGAGACCAGGGGCCCGCCCCGGGGCCGTCACTCCACCCAGTTGCGGGACCTGGCGACGGCCCGGTGCCAGGCGGCCTGGCGGGCGTCGGCGGCGACCCTGCGGGCGGCCGGCTCGAAGGTCCGCTGGTGCGACCAGGCGCCGGCGACCTCGTCCAGCGACGCCCACACGCCTTCGGCCAGGCCGGCCAGGAAGGCGGCGCCGAGGGCGGTGGTCTCGGTGACGCAGGGCCGGGCCACGGCCACGCCGCACTGGTCGGCCACCAGTTGCAGGAGCAGGTCGTCGGCCGCCGCCCCGCCGTCCACCCGCAGCTCGGCGACGGGGCGGCCGGCGGCCGATGCCATGGCGTCGGTGACGTCCCGGGTCTGGAAGGCGATCGACTCGAGGACGGCCCGGGCCAGCTGCGCCCGCCCGGTTCCCTTGGTGAGGCCGACGACCGCGCCGCGGGCGCCGGCGTCCCACCACGGGCTGCCCAGCCCGGCGAAGGCGGGCACGACCACCACGCCCCCGCTGTCGGGCACGGACGCGGCGAGCGCCTGCACGTCGGCTGCGGTGTCGATGATCCCCAGGCCGTCCCGGAGCCACTGCACGGCGGCGCCGGTGGCGAACACAGCGCCCTCGAGGGCGTAGGCCACGCTGGCGTCGCCCAGCTCCCAGGCCACCGACGTCAGCAGGCCGTCCACCGGCTCCGGGCAGGTCGCGCCGACGTTCATGAGCACGAAGGTGCCCGTGCCGTACGTGGCCTTGGTCATGCCGGGCGACAGGCAGGCCTGCGCGAACAGCGCCGCCTGCTGGTCGCCCGCCACCCCGCTCACGGGCACGCCGGTGGACGTGGTGCCGAGCCGCCCGGCGGACGGGCGCACCTCGGGCAGGTGCCGGAGGGGGACGCCGAACAGGTCGCCCAGCTCCTCGGACCACCGTCGCGCGCCGATGTCGTAGAGGAGCGTGCGGCTGGCGTTGGACGGGTCGGTGACGTAGGCGCCGCCGGTGAGGTTCCAGATCACCCACGAGTCGACGGTGCCGAGGGCCAGGTCGGCGGACACCTCCACGCCGCCGTCGCCCAGCAGCCACGCCATCTTGGTGGCGGAGAAGTAGGGGTCGAGCACCAGGCCGGTGGTGCGGCGCACGAGCGGGAGGTGACCGGCCTCGCGGAGCCCGTCGCAGACCGCGGCCGTGCGCCGGTCCTGCCACACGACGGCGTTGTGGAGCGGCCGCCCGGTACGGCGGTCCCATGCCACGACCGTCTCCCGCTGGTTGGTCACGCCGATGGCCGCAACCGCCCCGCCGGCGCCGGCAAGGGCTTCGTTCAGCTCGTGCAGCGTCGCCCGGACGGCGGCCCAGATCTCGTCGGGGTCGTGCTCCACCCAGCCCGGCCGCGGGTAGTGCTGGGCCAGCTCCCGGTAGGCCCAGCCGGCGACGCCACCGTCCCCGTCCACCGCCACCGCCCGCACGCCGGTGGTGCCGGCGTCGACGGCGACCACGACGGCCATGCCGCGACCGTAGTGGGGTCATTTCCAGAAATCTTCGCGATTCGCCCGCGACCAGCGCCTTCGCGACGGCGCGACCGTTGACACGGGTGGAATTACAGTGCTGTAATAGCCACCGCATCTCGTGGCCCCGCCGCCAGCAACCACAACATGTTGTGGTTTTCCGCCAGGATGGGCGGTGTGGGCGGTCGAACCCCCCGACAGCACGAGACCACCGACGACTCAGGAGGCTACCCGTATGGCCATGGCCCAGGAACGCATGGGAATCGGCATCCGCCGGCACTTCACCACCGAGGGGACACACCCCTACGACGAGGTGGCGTGGGACCGGCGCGACGCCCGGATCACCAACTTCCTGGACGGCACCGTGGCCTTCGAGCAGCTCGGCGTGGAGGTGCCCGCCGGCTGGAGCGTCAACGCCACCAACATCCTGGCCCAGAAGTACTTCCGCGGGAACCCCGACACGCCGGAGCGGGAGACGACTCTCCGACAGGTGATCGACCGGGTGGCCGACACCATCACCGGCTGGGGCGTGAAGGACGGCTACTTCGTCGACGACGACGAGGCCGAGGCGTTCAACGCCGAGCTGAAGCACCTCGTCGTCAACCAGAAGGCGGCCTTCAACTCGCCGGTGTGGTTCAACATCGGGGTGAAGGGCCGCCCCGCCCAGGCGTCGGCCTGCTTCATCCTGTCCGTGGACGACACCATGGACGACATCCTCAACTGGTACGTCGAGGAGGGCACGATCTTCAAGGGCGGCTCGGGGGCGGGCGTCAACCTCTCCCGCATCCGCTCGTCCAAGGAGCGCCTGGGCGGCGGGGGCACCGCCTCGGGCCCGGTCAGCTTCATGCGGGGGGCCGACGCGTCGGCCGGCACCATCAAGAGCGGGGGCGTCACCCGCCGCGCCGCCAAGATGGTGATCCTCGATGTCGACCACCCCGACATCGAGGAGTTCATCTGGTGCAAGGCCATCGAGGAGCGCAAGGCGCGCGCCCTGCGCGACGCCGGCTTCGACATGGACCTCGACGGCCGTGACAGCCACTCCATCCAGTACCAGAACGCCAACAACTCGGTGCGGGTCACCGACGAGTTCATGCAGGCGGTGGTCGACGACGACGCGTGGCACCTCACGTCGCGCACCTCGGGCGAGGTCGTCCAGACGGTGAAGGCCCGCGACCTGATGCGCCAGATCGCCACGGCCACGTGGGAGTGCGCCGATCCCGGCATGCAGTTCGACACCACCATCAACCGCTGGCACACGTCCGCCAATACGGGCCGCATCAACGGCAGTAATCCTTGCTCAGAGTATATGCATCTCGACAATTCGGCTTGCAATCTGGCCAGTTTGAACCTTTTGCACTTCCTCGACGTCGAGGGCACGTTCGACGTGGCCGGCTTCCGGGCCGCCACCGCCGTGCTGTTCACCGCCCAGGAGATCCTCGTGGGCAACGCCGACTACCCCACCAAGCGCATCGGCGACACGTCCCGCCGGTTCCGCCAGTTGGGCATCGGCTACGCCAACCTGGGCGCCCTGCTCATGGCCGAGGGCATGGCCTACGACTCCGACGACGGCCGGGCGTGGGCGGCGGCCATCACCGCCCTGCTCACCGGCGGAGCCTACGCCACGTCGGCCCGCATCGCCGCCCGCATGGGGCCCTTCGCCGGCTACCACGAGAACTCCGAGCACATGCTCAAGGTGCTGCGCATGCACCGTGACGAGGTGGCGAAGATCGACGAGGAGCGGGTGCCGCCCGAGCTGCTGTCCGCCGCCCAGGAGGAATGGGACACCGCCGTCGAGCTGGGCCAGGCCTACGGCGTGCGCAACTCGCAGGCCAGCGTCCTTGCTCCGACGGGGTGCCTGGTGGGCGGCAGCCTGGTCGCCACCGACCGGGGCCTGGTGCGCCTGCGGTCGCTGGGCGACATCGACGGCGAGCAGTGGCAGGACCTCGACGTCACCGTGCAGACCGACGAAGGGCCACGCACGACGACCAAGTTCTACGTGAACGGCCTCGAGCCGGTCGTCACCGTCGACACCGGCCGCGGCTACCGGATCCAGGGGACGCCGCAGCACCGGGTCAAGGTGGTTGACCACGACAGCGGCGCGTGGGAGTGGAAGCGGCTGGCCGACATCACCGAGGGCGACGTCGTGCCGCTCGGCCTCGACCAGCTGGTGGGCGAGCCCCAGATCGTCCCCCTTCCGCCCCTGCCCGAGGCGTACTGGACGGGCGAGCACCACGCCGTCGCCCCCCGCCGGATGACGGCAGAGCTGGCCGAGCTGATCGGCTACTTCATGGGTGACGGCTCGCTGCACGCCCGCGGCCTGCGCTTGTGCGTCACCGACGGCGACTTCGACGTGGTGGAGCGGCTGCGCCAGCTGAGCAAGGAGGTGTTCGGCCTCGCCGCCGCCGTCGCACCGAAGCAGGGCTATACCGAGGTGCGCATCGACTCCGTTCGGGTCGTGCTGTGGTGGGAGGCCTGCGGCTTCGCGAAGCGCCTGCCCACCGAAGGCCATCGGGGCAAGGGATACGTGCCCCACATCCCCGACGCCGTCCTCCACGCCAACGACCGTGACGTCTACGCCGCTTTCCTCCGAGGTCTGTTCGAAGCAGACGGCACTGTCACCAACGGCTACCCGGTGTGGAGCACCACGTCGCTCGACCTTTCGCGGGACGTGCAGGCCCTCATGCTCGCCATCGGATTCCCGACGACTCGCAAGATCGACGTGGAGCGCACCGGGTGGGGCACCGCACCCTTGGCCGCCCTGCGCCTGCTCAACCTCAGTGCAAGCAGCCGGTGGCTGGAGCAGGTCGGCTTCATGGGCGGTCGCAAGACCGGCCTCCTCCTTGCGGTCGACACCAGCCAGTCGGCTCGCCACGACCACATCCCGCTCCCCCGGGCGCTCGTGGACCGCCTGGCCCCGGCCAACGACCGCCTGCGCAAGGTGCTGCTCATGGAGCTGGCCCGCAACCGGGTGTCGCGCCGGATCGCCACCGAGCTCTACGAGCGCACCGGCGACGCCGAGCTCGGTCGCCTGCTCGGGTTCTTCTTCGATCGGGTGGCCTCGGTGACGTTGGGCGACGAGGAGCTCACCTACGACCTGTCGGTACCCGACAACCTCACGTACATCGCCAATGGCTTTGTCAGCCACAACACCATCGGCCTGCTCATGGACTGCGACACCACCGGCATCGAGCCCGACCTCGGGCTGGTGAAGTCCAAGAAGCTGGTGGGCGGCGGCACCATGCAGATCGTCAACCAGACGATCCCGCGGGCCCTGCGCCGCCTTGGCTACACCGACGCCCAGGTCGACGACATCGTCGCCTACATCGACACCAACAAGTCGGTATTGGGCGCCCCCCACCTGGCGGCCGACCACCTGTCGGTGTTCGCCTGCTCCATGGGGGACAACACCATCCACCACTCCGGCCACGTCCGGATGATGGCGGCCGTCCAGCCCTTCATCTCGGGGGCAATTTCAAAGACCGTCAATCTCCCTCAGACCGCCACGATCGAAGATCTCGAGCAGCTGCACATCGACGCCTGGAAGCTTGGCATCAAGGCGCTGGCCGTCTACCGGGACAACTGCAAGGTGGCCCAACCGCTGTCGAGCGTGAAGAAGGACGCACCGAAGTCGCCGGCCCAGGCCCACGATCAGGAGCTGGCGGTGAAGGTGGCCGAGTTGGAGAAGGCGCTCGACCGCCAGACGGTGGTCGTCAAGCAGCCCATCCGCGAGCGCCTGCCTCGGCGCCGGCGGTCGTACACGTTCGCCTTCCGGGTGGCCGACTGCGAGGGCTACGTCACGGTGGGCGAGTACGACGACGGGCGCCCCGGCGAGGTCTTCATGAAGGTCTCCAAGCAGGGTTCCACCCTGGCCGGCGTGATGGATGCCTTCTCCATCTCGGTGTCCCTCGGGCTCCAGCACGGCGTGCCGCTCAAGACCTACATCCAGAAGTACACCAACATGCGCTTCGAGCCCGCCGGGATGACCGACGACCACGACCTGCGCATCGCCTCGTCGCTGGTCGACTACATCTTCCGCCGGCTGGCCGTCGACTACATGCCCCGCGACGAGCGGGCCGAGCTCGGCATCCTCACCACCGACGAGCGCATCCAGCCCACGTTGCCGGGTGTCGAGGAGACGTCGGTGCGCGACGAGCCGGTGGTCGACGCCCCCCGGGTGTCGCCGCCCGTCTCCCACAGTGATGCGCCCTTCTGCATGACCTGCGGCGTGCAGATGGTGCGGGCCGGCAGCTGCCACGCCTGCCCCTCGTGCGGGAGCACCAGCGGCTGCTCGTAGTCGAGTCGAGTCGGCAACTTGTAGGTGAAACGGCGCGAAATTCGCGCCGTTTCACCTACGGGAACGGCTCTCAGGACGGCCGGCTGCGCCGCACCCGTCCGGCGGACGCAGCCACCTTCGGCCCGCCCGCAGCGGCCCGCACCTTCGGGGCCCCCGCCACGAGCCGCCCCGGCGTCGCCGTCCCGTCGCTCTCCCGGCGGAACAGCACCAGCGTGGCGAAGCCGTTGTGCACCGGCGTCATGAGGGAGGGCTCCCAGCCCTCGGCCGCCATGGCCCCGAGCTTGTCGGTGTCCACCGCAGCGAGGCCTTCGAGGCCCACGGAAAACACCTCCGTCGTGTACTCGTACATCCTGCCTCCCGGTCGACGTCTGCCGGAAGACTAGAGAAAGCAAGCCCGCTGACCCCACCTTCGCCCTCTTCCCCCCGGGGGGCGCCCCACACGCCCGGTCGTCGCAGCCGGTGTCCGACCACGGCGCCGGTGCCGTCAACTTGCGGGCCGCTGCCACCGACCTGGTGTCCTGAGCGAGTGCCGATCGGCCGCGCTGTGCTCGTCCGGGCGCGAGCGGCTCTGACGGTTCGAGCTCGGCGGCGACCGGCCGGAGAAGCGGCGGGATATCGCAGCGGGACCCGGGCTCGGGGTCCCCGCCCGACGGGCACCCGTTGTCGGTAGGCTCCCGGACTCGAACAGGAGGGGACTCCGGAATGGTGTTGGCCGATTGCTCCGCTTCCCGCCGCCAATTCGTGCGGCTGGCGTGCGCGGTCCTCGCCGCCGCCCTGAGTTCGTGCGGGGACGGGAAGGCCTCGGGCCCCGTCACCGTCATCGGCTCCAACGCCAGCTGGAAGCCGATCGCCGCCACGCAGATGACCGGGCGCTTCATCCACGCCACCGAGTGGACGGGCGAGGAGATGGTGGTGTGGGGCGGGTTCGACAACGACGGCGGCTATTTCGGTGACGGCGCCGTCTACAACCCGGTCACCGACTCGTGGCGCTCCACCTCGGCGTCGCCCCTGGCGCCGCGTGGGCTCCGGTCGTCCGCCTGGACCGGCAAGGAGATGCTGCTGTGGGGTGGCGAGGGGAAGGGCACGGGTCTCGCCGACGGCGCCGCCTACGACCCCAAGGCCGACACGTGGCGGGGGATGGCCCGCTCGCCCCTGACGGCGCGGGCCGGGAACCTCACCGAGTGGACCGGTACCGAGATGCTGGTGTGGGGCGGCGGCCGCCGCAACGGCCGGACGGCCGACGGTGCCGCCTACAACGTCGCCACCAATTCGTGGCGGATGATGGCGCCGTCGCCCATCGAGACGCGCTTCGGCGCGGCATCGGCGTGGACCGGCACCGAGCTGCTGATCTGGTCGGGATCGATCGGCCAGAGCCAGATGGTGGCCGACGGCGCCGCCTACAACCCGGCGACCGATGCCTGGCGGCCCCTCCCGGCCGCGCCCGTGTCCGGTCGCTACTTCGCCGGCTCGGTGTGGACCGGGACCGAGCTGGTGGTCTGGGGCGGCAACGACGGCACCAACCGCCTGGCCGACGGCGCCGCCTACAACCCCACGGCGGACACCTGGCGGGTGCTGCCCAAGGCACCGCTGGTGCCCCGCAGCAACATGGCGACCGTGTGGACGGGCGGCAAGGTGTTCTTCTGGGGCGGCGAGAGCGACCAGATCTGGTCCAACGGCGCCGCCTACGACCCCGCCGCCGACTCCTGGGCGCCGCTCGCCACCACCCGCTTCAAGGGTCGGGCTGACGCCAGCGCCGTATGGACGGGGTCCCAGATGGTGCTCTGGGGGGGACGGGCGATTGCCGAGTCGGCGAGCTTCGTCTTCGCCACCGACGGGAGCACCTTCACCCCGTAGCCCGGCCCGGGTCGTTCTGGTCGGCAGAACGCGTCGAACTTCACAGCGATTCGCCGACCGGAAGGGGTTGCGGTCAGGTGGGGACGATGCGGAGGTTCTCGAGGTTGTACCCGCCGTCGAGGCGGCGGGCCACCACGCCGGCCAGGCCCTGCTCCCGGGCGGCGGTGAGCAGCGCCGTCCCGTCGCCCGCTGACGTGGGGGACGTGTGCCACGAGGGGCCGGACAGCTCGATGCGCTCGAGAAGCCGGCGGCGCTGGCGGAAAGGCAGGGCGGTGGTGTCGTGACCTTCCAGCCACACCACGTCGGACGCGAAGAACGCGGCGGGGGAGCGGCCGGCCAGGCGGCGCACGGCGGCGTCGCCCGTGGCCGCCAGGCGGCGGGCCAGGGCGGCGGGGTCAGGCCGCCCGTCCCCGCCCGTCACCACAAGCTCGCCCTCCATGGCCGCCATCACGGCGCCCACGGCCCGGCCCAGCTCGCGCAGCTCCGGGTAGTGGTTCGTGACGTCGTGGCCTCCGGCATCGACGGCGCGGGCCCGCCCGCCCTCGCTCGACACCACCACCCGCTGACCGCCGAAGGCGGGCTCGAACGACCAGGTCTCCTCGTCGTCGGGGAGCGGGCCGTCGGGGGCCACCAGGGGGCGCAGGCCCTCGGGCATGGGCTGCCGCCCGGGGTCCTCGGCCGCGTCGAGCCGGTGGAGCATCCACTGGTTGCCTCCGGTGCGGAAGAGCACGTGCCGCCCCCGCGCCCGCCGGCCGGCGAGCGTGATCATGACCTCGTCGTCCCTCCACTTCTCGCACGTGTAGGTGCCGGTGTCCCACACGGTCATGCGCCCGCCGCCGTACTCGCCCTTGGGGATGTCGCCCGCGAAGTCGAGGTACATCATCGGGTGGTCCTCGGTGTGCACGGCCAGGTGGTTCACCCGGGGGTCCGGAGGGATGCCCTTGGGCACCGCCCACGACACCAGCACGCCGTCACGCTCCAGGCGCAGGTCCCAGTGCATGGAGGTGGCGTGGTGCTCCTGGACCACGAAGCGCCCCCCCGCTTCCGCCGCGGAAGCAGCGCGCTCGTCGCCCGACGGCTCCGGGGTGCGCTCGAAGTCGCGCATGGCCCGGTAGCGGGCGAGGGGCTCGTCGCCCGTGCCGGAGCCGGAGTCGGGGTCCATCCCTCTGCTCTACCACTGCGGGCGGCCGGCAGCTCATCGAGCGGGACGGCGTGGCCGGGGCTCAGTCGTCGGCCATCAGGGCGCCGGCCCGGGTGGACAGCGACATGCCGCGGCGGAACTGGCGGATGACGTTGGCGTCGATGCCGTTGGTGGCGTAGGCGAACGACAGGCCCGACCCGGGATCGGCCCATGCGACCTGGCCGGCGGCGCCGTTGTGGCCGAAGGCCAGGGGCGACACCGACGAGCCGAAGCCCCGCAGGAAGCTCATGCCGTCGCCCCCGGCCTGCACCAGCCCCCGCGTGCGGTTCGCGGGGATGGTGAACAGGGGGTCGGCGAACGAGTTGCGCACGGTGCCGGTGCCGTCGGCCAGCACGGTGGGGTCCCAGATGCCGTCGGGGTCGTGCAGGAGCCGCTGGTAGAACAGGGCGAGCTCGGCGGTGCGCATGACGCCACCGGCGCCGGGCACGCCCACTTCCCGCACCTCGGGCAGGTTGAACCCGAGCATGGCGGCGTCGGTGACCTCGCTGGGCGGTAGCTTGCGGACGCCGATGGCCGCTTCGAGCTCGTCGGGCGTGGCCGGCGATCCGCACGTCTCCATGGGGGCGATGCCTGCCTGGCGCTCGGGCTCGGCGGGGATGCCGAGCACCCGGCCGAGGCCGGCCGGGTCGGTCACCAGTTGCTGGACGGCGTCGCGGAAGTCGCAGCCCGCCACGCGCTCGATCACCTCGGCCAGCACCCAATGGGCCGAGGTGGGGTGGTACTCGAACCTCGTGCCCGGCTCCCACTTCAGCGTCCAGCCGGCGAAGGCGGCCAGCCTTCCCTCGCGGGTGTCCCACTCCGGCGGCATGAGCGTTGCCGACGGGAACCCCGACGTGTGCAGGAGCACGTGCTCCACCGTCACCGCCTGCTTGTCGTTGGCGCCGAACTCGGGGACGTACTCGGCCACCGGGCGGGTGACGTCGAGTCGGCCCTCGCCCATGAGAACCCACGCCGTCGACGCCACGAGCGGCTTCGTGCAGGAGAAGACCGAGTAGCGGGTCTCGGTCGTGGCGTCCCCGAATGCCTCGAATGCGATCACCTCGCCCTCGAGGCCGACCGCCACCTGGCACGACGGCAGGACGCCCTCGTCGACCTCGCAGCGGGCCCGGGCCAGCAGGTCGTCGAGCTTCGCCGCGGAGACGCCCACGGCACGCAAGCTATCGCCGGCCGGCGGGCCTTCGACGCCACCTCGTCACGTAGAGGCGCAATAGGTGCAAGGCTCTCGGGCCGTGGCACCGTTCCTCCGCCGCCTGGTGACAGCCGTCGCCGGGGCCGCCGTGATGACGGCCGCCTCGGTGGTGGCGCCCGTGTCCATGGCCTGGAGCGCGCCGCAGCTACGCGTCGCCGAGCTGGCCGTCCCTGCTCCACCCACCGTCCCGGCGCCCTTCGCCCGCCTCGTCCTCCCCCTCGCCAGGGTGCTGACGGCGCCGTTCGAGCTGTCCCACCTGGGGGTCCGGTGGACGGGTAGCGAGGACGCGGTGGTCGAGGTACGCACCGCGCCGGTGGCCGGCGCCTGGAGCCCGTGGCAGACGGTGGCGGTGGCGCACGACCTGGGCGACACCCGGGCGGGGGAGGTGCTGTCGGGCCTGGTGCGGGCGGACGGCGCCCGCGTCGTGCAGGCGCGGGCCAGGGGCGACGCCGGCGGCCTCCGGGTGATGGCCATCGACGCCGTCAACGGTCCCCGCCACCTCGTGCGGGCCTACCCGAAGCCGGCCGGCGCCGAGGTCGCCCAGCCGCAGATCGTGACCCGGGCCCGGTGGGGGGCCGACGAGGGCATGCGGCGGCCCACCCCGCCGACGTTCGCACCGTTGTCGCGGATGGTCGTCCACCACACGGTGACGCCGAACGACGACCCCGACCCGGCGTCGACGATGCGGGCCATGTTCGCCTACCACGTGCGTGGGAACGGCTGGGACGACCTGGGCTACAACTTCGTGGTCGACGCGTCCGGCCGTGTCTACGAGGGCCGCTGGGCCCGGGCCTACGCGGCCGGCGAGACGCCCACCGGCGAGTCGCCCGACGGCCTCGGCGTGGTGGGGGCCCATGCCGAGAGCGAGAACGTGGGCTCGGTGGGCGTCGCCGTGATGGGCAACTACACCGACCGGGCGCCGCCCCAGGCCGCCGTCGACGCCGTGCAGCGCATCCTGGCCTGGAAGGCCGAGCGCAACGGCATCGATGCCCAGGGCACCACCACATGGGCCGGCGGGCGGGTGCTGCCCGCGATCGCCGGCCACCGCGACGTCGGCTCCACGTCGTGCCCCGGCGACCAGCTGTGGTCGCGTCTTCCGGCCATCCGCCGGGCGGTGGCGGCCCAGGTGGGCCAGGCCCGGGCGGCGGTGACGCCCGGCTACGTCGTGCTGGCGAGGGACGGGAAGATCGTGCCCTTCGGCGGCGCCGGGGCGGGCCTGATCGGGACGGTCTCACCGCTGCTGCTCAATCCCGCCGCCGCCATCGCGTCGACGCCGTCGGGCAGGGGGTACTGGGCGCTCAGCGAGGGAGGGCGGGTGCTTCCCTCCGGGGACGCCCAGGGCTTCGGGTCACCCGAGGGGTCCGGCCTGCTCGGGCCGCCCGTCAAGGCGGTGGCCATCGAGCCCACCCCGACCGGACTCGGCTACTGGGTGGCGGAGGAGGGCGGCCGCGTCTCGGCCTACGGCGACGCACCGGCGCTGGGCTCGCCGTCCGGCGGGGCGGTGGTGGGCGTGGCTGGCACGGCCTCGGGGCGCGGCTACTGGGTCGCCACCGCCGACGGGCGCGTGTCGGCCTACGGCGACGCCGCCACCCACGGGTCGGCGGCCGGGCGCCGGGGGCCGTCGATCGTGGCCTTGGCGGCATCGGCGGGCGGCGGCTTCTGGCTGGTGGCGGCTGACGGCGTCGTGCTCCCGTTCGGCGCCGCCCGCCGCCTCGGCGGCCTGCCGGAGCGGGGCGTCGCCGCGACCGTCGTCGACGCCAGGCCGTCCATGTCCGGGCGCGGGTACTACCTGCTGGGGTCCGACGGCGCCGTCTTCGCCTTCGGCGACGCCGCCTTCTTCGGTGCGCCCACCGGCCAGGTGGGGGCCGGCGCCACCGGACTCGCCGTGCCCTAGACAAGGGCGTTCTGGTACCAGAAGCCAGGCGGGCTACTCCTCGGGCTCGCGTTCCTTGCGCCGCAGCACCCAGGAGGACAGGGCCAGGCCGACCAGCACGGCCCCCAGCACGCCGACCTCGAGCATCGAGTTCTGCACGTCGCGACCCTTCTCGGCGAACGCCGACACGATCACGATCTCCTTGATGGTGGCGATGATGCCGACGAGCAGGAACGGCTCGGCCACCAGCTTGCGCTCGGTGAGCGTGGAGCGCACCGCGCTCAGCAGCTCCACCAGGATGAACACGATGAGGAGCGAGTCGAGCGTCGCCTCCATGGCCGCGATGATGCCGTCGCCCCCCTTGGTGAGGAGCTTGTTGACGGTGGACCCCAGCACGGCGAAGGCACAGCCGATGAGGGTGACCGCCACCAGGGCGTAGAGGAGGTCCTCGGCCCACCGCAGGCCGTCGTTGGTGACGCGGGTGAGGAAGGGCTGCGGCGCGTCCTCCGTCTCGGCCATGCGGCGGCAGTGTAGGACGCAGCCGGTCCTTACCGGAAGATGGCGCTCCGGTAGTAGCGCAGCTCGGCCACGCTCTCTCGGATGTCGTCGATGGCCCGGTGGGCGCCCTTCTTCGCCGGCGCCGCCGCGTAGGCCTCGGGGTGCCAGCGCCGGGCCAGCTCCTTCACCGTGGAGACGTCGATCGACCGGTAGTGCAGCCAGTTCTCGATGTCGGGAAGGTAGGCGGCCAGGAAGCGCCTGTCGGTGCCGATGGAGTTGCCGGCCAGGGGGACGGTGCGGGGCTCGGGCACGTGCTCCTTGATGAAGTCGAGCGTCTGCCTCCCGGCCTCCGCAAGGGTCATGGTGGACGCCTTGACGGCGTCGACCAGACCGCTGGAGGTGTGCATGCGGGTCACCACGTCGTCCATGGCGGCCAGCCGGCCCGGGTCGCACGACACCACCAGGTCCGGGCCCTCGGCCACCACCTCGAGGTCGTCGTCGGTGACCAGCGACGCCACCTCCACGATGGCGCACGTGGCGGGGTCGAGTCCGGTCATCTCGAGGTCCATCCAGACGAGCACCGCCGGATCGTAGGCTGGACGGCGTGCTGGAGGTCCCGGTGGTGCGGCTCGACCCCGACCTCCCCCTGCCCTCCTACGCCCGTGCCTTCGACGCCGGCGCCGATCTGGTGGCCCGGGAGGACGCCGAGCTGGCGCCCGGCGGCGGCCGCGCCCTCATCGCCACCGGCATCGCCCTGGCCATCCCGGAGGGGTACGCCGGCTTCGTGCAGCCGCGCAGCGGCCTGGCCCTGCGCCATGGCGTCACCTGCCTCAACACGCCCGGCCTGATCGACGCCGGCTACCGCGACGAGCTGAAGGTGCTGCTGGTGAACACCGATCCCGTTGCGCCGTTCTCGGTACGTCGTGGCGACCGCATCGCCCAGCTGGTCGTCCAGCGGGTGGAGCACGTGCGGTTCGCGGCGGTCGACGAGCTGGCCGCCAGCGAGCGGGGCGCCGGCGGCTTCGGGTCCACCGGATGAGCGGCCCGGACCGGGAGCACTAGGGGTGCCCGAGCTGCCCGAGGTGGAGTCGCTGGCCCGGTTCCTCCGGGAGAAGGCCACCGGGCTCGCGGTGTCGCGGGCCGAGCTGGCCGCCTTCGCCGCCCTCAAGACCTACGACCCGCCGCTCGAGCAGGTGGTGGGGCGCACTGTCACCGGGTGCGGCCGGCGGGGCAAGTTCCTCCTGTTGGGCCTCGACCCGCTGACGCTGGTGATCCACCTGGCCCGGGGCGGCTGGCTGCGGTGGAGCGACGAGGTGCCGGCGGCCCGGGCCAAGCCGGGCAAGGGCCCCCTGGCCCTGCGCATCGGCTTCGAGGGAGGCGCCGGCTTCGACGTCACCGAGGCGGGCACCGAGAAGCGCCTCGCCGTCTACGTGGTGCGCTCGGTCGACGACCTCGAGAACGTGGCCCGCCTCGGCCCCGACCCGCTCGACCCAGCTTTCGGCCTGGAGGAGTTCGGCGCCGCCCTCCGGGAGCACGGCGGCCAGGTCAAGATCGCCCTCACCACCCAGTCGGTCGTGGCCGGGGTGGGCAACGCCTACTCCGATGAGGCGCTGCACACGGCCCGACTGTCGCCCTTCAAGAACGCCGCCAAGCTCACCGACGACGAGGTCTCCCGCCTGCATGCGGCCGTGGTGTCGATCCTCACCGACGCCGTCACCCGCAGCGCCGGCCTGCCGGCGGCCGGGCTCAAGTCGGAGAAGAAGTCGGGCCTTCGCGTGCACGGTCGGGCCGGTCAGACGTGCCCGGTGTGCGGCGACGTGATCCGCACCGTGTCCTTCGCCACCAAGTCGCTCCAATACTGCGCCGGATGCCAGACGGGCGGGAAGCCGCTGGCCGACCGCCGCCTGTCCCGGCTGCTCAAGTAGGCAGTGGCCGTGCAGCGTCTGTCCGGCATCGACGCCGCCTTCCTGGCCGTCGAGACACCCACCAGCCACATGCACGTGGCGTCGCTGGTGCTGCTGGATCCGGCGTCCGCGCCAGGGGGCTGGGGCTTCGCCGACGTTCGCCGGTTGCTGGCCGATCGCCTCCATCTGGTGCCGCCCTTCCGCCGGCGGGTGGTGGAGGTGCCGTTCGGCCTGGAGCACCCGCTGTGGATTGAAGATCCTGCGTTCGACCTCGACCACCATCTGTTCCGCGCCGCCCTGCCGGCGCCGGGCGGCGAGGCCGAGCTGGCCGCCCTGGCCGCCCAGGTGGCAGGCCGGCCGCTCGACCGGGGTCGCCCGCTTTGGGAGATGCACGTGGTGGAGGGCCTCGACTCGGGACAGGTGGCACTGCTGGTGAAGATCCACCACGCCGCCATCGACGGGCTGCTGGGCGCCGAGCTGCTCGTGCAGCTGCTCGATCTTCAGTCCGAGACCCGCACCGTCGCACCGGAGGACCCGCCGTGGCAGCCGGACGCAGTGCCCGCGGCGCCAGATCTGCTGGCGGGGGCGCTGCCGTCGCTCCTGGCCAGGCCCGAGGCGTTCCTGGACCTGGCCCGGCGCACGGTCGACACCGTGCTCGGCGTGCGCCGGCACAACGTCGAGACGTCTGACCCGCCCCCGCCGTCGCCGTTCAGCGCCCCCCGGACGTCGCTCAATGGGCCGGTGACGTCGGTGCGCCGGGTGGCGTGGGCCCAGTTGGCGCTCGACGACGTGAAGGCGGTGAAGAACGCCCACGCCTGCACGGTGAACGACGTGGTGCTGGCGGTCTGCGCCGGCGCCCTCCGCTCCTACCTGGCGGGGCGGGACGAGCACCCCGACGGCGACCTGGTCGCCCTGGTGCCCGTGTCCGTGCGGGCCGACGACGGGCTGCCCACCTTGGCCAACCTGCTCTCGCCCATGCTCGTCTCGCTGGCCACCACGGTGGACGATCCGGTCGAGCGCCTGCTGGCGGTGGCGGCGGGCGCCCGCCGGGCCAAGGACCAGGAGCGCGAGGTCGGCTTCGACGTTGTGCTGGACTGGGCCCAGATCGCCGTTCCCGGCCTGGCGTCCGCCGCCGCCCGCCTGGCCTCGAGCCTGCGCCTGGCCGATCACCTCCGCCCGCCCTGCAACGTGATCGTCTCCAACGTGCCCGGGCCGCCCATCCCGCTCTACCTGGCCTGCGCCCGGGTGGACGCCCTGTTCCCCATGGGCCCGGTGGCGGACGGCGTCGGCCTCAACGTCACCGTCCTCAGCTACGTGGGGCGCATGTACTTCGGGCTGGTGGCCGACGAGGCCGCCGTCCCGGGCCTCGACGGCCTGGCCGCTCTGCTCGGCCCGGCCCTTGAGGAGCTGGTCAAGGCCGCGGCCACAGCCGCAACCGACGCTGGGAACGGCGCCGAAAGCGGTCAGCCGCCGGAGGGCCGCTGCTAAGCTCGCCACCGCTGCGGACGTAGCTCAGCTGGTAGAGCACAACCTTGCCAAGGTTGGGGTCGCGGGTTCGAATCCCGTCGTCCGCTCCAAGAAAGTCCAGGTCAGGGGCCCATTCCGGGCCGCTGATGCACTCCGTCGGCCCAGCGGATGACGGCTCCGGGTCGACCCAGTGGCCCGACCACAGTGACGAAGCGGTCGTGGGCGGCGCTCTGCTGGCCGTCCTGGCCATCGCTCTGGCGGTCGCCGCCCTGGAGGAGCTGGCGCCGGCCGACGAGCCGCTCAGCCGGGCAGCTTGTGGTGCTCTGGGTCGTCCAGGTACTGGATGAACTGCAGGAGTTGCTCGGGATCGAACGGCTTGGTCATGTAGTAGGCGGCGCCCGCCTGCCATCCGGCCCACACGTCCTTGTCGCTCGCCAGGGCGGTCAACATCACGACCGGGATGTCCCTGGTTGCCTCGTCGGCCTTGAGCCCCTCCAGGATGTGAAAACCGTCGCTCACCGGCATCATCACATCGAGCACGATCAGGTCGGGCAGGAGCGACCTGGCCAGTTCGCCGGCCTCACCGCCGTTCTCGGCCACGGTGACCGAGTAGCCGCTCAGCTCGAGGTTGAGCGCCAGCAGCGCCCGCAGATCGGGATCGTCGTCCGCCACCAGAACGGTGTGGATCAGCGGCCTCGCCGTCATCCCGGCGCCCCTGCCATCGCGACGGCACCCAGCTGGTGGGCGCCGGGGGCATGGGACTCCCCGGCTGCCTCCGGCTCCGGTCCCCTCGGCAGCGTCAGGACGAAGCAGCAGCCGCCGCCGGCCGCCTCGGAGAGTTCGAGGGTGCCCCCGAGGAGGACCGCCACCTGGCGGCACAGGTAGAGCCCGAGGCCGGTCCCGCCCTGGGAGCGGGTGGAGGACTGATCGAGCTGGACGAACCGCTCGAAGACCCGCTCGCGGTCGGCGACGGGGATGCCGGGCCCACCGTCGCTCACAGTCAGGCGGATCGTGTTCCCGGGGCCGGGCTCCAGACGGAGATCGATGGCCGCGCCGCCGGCGTACTTGCAGGCGTTCTCCACCAGGTTGGACACGACCTGGCGCAGCTTCTGCTCGGCCGACCGCACGGTGCCGACGCCGTTGTCCGCGAAGACGATCGGCGGCAGCTCCTGGCCGACCCGCTGGGTGCGCAGCTCCTCTGTAATGTCCGCAACCATCCGTTCCACGTCTACCACCTCGTCGGTGCGCGGCGACTCGCCGTTCTCTACCGTAGCCAGCGTCAGCAACTCCTCGATGAGCCGCTGCAGCCGCTTGCCCTGCCGGAACGAGATGTCGATGAGCGAGGCCCGCTGCTCGGCGCCGAGGCGGTCGTCCAGGCGGCGCAGGGTGAGCACCGATCCGATCATGGCGGCCAGAGGGGTCCGCAGCTCGTGGGACACGGCGGAGACGAAGTCGTCCTTCTGGCGGTTGAGGTCGACCTGGTGGGCCAGGGCCGCCTCCACGTCGGCGTACAGGTGGGCGTTGGCGACGGTGAGGGCGGCATGGCCGATGAAGGCGGCCAGCACCTCGGCCCGGGCGGAGGCGCCGTCCTCTCCGGCCAGCTGGCGCAGGACGGCCAGCAGCACGGGGGCGGCGGCGGAGGAGTCAGCGCGGGCCACCACGAGTGATCCCGTCGTCGACAGCAGGGCCCGCACCTCGGCGGGGATGCGCTCGGCGCCTACCTCTGCGCCGACGCCGTCGGCGGCCAGACCGACCACGGCACTGACGACGGACGGCGGGGCGGGAAGTACGCCGCGTTCGCCCACCACCATTCCCGACCAGGTCCCGGCTGCGTCCATGGTGCAGCACAGGCCGGCGGCCCCGGTGACCAGGCACCGGGCCTCCTCGGCCAGCGTGGCCATCACCTCGGGGAGGCTGGTCAGGCCGCCGGTGCGGGAGGAGGCGGCGTAGAGGCGCTCGAAGCGCAGTTGCTCGGCCCGCTGGATGGCGAAACGCCGGGTCTCGGCCACCATCACGAGCACGAGGGGGACGACCAGCACGACGGCAAAGGGGGAGACGCTGTACAACACCACGGCCACGAGGCCGATGGTCGCGGCGATGATGCTGGCCATGGCGACGGGCACCACCGACGCCCCGAAGACGTCGGAGAAGCGCCCTCCCTCCACCACCGCCAGCACGGCCGAGCTGGAGGCGTGGGTTGCGGTGGCGTAGGCGCAACCGGAGAGCAGGGCGGCCATCCACATGGCGCCGTCAGTGGCACCGGCGGCGTGCAGCAGCTGGTACAGGGTGGCGGCGACCATGGCCGCCGACGCCGCGCTGCTGGTGTTGTACATCACCTTCGACGGCGCCTGGCGCTGCCAGCCACAGGCCACCACCTCACCGAGCACGGCAGCAGCCAGGATGCCGGCGGGAGCCAGGTGCAGCAGCATGCATACCACGACGGCCTCGACCATGGTCACCGAGCAGGCGTGGCGCCCGAGCTCCACGTTCATGCGTAGCGAGCCGACCACGGCGACGGCCGCCGCGAACGGCAGCACGGCGAGGGTCGGCGCGCCGAACGCGCCCACGCCCCAGGCCGCTCCTCCGAGGAGGGCGGCCAGGGCGAGGTGCAAGGTGGTAAGGCCGAGGATCTGGCGTCGCATTCGTGAGGGTCGGATCGGTTCCGAGGCCGACCCGGCTACCCGGCCGGGGCGGCGGCCCAGCCGCTCCCCGTCGGCTGGCCCGTCCAGGAGTTGTCGGCCCAGCGGGAGCCGGCCCACTGACTGTCGGCCCAGCGGGAGCCGGCCCACTGACTG